>Ga0335075_10017301_pt1 | contig 10722 bp, 11 predicted proteins | sample Lox_Sample_24_FD_206723 | JGI IMG/M metagenome (GOLD analysis project Ga0335075, IMG submission 206723) | Soil microbial communities from Loxahatchee National Wildlife Refuge, Florida, United States - Lox_Sample_2.4 | ecosystem: Environmental > Terrestrial > Soil > Wetlands | place: USA... | reverse complement strand
AGGGCGAGGAACTTCACCCGGTCCCAGAACACCAAGGGCTTGCGGGTACGCCGCTCGGAGTCTCTGGGCCGGTCGATGTGGACGGGACCGGGATGACCGGGACTCGGGCCCCTTGCGCCACGCTTCCTGGACCGGGCAGGCATCAGGACCCTCCTCCTACCGTGAAGGAATTCACGACATCAGTGATCTCTTGGTAGTTATCGGCAAAGCAGGTCGTTGAGCACTGCACGAGCAAGAAGTAGAGCTTGGTGGTGGCGGCATTGGTCATGACCGTCAAGTCGAACGTTTCCGGCGTGCCCTGGAAGGTGTACTGGAATACCTCACGTATGCCACGATTGTTATGGTTATCCGTGATCACTTGGTCACTGACCGAGGCGAACCCGGAGAGGCTCTCATGAGCCGAGGCGGCGGCGTTCCGCGCCGCCTGCGTCACCGGCAGCAGCAGATCCCGCATGCTGTTGAACGAGATGTCGTTACGCTCGGCCGAGGACAGGCTCAGCACGCTCGCGTAGGCGACCGGGCTGGACGTGGCCGAGAAGATGTGCGCGACCGATGGCGTCGCGGACGAGTCATAGGCCTCTGACCAGAGGTAGCTGCCCTCCTGAGTGGATGGGCCCTCGGTCGACTGCAAGCTGGACTCGTTCACCTGATGCCAGCTGGGCGGCACTTTGAAGTACGCATTGTCGGCGTTGTCCGAGACGTACGTGTACCGCGGGGCCAGGCATCCCGCGACCGACAACCCCACGACCACCAGTGGCAAGACCCGGTACAGGTGCCGCAGTCGCAGTCTCACACGCGCCCTCCCCGGTCAGAGCTGGCCCACGCACCGGTTTACGAGCTGGCCCACGTGCCGGTTCACAAACGTACTTGTTTCGAGTATGAGGGGCAGAGGCCCCGGAACGCCAATGTGTGTCTGGCCTGCCCTCACGGTGCTGCCCAGGCCCACACCCCAGCCCACCGCCCCTTCCCCTGCGGGCCTCAGCCCCACCCCGCCTGGCTCCCCATTCCCCGTCGCCTCCCTTTCCACGCCCGCCCCCATCCAGCCCGTCCTCGCTCGCGGCCGCTACGCGGCGGGATGGAATCCGGATTAGGCTGCGGGCATGGCTTCCCGCTCACTCGTCGTCAAGGTCACCGCGGGCACCGACGACCAGGAACGCTGCAACCAGGCATTCACCGTCGCCGCGACGGGCGTCGCGAGCGGCCTGCAGGTGTCGCTCTGGCTCACCGGCGAGGCTGCCTGGTTTGCCCTGCCCGACCGGGCCGACGACGTCGCGCTCCCGCACGCCGCACCGCTCGCACAGCTGCTGTCGAAGGTCCTGGACGAAGGGACCGTGACCGTCTGCTCCCAGTGCGCATCGCGCCGGAACATCACCGCCGACGACACGCTCAAGGGCGTCCGCATCGCCGGGGCGTCCACGTTCCTGGCCGAGATCATGGCCGACGGCACGCAGGCGCTGGTGTACTGACCGCCGCAGGCGGGCCTACCCGGGCACCACCGCGAGGCGCTCCTCCCGCAGCCGGCGAGCCCATTCCTCGTCGGCCCCGGCCAGCGGGGTCAGCGGCCCCGCGGCCCAGGAGAGCAGCAGGTCGGCCAGGCCGGGGTTGCGCGCGAGCACCGGACCGTGCAGGTATGTCCCGAGCACCTTGCCTCCGTAGGCGCCCTCGGTGCCGTCGCCGTTGCCCACTCCCGTGGTGACCCGGGCCAGCGGGCGGGCCTGCGGCCCGAGCCTGGTCATACCCTGATGGTTCTCGAACCCGGTGAGCCTGGGCACGCCGAGCCCGGGATCGACGTCGGCCACGATCTCACCGACCCCGCGGCGCTCACCGCGCCCGCTCCGGATGTCCAGGATCCCGAGCCCGGGAACCGGCTCCCCCTCGGCACCGCCGAACTCAGCGCCCATCACCTGGTAGCCGGCGCACACGGCCAGCACCACGGCTCCCGAGCCGGCTGCGGCGGCCAGGCCGCCGTCGGCGCGCAGCCGCCGCGCGGCCAGGATCTGGGGCAGGTCCTCGCCCCCGCCCAGCAGGTAGATGTCGCCGCTGCGGGGCACTGGCTCATCCGCGTTCACCACCACGGCCTCGGCCTCGAGGCCGCGCAGCCGGGCCCGGCGCTGGAGCACGAGCAGGTTGCCGCGGTCCCCGTAGGTGCTGAGCAGGTCCGGGTAGACCCACACCAGACGCAGGCTGCTCGGCCCGCGGCGGCGCCTGCCCGGCCGCGAGGCCCGTTCTGGTTCCCCCCAGGCCGGCTGCGCCGGCTCTGGTGCCCGGTGGCGTGGCGGCGTCAACGCCCACCCACCTCCCCTTCCCTCTTCCCATTCATTCGGCCCGGCCCAGTGCGGTCCGGATCTGCTGGAACGCGGTGTAGTTGGCGATCACATCCAGGTCGCCGGGCGGCACTCGCGCCGTGGCGTCATCCACGCCCTCGGTCAGCTCGAACTCCACCTCGTCCGCCTCCAGCCTGACCGCGAGGTCGATCCGGCGCTCCCCGGCCACGAGCACGCGGCGGCCGCGCAGCAGCCGGTAGTCCACGTCCCACAGCCAGGACGTGTCCTTACCGTCCGGCACCCGCGCGTTGACCGCCAGCAGCACCGGCGTCGGCGCCTGCGCGAGCACGTCGAAGGCTTCCAGCCAGCCGGCCGGGTTCTTGGCCAGTAGCAGCCGCAGCCGCCGCCCGTCCCGTTCCAGCTGGGTGTACCGGCCGGCCACCGAGGTCACCTCGCGCAGCCTGGGCAGCGCCTGGTCCATGTCGACGCCGAACATATCGGCCACGGCCAGCGCGACCACCGCGTTCGCCCGGTTGGCCCGGCCGGGCAGGGCGAGCGACAGCTCGCGGACCCGGCCGCGGGTGTCAATCACCGACTCCCCGTCAAGCACCCACCGGGTCGACGGCCGGGCGAAGCTGCACTCGCCGCACCGCCAGTCGATCTCGTCCCGCAGCAGGTGCGACCCGCAGTCCGGGCAGCACCAGGAGTCCTCACGCCAGCGCTGCCCGGCCGCCACCCAGTTGACCCGCTTCGCCCCGCCCGCCGCCCACGCGATCAGCGGGTCGTCGGCGTTGGCGACGACCTGGCAGTCGGGATTGTTGGCCAGCGCCTCCCGCCAGCGCCGCGCCACCAGCCAGATCTCGGCGGCCCGGTCCATCTGGTCCCGGCTCAGGTTAAGCAGCGTGACCACCCGCGGGGCGGTCACGTCGATCATGGCGGGCAGATAACGCTCGTCGACCTCGAGGACGCCGAACAGTGCGCCGCGAGCCTGCCCCAGGGCGGACGCCAGGCCGGCTTCCATGTTCGCGCCGAACGCGTTCGAGGCAACCTCCATGCCGAGCACGCCGAGCGCCGCGGTGATCAGCCTGGTCGTCGTGGTCTTGCCGTTGGTACCGGTCACGAGCACGATCTGGCGGCCAGCCGCCAGCAGCCGGAGCAGATCGGGCTCCATTCGCAAGCCCACGACGCCGCCGATCACCGACCCGTCGCCGCGGCCCGACAGCCGCGACACCCGTCCCGCGGCACCGCCGACGGTGGTTGCCAGGCGGGCGCGCAGCGGAAGCTTCCTCATGGCCGCCGATGCTATCCGGCAGCGGCCGTATTGGCCGCAGCGGCCGAAGACGGCGCCGGGCCCGCCGTCACCTGATCCTCGCACCCCACGATGAACCGGCGCGGCCAGGACAGCACGGCCTCGAGCCAGCCCACGATCCCCATCTCGCCCGCCGCCTGGCGCAGCTGGCCGCGGTGACTCACGCCGATCACCACGGCGGCCAGGTCGTCGGCGAAGCCGCGCTGCTCATCCTCGCCGAGCAGAACGGTCCAGGCCGGCTGCCGGTTGCGGGCCAGTTCCATGGACAGCGGGTGCCTGCGCAGCCCGGTGACCCGCTGCCCGATCCGCAGGCCCGGCCGGTCGGCCAGGCCGCCCAGCGGGTAGTCGAGCAGCGGCGCCGGCGCGAACGGATCTGGCTGGCTGCCGAGCGGGCACACCCGCTCCACCTCGTGCAGCCATTGCAACTGCGGGATCACCCAGTCGGACCCGGGTGGAGCCCCGGCGCCCTTCCCCCCGTCCAGGAGTCTGGCCGCGGTGGCCGCGGTGGCCGTGGCCAGCTCCTGCGGATCATAAAAGGCCCGGACCGCCAGCGCCCGGCCGCGCAGCGACCGGTCGACCGCCGTGGCCAGCAGGCACTCGCGCAGCCGCTCATCGAGTTCGGCCCAGCGGGCGCGCAGCAGGGCTGGCACCACCGGCAGCGGCCGGTTGGTCAGGAACGCGAGCACCAGCGCCTCGACCCAGATCCGCAGCCAGGCGTCCTCCGGCGAGGCCGCGAGCAGGTCGGCGGCGCGCAGCTCGAGCAGGCTGCAGGCGCGGCCGGACACGCATACCGGGCCGCAGGCCGCCGAGCGCCTGCCCCGGACCGGGACCGAGCGGTCGGTGGACCGCGGCAGCCGCTCCTTGGTCCCCCCGAACGGGATCCGGATCCGCAGCGGCCGGTCCATCCCGTCGGCGAACACGGCGGCCACCCCCGGCCGCAGCGAGACCACCTGACGCGACTGGTCCGGGTCCAGGTTCATCGCCGCCCCGACGACCTCGCGGTCGTCGTGCGCGGGCAGCCGGTGCAGGACCTTGAGCGCGGTGTTCTTCACCACGTCAGGGAGCAGCTTGGCCGGGATCTGCTCGACGACCATGATCCCCTCGCCGTAGGCGCGGATCTCCGCGAGCAGGCTCGCGAACAGCTCGACGGCGTGGGCGCTTGCCCCCTCCCGGCTGGCGCGCAGCAGCCGGTGCGCCTCCTCGATGACGATCACGTGGGCCAGCCCGTCGGCGGGATCGGAGCGGGCGCGCATCCGCAGGTGCTCGACCAGCCTGATGATCAGCGTGCCGATCAGGAACGCCTTGTCCTCGTCGTTGGCGACATCCTCGATCGCCAGTACCACGTTGCGGCGCAGCAGTTCGGCGATGTCGGCAGGGTGCCCGCCCTCGAAGAACCGGCCGGCCGAGCCGGTCCGCAGCGAGCGCAGCCGCACGTCCACGAAGCCCCGGACGTCGGCCTGCAGCTCCCGCCCGTAACCGACGTCCTCGATCACCTCAAGCGCCGCGCGCTGCAGCTGGGCCAGGGTGGGAACGGCGGGAGCGGCCCGCGCGCCCGGGCGCCCGGCGCCGGTCACCGGATCCCAGCCGCAGCCCTCGTAGGCCCGCTGCAGGGCCTGCGAGATGATCTGCGGGAACGGTTCCCTGGCGTCGAAGGCGGCCAGGAACAGCGCCCTCACCATGTCGATGTGGGCCTGCACCGGGTAACCGGCCTCGGGTTCGAGCGGGTTCACCGACAGCGGCACCGCCGCCGGGTCGGACGGGTTGATCACCGTCACCTGGCCGGTATCCGCGATCCGGCCGGCCATGGCCGCGTACTCGGACTTGACCGGCTCGATCGCGAGCCACGGTATTCCGGCCCCGGTCAGCTGCTCCAGCATGTGCCTGACCGTCTGCGACTTGCCCGCGCCGGTGGAGCCGGTGATGAACGCGTGCCGGTTCAGCGTGGCCAGCGGGACCCGGAACGTGCCGACCGTGCGGTCCTGGCCGTCCAGGATCGCGCCCAGGTCGATGGCCGACTCACCCCTGGCCTCACCGTCGCCGCCTGGGCTGTCGGCGCCGGCCCAGCCAGCGCCCTGGCTCATCGTCTCGCTGGTCACGTCGAAGCTGCTCGGGTCGAGCACCCGAACGCCCGGCACCTCGCCGCGGGGCAGGCCGGTCAGGGCGGCGAGGGCACCGGCGGTGGCGGCGAAAGGCACCTGCGCGCCGTCCACCGGGTCCGCCAGCTTGGCCGCGAGCGCGTCGGCCAGGTCCCGGGGCTCCTCGGCGCTGCGCAGCCGGTAGGGGTGCGCGGCCAGATCGACCGAGCCGACCAGCACCGGGGCGATCAGCCGCAGTTCCTGCTCGCTGGCCGCCCCGGCCAGGACCCGGACGTTCCACAGGCCGGCTTCCCGGTACGCGTCGAGTTCGGCCAGGCGGCGCTCGGCGCGGCTGGCGTCGAACCTGGAATGCTCCTCGTCGTAACGCCGCAGCACGTTCAGCTGGGTGCGCAGTTCAGCGATCTCAGTGTCGATGAGTTCCGACGGCTCGGCGACCACCAGCCAGCCGAACGGCCTGGACATGAGCGTCACCAGCGCCGACTCGAACAGCGTCGGATGTCTGCCCGCCTGGTCGTCGCCGCGGCGCCCGCCGCTGTGCTGCAGCGCGCCGCGCCCCAGGTAACCCACGGCCGCGTCCACGGTCATCTGTGGCGTATCCCACCCGAGCGGCGGAGCCTGGCGGCCCGGGCAGGGTGCCCAGACCAGGCGGTCAAGGTCGGTCAGCAGGCTGCCCGGCATCGGCACGCCGCGGGAGCCCCACGGGAACAGCAGCTCCCTGGGCTCAAACAGCCCGCTCGGCTCGATGGCGTCCCGCGCCTCGAGCGCACCCCTCGCTCCGGCCAGCAGGCTCGGCCCGCCCCGGCCGACCGGCCGCCCCGGCTCGATGACCCGGCTCGGCTCGATGACCCCACCCGGGCCGATGATCCGGCTCGACTCGATGACCAGGCCCGAGTCGAACTCTTCGTGCGGGTCCAGGCCTGGTCCCCTGGGCATGCCCCGGCCCGGGCCCATGGCCCGGTCGTGGCTGATCACCGCGCTCGGGTCGATGGCCCGGTTCGACTCGGCGAACTCGCGGGTGACCCGGGGCAGATCCTGCAGCCTGGCCGCCCGGGACTGCGGGTCAGGCGCGCCTGGCTCGGGGAGCGGCCCGGCGTTGGTGATCAGCTCAAGCGGGGCCCCGCCACCCCGGGACAGCCAGCCGGCCACGAAGGGACGCCGGTGCATCGCGGCGTTCAGCGCGGCCGGCAGGACCGAGGCGTAGTCCCGCTCAGCGCTGCCAGCCTGGCGGCCGTCGGCCATGATCGCCTGGACCCGGTACCACGGGCCGGCCGCGCCACCACCGATGCCAGTTGTCGCCCCCACATCGCGTGCATATCAGGCTGAGGGCCCGGCTGCCACCGTTTGCGCGGGATACGCAGAGGTTGACTACTCAACGCATGGCTGTTGCCATGGCGGCCACGGCCGTACAGTAAGTCGCATGATGGGCGGGATGTCATCGGCCGGGTCCGCAGATGACCCTGTGGCGCCCGGGCATCTGAGGCCACGGGCCGATGGGGCGGCACGCGCTGACGCAGAGGCACGCGCTGACGCAGAGGCACGCGCTGACGCAGAGGCACGCGGCGGCCTGGAGGCACGGGGCGGCCTGACCGCCCTCGGCCAGTTGCGGGCGTCGCACCAGGACCGGGACCGGGTCGTGGAAGTGCTGCGGGTGGCCGCGGGTGATGGCCGCCTGACCCCGGAGGAACTCGACGAGCGGCTGGAAGCGGCGCTGACCGCGCGCACCTATGCCGAGCTGGCCGCGCTGACCGCAGATTTGCCTGGCCTCGGCCAGCTCGCCCCGGCCGCCGTGGTGGCGGCCAAGCCCAAGGACTCGGTCCTGATCGACTGCACCAGCGGCAGCGCCCGGCGCGACGGCCGCTGGGTGGTGCCGCACCGGATCGAGGTGCGGGTGACGAGCGGCGAGGTGCGGCTGGACTTCACCGAGGCGGTCATCACCCAGCCGTCGCTGCAGATCGACGCCGAGGTGCGCAGCGGCCGGCTGAAGCTGGTCACGAAGCCGGGCATCGTGGTGGACACCGATGACGTCGCCGTCCGCAGCGGGCAGGTGAAGGTCCAGGCGCCGTGGAGTGACGATGTGCCCGTCGCGCTGCGGATCGACGTATCCGGCAAGGTGGGCAGCGGCCAGCTGACCGCGCGCCCGCCGAAGCGGACGTTCTGGCAGTGGCTGACGCGGCGGCCGCCTGCCTGGACTGCGGCACTGCCCTGATCATCACTGACCCGGCTCAGATCTGCACGACCAGCCCGTCGGCCGCGGTCTCGAACTGGGCCTGGTCCAGATGCTCGAGCATGTCAGCCGACATGTGGGTCAGCACGATGCGCCGGCTGGTGAGCTGAGCGCCGTGCGCGATCAGGTCCGCGAGCCTCAGGTGATAAGGGATGCTCTTGTCCCGGTAATAGGCCTCGGCGATCAGCAGGTCGGCACCGGCCGCAACGTCGATGAGCGCGTCGGTCCAGGCGGAGTCGCCGGTGTAGCCGACCACCTTGTCACCGATGGTCAGCCGCAGCGCCAGGGCCGGCCCGCCACTGGGGTGGTCGGCCGCCCACGCGGCGGCCCGCACGCCGGCCGCGGCCGCTTCTGCGCCGGGCCGCAGCTCCACGAGGTCAACATCGAACCGCCGCGCCACCGTTGACGAACCGGGGAACATGCACTCCATGAGCTCGGTCAGCCGCCGGGCGATCCCTGGCGGCCCGATCACCGTCAGCGGGTCGACCCGGCGGGCAAACTGCCCGTTCAAGATCATGAACGGGAGGCCGCCGAAATGGTCACCGTGGAGATGGGACACGAAGACGGCGGCCACAGCGCCGGGGTCGAGCCCGCAGCGGCGCAGCGCGGTCAGCGAGGTCGCGCCGCAGTCGAGCAGCACCGGGGCAGCCCCGCCCGGGCCCTGGAGGTGGATGCAGGCCTGGCACCGGCCGCCGCTCCCGAACGCGTCGCCGGAGCCGGCGAACGTGACCGTGACGGAAGCGGCGGCCGGGCAGCTCACGGGAGACCATTCTGGCAGCCCGCGGCCGGCTCCTGCGGTCAGCCCATGGACTTCGCGCCGTCCAGGGACTCGCGGATGATGTCGGCGTGCCCGGCGTGCTGGGCGGTCTCGGCGATGATGTGCAGCAGCACCCGCCGTGCCGACCACTGCTCGCCGGGCGGGAACCAGGGCGCTTCCGGCAGTGGGTGGGCGGCATCCAGGTCAGGAAGGGCAGCGACCAGGTCATCGGTCCCGCGGGCCACCTCGGCGTAGCGGTCAAGCACGCCGGCCAGGGTCTCGCCGGGCAGCAGCCGGAACTCCTCGGCCCGCCGCGCGTAGTCGGCCTCGGTCATGTTCGAGACGCCGCGGAGCGCCGACGGCCCTTGCCTGATGAAGTTCACCCAGCCCTGCTCGGCGGCCGTGACGTGCTTGATCAGGCCGCCGAGGCACAGCTCGCTGACGGTCGTGCGCTGCCCGGCCTGCTCGTCGGTGAGGCCGCGGGTGGTGAAGCGCAGGAAGTGCCGGTGCTTGGCCAGAATGGCCAGCAGGTCAGCGCGCTCGCCGCCGATGGCCGGTGCGCCTGCCGCGGTGCCGGTGGTCTGGCCCGGTGTGGTGGTGCTCAAGGTTTCCCGCCTTTCGTCGTCTGGGTTCTGAGACCACGCTAGAAGGCATAGCGGTCACTTTCTGACCTGAATAGTGCGACGCTGGAACCATGGCGAACACCAGCACCCGGACGCTGCGGCTGCTGTCGCTGCTGCAGACGCACCGGTACTGGCCGGGCGCCGAACTCGCCGGCCGGCTCCAGGTCTCCTTGCGCACGCTGCGCCGGGACATCGACCGGCTGCGTGAGCTCGGCTACCCGGTTCAGGCGCAGCGCGGCGTCGAAGGCGGCTATCAGCTAGCGGCGGGCGCGACGCTGCCGCCTCTGGTGATCGATGACGAGGAGGCGGTCGCGCTGGCCGTCGGCCTGCAGGCGGCGGCGGAAAGCGCGGTCGAGGGCATCGCCGAATCCTCGGTGCGAGCTCTGGCCAAGATGGTGCAGGTGATGCCGGCCCGGCTGCGGCGGCGGGTGGAGGCGCTGCGCGCGATGACCGTGCCAGCCGGCTGGGGCGGCCCGGCCCAGATGGCCGTGGACCCGAGCGTGCTCACGGGCGTCGCCCTGGCCTGCCGGGACAGCGAGCGGCTCCGCTTCGGCTACACGGCGGCCGACGGCCAGGACACCGCCCGGCACGTCGAGCCGCTCCGCCTGGTCTCGCTGCGCCGCCGCTGGTACCTGGTCGGATACGACCTCGACCGCCTAGCCTGGCGCAGCTTCCGCGTTGACCGGCTCAGCGGGCCGGAGGGCACCGGCGCACGGTTCCGGCCGCGTGAGCTGCCCGCGGCCGATGCCGCCGCGTTCGTCCGCGCGGGCATCGACAGCGTGCAGGCCGGGTACGAGGTCGAGGTCCTGGTTGACGCGCCCGCCGCGGCCGTGCGGGAGCGCATCGGCAGGTGGTCCACGGTCGAGGAGGCGGGGGCGGGCCGCAGCCGGGTGCGCATGACGGCGGACTCGCTGGACTGGCCAGTCATGGCGCTGGGCGCGGCCGGCGCGGACTTCGATGTGCTCTCCCCGCCGGAGCTTGCCGATCAGGTGCGCGACTGGGGCCGCCGATTCAGCCGGGCCGGCCGGGCCCGGCGCTGATCCGGCTGGCCCAGCGGGTAGTGTGGCTCGGTAGTTCTGGCACAGAAGCACTCATGCGGCGCCAGCCGGACCAGTTCAGACAGGAGACCGCACCGTGCCGCTGGCCTTCATCCCCAGCCCGCCGAGCAACGGCTTCCACCTCGTTGCGATCGTCATGACCGCTGCCGGGCTGATCTGGTTCGCCATCGCGCAGAGCCGTTCCGGCCCGGATTCCGGGCCGGAACGGCAGGCCGCGCAACCCGTGGCTGTGGGGGACTTATGGCGGAAGCAGAACAGCCGCCGCCGCGCTGGGTGAAGCTGCTCGACCAGAACCGGTGCATCGGCTGCCACGCGTGCACGACCGCGTGCAAGAGCGAGAACGAGGTCCCGGTCGGGGTGACCCGCACCTACGTCAAGTCCGTGGACGTGG
>Ga0335075_10017300_pt1 | contig 10723 bp, 11 predicted proteins | sample Lox_Sample_24_FD_206723 | JGI IMG/M metagenome (GOLD analysis project Ga0335075, IMG submission 206723) | Soil microbial communities from Loxahatchee National Wildlife Refuge, Florida, United States - Lox_Sample_2.4 | ecosystem: Environmental > Terrestrial > Soil > Wetlands | place: USA... | reverse complement strand
CGTACCGAGACAGGCCGACGCACCCAGAGCGGGGAGCGTACCTGGGTCCGCCAGCGTATCGGGCCCCGCGAGCGCGCCATGGCCAACCGGCGCACCCGGGTCGGCCGGCGCACCCGGGTCGGCCAGCGCACCCGGGTCGGCCAGCGCACCCGGGTCGGCCAGCACACCAGGGACGACCAGCACACCAGGGACGACCAGCACACCAGGGACGACCAGCATACCCGGAGCGACAGGCATACCGGGAGCAGCGGACGTGGCGGTTGGCGGCTGGGGTGCGGACTTCGACGACGACGGCGGCATCGACCTTACCGAGGGCCTGCGCGAGCGGCTGATCCTGGACGAACCCGTGCACCTGGTGACCTCCGCCCACGGCGCCGAACAGGCCTCGCCTGACTTGTCGCGGTATGCACGCCACCGCTGGATCGCCGGTTGTGACCGCTGCCGCGCCAACCTGCTACGGCAGTGCGCGGAGGCCGGCTTCGTCCCGAAGATCGCGTTCACCACCGACGACTACGTCGCGGTCCAAGCGCTGGTAGCGGCCGACCTGGGCGTCTCGACCCTGCCCGCGCTGTGCCTGCGAGCAGCGCGGCATCCGGGGGTCAGGACCGCGCCGCTGGCCGGCGCGCGCCGGCACGTGTTCGCTGTACGTTACGGCGACCCCCCGGACCCGCCCACGGTGACCCTGCTCATGGACGTGCTCCGCAGCGCCGCCGAGAGCGGCGCCGCGCTGCCGTCCCCAGCGTGAACTCGGGGAGCCAGGAAAGCGGAGGGACGTGCATGGCCGAAGACAGCACTGCCCAGGACAGGCCGGCGGCGCTGGTGACCGGATCGGCGAGCGGGATCGGGCGGGCGGCGGCGCTGCGCCTGGCCCGGGCTGGGTACGACGTGGCGATCAACTACAGCCGTTCCGTCGACGCCGCCAGTGAAACCCTGCTCAAGCTGGAGGCCCACGGCGGCCGCCACCTGGCGCTGCGCTGCGATGTCAGCGACGACGCCGCGGTGGCCTCGATGGTGGCGGCGGTCGGCGAGGCCTACGGTCGCCTGGATGCCCTGGTGAACAACGCGGGCATCACCAGCCCGACCCCGCCGGAGGACCTGGATGGCGTGGACTTGGCCGAGTGGGACCGGGTGTTCGCCGTCAACGTCCGCGGCGTGTTCCAGGTCACCCGGGCCTGCGCGGGCCCGCTGCGCGCCGCCCGCGGAGCCGTGGTGAACGTGGCCTCGATCGTGGGGCTGCGCCCCGGGCCCCAGCCGCTGGCCTACGCGGCCAGCAAGGCGGCCGTGGTCAGCCTCACCCGCACGCTGTCTCGGGTGCTGGCGCCCGAGGTTCGGGTCAACGCCGTCGCGCCGGGCTGGATCGCCGGGGAGTGGATGCAGCGGACGCTCGGCGAGAACTATGACCGGCTGATGGACCGCCGGGCCACTTGGACCCCGATGAAACGGAACGTCACCGCCGAGGACGTGGCCGAGACGATCTTCTCGCTGATCGGCTCCAACCCGTTCGTGACCGGCGAGACGGTCATCATCGACGGCGGCTACGCCGCCACCACGTTAGGCCGGGGAGATTTTGGCGAGGAACACCGGTTCTGGTCGGATGGGGACATGACGGGCGGTTCCGGAGAGTACGGCAGGCGCACAGTCTACGACGGGCGGTGGACGCTGGAGCACCGGTTCGACTCACCCTGGCATTACCTGCCGCTTGAGGTCGGGCCGGGAACGGCCGGGCTGCGGGTGGAGCTGGGGTACGACCGGTCCTCCGGGACTGTGCTTGACCTCGGCTGTCTCGCGCCGGGCGGCTTCCGCGGTTGGTCGGGCGGAGCCCGCTCGTGGTTCGCCATCACCGGCGACGCGGCCACGCCCGGGTACCTGCCCGGCGAGCTCGAGGCCGGGGAATGGCGGGTGATGATCGGCGTGCACCGCGTACCGCCCGACGGCGCGCGGTACCGGGTGACGGCGGAGACCGCGTCGCGCGGCGCGGGCCTGCTGCCGCCCGCGGCCGCGGAACCGCCCGCTCCGGCCGAGCGGCCGCCGCGGCGGGAGCTGCCGGCCGGGCCCGGCCGACGCTGGCTCGCGGGCGACCTGCACACGCACACCGTGCACTCCGACGGCGTGCTGACGGTCGCGGAGCTGGCCGTCCTCGCGGCCGGGCGCGGCCTGGACTTCCTCGCTGTGACCGACCACAACACGGTCAGCCACCACGCCGAGCTGGCCGGCGCGGCCCGCCGGTACGGGATCACGCTGCTGCCAGGCCAGGAGGTGACGACCGACGGCGGGCACGCGGGTGCGCTGGGCGACGTCGGCTGGATCGACTTCCGCCGAGAGCCTGACGAGTGGCTGGACGCGACGCAAGCCCGCGGCGGCCTGCTGTCGGTCAACCACCCGTGGGCCGGGCCGGTCAGCTGGATCCGCCCGATGCGCCGTCGGCCGCCGCTGGCCGAGGTGTGGCACTGGAGCTGGCTCGACAAGCGCTGGACAACACCGCTCGCGTGGTGGCTGGCCTGGGACGCCGCGGCGATCCCTGTCGGCGGCAGCGACTGGCACCGGCCGGGATCCGACGCGCCGCCCGGGTGCCCGACCACGTGGGTCGAGTGTGCGGGCCGCGAGCCTGGTGACGTACTCGACGGGCTGCGGGCCGGGCGGGTCGCCATCTCGGCCGAGCGCAACGGCCCGGTCCTGCTGCGGCACGACGGCGACCTCGTGGCGGCCGGGGCCGACGGGACGATCCTGGCCGGCCCGGGCGGGCCGTGCGCCCGGGTCCGCGGCGATCTGGCCCGGCTGCCCGGGGCGGCGGGCCCGCACCGCCTGCTCGACGCGAGCGGCGCAACGCTCGCCCTCACGCCGTAGGTCATCGGTGAGACGACCCGGCCCGGACCGCCCTCACGGCGTAGGCCACCGATGAGACAGCCCGGCCCGGATCGTCTCCTTTGCGACAAATGCCGGAAGGAGAGTCGCAATGAGCCTGGTCAGCAACGGATACGCGCCGGTCAACGGGTTGCGGATGTACTACGAGGTACACGGGCCACGAGAGGACGAGGCTTCTGGCCGGCCGCTGGTTCTGCTGCACGGCGGACTGCTGACCATCGATCTGTCGTTCGGCCACCTGCTGCCCGGGCTGACGGTGGGCAGGCAGGTGATCGCCACCGAGATGCAGGGCCACGGCCGCACGGCCGACATCGACCGTGATATCGACCTGGGCTTGCTGGCCGGCGATGTGGTCGCGCTGCTGGATCACCTCGGTGTGGCGCAGGCGGACGTGCTCGGCTTCAGCCTCGGCGGCGGGGTGACGGTACAGCTTGCGCTGGATCATCCAGACCGGGTGGGCCGGATCATCATGATGTCGATCAGCTACGCCGCCGACGGGCTCCACGAGGAGATTTCGGACCCGGCGCGGCACGCCACCTCGACCCGGATGCCGACCGAGGATGATTTCCGGCAGATGCGCGAGGCCTACGCGCGGCTGGCACCGGATCCCGGGCACTTCGACGAGTTCGCGGCCAAGGCCTCGGGGGCGGCGGCAAGCCTCGAAGGCTGGACGGCAGCCAAGCTCGGCAGCATCACCGCGCCGACCCTGCTGGTGTTCGGCGACCACGACTTCATCCGCCTCGATCACGCGGTGCGGATGCACGAGCTGATCCCGGGCGCGCAGCTCGCGGTGCTGCCCGGCGCGACGCACATGGGGGTGTTGCGCCGCACCAACCTGATACTGCCCCTGGTCCGCGAGTTCTTGGCCTAGCGGGTCAACAGCTCCAGGCGGGCGCGCAGCAGGGCCCGGTGGGCCACCACGTCGTCGACCTGGTCGGGCTGCTCGGGGCACTCGCCAGCGCTGATCGCGCGGCCGAGCCGACGGCCTGCGTCGGCGGCGTCGATCATCTCGAACACGACGAGCGGGTCGTCCCGCGCCGCCTGCTCGGTCTCCGCGCGCAGCCCGGCCGCCTTGGCCACCCACGCGTCCCTGATCTTGCCGCCGCAGCCGTGGTCGATCAGCACGCTGACCGCGTGCTGATCGTTGCCGTAGGCGAAGGTCATGGTCAGTGACTCCTGCTGGCCGCCGACGTCGGCGTAGTGCCAGCAGTCGCCGACGTGCGGGGAGCCGAGCGTGCCCGCCCAGGGCGGGTCGGCGACGCCGGTTGCGTGCACCCGGTCCGCGGCCTGCCCGGCGGCGGACCGCAGCCCCTGGGGGCCGACAGCGGCGAAGACCCGGAGCAGGGCCAGGGATTGCGGAGTCGAGGCCGCCTCAGCGGCGGGGACCAGCGATCCGGTCAGCGCGCTTGTGAGCGAGGCCTGCCCCGCGGCGGAGGAGCCGAGCGCGCCGATCAGGTCCGACCCCCACAGTTCCGCGTCCACCGGGTCGTCCACCTGGGCCAGGAGGCTGGCCGCCTCGGCCAGCACCCCGGTGAAGGTCTCTTCCACGGCGATAGGAGCGAAGAGCGTGGCGACATCAGGTTCACTCATGCCGTGCAGGATAGGCCTTCGTCGGGTGAGCGCGTCTGGTTAACGCGAGGAGAAGCCCCGACACCTGGGCGGCTAGCGGTCGCGGGCGAAGCAGCCGGCCAGGTGGTCGTTGACGATGCCGCAGGCCTGCATGGTGGCGTAGGCGGTCACCGGGCCGGTGAAGGTGAAGCCGTGGCGGCGCAGTTCGGCCGACAGCGCCTTCGACGCCGGGGTGGAGGCGGGCACGTCGGCCAGCGTCAGCGGAGCGGCGCCCGGGTCGCCCGCGTACTTCCAGACCAGCGCGCTCAGCCCGTCCGGCAGACCGAGCACGGCCCTCGCATTGACGATCGCGGCGTTGACCTTCGCGCGGTTCCGCACGATGCCAGGATCGGCCATCAGCCGGGCCACGTCAGCGTCGCCGAAGGCCGCGACCGCGGCCGGGTCGAACCCGGCGAAGGCGGCGCGGAAGTTCTCCCGCTTGCGCAGGATCGTCAGCCAGGACAGCCCGGACTGGAAGGCCTCGAGGCACAGCCGCTCGAAGATCGCCGTCTCGCCCCGGATCGGGCGGCCCCACTCGTCGTCGTGATAGGCGAGGTACTCGGGTGCGCTCAGCCCCCAGGGGCAGCGCAGCTTGCCGTCCGGCCCGGTGACCGGGCCCCCTCCAGGGTCGGGGGGCGGGCGCCCTCCAGGGTCGGGGGGTGGGCGCCCTCCAGGGTCGGGGGGCGGGCCGGGGGCGGTTCCCGGATCCGTCACCGGGGCTGCTCCTCCGGCGCGAGCGCACCGTCGTCCGCGCCGTCGTCTGCGACCGCCTCGCCGGGCGGGCCGGGCGGCTCGGCCGAGGTGGTCTCCGCGGCCGGGCGCAGCGGGGCGGTCTCGGCGACGGGACCCAGCGGCGCAGTTTCCGCAGGCGGGCGCAGGGAAGCGGTCTCCGCGGGCGGGCGCAGGGAAGCGGTCTGCGGGGCCAGGTCCGCGAGCCTGGACTGCAGGTAGGCGATCGTGACGTCGCGCTCGCGCATGGCCCGGGCGATGCGTCCAAGCGCCTCGTCGGTCACGTCGATGTTGTAGCCCCACATGGCGGTGGGCGGGCGCAGCATGGCGATATCGGTGGCGGACACAGGTCCGAGGTCTAGCGGCGCGTGGTCGGCGTGCTCGTAGGCAAGTTCGCCGCCGCGGCCGGTGGCGGCGACGTACACGCCGATGAGGATGGCGATGGCCGCTGCGATCATGACTACAGGCACATACAAATCGTGCCACGTCCGCTGCGTGATGTCGCGTCGGCCGGCGGTGAGGCTAGCCAGCCAGGTCCTGGCCGGCGTGTGCCTCGCGGATGATGTTAACCACCTCGGCGGGCTCGTCGACGACGCTGAGCAGCCCGAATTCCGCGTCTCCGATGTAGGACTCGGGAAGCATCGTTCCCCGCAGCCACGTCAGCAGCCCGGACCAGTACGACCGGCCTACGAGCACGATAGGAAACTTGGTGATCTTGCCGGTGGCGACCAGGGTGAGCGCCTCGAACAGCTCGTCCATCGTGCCGAAGCCGCCGGGCAGCACCACGAACGCCTGGGAGTACTTGATGAAGCACGTCTTGCGGACGAAGAAATACCGGAATTCCAGGCCCACATCGACGTAGTCGTTCAGCCCCACCTCGAGGGGCAGCTCGATGCCCAGGCCCACCGAGACGCCGCCCGCCTCGGCCGCGCCCTTGTTCGCCGCCTCCATGATGCCGGGTCCGCCCCCGGTGATCACCGCGTAGCCGACCCGGACCAGGCCAGCGGCGATGGCCTCGGCGGTCCGGTACTCGGGTGCGCCCGACGACGTCCGGGACGAGCCGAAGATCGACACGGCGGGCCCTAGCTCGGCCAGCAGTCCGAACCCCTCCACGAACTCCGCCTGGATGCGCAGCACCCGCCAGGGATCGGTGTGCACCCAGTCGGCGGGTCCGCGCCGGTCGAGCAGCCGCTGATCGGTCGTGGTCGCCGGTATCTGCTTGCCGCGCAGCGTCACGGGTCCCTGGCGGCGGACTCGCCGGTGTGGCTCGAAGTTAACGCTCATGGTGCCACCAACGGTAGTCACACCGGGCGGATGCTCGAACGTCAAACGCCGTGGTCGCGGAGGATAGCGTTGAGCGCGGCCTTGTCGTGCCGACTGCCCTCGGGCAGCCGCTTGAGTACCAGCACACACGACATACCGAACGTGCCGCCGGGGAAGGCCCGCGGGCGGGTCCCGCCGACACACACCGACCAGGCGGGCGTCTCGCCGCGCGGCAGCTCCTCGCCGGTCTCCACGTCGATGACGTGCGTGGTGGGACCCAGGTGGGTGCCGGGGCCGAGCACGGCGCCGGTGCGCACCCGCGCGCCCTCGACCACCACGCAGCGCGACCCGACCATTGCCTCGTCCTCGACCACCACCGGCACCGCGTTCGGCGGCTCGAGCACGCCGCCGATGCCCGCGCCGCCGGACAGGTGCACGTTCTTGCCGATCTGGGCGCCGGAACCGACCGTGGCCCAGGTGTCCACCATCGTGCCGGCGTCCACGTAGGCGCCGATGTTGACGAACGACGGCATCAGCACCGCGCCCGGCGCCACGTACGCGCCCCAGCGCACGATCGACCCCGGCAGCGTGCGCACCCCGTCCAGCCGCGTGGTCAGCGGAACCCGATCGTCGTACCGGAAGTCACCCACCTGGGACCTAGCCATGGGAAGCACGCGGAAGGCCAGCAGGATGGCCCGCTTGGCCCGTTCGTCGACGACGACCTCGTCCGTCGCCGGGTCGACGAAGGCCACCCTGGCCTCGCCCGCGTCGATCGCGTCCACGGCTCCGACCACCGCCTTGCGGGCGTCCTCGTCGGCCGGGGACAGCTCGCCCCGCCGCTCCCACAGCTCGTCGACGACCTCGGGGAGGGGCGACCGGGGGGGTCTGGAAGGCTCGTTCCCCCGGCGCGGCACTGTGTCCATGGACCGCGAGCTTAGCGGTACCGTCTGATGGTGTGGCGTCCCCCACCCGCCGGCAGCTGGCCGTCGCCGTCATCGGGTCCACGCTGGTACTGCTCGTGGCGGTGGCCGGCTACCTGGCGATCCACGCGGTGACGCCCCGCCCGGTCGCCGCTCCCCCGCCGCCGCCCGGATGCCAGGCCGGTACCGGCCTGGAAGCCATCCCGCTCGGCACCGGGCAGGCCGGGATAGCCGCCACGATCGCGGGCGTCGCGGCCCGGCACCGGCTGGGCAGGCAGGCGCTGACCATCGCCTACGCCACCGCCCTGCAGGAATCGCAGCTGCAGGACCTTGACTACGGCGACCGCGACTCGGTCGGCGTGTTCCAGCAGCGCCCGTCGCAGGGCTGGGGCACCACGGCCGAGATCGAGAACCCGGTCTACGCCACGACGAAGTTCTTCGCCGCGCTGGTCCAGGTGCGCGGCTACGCCACGATGCCGGTCAACCAGGCGGCCCAGGACGTCCAGCACAGCGCGGACGGGGAGGCCTACCAGCAGTGGGCCGACGTGGCAGCGCTGCTGGCCGGCTACTTCACCGGCGCGCCGGCGGCGAGCGTGTCCTGCTGGTTCTCCGGTTCAGGTCAGGTCCACCTGGCCGGGGCGGAGAAGGCGCTGACCGCGACGTTCGGGCCGGCCGGGCGTGGAGGGGTACTGGCCGCGATCACCACGGAACGTTCGGTAAAAAAGAAAGAGGGAAGCGCCGCGGTCGTGCGCGTGCGGCGCGGCGCGGGCTGGGCGGTGGCCAGCTGGCTGGTCGCCTATGCCCAGCAGTACGGCATCAGCGAAGTACGGTATGGCGGTTACGTGTGGCACGCTGCAGATGGCAGCATGGGCTGGCAGCGGGATAGCCCGGCCCCGGGCCAGGCGCGCGGCGATATTGTCGCTAGCTGAGCACGGCGCGGGCCGAGTCGGCAGGATTGGCGCCGCGGCCATACTGTGTTAGCAGCAGGGATAAGAACCAATAAGGAGCCCACCCGTGACCTACATCATCGCGCAGCCCTGCGTTGATGTGCTGGATAAGGCCTGCATCGAGGAATGCCCCGTCGACTGCATCTACGAGGGCGACCGCATGCTGTATATCCACCCCGACGAGTGCGTGGACTGCGGGGCGTGCGAGCCCGTCTGCCCGGTGGAGGCGATCTACTACGAAGACGACGTGCCCGAGCAGTGGAAGGACTACTACAAGGTCAACGTGGAGTTCTTCGAAGACCTCGGCTCTCCCGGCGGGGCCTCGAAGACCGGCCGGACCGGCCAGGACCATCCGCTGGTGGCGGCGCTGCCGCCGCAAGCCGCGGAGGAATGACCTTCCCGACGCTCGCGGCCCGGCTGCCCGCGTTCACCTGGGACCGGATCGCGCCGCTGGGCGAGAAGGCCCGCCTGCACCCGGACGGCGCGGTGGACCTGTCCATGGGCACTCCGGTCGACCCGGTGCCTTCGGTCATCCGTGACGCCCTGGCGGCGGCGTCGGACTCGCCCGGGTACCCGGCGACGTGGGGAACTTCGGCGTTGAGGGCCGCCGCGGCGGGCTGGCTTTCGCGTTCGCTGGCGGTGTCGGTAGCCCCGGACGACGTGCTGCCGGCGATCGGGACCAAGGAACTCATCGCCTGGCTGCCGGTCATGCTCGGGCTCGGGCCCGGCGACGTGATCGTGTACCCGGAACTCGCCTATCCCACCTACGACATCGGCGCGCGGCTTTGCGGCGCTTCCGCGGTCGCCTCGGACAGCCTGCTCTCGCTCGGGCCTGCGCGGGTGCGGCTGGTTTGGCTGAACTCGCCTTCGAATCCGACCGGGCGGGTGCTGCCGCCCTCGCACCTGCGCAAAGTGGTCGAATGGGCGCGGGAGCGCGGGGCGGTGGTGGCCTCCGACGAGTGCTACATCACGCTCGGCTGGGAAACCTCGCCCACCTCGGTGCTGCACCCATCGGTGTGCGGCGGGTCTTCCGACGGGGTGCTCGGCGTGTACTCGCTGTCGAAGCGGTCGAACCTGGCCGGTTACCGGGCCGGGTTCGTGACCGGCGACCCGTTGCTGGTGGCTGAGCTGCTGGCGATCCGCAAACAGGCCGGGATGATGGTTCCCGGCCCGGTTCAGGCCGCGATGACCGCGGCGCTTTCCGACGACGCGCACGCCGCGGTGCAGCGGGATCGTTACGCGGCGCGGCGCGGCGTGCTGCGGGAGGCGTTCACCGCTGCCGGGTGGACGGTGGACGACTCCGAGGCCGGGCTGTACCTGTGGCTGACGCACCCTTCGCACGACGGATGGTCGGCGGCGGAGTTGCTGGCTGTTGACTGCGGGATCCTCGTCACGCCGGGCTCTGTCTACGGGCCTTCCGGCGGGCGGCACGTGCGGGTGGCGCTGACCGCCACCGACGAGCGGGTCGCCGCCGCGGCGTCCCGGCTGGCCGCCCTCCGTCCCTGACCGGCCCTCGGGCGCAATACCTGGCCGCCCTCCGTCCCTGACCGGCCCTCGGGCACAATACGTGGAATGTCGTCTTCGGATCAGGCCAACCGTGACCCGGGCGGGCCGCCGCCACCGGGGCTGGATGTGAGCACGGCGCATCCGGCGCGCGTGTGGAACTACTGGCTCGGCGGCCGGGACTACTTCGCCGCCGACCGGGCCGAGGGCGAGCGGCTGAGCCGGGAGTTCCCGCATCTGGCCGAGGCCGCGCGGGCCGAGCGGGCGTTCCTGGTCCGCGCGGCGCGGTTCCTGGCCGGACCGGCGCGGATCAGGCAGTTCCTCGACGTGGGCGCGGGCCTGCCGGCGGGCGGCAACACCCACGAGGTCGCGCAGCGGATCGCGCCGGACGCCAGGATCGTCTACGCGGACAACGACCCCGCCGTGCTCCTGCACGCCAGGGCCCTGCTGGGCAGCCCGGCGCTGGCCAGCACGCCGGAGGGCCTGGTCAGCTACGTCGAAGCCGACCTGCGCGACGTGACCGCGGTGCTGGCAGGCTCGGCCCGATCGCTGGATCTGGAAAGGCCGGCCGCGCTGATCATGCTCGGCGTCCTCGGCCACATCGACGACTACGGGGCGGCCCGGTCGATCACGAGCCAGCTGATGGACGCGCTGCCGCCGGGCAGCTACCTGGCCATCGCCGACGGCGTTTCCGGGACGGCGGACCTGGACAGCGCTCAGCAGCGGTACAACGACACCGCGCCGGTGCCCTACCACCTGCGCCGGCCGGATCAGGTGGCAAGCTTCTTCGACGGGCTGGACCTGGTCGAGCCGGGCGTCGTGCCGTGTGCACAGTGGAAACCGGACGCGCCCACCGCGCCCACCGCACCCACCGACGGCGCGGCGGTGTAC
>Ga0335075_10017299_pt1 | contig 10723 bp, 7 predicted proteins | sample Lox_Sample_24_FD_206723 | JGI IMG/M metagenome (GOLD analysis project Ga0335075, IMG submission 206723) | Soil microbial communities from Loxahatchee National Wildlife Refuge, Florida, United States - Lox_Sample_2.4 | ecosystem: Environmental > Terrestrial > Soil > Wetlands | place: USA: Florida... | reverse complement strand
GGCGGAGACATCCGCTGGCTGGCTTCCGCCGGGCGGCGCGCACTCAAGCAGCGTGACCGAGTCCATGCCGAACGCCTCGCGGATCCGGTCAAGCAGCGCGCTCAGCCCCTTCTGGCCGCGCAGCACGTTGCCGGCCGTGGTGGCCAGCAGTTCGGATTCCGCGTTGGCCCGGGCGGCCTGGGTGGTACGCCGGGCCGCGATGTCGACCACCCAGCTGACCAGCAGTCCCACGCAGACAAACACCACCAGCGCGAGGGCGTTGTTGGCCTGCGCGATCGTCAGCCTGTGCACCGGCTGGATGAAGTAGTAGTTGAGCAGTAGCGAGCCGGCGATCGCGGCCAGCACGGCCGGGATGAAGCCGCCCACCAGGGCGACCACGACCTCGGCGACCAGGAACAGTAGCACGTCGCTGGTGAGGTTGAGGCTGCTGTGCAGGTTGGTCAGGGCGAGGGTGAGCACCAGCATGAGAGCCGCGGCCAGCGCGTACCCGGCCACCTGCCGGCGCGGCGTGATCGCGCCGCGGGGCCGTGGCAGGCCCCGGCCCCGTCCCATGTGCGCGTGGGTCACGATGTGCACGTCGATGTCGCCGGAACCGCGGATGGTCCTGTTCCCGATGCCAGGTCCGGTGAGCATGGTGGTCAGCCATGACCGGCGGCTCGCGCCGAGCACGAGCTGGGTCGCGTTCTCCGCGCGGGCGAAGGCGAGCAGGGCTTCGGGTATGTCGTCCCCGACCACCTGGTGATAGGTGCCGCCCACCGATTCGACTAGTCGCCGCTGGCTGGCCAGAGCGGCCGGGTCGGCGCCGGTCAGGCCGTCGGACTTGGTGACATGCACCGCGAGCAGGTCCCCTCCGGACGAGCGGGCGGCGATCCTGGCCGCCCGCCTGATCAGCGTCCGGCCCTCGGGGCCGCCGGTGAGCGCGACCACGACCCGCTCCCTGGCCTCCCAGGCGGCGTTGATCTTGTGTTCGGTGCGGTAGCGCTGCAGGCCCTCGTCGACCTTGTCCGCCAGCCACAGCAGGGCGAGTTCACGCAGCGCGGTGAGGTTCCCGGTGCGGAAGTAGTTGGTGAGCGCGGCGTCGATCTTCTCCGGCGGGTAGATGTTCCCGTGCGCCATCCGGCGGCGCAGCGCCTCGGGCGTCATGTCGACCAACTCGACCTGGTCGGCGGCCCGCACGATGGCGTCGGGCACGGTTTCCCGCTGCGGCACCCCCGTGATCTTCTCGACTACGTCGTTAAGGGACTCCAGGTGCTGGATGTTGACCGTGGAGATCACGTCGATGCCGGCGTCGAGCAGTTCCTCGACGTCCTGCCAGCGCTTCTCGTTGCGGGAACCCGGAACGTTGGTGTGCGCGAACTCGTCCACCAGGGCGATCTCCGGGCGGCGGGCGAGCACCGCGTCAAGGTCCATCTCCTCGAAGCCAGACCCGCGGTATTCCATCTTGGTTCGCGGGATGATCTCCAGGCCGTCGAGCAGTGCGACGGTGAGCGGGCGCCCGTGCGCCTCGGCCAGCGCCACCACGACGTCGGCGCCGCGCTCGGCGCGACGGTGCCCCTCACCGAGCATGGCGAATGTCTTGCCGACGCCGGCCGCGGACCCGAGGTAGATCCGCAGATGCCCGCGTCCCGGCCGCCCGCCGGAGCCGCTCGACTCTTCGGGGTTGTCGGCGCTTACGCGGCCGTCGCTGTCAGCTATCTCGGGCATCCTGAATCCGTATCCGTCGCGCGTTGCCATTCAGTCGCGCGTATCCATTGTGAAGCACGGCGGTGACCTCGGGAATTCCGTATTCGCTCAGGCCGGACGCCTCCGGGCCGCCGCGGCGTTGAAGAACGCGCTGGATTGCCGCTGCCACAAGAACACCACCGCGCAGAGCGCGATCAGCCAGCCGAACAGGGTCAGCACCTTCGCCGGGCCGATGCCCGGGTGCTTGTCGGCCAGGACCCCGAGGAAGCCGATCGTGTGCAGGCCGAACAGCACGGTGCCGGTCACCCGGGCCCAGCCCTTGCCGTTCCGGCAGGCACGCGCGATTCCCAGCCAGAGCGCAATCTCGATCAGGGACGCCACCACGGTCAGCACGGCCACGCCCCCCACGGTGAGCTGGCCCGAACTGGTCCCAGCCGCAGTCAGCGCCGGGCGTTTGGCGATGACTGCGCCGGCCACGATGATGACGCCGATCGCGTAGACCGCCGCATAGGCAGCCCCGGCGTACATCAGCCCGATCGCGTTGCGCATGCTGACCGGCAGCGGACCAATGGGACCGAGGGGCCCCAGCGGCGCCCGGCCGGCCGGGTACGGCGGCGGGTAGCTCACCGGCGGCGCGCCCGGGGGATAACCGCGCGCCGGCGCCTGCGCCCCGCCGTAGCCCTGAGACTGGGGATACCCCTGGGCAGCAGAGTACCCCCGCGGCCCAGGACCGCCCTGCGACTGCGGGTAACCCTGCGGCCCCGGGTGACCCTGCGGCCCCGGGTAACCCTGCGGCCCCGGGTAACCCTGCGGCCCCGGGTAACCCTGTGACGCAGGGTAGCCCTGTGATTGCGGCGCGCCGGACACGGGACCCGCGGGATACCCAGCGCTCGCGGGCATGGCCGGGGTGGCCGGGGTCCCAGGCACGACCGGGGTCCCGGGCACGACCGGGGTCCCGGGCACGACCGGGGTCGTCCTGGTCTCCTGCTCCAGCGTGGCCTGGTAGGCGCCGATCACGCTGGCCAGCGGCCGCGGCCAGAACGCCACCGCCGACGGCCCGGTGCCGTTGCTGCGGCCCGCGACCGCCGCGGCGAGCGCTGCGGGGGTCGGCCGGACGGCCGGGTCCTTGGCCAGGCACCCGGAGACGATCTCCCGCAGCCCGGGCGGAACCCCGCCCAGCGTGGGCTCGCCGTGCACCACGCGGTACAGGACCGAGGCCGCGGTCCCGGTGCCGAACGGCCCGGCGCCCGTCGCCGCGTAGGTGATCACGCAGCCGAGCGCGAACACGTCGCTCGCGGGCCCGGCCGGCTTGCCCTCGGCCTGCTCGGGTGACATGTAACCCGGCGTACCGAACACCACTCCGGCCGCGGTCAGCACGGTCCCGTCGGTGGCCCGTGAGATCCCGAAGTCGATCACCCGCGGCCCGTCGGAGGCGAGCAGCACGTTGGCGGGCTTGAGGTCGCGGTGGACCAGCCCGCAGGCGTGGATCGCCTGCAGCGCCTCGCTCAGCCCGGCCAGCAGCGGCCACAGGGCGGTCTCGGACAGCGGCCCGTGCTCGCTGATCATCTGGTCAAGGGACGGGCCCGGCACGAACGCGGTGGCCAGCCACGGCGGGCGCTCGTTCAGCCCGCTGGCCACGACCGGCGCGGTGTAGATCCCGCTGACCGCCCGGGCCGCGGCGACCTCCTGGCCGAACCGATGCAGGAACTCGGCGTCGCCGGCCAGGTCTGGGTTCACGACCTTGATGGCGACCGCCCGCCCGGCCGGCGACAGGCCCAGGTAGACCCGGCCCATGCCGCCCACGCCGAGTTGGGCCTGTAGCCGGTACTCGCCGATGACGCGCGGGTCATCCGGGGCTAGTGCCTTCATCTCCGCTCCGAACACTTCCGGCTGGCCGACATCTCCGCCCCCCGCGTATATAGTGCTGCGCTTCACATTCTGCGGCATGTTCGGCGTATCACGTACCGCGGACGCGGATTGTTCATGGCTGGTAGCGGTATCCCATGCCGGGTTCGGTGAGCAGGTGGTGGGGCCGGGCGGCGTTGTCCTCCAGCTTTCGGCGCAACCGCGCCATGTGGAAGCGAAGATAGTTGGTTCGCTGGCCGTAACCAGGGCCCCACACTCCGGTCAGGATGTCGGCCGACCCGACAAGCTGACCCGGGCGGCGGACCAGGTATTCCAGGATCCGCCACTCGGTGGGCGTCAGGCGCATCGTCAGCCCTGAGACCCCTGACGGCCCGTCCGGGGGGGCAGCCGGAGAACGAGTCACCTGGTGAGTGGCGAGGTTCACCACCCACTGTCCGATCACGGCCTCCTGCGGCTGGTCCTGGCCGAGCTCGCCCTCGTCGCGCCGCAGCGCGGCGCGCAGCCGGGCCAGCAGCTCGGCCATCGCGAACGGCTTGGTCACGTAGTCGTCGGCGCCGACGTCCAGCGCGCCGATCTTGTCGCCCGGGCTGGTGCGCCCGGACAGCACGATGATCGGCGCCTTGCTCCACCGGCGCATCTCGACGATCACCTCGGTGCCGTCGATGTCGGGCAGGCCGAGGTCGAGGATGACCGCGTCCGGGGGCTGGCTCGCGGCCACGGCCAGCGCCTCCCGCCCGGTGCGAGCGACGAGCACGTCGTACTGCCTGGCCCGCAGGTTGATGCGCAGCGCCCGCAGAAGCTCGGGCTGGTCCTCGACGATCAGCACCGAGTGCAGGTGGGTCCGGCCGGAACCCGGGGCGCCCGCAGGCGCCGCGGGTTCGGCTCGGGAATCCCCCAGCTCCGCCGTCATCAAGCTCAGCCGGACTTGGCCGACAGCTGGTCGAGCTTGATGTTCAGCGTGAGCACGTTGACCGTGGGCTCGCCCAGGAAGCCGAGCGTCCGGCCGGTGATGTTCTCGGTGACCAGGTTGCGCACCTCGGACACAGGCAGGTGCCTGGCCGCGGCTATCCGATCCACCTGGATGTACGCGTTCGCCGGCGTGATGTCCGGGTCAAGCCCGGAGCCCGACGCGGTCACCGCGTCCGCCGGTATCTGCGAGATCGGCACGTGGTCGAACGCGGAGATCTGCTTCTGCCGCTGCTGGATCAGCATGACCTGTTCCGGGTTGGTGGGACCGAGGTTGGACGCCGACGAGTACAGCGGGTCGCAGCCGTAGTCGTTCTTCTCGCCGCTGACGATTGCGAACGAGGGCCGCGGCTGGAAGTACTGCGGCAGCGGCTGTCCCTTGGCGTTCACGAACTCCTGGCACAGCAGTCCCGACCCCACGACCTTGCCGTTGTAGCTCACCAGCGAGCCGTTGACCTTGTTGTGGAAGGCCGCCTGGCCGATGCCCAGCATGATCAGCGGGTAGACGAACCCGCAGATCACGGTGAATATCAGCAGGAAGCGGAACCCTGCGATGTGCTGCCTGACAATGACGGGAAGGCGGTCCATGCCGCTCACCTGCCGAATCCGGGGATGTGCCTGATGATGAGGTCGATTAGCTCGATCCCGATGAACGGGATGATCAGCCCGCCGACGCCGTAGATCCACAGGTTCTTGCGCAGCATCGCCTGGGCCGAGGACGGCTTGTACCGCACGCCGCGCAGCGCCAGCGGGATCAGCGCGACGATGATCAGCGCGTTGAAGATGATGGCCGAGGTGATCGCCGATTTCGGGCTGTACAGGTGCAGGATATTGAGCTTGTTCAGGCCGGCGAACGTGGTCGAGAACATGGCAGGCAGCATCGCGAAGTACTTCGCGACGTCGTTGGTGATGGAGAAGGTGGTCAGCGCGCCGCGAGTGATGAGCAGCTGCTTACCGATCTCCACGATCTCGATGAGCTTGGTCGGGTTGGAGTCCAGGTCCACCATGTTTCCGGCCTCCTTGGCGGCCGAGGTTCCGGTGTTCATGGCCACGCCCACATCGGCCTGGGCCAGCGCCGGCGCGTCGTTGGTGCCGTCGCCGGTCATCGCGACGAGCCTGCCGCCCTCCTGCTCCTTCTTGATCAGCGCCATCTTGTCTTCCGGCGTGGCCTCGGCCAGGAAGTCGTCCACCCCGGACTCGTCCGCGATGGCCTTGGCCGTCAGCGGGTTGTCGCCGGTGATCATCACGGTGCGGATGCCCATCTTGCGCATCTCGGCGAACCGCTCGGAGATGCCCTGCTTGACGATGTCCTTGAGGTGGATCACGCCCAGCGCCTTCGCCGGCCCTCTGGCCGGTTTCTCGGCCACCACCAGCGGGGTCCCGCCGGCCGCCGAGATCCCGTCCACCAGCGGCCCGAGATCGGACGGCACCGTGCCGCCGTTGTCTCGGATCCACTGCTGGACCGCGCTGGAGGCGCCCTTGCGCACCTGCCGGCCGTCGGCCAAGTCGATCCCGCTCATCCTGGTCTGCGCGCTGAACTCGACGAATTCCGCGCCGGCCAGCTCGCCTTCCGGACGTTCCCGCAGCCCGTACTGGTTCTTGGCCAGCACGGCGATCGAGCGGCCCTCCGGCGTGTAGTCCGCCATCGACGACAGCTGGGCCGCATCGGCCAACTGCTCCGAGGTGGCCCCTCCCACCGGGAGGAACTCGGTGGCCTGCCGGTTGCCGATGGTGATCGTGCCGGTCTTGTCCAGCAGCAGCGTGTTCACGTCGCCTGCCGCCTCGACCGCCCGGCCCGACATGGCCAGCACGTTGCGCTGGACCAGCCGGTCCATGCCGGCGATGCCGATCGCCGACAGCAGCGCGCCGATCGTGGTCGGGATCAGCGCCACCAGCAGGGCCACCAGGATCACCAGCGACTGCCCCGCGCCGAAGTGCAACGCCATCGGCTGCAGCGAGATCACCGCCAGCATGAAGATGATGGTCAGCGCGGCCAGCAGGATGTTCAGCGCGATCTCGTTCGGCGTCTTCTGCCGCTGCGCCCCCTCGACCAGGGCGATCATCCGGTCGATGAACGTCTCTCCCGGCTTGGAGGTGATCTTGACCACGATCCGGTCCGACAGCACCGTGGTGCCGCCGGTGACCGCGGACCTGTCGCCGCCGGACTCCCGGATGACCGGGGCCGACTCGCCGGTGATGGCCGACTCGTCCACCGACGCGACGCCCTCGACCACGTCCCCGTCACCGGGGATGACCTGCCCGGCCTCGACCACCACGTAATCGCCGAGGGCCAGGCCCGTGCCCGGCACCGACTCCTCCCGCAGCGAGGAAGGGTCGGCCCCCGGCTTCCAGCCGGCCAGCCGGCGCGCCATCGTCTCGCGCTTGGCCCGGCGCAGCGTCTCGGCCTGGGCCTTGCCGCGGCCCTCGGCCACCGCCTCGGCCAGGTTGGCGAACACCACGGTCAGGAACAGCCAGACCACGATGGTCCAGTTGAACACCGACGACGAGCGGATCGCCGTGTAGAGGCACAGCACGGCGCCGACCTCGACCACGAACATGACCGGGTTGCGGATCTGGACCCGCGGGTCCAGCTTCTTGAACGCGTCCGGGGTCGACTTCAAGAGAACCTTCGGGTCGAGCAGGCCGCCGCCGACCCGGCGCGGCTCGGTGGCCTGCGGACGGGCCGACGGAGCGGCCGGTGTGCCCGGGCTCTCGGTTGTCACAGACATCTCAGTGCAGTCCTTCTGCGAGCGGGCCCAGCGCGAGCGCGGGGAAGTAGGTCAGGCCGACGAGGATGAGGATGACGCCGACGAGCATGCCGACGAACAGCGGCGTCCTCGTATCGAGCGTCCCGGCGCTTCGTGGCACCGGCGCCTGTCTAGCCAGCGACCCGGCCAGTCCCAGGGCGAAGATCTCAGGCGCGAACCGGCCGAGCAGCATGTCGATGCCGCCGGTGATCTGGTAGAAGGGGGACGCGGAGCCCAGGCCGGCGAACGCCGACCCGTTGTTGTTCGCCATCGAGGTGTACGCGTACACGACCTCGGTCAGCCCGTGCGACCCCGGGTTGAAGATCGCCTCCTGGCCCCACTTCGTGCCGATCGCGATCGCAGTGAACGTCAAGATCAGCACCGGCAGGGTCAGGAAGTACAGCGCCGCGTACTTCATCTCGGTGGGCCGGATCTTCTTGCCGATGTACTCAGGTGTCCGGCCGACCATCAGCCCGGCCACGAACACCGTGACCATGGCCAGCACCAGGATGCCGTACATGCCGGCCCCGATCCCGCCCGGCGCGATCTCGCCCAGCGCGATATCCAGCAGCACGATCCCGCCGCCGAACGGCGTCAGCGAATCATGGAAACAGTTCACCGAGCCCGTGGACGTCGTTGTGGTCGACACCGCGAACAACGAACACCCTGGCGGGCCGAACCTGGTTTCTACGCCCTCGTATGTGCCATGCGCGAGCTGGGGCCCCACCCCGGCGGTGCCCAGGTGGGTCTCGAAGAAGCTGACCCCGCCGACCGCGGCCGCCCAGATGATCACCATCACGGCGACCAGCGCGTAGCCCTGCCTGTTGTCGCCGACCATCTTGCCGAACGCCCGCGGCGTGGAGAACGGGATCAGCAGCAGCATGAAGATGATCAAGATGTCCGTGAACGGGTTCGGGTTCTCGAACGGGTGGGCCGCATTGGTGTTGAACCAGCCGCCGCCGTTGTTGCCCAGGTCCTTGATGGCCTCCTGCGACGCCACCGTCCCGCCGGGGATGGTCTGGTGGCCGCCGGCCAGCGTGGTGATCGTGTGGTAGTTGGCCAGGTTCTCGATGGCCCCGCCGGCCATCAAGAGGATGCAGCCGATGACCGCCAGCGGCAGCAGCAGCCGGATCGTCCCGCGGGTCACGTCCACCCAGAAGTTGCCGAGCCGGTCGGTCCGGGACCTGGTGAACCCGCGGATCATCGCCATCGCGACGGCCAGGCCGACCGCGGCCGACATGAACTGCTGCACCATCAGGCCGGCCTGCTGGGCCAGGTAGCCCATGGTGGCCTCGCCGGCGTAGTTCTGCCAGTTGGTATTGGTGACGAACGACGCCGCTGTGTTCCACGCGGTGTCCGTGGGGACGTTCGCCATCCCCACCGACCAGAACAGCCAGTGCTGGGTCCGCTCGATCAGGTACACGAACAGCACGGCGACGAGCGAGAACGCCAGGATGGAGCGCACGTAGACGCTCCACCGCATGTCGGCCTCCGGGTCGACCCCGGTCAGTTTGTAGATGCCGCGCTCCACCCGCCAGTGTTTCTTGTCGGTGAAGATGCGCGCGATGTAGTTGCCGACCGGCACGTAGCAGGCGGCCAAGGCGGCGACCAGGAAGAGGAACTGCAGCCAGGCCGCAAGCGTGGAATTCATCAGAACCTCTCGGGGACGACGAGGGCCACGAACAGGTAGATCGTCAGGACGATGCCACCTATCAGCTCGATCCAGTGCTCAGCGCTCAAAGGTCTCGATCCCCTTCAAGATGAGGTACATGAAAGCGAAGACGACGATCGTCAGGACGACATAGAACCAGTCCGACAGGTACCACACGGTGACTCCTTGTGACGAGCCGCTGATCACAGTGGTCCTGCGCGCGCGCAGGCCAACAGCACATCCCTAGTTAACGGTCGGGCATTACCCCGTTTGAAGCGGCCTTGCAGGACCCATGCGCCCGCGCATGGGTTCCTAACGAAACCCATGCGGGGCGTGGGAACCCTCAGACCCCGCGGGCGTCCGGGGTGAGGGCGTGCCGGCGGACGTGCCAGGAGTGCAGCGGATGGCTCATCTCGTCCATCAGCGCCGACGGCGGGACGGCGAGCACCGGGCACCTGGCGTGCGCGACGCAGTACCGCGCCACCGAGCGGCGCAGCAGCCGACCGATCGCACCGCGGCGGCCGGTCCCCACGATGAGCAGGTCATCGGGCTGGTTGGCCACGTCGACCAGCACCGGGCCGGTCTCGCCCCGCTCGACGTGCGGCTCGACCTCCAGGTCGGCGGGCATGCCGCCAAGCCCGTCGTCGAACGCGCCGGTCAGCCGCTCCCAGGCGGCGTCTCGCCAGATCTTGCGCAGGTAGGGCGAGGAGTGGCGGCGTTCGGCCAGGTCCCCGCCGGGCGGGATCCACGCGATGACAGGCACCAGCGGCACATCCCGCTGCCTGGCCTCGTCCGCCGCGTGGCGCAGCGCCTGCAGGCTTCCTAGCGACCCATGCACGCCAACGACGATCCGACGCACGGTGGGCACCGCAACTCGCCTCCCGAGTGACTCCGGGCGCTCACGTTACCGGGCGCCCCTGACCGGTTACCCATCTATTTAATCTCTACTCGCGCCGGTTGGCGCCCCGTGCAAACGGCTCCCTCACACCGCTCTGGCGCAAACCTCCTGAACACGCATTGATGTGACCGAAGTCACGCCGCGTGAGCCCGCAGCCGCGCGATCAAACCGGGCGGTTCAAACCGGGCCATTCAACACCGGCCCGGTGCGCACGCCGAGTTCGTCGATGCGGGCCAGCATCTCGGCCGGGTCGGCGTACACCCGGTAGGCCCCGGCCCGCTCGAGCTCCTCCCGCCCGTACCCGCCGGAAAGCAGCCCGACCCCCAGCGCCCCGGCCCGCCGCGCCGCGAGCAGGTCCCAGACGCTGTCCCCGACGACCATCGCGTGCCGGGGCTCCACGCCGAGCATGGCCGCCGCGGCCAGGAACAGGTCGGGGTCGGGCTTGGCGTGCCGGACCAGGTCCCTGGTGACCATCGGGGCGTCGTCGGCCAGCCCGAGCAGGGCCAGCGCGGGCCGCGCGGTGGCGGCGTACCCGCTGGTCGCGATCGCCCACTGCACGTCGGCGTCGGTCAGGAACCCGAGTAGCTCCCTGGCGCCTGGTAGCGCGGTCACCGAGTCCGTCCTGGCCCGGAACTCCGCCGCGTGCGCCTCCTGGAGCCGGTCGATGTCGGCCTTGGACAGCGACCGCCCGGTCTCCCGCAACAGCGCGGACACGAACAGCCCGCCGCTCATCCCGATCCGCCGGTGGATGCGCCACACCGACAGGTCGATGCCGATCGCCTGCAGGGCCGCCCGCCACGCGATCACGTGCTGGTACACGCTGTCGATGAGCGTCCCGTCCAGGTCGAAGAGAAAGGCCGGAGTCGGTGACTCGACGTACCCCGGCACCTCCGCCGTACTCCGGTCCACCCT
>Ga0335075_10017298_pt1 | contig 10723 bp, 14 predicted proteins | sample Lox_Sample_24_FD_206723 | JGI IMG/M metagenome (GOLD analysis project Ga0335075, IMG submission 206723) | Soil microbial communities from Loxahatchee National Wildlife Refuge, Florida, United States - Lox_Sample_2.4 | ecosystem: Environmental > Terrestrial > Soil > Wetlands | place: USA... | reverse complement strand
ACGCTGCTGTGCGACGGCCTGGTCGACGGCGGCGTCATCGAGTGCCCCAAGCACAACGGGCGCTTCGACTACACCAGCGGCAAGGCCCTCGGCGCGCCGGTGCTTGCCGACCTGCGCACCTACCCCGCCAGGGTCGTCGACGGCACGGTCTACATCGACGTCGGCTAGAGTCCGGAAAATGACAAACGATGGCGAATCAGGGCCATTCGACACCAGCGTGGCGCACGTGGCCCGCGTCTATAATCACTGGCTGGGCGGGAAGGATAATTTCGCGCGGGCGGTGCGTTTCCTGGCCCACCAAGCCGGCATCCGCCAGTTCCTCGACATCGGCACCGGCATTCCCTCGGCGAACAACACCCATCAGGTCGCCCAGGGCGCGGCGGGCCGGTCGCGGTGATGCTGCAGCATCTCGACGACGCGGACGATCCGTACCAGGTTGTGGCCACGCTGATGGACGCGGTGCCGGCCGGCAGCTATCTGGCGCTGTCGCACCCGGCCAAGGACATCGACGCCGCGGCGATGGCGAGGATGGCGGAGAGCCTGAATCAGACGATGGCCGAGAAGGTCACGTTCCGCGACCGCGTCGCGGTGGCCGGGTTTTTCGACGGGCTTGATCTGGTCGAGCCGGGGCTGGTGCAGGCGTCGAAGTGGCGGCCGGTCAGCGAGGCCGAGGCGGCCAGCCCGGCGGCCCTGTGGGCCGGCGTGGCGCGCAAGCCGTGACCAGCTACCCGAATTTTGCCGGCAAGCACGCCGGGGAAGCGATCTTCAGCCCCGCCGACCTCGCCGCCTACCTGCGGCGCGCCGGTGTCCTCGGTGACTACCGGCCGCCCGATGGCGTGGTGCTCTGCTACCAGCGGTAGCTGTACCAGCATGTCCTGCGGGCCGAAGGCCTCGAGGCCCCTGCCCGGCGCGCTCCGCTGCTGCGGGTGCTGCCGCTGCCCAGCACCGGCGGCAGGCTCGGGCTTCTGGGCCAGATCGGCATCGGTGCGCCAGCGGCGGTCGCTGCGGTCGAGGACCTCGCCGCCATGGGCACGCCGGCGTTCGTCTCCGTGGGCAGCGCCGGCAGCCTGCAGCGTGACCTGAGCGTCGGCGACCTCGTCGTCTGCGAGTCCGCGATCAGGGACGAGGGGGTCTCGCACCACTACCTGCCCGCGGGGAAGCTCGCGACGGCGACGCCGGGCCTGACCGCTGCCCTGGGCGCCGGGCTGCGTCAGGCGGGCGCCACGTTCCGGGCCGGCACGTCGTGGACGATCGACGCCCCGTACCGGGAAACCGTGGCCGAGGCGCGGCACTACCAGGCGGAAGGCGTGCTCTGCGTCGAGATGGAGGCGGCGGCGCTGTTCGCCGTGGCCGAGGTGAGGGGGCTGCGGATCGCCTCCGCGTTCGTGATCAGCGACTCCCTGGCGGACCTGGTCTGGAACCCGCAGTTCCACGAGCCCGAGGTCGAGGCCGGGCTGATCACGCTGTATCAGGCGGCGCTCGCGGCGCTGCAGGCGGAGCCGGTCAGACGCTGAGGTCGACGATCACGGGCGCGTGATCGCTCGGGCCCTTGCCCTTGCGTGCCTCGCGGTCCACCCAGGCGTCGGACACCGAGGCGGCCAGCGCGGCGTTGGCGTAGACCAGATCGATCCGCATGCCCATGCCCTTGTGGAATGATCCGGCGCGGTAATCCCAGTACGTAAACGGGTGCGGGCCCTTGGCGATGCGCGGGATCACGTCGGACAGCCCGGTTTCCCGTAGTTCCGCGAGGGCTGCGCGCTCCGGAGGGGTGACGTGGGTGGAGTCCACGAACACCGCGGGGTCCCAGACGTCGGCGTCGGTCGGCGCGACGTTGAAGTCGCCCATGACCGCGAACGGCGTGCTGCCCGAGGCGTCCGCGGCGACCGCGTCGCGGAGCGCGGCCAGCCAGCGCAGCTTGTAGGGGTACTGCGGGTCCGTGGGCGTGCGGCCGTTCGGCACGTACACCGAGCGCACCCGCACCGGCCCGCAGGTGGCCGCGATCGTCCGGGCTTCGTGCGTGCCCCCGTCCGGGGGGCCGGGATCGCCGGGCAGGCCGCGTGCCACATCCTCCAGCCCCACCTTGGACAGCACGGCGACGCCGTTCCAGCGCCCCTGGCCCTGGTGGGCCACCGCATACCCCAGCGGCGTGACGGAGTCGGCGGGGAACCCGTCGTCGGCGACCTTGGTTTCCTGCAGGCACACCACGTCCGGTGCGGCCTGTTCCAGCCAGTCGACCAGCCGGGGCAGCCGGGCCAGCACCGAGTTCACGTTCCAGGTCGCTATCCGCACGCCGCCATCCAACCAGGTCTGCGGCAGCGCGGCGCATTGAGGACGCGGCCCCCGGGGCAATAGCGTTCAGGCATGGCTAACGACTGGCCCGCGACGTCGTACGAGCAGTGGCGCCCCACCTGCGACACCCTGCACGCGCACACCCAGGTGCTCGGCAAGCTCGCCGCGGGGCTCGCCCCGCCCGAGCCGCAGCTGCAGCATGCCGCTCTCCGGCTCACCGCGCGGGGCTGGGAAACCGCCCCGCTGCCGGCACCGGACGGCTCCGGCTCGATCGTGGTCGCGCTCGACCTGCGGGAGCACGAGGCCGTCGCCGAGCACAGCGGGAGGGTGGCCAAGCGGTTCCCGCTCGCCCCCGACCGGCCGGTCGCGGAGGTGGCCCGCGAGGTCCTGGACGCGGTGCGCACGCTCGGCGGCCCGGTGGACATCGACCCCACCCCGCAGGAGGTCGCGTGGAGCGTGCCGCTCACCGAGGACTACGAGCACGCGCACTACGTCCGCGAGCAGGTCGACGACTACTTCGCCGCGGCCACGCAGGCCGCGCTGGCCCTCGCGGCTTACCGTGCCCCATTCCGGGGCCGGTCGACGCCGGTCAACGCCTGGTGGGGCTCGTTCGACCTGTCGGTCAGCCTGTTCTCCGGGCTGCCCGCCGAGCCCCCGTCGCAGGACTTCATCATGCGCAACGCGATGGACGCCCAGGAGGTGGCGGTCGGCTGGTGGCCCGGCGACGCGCGGCACCCCACGGCGGCGTTCTACGCGTACGCGCACCCGGCGCCGGCCGGCTTCGCCGGCGCGGACCTTGGCGTCCCCGGCGCCAGCTGGCAGGCCGCCCTGGGCGAGTACGTCCTGGAGTGGGACGCGGTCCGCACGCAGCCGGACCCGCACGCCGTGGCCCTGGAGTTTGCCCGCGCCGCGTTCCAGCACGCGTGCATGGTGTGCGGATGGGATCCGGGGCTGGCGGCGAGCGCGGACGGGAACCCTCCGCCCGTTTCGTGACCCCCGCCGTGCACTACGGTGACGGGCATGCCGACGATTCTGATCACCGGGGCGGCGGGCGGGGTCGGGTCCATGCTGCGCGCCCGGCTTGCGCGGCCCGGGCGGACGCTGCGCCTCCTCGACATCGCCCCCATCACCGCAGGCCCCGCTGAGGAGGCGGTCAGGGCCTCCATCACCGACCTCGACGCGATGACGGAGGCCTGCCGGAACGCGACGGCGGTGGTTCATCTGGCCGGCATCCCCGGTGAGGCGCCGTGGGAGCGCATCCGCGAGGTGAACATCGACGGCACGTACGCGGTGTTCGAGGCGGCCCGCCGCGCCGGGGTCGGCCGGGTCGTGTACGCGTCGTCGAACCACGCGGCCGGGTTCCGGCCCCGGACGGACTTCCCGGTGCCCGAATACGTGTACCCGGCGCCGGACACCTACTACGGGATGTCCAAGGTCGCGGGGGAGTCGCTGGCCTTCGTCTACCACTCCCGGTACGGGATGGACGCGATCTGCGTCAGGATCCTGACCTGTGCCGAGCGGCCGCCGACGCTGCGCGCGCTGTCCACGTGGCTGTCTCCGGACGACGCCGGGCGGCTGTTCGAGGCGTGCCTGTCCACGCCCAGTCCCGGCTTCCGGGTGGTGTTCGGCGTGTCCGCCAACACGCGCGGCGGGTGGGTGTCGCTGGACGAGGCGCGGACGCTCGGCTACCAGCCGCGTGACAACGCCGAGAAGTACGCGGCCGAGCTCATCGCGGCCAACGGACAGCCGGACCCGGACGATCCCGTGCTCGCATACCTCGGCGGCGAGTTCACGCTGCCGGGTATGGACGCCGAGCTGCCGGCGTAACCGGGAGGCCTCGCGGTGCAGGTGCCGGCGTATCTCTACCCGTGGGACGTGGACGACGATCCGGCGGCGGCCGACCGGATCGCCGGGCTCGGGCTGGACGAGGTGGTGCTGGCCGCCGCGTACCACGCCGTGCGGGCGGTCACCCCGTTTCACCCCCGGCACCGCATCGTGACCAGGGATGCCGCCGTCTACTACCGCACCGACCCGGCCCGGTGGCGCGGCGCGGCGCTGCGGCCGGCCGAGGCGGATCCGCGCGGCTCGTTCGAGCGCGCCGCCGCCCGGCTGCGCGCGGCCGGGCTGCGGGTCAGCGCGTGGGCGGTGCTGGCGCACGGCTGCGGCGCCGGCGCCCGGAACGCGTCCTGCCACGTGCGGAACGCCTACGGGGACGGCTACCCCTGGGCACTGTGCATCGGCTCGCCGGAGGTGCGCGAGTACGTCACGGCGCTCGCCGCCGAGGTCGCGGCGCTCGGCGACGCCGGCGCGGTCGAGCTGGAGGCGTGCGGCTGGTACGGCATCGACCACGGCAGCGTGCACGACAAGACCGCCGTCGCCGGTGTCGGCCCTGCGGCGGAATGGCTGCTGTCGGTGTGCTTCTGCCCGGCGTGCACGGCCGCCTACCGGCGGGCCGGTGCCGACCCCGGGGAACTGCGCGCCGCCGTCCGCGCCGCGCTGGACCGGGCGCTCGGCTGGGGGACGGCAGCGGCCTCCCCGGCTCCGGCGGACGCCGGTCAGCTGCTGCCGTCCGGGGTGGCGGACGTGCTGCTGCGCGTCCGCGCCGACGTGGCCGAGGCCGCGGCCCGCCAGGTGATCGGGGCGGTGCGGGCCGCGGCGCCGGGCAAGCAGGTGCTCGTGCACGCGCACCCGGATCCGCGCGCGACCGGGTCGAACCCCGGCTACGACCCGGCCGTGCTGCTCGGCCCGGGCGGCGCCGACGGCATCGTGCTGAGCTGCTCGGATCCGGCCACGGCCGGGCCGCAGGTCGCCCGCACGGCCGCCGCCGCGCTGCCGGGAGCTCGCATCGCGGCGGTGCTGCTCGCGGTCAGCGGCCTGGGCGGGCGGCCGGAGACGCTCGGCGAGCAGGCCGAGGCCGTTCGCGCGGCAGGCGCCACCGAGCTGCGCCTGTACCACGCCGGGCTGGCGTCGGCGGCCGACCTCGCGGCGATCGGGTCGCTGCTCGGCTAGGGGCGTGCCCGGCCCGCGGCCGGCTCGCTGCGCCCGGCGCGCGGGCACTCAGCGCGCGGCCGCTTCTAATAGTTATTCCAACGGTATATGTTGTTCCTATGAGTAAGAGCGCCATGCAGGAGGCGACCTTCCTGATCCTCACCGCACTCGCCGCAGACAGCCAGCACGGGTACGGGATCCTCGCCGACGTTTCGCAGATTTCCGGCGGCCGGGTCCGGCTGCGCCCCGGAACCCTGTACACGGCGCTGGACCGGCTGCGCGGCGACGGGCTGATCATGGTCGACCGCGAGGAGATCGTGGAGGGCCGGCTGCGCCGGTATTACCGGCTGACCGGCGAGGGCGGCGAGCGGCTGGCCGCCGAGGCGGCGCGGCTGCAGGCCAACGCTCACGCCGCGTTGTCGCGGCTGAATCCCGCCGGAGGGATGGCCACATGAACGACCGGGAGGGCCTGGAGCGCGGATACCGCCGGCTGCTCGCGTGCTACCCGCGGGAGTTCCGGCGCGAGAACGGAGAGGAGCTTCTCGGGGTGCTGCTGTCCAGCGCCGCCGGCGGCCAGCGGCGGGTCGGCCTCGCCGAGGCCGCCGACCTGATCCGTGGTGCGCTCCGGGCGCGGCTGCGGCTGCCGAGGCAATGCCCGCCGACGGTGCGGGCCGCCGTCCGGCTCATGTATGCCGGCGCAGTGCTGGAATTCGGCATCCTGGTCACGGTCATCCTCACCGAGAGCAGCGTCCGGTCGGCCATCCTCGCCCGGTATCCCGGCCTGACCGCGGCGCAGTGGCACGCGGTCGTGCTCGCGCACCTGGTGCCCGATGAGATCGGCGCGCCGGTCGTCGCCGGGGTGTGGCTGTGGATGGCCTGGGCCAACGGCAGGGGACGCTACTGGGGGAGGGTCGTGTTCGCCGCGATCTTCGGCCTGTCCACGCTGAGCATGCTGTCCGCGCTGTCCGAGGGCGCCGTGACGTTCGCCCCCGCGGACCTGCTGGCCGGCGCGGCGATCTGGGTCGTGCACGCCACGGCGGTGCTGCTGATCTTCAGCAGGCCCTCCGCCCGGTTCTTCCGGCCGAATCCCAACGCCCGCTTCTTCCGCGTCGCGGGCAGCCCGCAGTGAAGCGGGCCGCGGTCGCCGCGGTCGCTGCGTTCGTCGCGGCTGGGCTGCTGGCGGCCGGCTGCTCCAGCGGGCCGACCGGGAGCACGGTCACCAATGCGAAGGCGGCGAAGCCCGCGGGGTCGTGGCCGTACCCGAACGGCGAGCTGGCGAACACGCGGGTCGCGGCCGGCTCGGTGATCTCATCGGCCAACGTGTTCCGGCTGCGGCAGGCGTGGGCGTTCAGGCTGACCGGCTCGGCGGTTCATTCCGCTCCGACGTACGGCTCGCTGGCCGCGGCGCCGGTGGTCACCAACGGCGTGGTCTACCTGCAGGACCTCAACGCGAACGTCTACGCGCTGAGCCTGGCCACCGGGAAGCGGAAGTGGGAGTACCAGGTCAACTCGCCGGAGAAGAGCGGCCCGGGGCCCGACGGCGTGGCGGTCGCGGGCGGCACCGTCTACGGTGACACGTCGACCACGGTGTTCGCGCTCAGCGCCAGCACCGGCAAGACGGTCTGGACCAGCAAGAACCTGCTCAGCAGCGGCGACGGCTACTTCGAGATCCAGCCCCAGGTGGCCGGCGGGCGGGTCTACCTGGCCAGCGCCTACGGGCTCGCGCACGGCGGCGGTGAGCTGTTCGCGCTCAGCGCCGCGACCGGGCACCTGCTGTGGAGGTTCAGCACGCTCGTCGGCGTCGACAAGGCCGCGAACTCGGTCGGCGTCGGATCGGGCGGCGCCTGGGAGACGCCGCTGGTCGGCAGCGACGGATCGGTCACGTTCGGCATCGGCAACCCGTACCAATCGGCGGCCACCGCGATCGCCGACCCCTCGGCGCAGCTGTACACCGACAGCGACGTGAACCTGAACGCCGCAACCGGGAAGCTCCGCTGGTACTACCAGGGCCTGGCCAACGACTTCATGGATCACGACATGCAGTCCTCGCCGATCGCCGCGACCGTCAGCGGCGCGCCCGCGGTCATCGGCTCCGGCAAGCTCGGCGTCGTCTTCGCGATGAACGCCAGCACCGGCAAGCTTCTGTGGAAGACACCCGTCGGCGAGCACAGCCGTTCCGACGGCTATTCGGCCGAGGCGATGGCGCACACGCTCAAGCTCACGGCGCCGTACAGGATCCTGCCTGGCTCGCTGGGAGGGGTGCTGACCAACATGTCGGTGGCCGGCGGCAGCGTGTACGTGGCAACGATCGACCTGCCGTTCACCGTGCCCAAGATGAGCTACCCGCTCGGTGTCCCGGACGGCAAGGGCACCGGGGAGATAGAGGCGCTCAGCCTGGCCACCGGCCGCGTCGAGTGGGACACCAAGGTCCCCGCGATGCCGCTGGGCGCCACGACGGTCTCCAACGACCTGGTCTTCACCACGCTCTACAACGGCGTCCTGGTCGCGCTCAACCGCGCCACCGGCGCGATCGTCTACCGCCACGGCCTGCCGGCTTCGACCAACGCGCCCATCGCCATCGCCGGCAACGCGGTCCTCGTTCCTGCGGGCGGATCCGACGTCCTGGGTGCCAGAGGTGGTCCGCCGCAGCTCGTCGCCTACACGGTGCCATGAGCCCGGTCACGCGCCGGGGATTTAGCATGAGAACACCAAGGGCGAGGACGGCACTTCAATGCATGTTATCGACGTCGTAATCCTGGTCGGCTGGATTGCCTTCTGGGTGTACTGGCTCGTGGCGTCCGTCGGGGTGAAGGCCGGGAAGACCCGCTGGGCCCAGTTCGCCGGCTTCCGGGTCGTGGCCATCCTGGTCTTCCTGCTGCTGCTGCGCGGGCGGGTTTTCAAGGGGCACGGGGCCGCGCTGGTCACCAGTCCGTGGCTGCAGGGCATCGGCACCGCCCTGTTCGTGCTGGGGCTGGCGCTGGCCGTCTGGGCCCGGCTGTATATCGGCCGGAACTGGGGCATGCCGATGTCACGGAAGGCCGATCCGGAACTGGTGACGACCGGCCCGTACAAGAGCGTCCGCCACCCCATTTACTCCGGCATCATCCTCGCGATGATCGGCACGACGCTCGCGGTCAGCGTCTACTGGCTGGCGGCGGTCATTTTCATGGGCGTGTATTTCTCCGTTAGCGCGGTCACGGAGGAGCGCTACATGGCGGAGCAGTTCCCGAGCACCTACCCCGCGTACAAGCGGTCGACCAAGATGCTGATCCCGCACGTCATCTGAGCTTACGAGCCGCCCCGCCCGCGTGCAGTCCTGGCGTCTATACTAGGTAGACTGACCTACCTATTAGCTGGAGGAGCACGATGAGCGAACGCGGCGCGGCGTCAGGCCCATCAACGGGTCGCCGGGGGCGGGCGCGCCAGCAGCTGCTCGAGGCAGCGGCGCGGCGCTTCTACGCCGACGGCCTGGCGGCAACAGGGATCGACACGATCACGGCCGAGGCCGGGGTGGCGAAGATGAGCCTGTACAACAACTTCTCCTCCAAGGCGGACCTGGTCCACGCGTATCTGGAGGCCCGCCACGCGGAGTGGATGGAGCTGTACCGGCGGCGGCTGGAACGGGCCGCCGGCCCGCGCGACCGCGTGCTGGCCGTGTTCGACGCCTACGCCGATCATGCGGCGCTGGCCTACGAGCACGGCTTCCGCGGCTGCGGCCTGCTCAACGCGGCGGCCGAGCTGCCCGCCGGGGACCCGGGACGGGCCGCGGTGCGCGCGCACAAGGAAGAGGTCGAGGACCTGCTCGCCGGTCATCTGGAGGCCATCGTGCCCGGGGGCCAGGACCAGGCCCGCGCGATGGCCGGGCATCTGTCGTTCCTGCTGGAAGGCGCGGTGGCACGGGCCGGGCTCGAGGGCGACGGCGCCCGGCTGCGGCAGGCCCGCGAGATCGCGTCGGGCCTGATCGAGGCGCTGTGACGCGGGCAGCCGGGCACGCAGGCCAGGGAACGGCGTGCGTGCTGGCGGCGTCGGTCCTGTGGGGCACCACCGGCACCGCGGCCACGTTCGCCCCCGCGGTCGGGCCGCTCGCGATCGGCGCCGCAGCGATGGGCGTCGGCGGGCTGCTGCAGGCTCTCACCGCCGCTGCGCCGATCACGCGCCAGCGTGCGGTGCTGCGCGCCCGGTGGCGCCTGGTGGCGCTGGGCGGTGTCGCGGTGGCCGTTTTCCCGATGGCGTTCTACACCTCGATGCGCGTAGCCGGGGTCGCGGTGGGAACCGTGGTGTCCATCGGATCGGCGCCGCTCGCGTCGGCGCTGGCCGAGCGGGTCATCGATCACCACCGCCTGACCGCCCGCTGGATGTCCGGCGCCTCCCTCGGGCTGGCCGGAATCGCTGCGCTGTGCCTGGCTCAGGCCGCTGGGCCGCATTCCGGCCACGCGTCCGTGTGGCCGACCGTGCTCGGCATCGCCCTGGGTCTCGCCGCGGGCACGACCTACGCGATTTACTCGTGGGCTGCGCACCGCCTCATCGGGGGCGGGGTCCCCCCGCGCGCGGCCATGGGGTCGGTCTTCGGGCTGGGCGGGGTGCTGCTCCTGCCCGTGCTGCTGGCCACCGGGGCGCCGCTGACAGCGTCCTGGGCCAACGCGGCCGTCGGCGGTTACATGGCTCTCGTCCCCATGTTCGCGGGCTACCTGCTGTTCGGCCGGGCGCTGGCCCGCGTCTCCGCCAGCACCGCCACGACCCTCTCGCTGCTCGAGCCCGCCGTCGCCGTCATCCTCGCGGTGACGGTCGTGGGTGAGCGGCTGCCCGCTGTGGGCTGGGCGGGCCTCACGCTGATAGCCAGCTGCCTCATCGTCCTCACCGCACCCCTGCCACGGGACAGGCCCGACCATTGTTCCGAGGAGCCGGCAGGCCATTCCTTGCCGCGCTCGGCCATTGCCGAAGATCCTTCGACGGTTGTCACATTATTACGTGTTTGTCACGGTAGGGTCGCGAAGTCGGGTCGGCCTACTTGTAGGGCTGGACGCCCTATAAGACCGGTGTAGCGTGACCAGCGGGCGGGTGTCTCAACGACGAGACGGCGGAGCGGCCATAGCCCGCCTTTGTCATGGGAGCAGACAGGAGAAGGAGCTTTGGCCATGTGGCCTCACCAAGATCATCAACGCAGATGCATCTCCAGGCTTCGCCGCAGGACGCTAGCGGTGGCGGCGGGCGTGGTTTCAGTGGCCTTGGCCATGGCGGGATGTGCAGGAAGCAGTTCGTCGACGTCGGGCACCACCCCGGTTAGCGGCGGCACCGCGACGTGGGCCGAGCTGCCATCGGACATACCCAACTACATCTTCCCGTTCGAGAGCAGCGAATTCATCAGCGTGAGCAACAGCAGCGACTTCAACCAGATGCTGTACCGGCCGCTGTACTGGTTTGGCACCGGCTCGGCGCCGACGATGAA
>Ga0335075_10017297_pt1 | contig 10724 bp, 10 predicted proteins | sample Lox_Sample_24_FD_206723 | JGI IMG/M metagenome (GOLD analysis project Ga0335075, IMG submission 206723) | Soil microbial communities from Loxahatchee National Wildlife Refuge, Florida, United States - Lox_Sample_2.4 | ecosystem: Environmental > Terrestrial > Soil > Wetlands | place: USA... | reverse complement strand
TGGTCCTGGCCAGCGTCGCCAGCACCCTGGGACCTTCGCCCTTCAGCACCTCGGCCAGCGTGTCAGCGGCGTCCATGCCAGGGCGGACCTAGGCGTGGGCCGGCGCTACCGGGCGAAGCTCGATCTTCCCCCGCCAGGCAGCCGGGATCTGCGCCGCCCACGCGATGGCCTCGTCGAGATCGGCCGTCTCCAGCAGGAAGTACCCGGCCAGGACCTCCTTCGCCTCGGCGTAAGGACCGTCGGTCACCAGGACGTCGCCGCCCCTGCCGCCCGCGACGGTGATGGTCGTCGACATGGTCACCGGGTGCAGAGCTTCGCCGCCGCGCATGACCCCGGCCTCGGTGGCCCGCCGGGCAAACTCGGTGTACTCGGGGGTGGACTCCGGATCCGGCACTCCGTCCCATGGCTGGTCCCGATCGTAGTAACACAAGGCCACGTACAGCGCCATCGTCAAGGCTCCTTCTGTTCGGCGGACCAGGTCCACACCGTTCTACTCTGGCGATCACGACCGCGGCAACGCGGTTGCGGACCCGGAACGTCCGGATCCGGGTCCAGGGCGGCTCCCCCGGAAGGGAGCGCCCGTACCCGGAAGACGGCGCCCCAACTGGCGGGGCTGTTGTGGTAGGAGGCGATGCGCCAGCCGCCGTCGCGCCTGACCAGCGCCCAGGTCGCGCGCACCAGCCGTTCGCTCGCGACAGCGTCCTGTCCAGGGAAGATGATCCCGTCCTCGCTGACCACGATGGCCGTGTCACCGGCAAGAAAGCGGACGTCCACCGGGCAGGCGGCCACCCGCGACCCCGTGAGCAGGCCCGCGAACGCCGCACAGGGCCACGTCGCCCGTCACCGGGCCAGCCGGAACCCGCGACGCCGTGAGTGGGCATCGGCCCGCGTGGGGCCACGCTCGCGCTGACTTCACCAGCTCGCGTACCTGCTGGTCAGCGCGAACTTGCGCAGCCGCTCGTCCCAAATGCGGTTTCGATGAGGAGCGGCACTGGCTGCGTGCTGCCCCGAAGCTCGTCCGGGGGCCTGTCCCCGAGGCTGCTGGCCTAGGGCGAGTACAGGTCAGCGACCACCGGGTGTTCTCCTGAAGTACGACCTGTCCTGCTGGGCCAGTCAGGCAGCAGGGCTGTTGGATGCTGTCGCCGGTCAGGCGGTTAGGGTCGGACCAGGGCGTGCGGCGGCTTTGCCGGCGTCGCTCTTACGCCTCGGGGATCGGTCGGCCGAAGTGTTCGAGGGTGATGGAGGCCGGGTCAGGTCCGCCGCGTGTGCCGGTGTCGAGGCCGTCGAGTGTGTCGAGTTCGCCGGCGCTGAGGTCGAAGTCGAACACGTCGAAGTTCTCGGCGATCCGCTCGGGCCGGATCGACTTGGGGATGACCGAACGGCCCCGCTGGAGATGCCAGCGCAGCATGACCTGGGCGGCGGTCTTGCCGTAGGCGCTGGCGATGGCGAGGATGGCCGGGTCTTGCAGGGTGCCTTTGCCGGTGCCGCGGTAGAACGTGATCCCGCCGATCGGTGACCAGGCCTGGGTAAGGATGCCGTGTTGCGCGTCTGCCTTCTGCACGTCCGGCTGGGTGAAGTAGGGGTGCAGTTCGACCTGGTTGACGGCGGGCACGGTGCTGGTGGCGTCCAGTAGCTGGCGCAGGTGCTCGGGCATGAAGTTGGAGACCCCGATCGCCCGGACCTTGCCGTCGGCCAGAAGCCGTTCCAGGGCCTGGTACGCGCCGGTCGTGCGGTCGAAGTCCGATGGCAGCGGCTGGTGCAGGATGAGCAGGTCGAGCCAGTCGGTGCCGAGCTTGGCGGCGCTCTTGTCGAAGGCATGCAGAGTCTGGTCGTACCCGTAGTCGCTGATCCAGACCTTCGTCTCGATGAACACGTCCGGCCGACCGATGCCGGAGCGGCGGATGCCCTCGCCCACCTCGTGCTCGTTGCCGTACGCGGCGGCGGTGTCGATGTGCCGGTAGCCGGCTTCCAGGGCGGCCTGGACGGCGGGGGTGGTCTGCTCGGGCGGGGTCTGGAAGACGCCGAGCCCGACGGCGGGCATCTGCACCCCGTTGTTCAGCGTCAGCAACGGAACTTGAGAGGTCATCGTGCTGCTCCCTTCTATTGCGGGTGTCTTTTCCTGGCGGTTGCGAGGGCCGTACACCCGCTGGCTTCGCTCCCGGTGCCGCGGCCTCCGCTGATGGTGGTGGCCCCTGGCGGCGGCGGTGCGGCAGAGCAGGCCGACTATGGGCTCGTTGGCCTTGCGGGCTTGCTCGGTGAAGCGGGGGATGCCGGCCTGCTTGGCCTGCGGCTGGCCGTAGTTCACGCCCAGGCCCATGCAGCCCAGCCCGATACCCGAGACCTCCGGGTCGCGGCCGAGGACGCAGGCTTTCACCGTGGTAGCTCCCCCTTCACGGCTGTGTTCACTTGCCGGGCGGGAAGTCGGTCGAGGCGGCCAGGCCGGCCTGGGCCTCGAACCCGGCGACGCGGTCCTTCAGGACCTTGACGGTCGTGTCGAGCGCCTGTGACCCGAGGACAAGGCGCATCGGGGCGGGCTGCTGGCCAGCGCTGGCGATGATGGCGGCGGCCATGCGGCCCGGGTCGCCGGGTGCGAGTCCGTTGGCCGGGTCGAGCATGGCCAGAAACCCGTGGGCTGGGTTGCCGTCGTATTCTGGCATCAGGTCGGCGACCTGGGCGCTACCGTAGCGGAACTCGGTGCGGGCTCCGCCGGGCTCGACGATGGTCACGCCGATCCCGAATGGGGCCACCTCCTGCGCGACCGACTCGGCGAAGCCCTCGATGCCCCACTTGGTGGCGTGGTACATGGAGTTGCCGGGGAAGGCGACCTGCCCGCCGTAGGTGGACATCTGGATGACCCGCCCGCCGCCTTGGGCGCGCAGGTGCGGCAGCACAGCCCGGATGAGCTGGACGGACCCGGTGAGGTTGGTCGCGATAATGTGGCTGACCTGCTCATCCGACAGCTCCTCGGCCGCGCCGAACAGGCCGTAGCCGGCGTTGCTGACGACGACGTCGATCCGCCCGAGTGAGCCGAAGCTGCGGTCGACCACGTCGCGAACGGCGGCGGCGTCGGTCACGTCGAGCAGCTCGCGGTGGAACCTGTCCGGGTACTTCTGGAGCAGGTCGGCGGCGCTGTCCGGTCGGCGGACGGTGCCCACGACGACCTCGCCGCGATCTAGCAGCTGGGTGGCCATCTCCCGGCCGAAGCCGCTGCTGACGCCGGTGATGAGCCAGTTCCTGGCGGTCATCTCAGTGTCCTACCTGTGCTGCGGGCGCGACCTCGTTGACGGCCGCGAGCGCGTTGAGCGCGCGGGGGTAGCCGATGAACGGCAGCAGGACGGTAATGACGTCGATCAGCTGCTGCCGGGTGTTGCCAACGTTGAGGTTGGCCGCCACGTGCCCCCTGACCTGGGCGTCGCACCCGCCCAGGGCCGCCAGCATCGCGAAGGTGAGCAGCTCGCGGACCGGCACGCCGATCCCGGCGCGGGCGACGTGGTCGCCGAAGCAGTTGGCGGACAGGAACTGCTGGAAGTGCAGCTCGTCCCCGGCTGCCCGCGCGTACATCCCCGCCACCCGGTCTGCCCCGACGATCTGCTCCTGTACTGCGCGCCCCTGCTCGGCGCGGGTAGCGGGGGTGACCGAGGCCTGTCCGTCGAGCGGCAGCCGGACATCGCGCTCGGTCAAGGCGTCGTTGGTGGCGTGCAGGAAGTCGACAACCTTGCCGATCCCGGCGTAGGGGACCGCCTGGTAGACGATCTCTCTGACCTCGACCGGGGTGACCCCGGAGGTGAGGGCAGCGCCGAGCATGACCCGGTACTCGCTGAGCGCCTGGCTCCCGACGAGCGCCGCGAGCTGCACCATGAGCCTGGTCCGGGTGTCGAGACTGCTGTGTGCGAGTACCTCGTCGAAGGCGAAGTTGTCGAAGACCTCGATCAGCTCCGGATCGGTGACCGCCAGGGTCGATACGCGGCCGGGGAACAGCTCGTCGTGGTTCTTCCGCGCGGTTTCGCTAATGGCCATGGCGCTCAGACCGTTCCTACGCGGACCAGTGACTTGATCGCCCGCCGCTCGTCCATGGCCCGGTAGGCGTCGCCGACGTGGTCCAGGTCGGTCTCGTAGTCGAAGACCAGGCCGGGATTGATGACTCCGTCGAGTACGTCACCGAGCAGTTCCGGAATGTAGATCCGGGCCGGGGCCGGGCCGCCGCGCCAGCCGACATTGCGGAAAAACGTCTGGGCGAAGGGCACCTGGCCGTGCGGGACCCCGACGATGCCGACGGTGGACCCTGGCCGGGCGATGGCGAAGGCGGTGGCGATGGACTGCTGGGTCCCGACGCACTCGAGCGCGGCGTCGGCGCCGATCCCGCCGGTGAGCTCCAGGACGGCCGCGGTGGCTTCCTCGCCGCGGGCCGCCACGATATCGGTGGCGCCGAACTCACGGGCTACCTGCTGGCGCCCGACATGACGGCTGAGCGCGATGATGCGCTCCGCGCCAAGCCGTCTGGCGGCCAGCACGCCGCACAGGCCGACGGCGCCGTCACCGACGACCGCGACCGTGTCGCCCTTCTTCATCCCGGCGACGGCCGCCGCGTGATGGCCGGTCGACATCACGTCCGACAAGGCCAGCAGCGACCGCAGCACCTCATCCGGGTGCCCCGAGCCCGGCACGGGAACCAGGGTCCCGCCGGCCTGCGGAACGCGGACCGCCTCGCCCTGGCCGCCGTCGATCGTGCCGTTGCCGAAGTTGCCGCCCGCCGCGCAGGAGATGGTTGACCCGTTCAGGCAGTGCGGGCACGACATGTCGCTGTAGATGAACGGCGCGACCACCAGGTCACCCACCCGGGTACCGCGCACGTCGGCGCCGACCTGCTCGACGATGCCGATGAACTCGTGGCCTATCGAGCCGACCGCGTGCGCCGACTCGCCCCGGTAGTACCACAGGTCGGACCCGCACACGCAGCCGAGCACGACCCGCACGATGGCGTCGGTCGGTTCCTGGATGACCGGGTCGGGTCGCTCGCCGGCCTCGACTGACCCGGGTCCGGAGAATATGGCGGCTTTCATAGTGAACACGGCTCCCTTAACTCAGCTGTCTTTGCTGCCTTGACTCCAGGCAACCACTAGCTGGCTGACGCGGGGAGGGCCGCTTGTTCGGGGTACCGGCAGGACCCCCCTCCCCGACAGCAGGGCGTGCCGGAGCCATACGGCCGCAGGACCAGCCCCGCCCGTTCGGAAAGATCCAGGTCTTTTATCTCGGGCGGTCGCGGCTGGCTGAGGAAGCTAAGTGGCCCGGCCGGGGCTGTGGCCGACCTGGTCGAGGGTAGCGGCCCAGGTGGCGAGGAGCGTGAGCGCGTCGTGGGAGGGAGTGCCGGGCTCGGCGGTGTAGGCGCTGATCCGGAGCCCGGCGTCGGCGGCTAGGTCGAGGGCCTCGTAGGTGAGGGTGAAGTCGCCGACCACGGGGTGGTGGAACTGCTTGACGCCGGTGCGGTGGAAGCGGACGTTGTGCGCGGCCCACCAGGTGCGGAAGTGCTCGCTGCGGGTGGACAGCTCGCCGACGAGGTTCGACAGGGCCTTATCGTGCGGGCTGCGCCCGGCCTCGGTGCGCAGCATGGCGACCACGTCCTGGGCCATCCGTTCCCAGTCAGGGTAGAACTCGGGGGCGGCCGGGTCGAGGAACAGGAACCGGGCATTGTTGGCCGGCTGGGCCGGGCTGGTCAGGATCGGGGCAAACAGTGCCGCGCCGAGCCGGTTGGCGGCCAGGATGTCCAGCCGGGCGTTGCGCACGTAGGCCGGGGCCGTGGTCATCGAGTCGAGGATGCGCTGCACGCTCGGGCGCACTTGCTGCGAAGCGGGGCGGCGAGGAGCGCGCGGCGGGGCCGGGGCGGCGGCCCGGGCGAGGTCGAACAGGTGGGCGCGCTCGGCCTCGTCCAGCTGCAGCGCGCTGGCGATGCCCTCAAGCACGCTCTCGGACGCGCCGGCTGCACGGCCGCGTTCCAGCCGGACGTAGTAGTCGATGCTGACCCCGGCCAGTAGTGCGACCTCTTCCCGGCGCAGGCCGGCCACCCGCCGGTTGCCGCCGCCGTAGGCCGGCAGCCCGGCCTGTTCGGGGGTGATCCGGGCGCGGCGGGAGACCAGGAAGTCGCGCATCTCGTTCCCGTTGTCCATAATCCCAGGCTACGGCCCCGACTGCGGGCATGGCAGGCCCTGTCAGTACCCGGAACGCCAGGCTCTCCCAGGCGCGGTGATGCGGTGGTTGAGTGACCTTGCATCCCTCATTCTCGCGTCACCTGCAAGCGGGAGGCGTGCACCTACAAGCAGGAGGAAGACAGATGGAGATCTCGCGCAAGCCACCGACCGGCAAGGGGCCGACCGAGACGTTCAGCGGTGAGGTATGGGTCGATCCCATCACCCGCGGGCTGCCGCCGTCGCAGCTGAACGCGGCCCTTGTCCGCTTCACCCCCGGTGCCCGCAGCGCCTGGCACTCCCATGACGGCGGCCAGACGCTGTATGTCACCGAGGGGCACGGCCGGGTCCAGGCCCGGGGCCAGGAGATCGTCGAGATTCATCCGGGCGACGTCGTCTTCGCCCCGGACGGCGAAGAACACTGGCATGGCGCCAGCCCCGGCCACTTCATGACCCATCTGTCCATTACCGAGGGCGCGCCGCGCTGGGGACCGCACGTTACCGACACCGAATACTACGGGTAATACGCGAAAAGGCAGGTACACCGGGGCTGTTCGGCGCGCGTTCCTGCAGCGACATGCTGTCCGTCAACACCGCGCTTCTTATGGCCGTAGACCTCCACACTGGTTGGCGTGGAGGTCAATCGTTACCGAGCCCGCATCAGATGGATGTCCGGGGCTGTCGCGAGTCACCGATGCTCAATGTCTCAGGGGCAGTGTGCCGGGGCATTGTCGCGCCTGCACCTTTTTGGCACCTGGCGTAGGCGATCCCGGCTTCGGGTCCTGATCGGCAGCGCTGTTCGCGCCCGGGAAAGCAGCCTCCACCGTTAGTCCTCCGCTGGGCCGGGCGTGGAGAGTCAGGGAGCCGGCGTGGGCGTTGACGATCGCCTGGACGATCGACAGCCCGAGCCCCGATCCGTCCGTGTGGCCGGTGCGCTCGGTCGCGAGGCGCTCGAATGGCCGGGTTAGCTGGTCGACATCACCCGCGTCAACGATGGGGCCCGTGTTGCTGACTGACACAAAGGCGACATCGCCGCGTCGCCCGGTGACTAGGTCGATCCAGCCAGGGGCCGCGTTATAGGCGAGGGCGTTGTCGACCAGGTTCGCTAGCAGCCGTTCCGCGAGGCGCGGGTCGCCGGTTATCGGGGCCGCCGCGAGGACGGAGCGTATCTCGATGGAGCGCGCCTGTGCCCGGGACTGGCGGGTGAGGAGGACCTGCTCGGCCAGGATTGCGAGGTCGAACGGCTCGCGCCTGGTGAGCCCGGCCTGCCCTCGGGCGAGCGCGAGGAGTGCATCGATGAGGCGTTCCTGCTGCGCCCCGGATGCGAGCACGCGCTCGTGCGCGGCGCGGAGGGAGTACGTGGTCGCGTCGGGGTCGGCCAGGGCCAACTGGATGATGGTCCGTTGCAGGGCGAGCGGCGTGCGCAGCTCGTGCGAGGCGTTCGCGACGAACTGGCGCTGGGACGTGATGAACTGCTCTAGCCGTGCGAGCAGGTCGTCGAAGGTGTCGCCGAGCTCCTTGAGCTCGTCATCCGGGCCGTTGAGTGCGAGGCGCTCGTGCAGGTTGGTGGCCGAGATGCTGCGGGCGGTGGCGGTGATCGTCCGCAGCGGGCGCAGCACCCTCCCTGCGACGAGCCAGCCGAGCGCGACCGAGAGCACCGCCATGATCGCCAGCGCTAGCCAGGAGTAGACGAACAGCTGGTGGAGGTCGCTGGCATTCTGGCTGCTCACGAGCATATTCAGCCCATTCGCCTGCCGTCTGACCCCTCCGGCGCCGTGCGCGCCGACGCTAACGCTGACGACAAGCGCGGGCTTGCCGTGACGACCAGGTATTTCGCAGGTCACAGCCCCGTTCGGGGCTGCGTCGCACGAGCCTGCGCCGGTCGTGCTCCGCACCAGCACGTTAGTGATGACGAGTAGCGCCGCACCGCAGAGCGTGAAGAGCAGACCGTACAGGGCGGCGAGGCGGAGCCGGATCGTGCGCCGCGGCAGCTGCGGCCGGTCGGCGATCCGCAGCAGCTGGCGGAGAAGGGACATGGGTCAGCTCCTGATCTGGTACCCGCGGCGCGGGACTGTTGCGATCAACGGCGGATCGCCGAGCTTGGCCCGCAGCCGGCTCATCGTGACCGCGACCGCGTTGGTGAACGGATCGGCGAACTCGTCCCAGACCCGCTCCAGCAGTTCCTCAGCGGAAACCGCTCTGCCGTCCGACGCCATCAGGACCTCTAGCACGCCGAACTCCTTCGGCCCGAGCTCGAGTGGCCGTCCGGCCCTGGCAGCGCGCCGCTTCGCCGTGTCGACGACGAGGTCGGCGACCCGCAGCACCGGGGGTGCAACCGGGTGAGCGCGGCGTGCCAGGGCGCGGACGCGGGCGACGAGCACCGGGAAGTCGAACGGCTTGCCGAGATAGTCGTCGGCGCCGAGGCCGAGCCCCTCCACCAGGTCCTCGGCATCCGCCGCGGCGGTGAGCATCAGCACCCTGCTGCGCCGGCCCGCCGCGATGAGCTGCCGGCAGACCTCGTCACCGTGCAGGCCAGGCAGGTCGCGGTCGAGGACGATGACGTCGTAATCGTAGGTCAGCGCCCGGTTAAGACCGTCCGTGCCGTCGAGCGCGATGTCGACCGCCATCTGGGCACGCCGCAGGCCGGCGGCCACCAACTCCGCCATCTCGGCCTGGTCCTCGACCACGAGCACGCGCACACGACCCCCCCCCGCTCTCCGGACCCCGTCCGCGCGGCCCGGCCGCTTGTCCTGGCCAGTATTACCGGCTAACTCTTTCAAGAACCTTGCAGCACGCAGCCGGGCGGCAGGCGGGCTGCCCGGGAACGGCGCTCGTTGCGCCGTTAGGTTTCTGAAAACGCCGGCCGCGTAGACAAGACCCCATGATCCGAAGCGACCAATCAAATCGAGTCACCCCCGGTGGGCCCTCTGCCAGCGAGGGGGGTTGCCGGGCATGAGCGTCCTCGACCGCGGCATCCGCAACGCGTTCCGCAACGTGACGCGCACCGTCTCGATCGTGCTGATCCTCGGCCTGGTGACCGGCCTCGCCTTCGTGATGCTGGTCGCGCACCGCGCGGTCGGCGAGAAGGCCTCGACAGCGCTGAGTTCAGTCGGCAACACCGTGACGATCGGCCCGCCAGGCTTCTCAGCCGGCGGAGGGCTCGGCACCTTCCTCACCAGCGCCGAACTGGCCCCCATCGCGCACCTGCCCGGGGTCACCGGCATCAACGAGAGCCTCAACGGCGCGGCGAGCGCCAGTAACCTGCCGCCGGGCAACTCGAAGTTCGGCGGCACCACGCAGATCGCCGGGACGCCGGGGAGCGAAGTCAAGGGCAAGAAGACGGTCAACTCCTCCCCGCGCTCCCCGTCCTCCGTGGGCGCCCCGGGTTCCTCTGACTCCCCGGTGAAACAGGGCACGACGAGCCTCAAGTACCCCGGCACGATGGCGTTCGCCACGCAGGGGCTCGCCTGCGAGCCGCAGCCCTGCACACCGCCGATCAGCTCCTACACCATCTACTTCTCCGGCTCGACCGAGCCCACGGCCGCAGTTAACATCTCGGCATCGACCCTCTCAATCGTCAGCGGCCACGCGATCTCCGGCACGTCCTCGGCGGACGACGTCATGATCAGCCAGGAGATGGCGCAGAAGAACGGTCTGAAGGTCGGCTCGACCTTCACCGCCTACGGCACCACCCTCACCGTCGCCGCGATCTTCACCAGCGACACCCAGCAGGGCAATGACACAGTCATCACCTCGCTGCCGCTCCTGCAGCACCTCATGGGGGACACCGACGGCCCGGTCTTCAACGCCGTCGTCACCGCCTCCTCGCTTAGCGACCTCGCCAAGGTGACGTCGGAAATCGAGCAGGCTCTCGGCGCGAAGGCGAGCGTGGTGAGCTACGTGTCCGATGCCGAGCAGGCGGTCAGCGACCTGAACGGCGTGCAGAGCATCGCGCTCGACAGCCTCGTCGGGGCGGTCGTGGCCGCCGCCGTGATCCTGTTCCTCGTGATGGTGATGATCGTGCGGGAACGCAAGCGCGAGATCGGGATCCAGAAGGCGATCGGCACCCCGAACGGCCCGATCATGGCGCAGTTCACCGCCGAGGCGCTGACCTTCACGCTGCTCGGACTGGTCGTGGGCGCCGTCATCGGTGTCATCGCGGCGAGCCCGGTGACCTCATCGCTCGTCTCGCACAGCGGGGCGTCGTCGGACACCGGCGCCCGAGGCCTGTTCGGCGCGGGAAGCCCGGCTCTTACCAACCTGACGCACATCAGCGCGCAGGTCGGCTGGCCGGTGATCATCGAATGCCTGGCCGGCGCGGTGATCGTCGCCATAGCCGCCAGCGCGGCCTCCGCCTGGCTGATCAGCCGCGTCCGGCCCGCCGAAGTCCTGCGGAGCGTGTGACCCGTGCTCGAAGTCAGATCAGTGACGAAGTCCTTCGGGACCGGCGACACCATCGTGACGGCCGTGGACAACCTGTCGATGACGGTTCACGACGGCGAGTTCGCCGCGATCGTGGGCCGCAGCGGCAGCGGCAAGAGCACG
>Ga0335075_10017296_pt1 | contig 10725 bp, 11 predicted proteins | sample Lox_Sample_24_FD_206723 | JGI IMG/M metagenome (GOLD analysis project Ga0335075, IMG submission 206723) | Soil microbial communities from Loxahatchee National Wildlife Refuge, Florida, United States - Lox_Sample_2.4 | ecosystem: Environmental > Terrestrial > Soil > Wetlands | place: USA... | reverse complement strand
GCTCGATCAGCAGTTCGCGCAGCGCCGCTTCGATCCTGTCCGGCGTCGTGCCCTGCTCGCTCCAGACCGCGTCGCTGGTGGCGCTCATCAGATCGCGCGCCAGCGATCGCCCTCGTGCAGCAGACCGTTGGCCTCCTGCGGCCCCTGCGAGCCCGCCTCATACTGCGGCAGCGGTCCGGGGGTTCGCGACCACGTGCTGACGATCGGGTCGCAGATCCGCCACTGCGCCTCGACCTCGTCGTTACGCGTGAACAGCGTCGCGTCGCCGCGCATCGCGTCGGTGATCAGCCGCTCGTAGGCCTCCGGTGACTGCGACAGGAAAGTGGTCCCGTACAGGAACTCCATATTCACCGGGCGGATAATCATGCGCGTGCCGGGGATCTTGGCGCCCAGGCGCAGCGAGACGCCCTCGTTGGGCTGCAGCGTGAGCACCAGCTGGTTGGGCTGCACGCCCAGCGAGCCGGCCTGGCTGAAGGCCAGATGCGGCACCGGCTTGAGCGTGACGGCGATCTCCGTGAGCTTGCGCGCGAGGCGCTTGCCGGTGCGCAGATAGAAGGGCACGCCCGCCCACCGCCAGTTGTCTACTTCCAGGCGCAGCGCCGCGTAGGTCTCGGTGATCGAGCCCTCCGGCACGCCCTCCTCTTGCAGGTAGCCCGGCACGTCCTCGCCGCCGGCGTGTCCCGGCCCGTACTGCGCGCGCACCGCCATCTCGGCGACGTCCGCGGCGCTCGGCTCCGGGATGGAGTGCAGCACCTTGACCTTCTCGTTGCGGACCTCTTCGGCGGTGAAGCTCACCGGCGGCTCCATCGCCACGTGGCAGAGGAGCTGCAGCATGTGGTTCTGGATCAGGTCGCGCAGCGCGCCTGCGCTGTCGTAGTAGTCGGCGCGCGAGCCGATGCCGAGCTCCTCGGCGGCGGTGATCTGCACGCTCTCGATGTAGTTGCGGTTCCACAGCGGCTCGAACATGCCGTTGGCGAAGCGGAACGCCAGCATGTTCTGGACGGTCTCCTTGCCCAGGTAGTGGTCGATGCGGAAGACCTGGGGCTCGTCGAAGATCGCCAGTACCCGGCGGTTGAGGTCGCGTGCCTCATGCAGCGTGGTCCCGAAGGGCTTCTCGATGATCACGCGCACCTCCGCGTGCTCGTGGTGGTTGAGCTCGCTGGCGCCCAGCGCCGCGACGATCACCGGGAAGAAGGCGGGGGCGGTCGACAGGTAGAAGGCGCGGTTGAGCACCTCTCCGGCGTCGTGTTCGAAGCTGTCGAGGATCCTGCCCAGCTCGCTGTACACGGCCGCGTCTTCGAAGGTGCCGGCTACGTACTTGACGTCCGCCAGCAGGCCGCTGAGCACGCTCTCGTCGGGCGCGCGGCGCGAGAAGCGGCGGATCGCCTCCTCGCACTCCTGGCGATACTCCTCGTGCGGCTTCTCCTTGCGCGCCACGCCAACCAGGTGAAAGCGCTCCGGCAAAGCCCCGTCGTGGGCGAGGTTGTACAGCGCGGGCAGCAGTTTGCGCCGCGCCAAGTCGCCGGTGGCGCCGAAGATCACGAGCGTGGTCGGCGCCACCGGCAGGCGCTCGAGCCCGGCCGTCAGCGGGTTCTCCAGCTCCTCCAGGTCGCCCGCGACGGCCATCATTTCTCCTTCGGTGCAGCCTTGACCGCATGGCCGCCGAACTGGTTGCGCAGCGCCGCCAGCACGCGGTCGGCGAAGTCGCCGTTGCCGCGCGAGCGCATGCGCGCATACAGCGAGGCGGTGATCACCGGCGTGGGGACATCGTGGGCGGTGGCGTCCGCGATCGTCCAGCGGCCCTCGCCCGAGTCCTCGGTGTAGCCCTCGATCGCTTGCAGCTCGTTGCCGTCGAGTTCAAACGCGCGCGCCGCCAGTTCGCACAGCCACGAGCGCACCACCGAGCCCTGCCCCCACAGGTGCGCGATCTTCGCGTTGTCGAGCTCGTACTCGCACTTGTCGAACACGTCAAAGCCCTCCGCGTAGGCCTGCATCAGCCCGTACTCCACGCCGTTGTGGACCATCTTCACGTAGTGGCCCGCCCCGCAGGGCCCGAAGTGCAGCCAGCCGCGCGGCCCGATCGCGTGCACGCTCTGTTCGTTGGTCGGCGGCGCGAGCACGTCGAGGATCGGAGCCAGCCGCCTGACCGCTTTGGGCGGGCCGCCGACCATCATGCAGTAGCCCACTTCCAGGCCCCACACGCCGCCGGAGGTGCCCACGTCGACGTAGTCGATGCCGCTGCTCTTCAGCTGCCGGGCGCGGCGCTTGTCGTCGGTCCACATCGAGTTGCCACCGTCGATGATCGCGTCGCCACGGTCGAGCAGCTTTGCCAGCTTGTCAACCGTTTCCTGCGTAGGCGCGCCGGCGGGCACCATGATCCACACCATGCGCGGCGCGTCCAGCTGCTTGACGAGCGCTTTCAGCGAGTCTGCGCCCTGCGCCCCGTGTTTGACCGCCTGCTTGACCGCCTTGGCGTCGAAGTCGAACGCCACCACCTCGTGCTCGGAGTCCCGGCGGATGCGGTGAACCATGTTCCCGCCCATCTTGCCCAGCCCGACGAAACCGATCTGTGTCACATTGTCTCCTTGTCCTCGGCCTGTGAGCAGGGCGCGCGCGGTCGCCCACGCGATGATCGTAGTGCGAGCGTCCGCGCGCGGCGTTGCGGTCGGGTCGCCGCTGTCGGCCTCGGGTAGGATGAGCGCATGGTGCGCGCCGCGGGGAGGCCGAGCTCTGTTGCTGGCCGCGGCTGCGGCCGTGGGCGGCCGTGGCGATGACGCGCCAGCGCCTGCACCAGCTGAAGCTGCTGCTGAGGCCACTGTGGGCGTGGAGCCCCGAGCGCCTGTGGCTGTTGTCGATCGCGCTGCACCGGCGCGGCCACTGGATCCTCGCGTTTGCCCTCAAGCAGCTCAACGGCTTCCTCTACCACAACTCGCTCGCCCCAGGCGCGACCGTCAGCCCCGACATCTTCCTCGGGCACAACAGCCTCGGGATCGTGATCAACCGCAACGTGGAGATCGGTAGTGGGGTGACGATCTGGCAGAACGTCACGCTCGCGGCCGGACGCGTCGAGCGCGCGCGTGAGCAGGGACGCATCATCATCGAGGACGGCGTCAAGATCGGCGCAAACGCGGTGGTGATGGCGCCGCGGGGTGGGACGCTGCGGATCGGTCGCGGCGCGCGCGTCGGCGCCGGAACCGTGGTCACCCAGGATGTGCACGCGGGCACGGTGATCGTCTCCGCGGAGCCCCGCACGTTCGCTCGCAAGCGCCGCGCGGGCGCAAAGGACGAGACGCTTGGCGCGTCCGGCGAGCCACTAGCATCCCGCGACGAGCGATGACCGGCGAGGTGATGTCGAGCGAGCAGCACGCACCGCGCCCGCACCCGCGGGTGGCGATCCTGGTCGTCAACGGGTTTGCCCGGCGCGGGCGACGCGGACCGGAGCGGGAAGCGGAAGCCGTCCGCTACCCGTGGATCGAGCTGTGCCTGCGCCAGATCGAACGCAACTCGCGCGGCTGGGACTATCAGGTGTTCGCGTTCGACAACTCGCACCTTCGCCCCCACCTGGAGCTGATGGAGAGCTTCGAGCGCGTGCACCTGCGCCCGCAACGCTGGGTGGCGCCGCTCGGGCGCTTCGCCAACCGGCTGCCCGGCCCGTACGCCGTGCGCCTGCTCGAACGCCGCCATCCCAGCGCGCTCGACTACCTGCTTCACCGCGTGCCCCCCGAGTTCGAGTACGTCGTCACCGTCGACAACGACTCCTTTCCCGTGCGCGAGGACTGGCTCGAGGTGCTCGTGTCGGCGTGCGAGCGGGGCGCGGCGGTGTCGGGGGTCTATCGCGACGAGCTCGCCCCGGTCGTGCATCCGTTCGTGCACGTGAGCGGGCTGTGCGCGCGCAGGGCGGAGCTGGTGAGCCTCGGCGTCTCGTTCAGCGACACGCAGAAGCCGGGCGAGGACGACTACCGGGCCAACGACGACTACACCCAGGACGTCGGCCAGAAGATCACCTACGAGTTCATCCACGCCGGACGCGAGATCGCGCCCCTGCGACGCAGCAACGAGGTCGACTTCCACGTGCTGATGGGCGGCCTGTACGGAGACGTCATCTACCACCAGGGCGCCGGCGGGCGGCGCGCGTCGTTTCGCACCGACGCCGACCAGCGGGACAACCGGAAGGTCAGCCAGACGCTGCGCGACGCGGCGTTCGCGGACCTGGACCATCTCGTCGCCGTGCTCCGCGGCGAGGCGAGCAACGACCTCGGCCTCGCGCCGCTCGCGTCGGCTGCCCGCGACCGCGCGTGAGCGCGCGCGGCAGCTCAGGGGAGCGTGCGCGGCAGCTCAGGCGTAGTCCACCAGGCCGGTGCCGCTCCAGTGGCCGAAGGAGGTGAGGTCCAGCTTCGGGCGCGCGAGCTCCTGCCAGAAGGAGAGCATGCTCCACAGCCGGATGTCGTCGAAGACGACGATCGGGCCGCGTGCGAGACCGACCTGCTCGAAGCCGCGCACGAAGCCCCGCTCCTGTGCTCCGTCGTGCTTGGCGTCGACGAAGATCAGCTCGGCACTGCGCAGCAGCTCGGCGTTCTGCTGCCAGCCGTCCGGTGTCGAGAGGTCGTCCAGGCGCTGCTCGAGGCGGCCGTCGGCGAAGTCCTCCTCTCGCAGCAGCCCACCGCGGTACTCCTGCCAGCGCACGACGTCGAAGGTGACGAGCTTCGCGTCCTGCGCGAGCGCTGCCTTCATCGTCAGCGCGGACATCCCCGTGGCGGTGCCAAGCTCGACGATCGTCTTCGGCTGTAGCAGCTCGACGAGCGCGACCAGCAACTTGTAGTGCTCCCCCGGCCACATGTCCGGGTTTTTGGGAGGCCTGTGCAACCCGCGGCGGCGAGGCCCGCCGTCGGCGGGCGGTGCGGGGGCGTCCAGCCTCGACGCGAGGGCGTCGAGGCTGACGCTCCGTGCCGCGGCGATCGCCTGCAGGGCGACGTCGAGCAGGCGCTCCGAGGGCGGCGCCGTTACGGGCGCGATGAGCGAGGGCAACACGCGCCGCCGTCCGAGCGGCCACGGCCCGTACAGCGGCCCGCGTTTGCGTGCGGTCGCGCGAAGCTCGTGGACGACGCGCGCGGGCCGCATGCGGGCGAACTATATAGGGCGCCCTGTGGCTAGAGCGGCGCCTGGGGCGTCAGCCGATCGCCGCGGGCGTCGCGCTAGTAGCGCGTACCCGCGACCGCGCGCAGCTTCGCGCGATCGTGCGTGGCGGTGATCCGCCGGATGGTGCCGGTGCGCGCGCGCGTGACGAGCGATTCGGTGGTGGCGCCTCCCGCGCTCGGGTAGCGCACGCCCTGCAGCACGTCGCCGTCGGTGATGCCGGTGGCCGAGAAGAACACGTCTTCGCCGGCCACCAGGTCGTCGCGGTCGAGCACGCGCTGCAGGTCATAGCCGGCCTCCAGCGCGGCGGCGCGCTCGTCCTCGTCGCGCGGCCACAGGCGGCCGAGCAGCTGACCGCCCACGCACTTCACGGCGGCTGCCGAGATGACGCCCTCGGGCGTGCCGCCGATGCCCCACAGGAGATCGACGGGCGAGCGCTCGGTGACGGCGAGCAGCGCGGCCGAGACGTCGCCGTGGGGGATCAGTCGCACGCGCGCGCCGGCGGCGCGGATGGCGGCGATGCCCTGCTCGTGACGCGGACGGTCGAGCACCACCACCATCACGTCGCCCACCGGGCAGCCCCTGCGCGCCGCGATCAGCGCCACGGTCTCGCCGAGCGGGCGGTCGAGGTCCAGCAGGTCGGCGATGTCGGGCGCGCCGGCCATCTTCTCCATGTACACGCACGGTCCGGGGTCGAACATCGTGCCGCGCGCCGACAGCGCGATCACCGCCAGCGCGCTGGGCATGCCGTGCGCAGCCAGCGTGGTGCCCTCCAGCGGGTCGACCGCGATGTCCACCTGCGGCGGCGAGCCGTCGCCGATGTGCTCGCCGTTGTAGAGCATCGGCGCCTCGTCCTTCTCGCCCTCGCCGATCACCACCACGCCGTCCATCTGCACCGAGTGCAGCATGAAGCGCATGCCGTCCACGGCGGCCTGGTCGGCGGCCTCCTTGTCGCCTCGGCCGACGAGCGGCGCGGCAGCCAGCGCGGCGGCCTCGGTGACGCGCACGAGCTCGAGCGCGAGGTTACGGTCGGGCAGCTGCTGGGATTGATGTTGGCTCATCGCGGTTGCTCGGATGGCGGGCCGGTGCACGCTACACCAGCACGCCGATCAGTACGATCGTCGCGTGAGCCACGGCCTCGAGATCGAGCACCGCCCGCCCGCGCCGACCGCGACGCCGGCAACGCGCTCGACACGGTGAACCACACCGATGAGCCCTGAACGGCTGTGGCTGCTGTCGATCGCGCTGCGCGGGCGCGGCTGCACGCGGCTCGCGCTGTGGGTGAAGAAACTCAACTCGGTCATCTACCACAACTCGCTCGCGCCGGCCGCCAAGGTGAGCCCGGACATCAAGTTCGGTCATCACGGCTTCGGCACGATGATCCACAGCAACGTCATCATCGGGCGTCGCGTGAAGATCTGGCACAACGTGACGATCGCCGTGCGCGCGCGCTCGGCCTGGCGTTCGGAGCGGGGGATGATCGTGATCGAGGACGACGTGCGGCTGGGGGCCGGCTCGATCGTCATCAGCCCCAGTGGCGCGCCGCTACGCATCGGGCGCGGGGCGCGCATCGGCGCGGGCGCGGTCGTGACCAAGGACGTGCCGGCCGGCGCCACCGTGGTCGGCAACCCCGGCCGGGTGATCCTGCGCGAGCAGTCGGCCGGCGACGTAGGCTCCGACGACGACAGCTCGATGGACGACGAGGAGGGCTGAGCGGGGAGGGGTTGGCCCACCCGTCTACTCGGTGGGCTCGAAGCGTCCCACCCGCGAGGGCGCGAGATCGAGCCGCCGCAGCGAGCGCAGGAAGCCGTAGGTGACGATCACGTGGATGCGCGACTGGGTTGCGTCGTACAGGCGCCGGCCAAGCCTGGTGGCGATCGAGGGGTAGAAGTTGGCGACCTCCACCTCGACGTGCAGGCGCGCGTGCGCCGCGTCCACGCCGGGGCTTCTGCGCACTTCGATCTGCAGGTAGCCGAGGCGGTCGCGTCCGCGCCGCGAGACGAGCAGGCCGCGCGCTATGCGCCAGCGCACCAGGCCGCGGACCGAGTCCATCTCGTATTCGGGCGCCTCGAACGTGAGCAGCCGCAGCGGGCGCGCGAGCAGCACCACTGAGCGCTCGCCCTCGCTGTAGACCACCCGCACGAGGCCGAGCGTCACGCGCGTGAGAAAGCGCCAGTACGTGCGCGCCAGCCGCTCGAGGTGCATCGGCGTCCACATCGCCTGTAGCGATCCCTCGTCGATCACCAGGTCGGCGGTCTGCGTCGAGCGCACCGCACCGCTGCCCAGGTCCACCGAGGTGGAGCTTTCCAGGTCCGCGAGCACGGCCTGCGCGCGACGAGTTCGCTTGCGTGTTGAGAGGCGCACCCACCGTGCAGGCTATCCGCGCCGGTGGGCGAGCGGACTGGGCGACATGACGTCGGCGTTTGCTGCTATCCAACACCCATGACCGCGTCCCCGCGCATGCGCCAATTCCCGCGTGCGCGCGCGATCGCCGAGCTGCCGGTCGAGGCGCTGCTCGCGCGCGCCGACGAGCTGGCACGGCGCTGGGCGGTGGCGTTGATCCTCACCCGCCCGACCGCACAGATCGGCGCGATCCCGCTGGAGGACCTCGCCCTGGGGGCCCCCGTCCTGTGCGCGCAGCTGGTGCGCGCGGTGCACGCCGACGCGGAGCTCGAGCGCCTGACGGGGAGTACCGCGCGCGGGGCGCGCGGCGACGCGCCGGGGGACGCCGCGCAGCATTTGGCGGCGATCTGCGGCGCGCGCGACGCGTCCACGCTCGTACGCGCGACCGCGGCGCTGCACGGCGTGCTCTGGGATGCGCTGCGCGAGGCCCTGGGCGAACCGTCCGCGGGTCAGCTGGGCGATTGCGCGGAGCGGCTCGCGCTCGTCTGCTCCGAGCTGCTCGCCGTAGCGCTCGACGGCGTAGCGCTCGCGGACACGCCGGCTGCGGCCACGCTCGCGGACACGCCGGCCGCGGCCGTTGCCGCGCCGGCGGCGAGCGCGGCCTCCCACGCCGCCGCGTCCAGCGGGCGAGCGGTGATCATCGACGAGCGTGTGGGGGCCTGGGCGGAGCCGCCGCCCCGCTCGAGCATGTCGGCGGGCGGCGAGATAGAGATACGCGACCAGCGACGCGGCGAGGAAGGTCCCGCCGCGTGGGTCAGCTCGATCGGCGCCCAGCTCGAGCGCTTCGAGCGCGACGGGCAGCCGTTTGCCGTGCTGCTGATCGAGCCCCGCGAGCTGGAGCAGCTGCGCAGAGAGGCGGGTGAGGAGGAGCTGCGCCACATCGGCGAGCGGATGGAGCACGCGCTGCTCGCGGAGCTGGGCGCGTGGCCGGGGTCGCTCACGCGCGAGCGACCCGGCCGCTGCTGGCTGGTGGCGCCGGACATCGACGGCCCCGGCGCAGAACGCCTGGCTCAGCGTCTGCTCGCCACAGGTGCCTCGGCGACCGACCATCGCGGCCGGCCGCTGGCGCTGGCCATCGGCACGGCCGTGTGCCCCGAGGACGGGCGCCAGGCCGCGGCGCTCGCAGCGCACGCTGACGTGGGCCTGTACGCGGCGCGTGCGGCGGCTCGTCTGCAAGCTACGCGCCCGGCCGCGTCCCTGGACGAGCCGGTCTGAAGCGCCGGCCGACGGGCGGCGGGCGCCGCTCAGGCGGGGGCGCCGCTCAGCCGGCAGGCGCCCCGCCGGACATCGGCGCGGCGTTTGTCACGGCGGCGGGCAGGCCGAGCGTGGGGGTGTTGGCTGCCGCGCCCACGACCTGCGCGCTGATGCGCACCGTCTCGGTGATGCCCAGCGCCTGCGCGGCGCCGGCGGTGAGATCCCAGCTGGCGTGGTGGCTGTAGGGACCGCGGTCGAGCACCGGAACGGTCAGGCTGTGGCCGGCATATTCGATCTGCACCAGCGTGCCACACGGCAGCGTCCGGTTGGCCACGCCGACGACGTCCGGCGTGAGCGTTTGCCCGCAGGCGGTTTGTTTGCCATACAGGCCGGGACCGAACCACGTGGCGATCACGTGCGTGCCGACACCCGTGGTCGGCGTGGCAGCCGCGGCGCCGGCAGTTGCTGTCGCGTCGCCGGAGGTGCCGCCGGTCCCGGCGAGCGCGCTGGCCGCAGGTCCCGCCAGGCAGCCCGACGCCAGCAGCGCGAGCACCAGCGAATATGTCTTCAGCGTCATACGCATGTCGGGCACAGCGGGCGGCGCCTACGGGGTGAGCTGACGGGCTCGCGCGGCACCTGGGTGCGGCGCTACGGTCCTGCCGGACCGATTCGCCCCAACGGATCTGCACGATCCGCATTTGGGTCCCCCGCCCGTCCCGGCCTGAGCCACGACGGTTCGGCGTTGCGGCGCAGTATACAGGCGGCGCGCGACGGGTGGCGCGAGCGGCCGCGCAGGCGGGTGAAGCGGGCGACGCAAGCGGTCGCGCAGGCGGGTGAGGCGGGCGACGTGAGCGGCCGCGCGGAGCCGGGCGGCGGAGGTGGCCTTCAGGCAGCGGAGGTGGCCTTCAGAAAGGCAGGCGCGAGAACGCGTCCTTGAGCAGGCGCTCGCCGGTGGACACGCCGGCCTTCGCCAACTCGCCGACGATCTCCGCCGCCGAGGCGACCAGCTCGGCGCCACCCGGCGGGTGCACAGTGCGGCCGCGCTCGCCCTCGGACTCGAAGCCCTGCCTGGGGGCGGGGGCGGCGGTGGCGCGCGAGCCGGCGGCGCGCGAGCTGCGCCTGCCCTTAGCCGGCGCGTTGGTCGTCGCCGGCGCGCTGGTTGCCGGCTCCGACGAAGACTTGTGCGCACGGGCGGCAACGCGGCGCGCGCTTGCCCGCTGCGGGCGCGTGCGCGGGAGCTTCGCGAGCACGCTTGCCGCGTCCGGCGCGCCGCTCGGGGGCTGCACGGACTCGTCGGGCGCGCTCATCTGCACAATGTTTGCAAATCGGTCCAAGTTCAGCGCGACGCGTTAGCATGGACGCCAGGAGAACCGAGTCGATCTGTAACGTCGGTCCGGTGCGGCCGTATGTCCGACCAAATAGCCTTACCAGCCGTAATCTCGCAAGGGTCTCTATCGCTTCGTCGTTGATCTCTGAGAAGAAATGGAAACACGAATGTCAGTAGTCGAGTTGCAGGAGCTGGATGAGGTCAAGGGCCTGCTCGCCAAGGGGCAGCAGGTGGGCGTGCTCTCCTACGCGGAGATCACCAGGGCGATGTCCGAGCTGGACCTTGACGAGGCCGACGTCGAAGAGCTGCACGGCTTCCTCGAGCGTGCGGAGATCGAGCTCGTGGAGGACATCGACCCGGCGCTCGCCGCTTCGCAGCTCGAGCGCGCGCCCGACAAGCGCGGTCGGCGCAAAGCCAAAACGGCGCTCGACCTGAAGCCGGACATGACCACCGATTCGCTGCAGCTGTTCCTCAAGGACATCGGCAAGGTCCGTCTGCTGACAGCGCAGGAGGAGGTCGACCTGGCCAAGCGCATCGAGCGCGGCGACCTGGACGCGAAGCAGAAGATGGTCGAGTCGAACCTGCGCCTGGTGGTGTCGATCGCCAAGAACTACCGCAACCAGGGCCTGCCGTTCCTCGACCTGATCCAGGAGGGCACGCTCGGGCTC
>Ga0335075_10017295_pt1 | contig 10725 bp, 7 predicted proteins | sample Lox_Sample_24_FD_206723 | JGI IMG/M metagenome (GOLD analysis project Ga0335075, IMG submission 206723) | Soil microbial communities from Loxahatchee National Wildlife Refuge, Florida, United States - Lox_Sample_2.4 | ecosystem: Environmental > Terrestrial > Soil > Wetlands | place: USA: Florida... | reverse complement strand
CCGGATCGTGCCGCCGGTGAACGCCCACGGCGCGCTGCCGGGGTAGTCCTCGGTGACGGCTTCGCCGCTGTCTCGTCCGACGCACAGGCCCTCGCCGCCGATGGAGAACTTGCCCGGCTGGGTCTTGATCCGGCCCTCGCCGACCTTGCGGTCGCGGTAGTAGAGGGACAGGATCCCGTTCGCGATTCCCGGCGGGTCCTCGCCCCGCTTGTCGAAGGACGCCGAGAGGATCATCTTCTCGCCGGTCGGGATGTCCTCGGTGGCGACGATCATCTGCTCGGTGGCACCCACGAAGTTGTACACGTAGTGCAGCCGGTTGTCTTTGATGTACAGCGCGTGGCCGCCGAACCGTGAACCGTGCGCGAACAGCACCCCGGCGGCGCCTGGCTGCGGGATGTCGACGAGCGCTCCGATCGAGTACGAGCGGTTGCGCACGTTGACCGCCTGCGCCTCGGGCACCTCGGCCGTGTCCGGATAGTAGAGGTAGCTGGCCCGCGGCGCGGTGAGCACGGGGCGCGGGGTGGTGAGGATCTCCACCGGGCCGCGGTCGTCAAGCGGGAGCGCGTTGTTCGCGCCGGCCTCGATGTACCACAGGTTGACCAGATCGCGGAGCCTGCCGGGCTGCTGCTCGGCGAGGTCGTGGCATTCCGACCGGTCGTCCTCGGTGTGGTAGAGCTCCCAGGTGTCGTTCGCGTAGTCGCCCCAGCCCATGGCGCCGATGTGGGTGGTCACGGCCTTCCATCCGTCGTGCCAGATGCTGCGCGAGCCGAGCATCGAGTAGAACTGGGTCCGCCTGGCGGTCTTGGCGCGCGCGTCATCGAAGCTGTAGCGCATGCTTACGCCGTCGAACGGTGCCTGGGTGTAGCCCTTGATCTCTGCTGGGGGATCGATGCCGAGCACGTCGAGAATCGTCGGCGCGATGTCGATAGCGTGGTGGTACTGGTGCCGGATCTCGCCCTTGGCCTTGATCCCCTTCGGCCAGGAGATCAGGCACGGGTCCGCGGTGCCGCCGTTGAACTCGTATCGCTTCCACATCTTGAACGGCGTGTTGAACGCCATCGCCCAGCCGGTCGGGTAGTGGTTGTAGGTCTTCGGCGTGCCCAGATCATCGATCATGGCAAGGTTTTGCGCCATGTCGTCCGGGATGCCGTTCAGCACCTTGTTCTCGTTCACCGAGCCATTCGGTCCGCCCTCGCCGGACGCGCCGTTGTCGGACACCAGGATGATCAGCGTGTTGTCCCGCTCGCCGGTCTCCTCCAGGTAGTCGAGCAGCCGGCCGATGTGGTGGTCGGCGTGCGCCAGGTACCCCGCGTAGACCTCGGCCATCCGGCGGAACAGCTGCTTCTCGTCCTGCGACAGCGAGTCCCACGGCCTGGTCATGTCGAACTCGTTCATCGGCTTGTCCGGGTCGGTGTGCGATTCCATCGTGCCGAGCGGGTTGACGGGAGGCAGGTCGGTGTCCTGCGGAACGATCCCCATCTCCTTCTGCCTGGCCAGGGTCTCGTGCCTGATGGCCTCGTAGCCCATGTCGAAACGGCCGCGGAACCGCTGGATCCACTCCCTGGGCGCGTGGTGCGGCGCGTGGCAGGCGCCGGGCGCGTAGTAGAGGAAGAACGGCTTGTCCGGGGCGAGCACCTTGGCATCCATGATGAACTCGAGCGACTTGTCGGTGATGTCCTCGGTGAAGTGGTAGCCCTGCTCAGGCGTTCGCGGCTGGTCGACCGGGTGGTTGTCGTAGACCAGGTCCGGGTACCACTGGTTCGTCTCCGCGCCGAGGAAGCCGTAGAACCGCTCGAACCCCCGGCCCGTGGGCCAGTTGCGCCGGGGCGAGGCCAGGTTCATCTCGGCCTCAGGGCACAGGTGCCACTTGCCCACGATGTAGGTGTTCCAGCCGCGCTCCACCAGGATCTCGGAGACCATGCCATTCTCCGGCGGGATCGTGCCGCTGCCGTTCGGGAAGCCGATCGCTGCCTCGGTGATGCAGGCCATGCTGTTGCGGGTGTGGTTGCGGCCGGTCAGCAGGCACGAGCGGGTCGGCGAGCACAGCGCCGTGGTGTGCCACTGGGTGTACCGGACACCCGAGGCGGCGATCCGGTCGATGTTCGGCGTCTCGATCGGGCCGCCGTAGCAGCTCATCGCCGAGAACCCCACATCGTCGAGCACGATGTACAGCACGTTCGGCGCGCCGTAGGGTGCGACTGGCGGCTCGAATGGCGTCCAGTCCGGCTCGGAGTCGCGGATGTCGACGTTGATCGTGCCCTTGAAGGGTTTGGCCATCATTACTCCTCGTGATCTGTCTGCAACACGGATCGTTTCCTAATCCGGGTGCCCTGGCGTCACCCGACGCGGGTGAGACCAGCCGCCGGAGTCCCTATCCGGCCAGCGCCCCGATGGCGTCCCCGATGAGCTTGGCGCCGATGACCAGGCACAGCACCGCCATGATGACGGCGTTGTGCTCCGCCATCCAGTCCGTCAGCCTGCTGAGCGTTTCCTCGGACTTCGCGCCGCCCGCGAAGTAGATCCCCACCGGGATCGCCACCCCGATCGTGCCGACGACCGCGAAGATCGCGTACGCGATGGCATGCTGAGCGTCGGAAATGCCGGTCTGCGCGATCGTGGCGGCGCCGCTGATCGCCAGCATCAGGTTCTTCGGGTTGGCCGCGACGAGCACAGGTCGGCCGGCCCGAAGATGGCCACCACGACGACGCCGACCACCGCGAGCCCGACCAGCCAGCCAAGCACGAAAGTCAGGCCGTTGCCGCGGGCCCGGCGCGTGGTGAGCATCAGCACGACGGCGATGATCGGAACCGGGCTGAGCGCTACCCCGACCGCTTACGGTAGCGAGCCGCCGACCGCCTGGCCCATCGGGGCGTCAGGCGTAATCGCGGCGCGGCGTCAGCAGCGCCCAGATCACGAACAGGTTCAGCGCGATGACGACGATCGACCAGACCGGGTAGTACGGGATGAACAGGAAGTTCGAAATCGTGATCAGCGAGGCGAGGACGACCCCGGTGATGCGTGCCCACATCATGTCTCGCAGCAGCGCGACGCCGGCGGCGGCTATCAGCACGCCCAGGATGAGATGGATCCAGCCCCAGCCGACGGTGGACATGCTGAAGGCGTAGTTCGGCAGCACGACGAAGGCGGAGCCCTTGATGATGGCGGCGAGACCCTCGAAGAAGCCCCACACACCGGACAGCATCATGAGTACCGACGCCAGCATGGTGAACCCGAGCGCCGCGCCGCGTGGCCCGGAGTCCGTGTAGCCGGCGTCGTAGGCCCCCGCCTGCCGCGGCACGTACCCGGCTGCGGCGTCACCTCGCTGCGCGGTCTCGCGCTGCGTGGTGGTGCCCACGGAGGAAGTTCCTGTCGCGGCCTCTGTTCTCGCCGCGCCGCCACCGGTAGGGCTGCCACCGACAGGGCTGCCGCCGATGGAGCTGCCGCCGGCCGGGCTGTCAGCACCGCGCGCGGGCTGGTCTGGTGCATTGGTCATGGAGGAGCCCTCCTTTCGAGCCCCTGAGACCAGGGGTTAGCGCGGACGTTACCGACGGAGCGCGACGAGACCATCACCCCGCAGAGGTGAATCCGCTGATCACATAGAGTGATTTTAAGATTTCTGTGAGTTACTAAACCACCCGTCAGGGGTATCCAATGGCTCTGGGACGGCAACCGGGCCTGCGGGAGCAAGGGGATAAAGAATGCGTCAAATGACGTCCGCTTCGGGGGTCGCCATACTGCAGGCCGAGTCTCAAGCCCCCGACGAGAAGTTCCGCGTGCCTCAGCCGGGTGCGGCCACCTTGCCCAGACGGCGGCTGACCGAACTGTTCGAGCAGGCCGTGGCGCGCCCGGTGACCGTGGTCACCGGGCCCGTCGGCGCGGGCAAGACCGTGGCGTGCGCCAACTGGGCGGCCGCGCGGGCCCGGTCGGCGCGGGTGGCGTGGCTGAGCCTGGACGAGGGTGACAGGGAAGCGCCCCGGTTCTGGGCCAGTGTCGCGTCCGCGCTCGCCGTCGGGGGAGCGGCTCCGCTGCCGTTCGCCCCGCGGAGCCGCGGCGCGGGAGGCGACCTGCCCGCCGACGTGGCGGAGGCGATGCGTAAGCCGTCTAGCTCGGTCACCCTCGTCATCGACGATGTCCAGGTGCTCGAGGACAGCGACGTGCTGCCCGGGCTCGCCTTCCTGCTGCACCACGTGCCGCCCGCGCTGCACTTCGTGCTCAGCGGCCGTTGCGTCCCCGTCATGCACCTGGCGAAGATACGCGTCACCAGCGGTCTTTCCGAGATTGGCGCGGCCGACCTCGCCTGCACCAGTGAAGAAGCCGAGGCGTACTTCGCCGGGCTTGGCCTGTCCTGTCATCCCGCGGTCAGGGACGAACTGCTGCGGTACACCGAAGGCTGGATGACCGGCCTGCGGCTGGCCGCACTGATCGCGCAGCGGGACGGAGACTTGACCGCCAGCGCCATCGGCACAGATCCGATCGCGGCGGACTACATGCGCGACGAGGTGCTCGACCACCAGTCCGCCGTGGTCAAGGACTTCCTCTGCCGGACGAGCGTAGCGGAGCGCCTCGATGGTGACTTCGCCGACTACCTGACCGGCGCGGCCGACGGCGCGCTGATCCTTGACCGGCTCGACCGGCGCAACAGCTTCGTCAGCAGGGACAGCGACGGCACCTATCGTTATCACCCCTTCCTGCGCGACGTGCTGCACGGCGAGCTGCGCCGGCAGTTGCCGCAGGAGGTCCCCGCCCTGCTCGGGCGGGCAGCGCGCTGGTACGGGACGCACGAGGACACGCTGACGGCGATACGCTACTGCGCTGAGGCCGGCGACTGGGACTATTTCTCCGAGGTGCTCGTCGAGGTTGGCTACGCCGAAGCGCTGCCCGACCGGCTGGCCGAACTGGAAGTGGTGCTCGGGCTGGTGCCGGAAAAGCGGCGGTCAGCCGATTCCGCCGTCGCCGTCGCGCTTTCGGCGGTGCGGCTGTGCCGCGGTGACCGGGAATCCGCCGAAGCTTACCTGCGGCACGCGGAAGAGATGCTTGACGCTACGCACCCCGCTGCCCGACTGGTCGTCGAACTGTCGATCGCGACCTCGCACGTTGTGCAGCACCCCAGCGACGAGGTCCTCACGCGGTACCTGACGCTGGCGGACAAGGTCGCGGCGACCGCGCGGACGCAGCCGGAGCACCGGGTGCTCGGCCTGCTCTGGCTGGAACTCGGCAAGGCTTTGGTCCGCAGGCGGGAGATCGTGACGGCACGACAGGCCCTGGTGTCCGCCGAGCGTCAGCTGGCCGCGGCCGAGCGGCCAGCGCTGCGGCTGCGCGCCCGTGGCTGGCAGGCTGTCGCGGACGTCTTCTATGGCGACCTCGCCGGTGCTGAGCTGGTCCTCGAGGAGCTGCGCGACGCGGTGGCACCCTATCCCGGCTCCCGGCGCTTCACGGCGATAGCGGCCGTGCACCTCGCCCTCGAGCGAGACGATCTGGCCTTGGCCAGGCGGCTGCTCGGCCAGGTTGACCCGACGGCGGTGACCTGGCTGCCCGGAGAGCCCGAGGGCGGGGCCCTGTGGACGCTGACCAGGGCGCGGGCCGCGCTCGCCGGGGGCGACATCGCCGGGGCCCGCGACCTGGCCAGGCTGGTACGCGACAAGTACGTCAGTGACACGCCGCTGCTGCGGGCGCTCGACGCCGACATCGCACTGCACTGCGGCGACCTGCCGGTCGCGGCCACGGCACTCGGTGGCGCGAACGGCGAGCGGCTGGCCGGCGACCTCACCGCCCAGGCCAGGCTGCTGCTCGCCGGGGGCGACCCGGCGGCCGCACTGGAAAAGGCACGCGCGTGCTTGCGAGCGGACGACGCGACGCTGCGCGACCGCATCACGGCACTGCTGGTGGCAGCGCTGGCCAGCCGCCGGCTCGGCGACAGCGCGGAGGCCACTGCACTGCTCGAGGACGCGCTGGTAACCGCCGAGCCGCACGACGCGTTCCGTCCGTTTCTCGACGCCGGCGGTGCCGCCCACTCGGCCATCGCCATCCTCATCCCTCCGGCCAGCCCGGCCGCTTCGTTCGCGGCGCGGGTGCGGGAACGGTTCGCCCGCAGGCTGCCCGCGGGGGGGCCGGACTCCGAGCAGGCGGGCCACGCGGACCAGTCGCTGACCCAGAGCGAGATCGCGGTGCTGCGGCTGCTCGGGTCACACCTGACCAATCAGGAGATCGCCGCGACACTGTTCATCTCCGTCAACACGGTCAAGACCCACCTTCGGTCTGCGTACCGCAAGCTGGGGGTGACCTCCCGCCGTCAGGCGGTCGAGCGCGGCCGTCAGCGGGGGATCTTGTGACGGTCGTCGCGGCGGGGTGAGCCGATGACCTGCCGGCCGGGGGCTAGCCCGGCCGGCCACCCGCAAGGCCGCGCGTCCCGCCAGCGTGATCACCCCCCGGGGGTGATGAGAGCGCACGCGCCGGGCCGGATGCTGGTCACGACGACCGGTCACGGCGGACAGCACCGCCCCGCGTCCGTCGTGCACGGATCGCGGACGCGCACCGGATTCACCGAAGCGGAGGATGACGATGGCATCGCTGACTGTCTGGAAGTTCCAAACGGTGTACGGCGCGGAAGCGGCGCTTGAGAAGCTCCAGATGATGCAGGAACAGCAGCTGATCAACGTGGAGGACGCCGCGGTGGTGAGCTGGGAGGTAGGCAAGAAGAAGCCAAAGACGCGCGAACTCCACGACACGAAGATGGGGGGTGCGCTCGGCGGCGGCTTCTGGGGGCTGCTGTTCGGCCTGATCTTCTTCGTCCCGCTCCTAGGGCTCGCGATCGGCGCCGCCTCCGGCGCGCTGTTCGGATCGCTCGCCGACGTGGGGATCAGCGACTCCTTCATCAAGGATGTGCGGCAGCAGGTCACGCCGGGCACGTCGGCGCTCTTCCTGCTCAGCTCGAACGCCGTGTTCGACCGAGTCAGGGAAGAGTTCGGACCATCGGATGCCGAGCTCATCAGCACGAACCTGTCGACGGAGCAAGAGGCCAAGCTGCGCGAGGCTTTCGCGCACGAAGACTGACCCGGTGAGATCGCGCGCAGTGCGAGGATCGCGCATTGGCTGAGCAGAAACGGGAACCCGGCGCCGTAACCAACGACGGGAGCGGGCGCGGGCCGGCCGCGGGGCAAGCCGAAACAAGCGAACCCGCCATCACCGTGCCCGCCGCCCGGGCGCCGGAGTCCACGGCGCCGGAGTCCACGGCGCCGGACTCCACGGCGCCGGACACACCGGTGCCGGGCTCCGCGCTGCCGCAGAGCCCGGCACCCGGCACAGCGGCTCCGGGCTCCGCGCCGCCGCTGTCCGCGGCACCCGATACAGCGGCCTACCCGCCGCCGGACTCAGGGATGGTGCCGCAGTCAGCGGCGCCGGACAAAGCGGCGCCCGCGACAGACGAGCACACCGAGCTTGAGCGGCTGCGCGCGGAGGTGGACGAGCTGCGCGCCAAGCAATCCGCCGGAGCCAGCGCCGAATCCGGCCGTCCCCGCCGCCGCTGGAAGTCGGTGCTCGCCGTGGTGGCGATCACCCTCGGCTGTGTGCTCGCGCCCGTGTCGGTGCTGGGCGTCTGGGGAGCCAACCAGGTGTCCAACACCGACCGCTTCGTCGCGAACATGACGCCGCTGATCAGCCAGCCGCCGATTCAGCAGGCGCTGAGCGCGAAGATCACCGCGCAGATCATCAGCCGAGTCGACGTCAAGGCCCTCACCGCGCAGACGTCGGCCCAGCTGACGACCGCTCACCTCCCCCGGCTCGCGGCCCTGGTGACTCAGTTCGAGGGACCGATCGCCAACGGCATCAACAGCTTCATCGGAACGGTGGTGGCGAGAGCCGTGGCCAGTCCCGCGATGGCGGCCCTGTGGGTAAACGGCCTTCGCGTCGCGCATCAGGGAGTGGTCCGGGTGCTGTCCGGCCAGGGCAACGGCGCCCTCGACGTGGTCAACGGTCAGGTCGTGCTCAACCTCGGCCCGCTGATTACCCAGGTGCGGGACACCCTCACCGCGCGGGGCCTATCCTTCGCGGCCCACATCCCGACCATCAACGCCACGTTCCCGCTGTTCGCGGCGCCGAACCTGGAGAAGGCGCAGTCCGGATACCGGTTGCTGCTCACGCTGAAGTGGGTGCTGCCGTTGCTGTCGCTGGTGCTACTCGCGGTGGGCATCTGGCTGGCCCGCAGCCGCCGGCGCGGGCTGCTGGGCGCGGCGCTCGGTTTTGCCGCGTCGATGCTGGTGCTAGCCGCGGCCCTGGCGATCGCTCGCGGCATTTACCTGAACAGCGTGCCGCAGTCCGTGCTGCCATCCAACGCCGCCGCCGCGGCGTACGACACGCTGGTCCGGTTCATCAAGGAGGCGCTGCGCGCACTGCTCGTTCTCGGCCTCGTTGTCGCCGCCGGCGCGTTCCTGGCCGGTCCCGCCAACCTCGCCGTGCGCACCAGGCGGGGCGTGGTTTCCGGCATCGGCTGGCTGTCCTCCCGCGGCGAGCGGGCCGGTCTGCGTACCGGTCCGGCCGGCGTATGGACCGCCGCGCACAAGACGGCGCTGCGGGTCGGGGCGGTCGTCGTCGCGGCCCTGATCTTCGTCTTCTGGGGTCAGGTGTCGGTCGCGCTGGTGGTCTGGATCGTGGTGCTGCTGCTGGTGGCGCTCGGCCTCATCGAGCTGATCGGCGGGCGCTCGCAACCCGCCGCCCAGCCCGCGGCCACGGCGCAGCCGGGCCCGTAGCCGGCCGGCAGGGATCGCGATGGTGGGTCAGGCGGCCGGGTTCGCGGTGCTCGCGGCGATCTCGCCGACGGCGCTGCTGGTGATGGCGGTCTTCCTCGGTTCGGCGAACCCGCGGCGGACGGCGATTTTCTACGTCATCGGCGCGCTGCTCATGACGGTCGCGATGGCCGTCGCCGTGCTGTTCATCCTACGGGCTACCGGGCTGAACCAGCCTCGGCAGCACGATCCCCGTTACGGGCTCCGGCTCGGCCTGGGGATCCTCAGCCTCGCCGCCGCCGCGGGAATCGCCAGGCGGCGGCCCGCGGCCAGACCCGAACAGCAGGAAAAGCAGGGAAAGGGCTTCCTCTCCCGGCTCATCGCCCGCCCGGGCGCGGGCGCGGCGTTCGCGGTCGGGGTGATCTTGTTCCTGCCGTCGACCACGTTCATCGCGGCGGTCCAGGTGGTCGCCACCTCGCGGGCGGACTTCGCCACCACCGTCGTTGCGCTGCTCATCATCGTGCTCATCAGCGCACTGATCGTGTGGCTGCCGCTGATCGGCTTCCTGGCCGCTCCGGACGCGACCACGCGCGCGCTGCGGACGGCGAACGACTGGCTGCGCACGCACGGCAGGATGATCGGCGTCTATGCCCTCGCCGTCGGCGGCGCCATCCTCGTCGTCAACGGTTGCCTGGGTCTCGCTGGGTAGCTGCGGACCGGAACCAGATCATCCCCGGTGGGTGATCGCAAACGCTTCCCGATGGGAAGGAAACAGAGCTGGGAGGACGCTATGACGACCAGTAACCAGGCAAGCGGACACACATTCAAGGTGGACGACAAATCCATAAAGATCGGCGGGGTACTGCTCGGGGTCGGGGGTCTCATCTTCCTCGGCGGCGCGGCGCTGTGCAGCTACGCGCTGTTCGACGCCGCCAGCAGGTGGGTCGACGAGCTGGAGCAGCCGCCGAGCGCGTACGCGCTGAACACCTGGGCGCAGGCCAAGGCGGCCACCGCGGCCGGCGTCCGCGCCTGGCTGGACCAGCAAGAGCAGCAGGGGCAGAGCCAGTTGCCGCGGCAGCAACAGCGCAAGCAGCCCGCGACGCTGCGTGCATGAGCACTGCCTGACCCAAACGTGTGACCTCTAGCCTCGCCCCGGGACAAGCCGCACGGCACGTCCCGGGGCACAGCCATGCCACCCGCAGCCACGCCACCCACAGCCAGGCCACCCGCAGCCAGGCCACCCGCAGCCATGCCACCCACAGTCATGCCACCCACTCGGCCGCAGTGATTTACGTCACGCCTATGTGTCGTAAAACTTGCCACGCACGTACTATTTACGGCACAATGGTGTTGTGAAAAATAACGGGATCACCTCGCCGCCAGCCGGGCGGCCGGGGGCCGAGTCGCCTGACGGCGCGCGGGGCACGCGCGGTCAGGTCGCGCGGCTGATCCTGGAACTCGGCCCGTCCACGGCGGCGACGCTCGGCGGGCGGCTCGGGCTCACGCCGGCCGCCATCCGGCGGCACCTGGACAACCTCATCGCCGACGGCCTGATCGAGACCCGCACCGCCCGCAGCTACGGCAATCGCGGCCGGGGTAGGCCGGCGAAGGTCTTTGTGGTCACCGATGCGGGCCGCTCGGCCTTCGAGCATGCCTACGACGACCTGGCCACCAGTGCGCTGCGGTTCATCGAGCAGACCGGGGGCCCGGCGGCCGTCGCCGAGTTTGCCAGGCGCACGGTCGCCGAGACCGAGCGCCGCTACGCGCCGGTCGTCGCCCGCGCGGACGACCTGCGGAGCCGTGTGCAGCTGCTCGCGGACGCGCTGTCCGGCGACGGCTACGCGGCCGCCGCGGGTATCGTCAGCAACCCGAATCTTGTTGTCAGTGGTGAGCAGATCTGCCAGCACCACTGCCCGGTCGCGCACGTCGCGGCCGAGTTCCCCCAGCTTTGCGAGGCGGAGACCGAGGCGTTCGGCCGCCTGCTCGGCGCCCCGGTGCGCCGCCTCGC
>Ga0335075_10017294_pt1 | contig 10725 bp, 12 predicted proteins | sample Lox_Sample_24_FD_206723 | JGI IMG/M metagenome (GOLD analysis project Ga0335075, IMG submission 206723) | Soil microbial communities from Loxahatchee National Wildlife Refuge, Florida, United States - Lox_Sample_2.4 | ecosystem: Environmental > Terrestrial > Soil > Wetlands | place: USA... | reverse complement strand
GGGGGGGGGGGGGGGCGCCCCCCCCCCCCACCCTCCGCCGGGGGGGCGCCCCCCCCCCACGACCCAAGCCACCATGCACTGAGGTTTTGACTGTGATCTTGACCTTGAACCTCAGTCACCACCCCCAAAGGTGCGGGCGAAGGGACTTGAACCCCCACGGTGTCGCCACCAACAGGACCTAAACCTGCCGCGTCTGCCATTTCGCCACGCCCGCGTGCCCCGTGACCGGGGTGAGCGTCGGCCGGGTCAGCCGCGCTCGTCTGGAATCTTACAGGTTTTTTTCAGATTCCTAGATCCTTGCGGAGGCGGTCGACGTGGCCGGTGGCCTTGACGCCGTACTGCGCCTTCTCGACCTTGCCGGCGGCGTCGATGACGAACGTGGAGCGGATGACCCCCATCATGGTCTTGCCGTAGTTCTTCTTCTCGCCGTAGGCGCCGTAGGCGTTGAGTACGGCCCGGTCCGGGTCGGAAAGGAGCGGGAAGGTGAGATGCTCCTTGTCCCTGAACTTCGCCAGCTTGGCCGGTGCGTCCGGGGAGATACCGAGCACCGTGGTGCCCGCGGCGGTGAGGTCAGGCAGGGCGGCGGTGAAGTCGCAGGCCTCCTTCGTGCAGCCGGGGGTCATCGCGGCGGGATAGAAGTAGACGATCACCCGCTGGCCGCGCAGCTTCGACAGCGAGACCAGGTTGCCATCGGCGTCCGGCAGCGTGAAGTCCGGTGCCTCGTCACCGGGCGCGAGCCGTGTTTCGGTCACTGTCCCCTCCATTCGCGGATTACCTGACCAGTCTTTAAACGCTATCGCATAACGTTCCGGCGCCCGGGATCGCGGGACCGCTACCATCCAAAATGCGCGGATAGGTGGCTTTTCTTGCGGAAAGGTCCGTCAGTCCGGCCCGGGGCAGCGGAGCGCTGTTCCCCGGATTGCACGTCAAGGTCGGGCCTGGAGGTCTTGATGCAGGTAAGTATCGCCCGTTTGCCGTTGTGCGCGGCTGGGCTCGCGGTAGTCGTCGCGGCGGCCGTCTCGGGCTGCGGCACGAGTTCCGGCGCTAGCGCCGTGGGCGGCGACTCTTCTTCCCCCGCGCCGGTGAGCGCGCTCGACGCCGTCAAGTTGGCGGCCAAGACGACCAACGGCGCCACCTCCTTCACGGCGACGATGGGCATCGCGCTGACCGTCAAGCCCGGGGCTACCGGCGCGACCGCGACTTCCGGCGACATCGACATGGACGCGACGTTCGCGGAGCGGTTGCACCCGTCGCTGATCGTTCAGATGACCATCAGCTCGATGGGCGGCACGGGCGGGTCGACGCTCAGCGGGCTCACCGAGGTCATCACGCCTGCCACCTACTACTTCAAGTGGGCCTACCTCACCTCGTTGCTGCACCTGTCCAAGCCATGGGTGGCGATGCCCGTGTCACAGGTCAGCAAGAGCAGCGGGATGAACCTCAGTCAGCTCTTCAGCGAGACGACCGGCAACAACCCGCTCGCCGAGTCCCAGATACTCGGGGGCGCCACGTCCGTCCGCCAGGTCGGCACGGGAACCATGGACGGTGTTCCCGTCACCGAGTACACGGGAACGCTCTCCATCGACAAGTCGCTCTCTGACCTTTCTGGCAGCGTCAAGACTCAGCTGGAGCAGGCCGTCGCGTCGGAAGGCTTCACCACGGCGACGTTCACCGTGTGGATCGACGGCCAGCACCGGGTGCGCAGGGACGTCGTCATCGAGACGGGCAAGGACGTGACGGAGAAGGTCGACGTGACGCTGACGAGCATCAACCAGCCGTCCAGCATCACGGTGCCGCCAGCGGGCCAGACGGCGCCGCTGCCGAGCGCGGACGCCGGCAGCCTCGGCTAGCGCCGGCCCCGGCCCTGGAGCGCGGCGGGCGGCGGGAGGTGAACGCTACCGGGTCGCCGCCGCGCCCTTACGATCGGAAATGGGCGAGTCGGCGCGGTCTGGCGGGAGCTTACTGAAGCACGCACAGGGCAGCCAAGCGGTGGCATCCCCGGTTCAGGGCCAGGATCAGCCAGGCGACCGGCAGCGGGCCGCTCACCCAGTCCCGGTTGCCGCGAGGGGGCGACCTCCGTGCGGCAGGTAGGCACGGGGAGCATCGGTGGCGTCGTGGTCACGATCACCACGAGGATCACCAGCATCAACCAGCCGGGCAACATCACCCAGCCCACGGCGAGCCAGACATCCTCGCCTCACAGCGACTTGAGCGGCCTCAGCTTGGTGTAATCCGGTTACTGGGTGTACTTCCGACCAAAATATGGTCACTAAGTACACCCAGTCTTTCCCGGTACTACGACATGTCACGATTTGTCGGCGCGGGTGGATGGGTTCCGCGTGGTTGGGGTGGCTCCGCGTGGTTGGGGGCGGCCCACGTGGTTCGGGGCGGCTCCGCGTGGTTGGGGGTGGCTCCGTGTGGATGGGTTCCGCGTGGATGGGGTTCCACGTGGTTGGGCGGCCTCGCGTGGTTCGGGCGGCCCTGCGTGGTTGGGGTAGCCCGCGCGGTTGGGGTAGCCCGCGTGGTTCGGGTGGCCTCGCGTGGTTCGGGCGGCCTCGCGTGGTTGGGGTAGCCCCGCGCGGTTGGGGGCGGCCCCGCGCGGTTGGGGTAGCCGCGCCCGCCCGGGGGTGGGGTCGCTGCTGGTTGTTGGGGTTTCGCGCGGACGGAGGTTCGGGCTGGCCCGGGTGGCCGCGTCCGCTGGCGGCGGGTTGGTGGCGCTGGGGGTTAGGTGGTCTCGGTGAGCTCCTTGGGGAGCAGGGCCGGGGGGACGGTCTGGAAGGTGACCGGGCGGAGCCAGCGGTCGATGGCGGTGCCGCCGACCGAGGTCGTGGGGCTCGTCGTGGCGGGGTACGGGCCGCCGTGGGTCATCGCCGGGGCGACGGCTACGCCCGTGGGCCAGCCGCCGAAGATGACGCGGCCGGCGAAGCGGGACAGCCGGGTCAGCCAGGCCGCGGCGTCCGGCTCGCCCGACTCGGCGTGCAGCGTCGCGGTGAGGTTGCCGCCCAGGCGGGACAGGACGGCTTCCGCGTCGGCCGCGTCGCGGTAGCGGACGAGGACCGTGACCGGTCCGAAGCACTCCTCGACCAGGTCGCCGCCGAGGTCGGCGGCGTCGACTTCGAGTAGCCCGGCGCGGACCGCCTGCGGTGCCTCGTCGGTGGGCGCGGCGGCGGCCGCCGCCAGGGTGCGGACGCCGGGGGCGGCGGCGCGGGCGGCGAACCCGGCGAGGAAGTGCTCCCGCATCCGCGCGTCGAGCAGCGCGCCGGGAGCGGCCACCGCCGCCGTCTGCGCGGCCGACGTGGTCACCGCGTCGCCGGCCGGGCCGGCCGGGACGAGCACCAGGCCCGGCTTCGTGCAGAACTGGCCCTGGCCGAGCGTGTAGGAGGCGACGAGGCCGGCGGCGATCTCGTCGGCCCTGGTTTCCGCGGCCCGCTCGGTGACCAGCACGGGGTTGAGGCTGCCGAGCTCGCCGTAGAACGGGATCGGCGACGGCCGCGCGGCGGCGAGGTCGAAGAGCGCCCGCCCACCGGGAATCGAGCCGGTGAAGCCGACGGCGGCGATCAGCGGGTGCTGCACCAGGTCGATGCCGGCCTGGTAGCCGTGGACCAGGGTGAGGACGTCGGCGGGCAGCCCGACCTTCTCGGCCGCGGCGCGCAGGGTCTCCGCGACAAGCGCGCTGGTCTGCGGGTGGTCGGGGTGCGCCTTGACCACGACCGGGCAGCCGGCCGCGAGGGCGCTGGCGGTGTCGCCGCCGGGGACGCTGAACGCGAACGGGAAGTTCGAGGCGGCGAAGACGGCGACCGTGCCGATCGGGACCTTCCAGCGGCGCAGCTCGGGCCGGGGCGGGACCGCGGACGGGTCGGGCGCGTCGATGACCACGCCGAGAAACGCCCCGTCATCGACGATGTCCGCGAAGAAGCGGAACTGGTAGGCGACGCGGGCCAGCTCGCCGGTGAGCCGGGGCACGCCGAGCGCGGTCTCCGCGTCCGCCGCGGCGATCAGCTCGTCGGCGCGGGATTCCACGGCGCCGGCCGCCGCCCGCAGCAGCGCCGCCCGGCTTGCCCGGTCGGAGAGCGCGTCAAGGGTCGCGTGAGCGGCGCGGACGGCCGCGTCCACCGCGGCGGCGTCCGCCTCCACCCCGACCTGGGCGCGGACCTCCCCGGTGCGGGCGTCGCGGCTGACGACTGGTTCCATGGGGGTGCTCCTCGGTTTGTTGCTCGTTGCTTTACAGCGCGGCGATAAGCGGTGCGATGGCGCGGAAGGCGCGGCCGCGGTGGCTGATCGCGTCCTTGTCCTGCGGCGCGAGCTCCGCGGTCGTCGTCGCCATGCCGTCGGGGACGAAAATCGGGTCGTAGCCGAAGCCGTTCGCGCCGCGCGGCGCCCGGGCGATGCTGCCGTGAAGCACACCGGTGGTCGTCCATTCCCGCCTGCCGTCGGGGAGGGCAAGCGCCGCGACGCAGACGAACGCGCCCTCGCGGCCGTCGATGTCGGCGAGTTGGCCGAGCACCAGTTCCAGGTTGGCCTGGTCGTCGCCGTGCTTGCCCGCCCAGCGCGCGGACAGGATGCCCGGCATGCCGTTGAGCGCGTTCACGGTCAGGCCGGAGTCGTCCGAGACCGCGGGCAGCCCGGTGTACGCGGCGATCGCACGGGCCTTGAGCAGCGCGTTGTCCGCGAAGGTGCTGCCGGTCTCCGCCACTTCCGGCGCGTCGGTGAACGCGTCGAGGCCGACGAGCTCGCCGCCGAACCCGGCCTCGGCGAGTATGCGGTTAAGCTCGGTTACCTTGTGCGCGTTCCTGGTCGCCAGCACGACGCGCGGCTGCCCCGCATCAGCCACCGAGGGCCTCGTTCTGCAGCCGGGTCAGCTCCGCGCAGCCTGCCGTGCCCAGGTCGAGCAGGTTGTTCAGCTGCGCGCGGGAGAACGGCTCGCCCTCGGCGGTGCCCTGGATCTCCACGAAGTCCCCGGTCCCGGTGCAGACCACGTTCATGTCGGTCTCGGCCGCGGAGTCTTCCTCGTAGCAGAGGTCCAGCCTGGGCTCGCCGTTGACGATACCAACGGAAACGGCGGCGACCGACGTGACCAGCGGGCTGCCCTTCAGCTTGCCGCGCCTGCGCAGCCAGTCGATCGCGTCGGCGAGCGCCACGTATCCCCCGGTCACCGCGGCGGTCCTGGTGCCGCCGTCAGCCTGGAGGACGTCACAGTCGATAACGATCGTGTTCTCGCCCAGCGCCTTGTAGTCGACGGAGGCGCGCAGCGACCGCCCGACGAGCCGGGAGATCTCGTGCGTCCGGCCGCCGATGCGGCCCTTCACCGATTCGCGGTCGTTCCTGGTGTTCGTCGCCCGGGGCAGCATGGCGTACTCGGCGGTCACCCAGCCAAGGCCGCTCCCCCGCCGCCAGCGCGGCACGTCTTCCGTGACGCTCGCGGCGCACAGCACCCGGGTCTTGCCGAACTCCACGAGCACGGAACCCTCGGCGTGGTCCAGCCACCCGCGGGTAAACCGCACCGGCCGCAGCGCGTCCGCGGCCCTACCATCTGGACGAGTCATGCGAACCACCTTACCGGGGTGAGTCACGGGCCATTCGCCCGCGCGGGCGGGCCTGATCCGATCGCGGTTGTTGCGATCAGGCCCGCGCGCGCGGACAGCCGGGGGTAGCGGGTCGTCCCCCCGGGAGAAACTAGTCCGCGAGGTTGATGACCTGGCCGGCCGTGGCGATCTCCATGGCGCCGGCGAAGGCACTCGCCGCCTCGGCGCGGGCGTCGTCCGGGCTGATGCCAGGGACCAGGTGGGTGAGGACCAGCTTGCCCACGCCGGCCCGGCTCGCGTAGGTCCCCGCCTGGCGGGCGGTCAGGTGGATGTTCGGCGGGAGCCCGGGGCCCTCGAGGAACGCGGCCTCGGACAAGAACACGTCCGCTCCCGCGGCCAGGTCCGGCACGGCCTCGGTCTCGCCGGTGTCGCCCGTGTAGACGAGTGACCGGCCGCCGTGCGAAAAACGGAACGCGAAGGTCTCCACCGGGTGATTCACGTGCACGAGCTCGACGTCCAGCGGCCCGATCGTCATCCGCCCCGGCTCGAGTGTCTCGAACGTGAACCGCTGCGTCAGGCCCAGCTCGTCACCGTCCGGGCCGTGAATGTAGCTCATCCGCTTGGCGGTACCCGCCGGGCCGAAGACCGGGATCGCGGGCTGCGGCCCGGCCGGGGAGTAGATTCTTGCGACCGAGTACGAGTAGAGGTCCACGCAGTGGTCCGCGTGCAGGTGACTAAGGCAGACGGCGTCGACGTCGAAGAGCCCCGCATACTTCTGGAGGGCACCGAGCGCACCGTTGCCGAGGTCGATCACGAGGCGGAACCCGTCCGCCTCAAGCAGGTAGCAAGACGCGGGACTGTCCGGGCCAGGAAAGCTGCCGGCGCAACCCACCACGGTAAGCCGCATGAAGATCATTGTGCACTGTGCAGCCGGGCAAACCCGCGAATTGTCCGCGTAAAGATATGAACAACATTCGGGATTAGGCCCAGAGCTGGCCTTCCAGCTTCTGCTCGGCCTCGCTGAGCGTGCCGCTGTAGGCGCCCGTCGACAGGTACTTCCAGCCGCCGTCCGCGATTAGCACGACGATGTCGGCGCGCTCCTGCGCCTTGACCGCCTGGGCGGCCATGCCGAGGGCCGCGTGCAGCGCGCACCCGGCCGAGATGCCGGCGAAGATGCCTTCCTTGGACAGCAGGTCGCGGGTGCGGCGCAGCGCGTCCTCCGACGACACCGAGTACCTGGTCGTCAGCACCGAGGCGTCGTAAAGCTCGGGGACGAAGCCCTCGTCGACGTTGCGCAGGCCGTACACCAGCTCGCCGTAGCGCGGCTCGGCCGCCACTACCTTCACGTCGGGCACGTGCTCGCGCAGGTACCGGCCGGTCCCCATCAGCGTGCCGGTGGTACCGAGGCCCGCGACGAAATGCGTGACCGACGGCAAGTCGGCGAGGATCTCTGGCCCGGTCGTCTCGTAGTGGGCGCGCGCGTTCGCCTCGTTGCCGTACTGGTAGAGCATGACCCAGTCCGGGTGCTCGGCGGCCAGCCGCTTCGCGACCCGGACCGCCTCGTTGGAGCCGCCCGCCGCCGGAGAGGTGAAGATTTCCGCGCCGTACATGCGCAGGATCTGGCGGCGCTCCTCGCTCGTGTTCTCCGGCATCACCACGATCAACTGGTAGCCGCGTAGCTTCGCGACCATCGCCAGCGAGATGCCGGTGTTGCCCGAGGTCGGCTCGAGGATCGTCGAGCCCGGGCGGAGCAGGCCATCCTTCTCGGCCTGCTCGACCATGAAGAACGCCGCGCGGTCCTTCACCGATCCGGTCGGGTTACGGTCCTCGAGCTTGGCCCACAGCCGGACGTCGTCCGACGGCGAGAGCCTCGGCAAGCCCACCATCGGGGTATTGCCGAGCGAGGCAAGCAGCGAGTCGTAACGCATCGCGCGAATCCGTTCGGGATAATCTTCGTTTTTGGATTTGTCCGCGGGGGTCTAGCGGGATCCGCCGGCCACGGCGGGCAGGACCGTCACCGTGTCGCCGTCCTTGACCGGGGTCTCAAGGCCGCCGAGGAAGCGGACGTCCTCGTCGTTGAGGTACACGTTGACGAAGCGGCGCAGCTTCTCGCCGTCCACCAGCCGGTCGCGCAGGCCACCGTGCGCCTTGTCCAGGTTGTCCAGCAGCTCGTCCAGGGTCGCGCCGGACCCTTCTACCGCCTTGGCGCCGCCCGTGTAGCTGCGCAGGATGGTGGGGATGCGAACCTCAATGGCCATGTATTTCAACGCTCCTCGGTGAACTTCGTTACGCCTTGGGTGGCAACCCTGATCGGTGCCCAATCATTCCGCGATGGTGACCGGTTCCTCGGTGACCTCGCCGTCGAGGATCCGGTACGAACGGAACTCGGTCGCTGACTCTTCCCGCGTCGATACTAGGACGTAATGGGCCTGCGGCTCGCTCGCGTAGGAGATGTCGGTGCGCGACGGGTACGCCTGCGTCGCGGTGTGCGAGTGGTAGATGACGACGGCCTCCTCGTCGTTGTCGTCCATCTCGCGCCAGACCTTGAGCTGCTCTTGCGAGTCGAACCGGTAGAACGTGGGCGAGCGCTCGGCGTTCTGCATGGGGATGAACCGCGTCGGGGCGTCGCTGCCGATGGGGCCGGCGATCACGCCGCAGGCCTCGTCCGGGTGATCCCGCCTGGCGTGTTCGATGATCTTCTCGTGGAGTTCGCGCGAGATCGTCAGCATGACTGCTGAGATTACCCGGTCCTTTTTACCTCGCTATCGCACGGACCAGGGACTCCTGAACGGCGCCAAGCCAGCCGTAGACCTCGAAGGCGGCGGCGCGCGGGTCCTTCGGGTCGAGTGAGGCCATCTGCTCCTCGAAGTCCTCGGTGACCTCAAGCCGGACGCCGAACATCAGCCGCACGTCGTTCAGCGCCCGCAGCCAGTCCCTGGCCTGGTCGGCGCTGAGCTTCACCCGGCCGCCCTTGGGCGGGAGCGTCTCGAGCAGGGTCTGCGCGAAGTACTTCTTGGCCTCCCGGAGGGAGGATTCCGTATATTTCCGGAATTCGCCGGCCTTCTCCGGATCGTCCTCGTAGGCGTCGGGGAGCAACCGGGCGAGCACCGGGTCGGTGGGCGCCTCTGGCGCGGCTGAGCTCTCGTCGAACATCTTCTCAAGGTCTTCGAAGAGATCGGCCGACTCGGCTGACTCGGCCGTCCGCGTCGCCGCTTTCTGCTGGCCGGCCGCCGGTGCGGGCCGGTCGGGGTCGTTGAGCAGCTCAATCACCGGCGCCACCAGGGCGCGGAGCAGGGTCGCCTCGTCCGGGGACAGCCAGACGCTGGCGCCACCGCCTTTTATGGACCGGAACACTCTCATCGTCCTCGTTCAGTTGTCCTGCCGAACGGTGGCCCACAGGCCGTACCCGTGCAGCACCTCGACGTTGCGCTCCATTGCCTCGCGGGTGCCGCTCGCCACCACGGCCTTGCCCTTGTGGTGGACGTCGAGCATCAGCTTCTCCGCCTTCGGCCTTGGGTAGCCGAAGACGAACTCGAAGACGTAAGTCACGTAGGACATCGTGTTAATCGGATCGTTCCAAACGATCGTCAACCACGGCTTATCCGGGGTTACCTCATCCGCTGACCAAGGCAGATCGACCTCAGCGGGTGCCACGCTCACTCGCCCGCACCTCCTTACGCCCTAGTCTTCCACCTGTGACCAATACGGTGAACAGCGGGACAACCGCGCTGCTGACTGACCACTACGAACTCACCATGCTCCAGGCCGCGCTGCGTAGCGGTGCGGCCTCGCGGCGCGCGGTCTTCGAGGTCTTCGCCCGCCACCTGCCCCACGGCCGCCGGTACGGCGTCGTCGCCGGCACGGGCCGGCTGCTCGACGCGCTTGAGCGATTTCGCTTCGGCCCGGACGAGCTGTCGTTCTTGCGGGAGAGCCAGGTTGTGGACGAGACCACGCTCCAGTACCTGTCATCGTATCGGTTTTCCGGGAACATCTGGGGCTACGCCGAAGGGGACATGTACTTCCCAGGATCGCCGATCCTCGTCGTCGAGGGCACGTTCGCGGAGTCGGTCCTGCTCGAGACCGTGATGTTGTCGATTCTCAACCACGACTGCGCGGTCGCCTCGGCCGCGTCCCGGATGGTGACCGCCGCCGGCGGGCCAGGGCCGACCGGACGGCCGCTGATCGAGATGGGGTCGCGCCGCACCCACGAGTGGGCGGGCGTGGCCGCCGCGCGGGCCGCGTACATCGCCGGGTTCGCGTCCACGTCGAACCTGCAGGCCCGGTTCAGCTACGGCGTGCCATCGGGCGGGACCTCGGCGCACGCGTTCACGCTGGTGCACGACAGCGAGCGGGACGCGTTCGGCGCGCAACTCAGGTCGCTCGGGCCGGGCACGACCCTGCTGGTGGACACGTTCAACGTGGAGCAGGCGGTGCGGGCCGCGGTCGAGGTGGCCGGGCCTTCGCTCGGGGCGGTGCGGATCGACAGCGGCGACCTGCCGGCGCTGGCGGTGTCGGTGCGCGCGCTGCTCGACTCGCTCGGCGCGACCCACACGCGGATCATCCTCACCGGGGACCTCGACGAGTACTCGATCGCCGGCCTCGGGGTGGCGCCCGTCGACGGCTACGGCGTGGGGACCTCGCTGGTCACCGGTTCCGGGGCGCCGACCGCCGCGCTCGTCTACAAGCTGGTGGCGCGCTCCGACGAGCCGACCCCGGACGGCGAGGCATTCGACTACGAGCGGCTGCGGCCGGTGGCCAAGCGGTCCGTGGGCAAGCCGGGGCGCGGCGGGCGCAAGTGGGCCGTGCGGGAGCGGTCCGCCTCCGGCGAGGCGGCGACCGAGCGGATCCTGCTCGCCCCGCCCGCGAACCTCGCGCACTCCGACCGCGTACTGCTGCAGGAACTCGTGCACGACGGGAAGATCGTCGGCCGCGAGCCGCTGGCCGACGCGCGCTCGCGGCACGCGGCGGCCCTCGCGGAACTGCCCTCGTACGCCCTTCAGCTCTCTCGCGGCTACCCGGCGATCCCGACCATCTTCGGTACCAACGGCGAGGAGGCCTAGGCCGACCAGCTTCCGGGGTGCGGACACTCCCGTGCGCGCAGAGGTGCAGGGGGTCGGGCCCACCGCTAAGGTAAGACCGTGCGCGCGCTCATCATCGTTGACGTGCAGAATGACTTCTGCGAAGGCGGCTCGCTCGCGGTCGC
>Ga0335075_10017293_pt1 | contig 10725 bp, 16 predicted proteins | sample Lox_Sample_24_FD_206723 | JGI IMG/M metagenome (GOLD analysis project Ga0335075, IMG submission 206723) | Soil microbial communities from Loxahatchee National Wildlife Refuge, Florida, United States - Lox_Sample_2.4 | ecosystem: Environmental > Terrestrial > Soil > Wetlands | place: USA... | reverse complement strand
ATGTGTATGATGATAGTATATTATCTTAAGCCCGACCAACTCTAAACGATAATATCTGGATGATATAATTAGATTCTCAGGAACACAACCTTCGACTTTGGGGGGGATATACATCGTTCTTGTCCACAGCCACAATATCATCCTCGGAAACTCTAGTTCCGCCCGCTCCTTCCACATAGGCCAGAGGCGCATCGCCCATGACTTTCCTCGCTACCTCTGCAACAGTTGTATTCTTCTTGACCAGGACACAATCTCGGAAAACAGCATCTGTCCGTGATGTGCCCGAAGAAAAGTTAGAAACATCTTTAACAGGGAAGACGGGAACAAGCCCGAGAAGTTCTGCTGCCTTAGAGAGTACCTGATTGACACCTGTGGATCCAAACCGGTACAGTACCATATCCTTCAGATTCTCGACACGCGTTTTAAGCTTCTCATCCATCTCTTTCAGCCCTCCACCGGTTGGATCTCCATCGGCTATTAGATCTTCTCTCGTGTCGACAAATTCACTACCTTCTGTGTACCTGACGAATCCTTGTTTGGCCAATTTCCGCAGAAAGACTTCAGATATTGCCGAACACAGAACTATTGAATTAGGATCTTGCATCTTGGCAATCTTACTTATATTCTTGTCTGCGTCTGCATGGTCAATTTTATTAAGAGCAATAACAGTCGGGAATTTCTCGTCAGTGAAAGCAGAGACGACCCTGGCAATCGTCTCATCCGACCAATTCTCCAGCGGCTCCTTTAATCCAAGTCGATCGAGTGTTCTGGCTACCACAGAGGCGGTACTTCCATATCCAGAAAATTGCCCCTGCAAAGTCTCGACAGCTGTAGCTTTCACAGCAACGTGTCGCCTCCTGATGGATCCCCATTTTTGCATTAAGTTGCCCTGGATCCATTGAACGATCTCAGAACGTAGCCATATGATGTCTTGTGATGGATCATAGCCTCGAGTAGCCTTCCCTTCCGCATCAGTCGTTCCGCTCACATCGACAACATGGATCAAGGCGTCGGCGTGTCTTAAGTCATCTAGGAACTTATTTCCAAGCCCTTTCCCCTCATGTGCACCTGGCACGAGCCCTGCCACATCTAGAAGGGCTATCGGGACCGAACGTCGTCCTTCATGGCAAGATCCGTAATTCGGTTTGCATCTATCCGAGACGTTGTATCGAGCGCATGCGCAGTCGATTTGAAGATATCCAATAGCTTTCTGAGGGTCGATCGTCGTAAAGCTGATATATTATCAACCAGTACCCCATCGAATTTGAGGGCCATAGTACTTACGGGAAATTGCCTGAGATTTGTATCAGCTATTGTGCCTCTGGTTTTATGGCGGATGAGTGGATTCACCAACCAACTTTCGAGGTGGCGTCGGTCAAGCTATTTAGGGTCGTGCTTTTGCCGGATGACGGCTTGCCGACCAAACCGATCAATGGATCTCGTGGCATTTTGTGTGAGGTTGATGATAATTCAATATCATATTTCTCTCCGGGCTAGTGCGGGGAAAAGTCGAGCTCTCACTCCGATTGGCGCATAGGCAAGGCTGAGCCTTACGTTGCATACTAAAGGTATCTTTGTGGAGCGGACATTTTGTTCGAAGACACTAGACCTTAGTAGGCCAGAATCATATGCTTAGCAGAGAAGTAAACTTTCAATTTATTTACTCTATTTCGTGTGGTGGGAAGTACGGCCAAACGGCCAGATGAGGCTAGCTCCATTAGACGCGAAAAGTTCACTCCACAATGACACTCGAGTCCTTGAGCTTCGCGATAGCTACAATTTTCTACGGTCGACAACCAGCGCCTCAAAAGCCTTGAAGTCTGCAGACCTGAATAATGGCGAAAGACAAATCCGAGAAAGTAAAGAAGGAGAAGAAGGAGAAGCGCAGCGAAAAAGACGGCATCAAGAAGTCAAAGAAAGACAAAAAATCCAAACTCAACGGGGACAATGTCTCAGCAGTCCTCGAGGAGACATTGGCACAAGCGGAAGCTCCAGTGATTGAGACGAAAACAGTTCTAGTCAAAGAGTCGAATGGCGAGCTTGCAGTAAAGCCCGTGGGCGCATTAGTACCATTTGCGAATCCTCTAGCGGACGATAAGGTTGCGAAAAAAGTACTTAAAAGCGTGAAGAAAGGTACGGCTGCCCAATCTGCTCCTGAAATGAAGAGAGTGGTGGAAATATATTCTGATCTATGCTATGTACAGCTGCGAAGAACAAGACCCTCAAGCGCGGTGTAAAGGAAGTCGTCAAGTCACTACGAAAATCACCACAAGGAGCAGGAAACACATCGGGCCCAGGGGTCGTGATCCTCGCCGCAGACATTTCCCCTATGGACGTGATCAGCCATATCCCAGTGTTATGTGAAGACCACAATGTTCCATATATCTTTGTCACCAGTCGAGCAGAGTTAGGAGCAGCCGGAAACACTAAAAGGCCGACAAGTGTGGTTATGGTTTCAGAAACGAGGACCGGGGCGAAGAAAGAGGAGAAGATAGAAGGAGAGGAAGACTTCAAGGAAGTTTATAAGGATCTCGTGAAACTTGTGGAGAAGGAGAGTAGAAATGTTAAGGTGTAGCTGGCTACCGAAGCGGTGTTCAGGCTTGTTCGATTTTCATTGTATCATATTGATGGATGCTTGGTGTGTTGTCCAGCATGTCAATGGTGTTTGGTGTTTTGGTCAGGAATATAAAGTAATGTTTTTGCTTGGGCTATGACTATTTGTTCTAGATCCTGCCACTTGTACCGGCAGAAAGCATTGCATTACTGAATGACCATTTCGGCCCTACCTTTGCAGAATATGTCTGCGCTCAGGATGGATTGATTGTAAACAGAGCTGATTTATAGTTGGTGCGGTAGCTCCTGTACAAAGAGGCGTGTCTTTTCTTTCGGTGAGACAGTCACGTAACACAAGGACAATCTGGAGAATTGAAGTCTTATAGACGTATTTTTATTAAAATTAACGAGATCGACCAGCCATTTAAATGAGCACCCCGATTGGGGTTAAGGCATTCTATATTTCGGTTGCCATAGATTTCATTCATGTAGTGTTCTTAATCTATGACGAATTGTTATACGTCATATTGAATATCCTTGGCTCCACAGAAGAAACCCACCAGGGACAACAGAATCTTTCAATGATGTATTAATAGGATGGCTTTCTTCTTTTCCAGTTGACTTCGATTCTCTTCCTCTAGTCTCCAAAATTTCCGTCCCATATATTCAAGATCATATAACAGTAAATCGCAATCCATTCAAATTCCTCTCTCTCTACTACTTACACTTTCTAGAATAGTAAACCATGTCTTCAGCAGAAAGTAAAGCCGACCACATCGACAGAGTTCAAGCCAGCCTACCTCTTCCAGAAGATCCCCCTGTTTCTCCCGACTGGAACTCCGCTGATGCCCGCAATGTCAATGTCGTGTCTGGCGGTGTAGGAAGTGATGTCTCTACAAGCGACGGTGCCAGTTCTAGGTTGAGAGAACCAGCGTCGAAGGGCAGTGGTGTTAGAGAAGAGGGTGGTGTGGACATGAGTGGTGTAGGGAGGCAGGGGAGAGATGGTTTGGACGCCTTGCCACTGGATGCGAAGAAGTAAATATTGGTCTTACCTTATCTTATCTTACACAAGGCTTAGAGGTGGAGTTAGTGTCTAAAAGAGAGTCCAGATTGTGAATAAAGTAATGCTTTGAGTTGCACGGAATGTTATTTTCCCTGATATTACTTATTTTCTGCGCTGTTGGAATGACTCAAATGGTTGAGTATCAAGTCGACAGCAAGACGAGCGGACAGTCAAAAATAAACTCTTTTTTTGGTGATAGCAAACAATAAAATCAGGTCTTCTACTTCATTTCTTATTCTCAATGACTTGTATATATTCTAAAGGGGTGCTTCACGGTAGCTATACCCTTGTAGATCTGAAAAGGTATGGAATGATGAACGAGTGATGTCATTGTCTAACACATATTGTGAACTTTTTGCCAGGCAGACGAGCAACTTATCTTCAAACATATCTGAATTGAACATTCCTCTATAATTTAAAAAGACTCAAATTGCTTTTCGAAAGCTCCAAGATGTCAACTCAGAACCCCACGCACGGAACCAAAGTATGTAACCGTTCCTCGTAACTCTGCTAGAATTGACAGCTCAATTGCGTATGGAAAAGGCTAATGCAGTCATGCAGGTAACTGATCCAAATGCTCCCCCAATTGAAGAAAGAGCTGGTGCTGTGGCATCAGACAGTTTGGCTGCAGAATCAACGCGGGCTGGTGGTGACTTCAGTAGGAACCGGGGCAGCGAACCACTCGGTGTCGCCGGCGCCAATTCTACGTTCGCCAACACGAACACATCTGGAGCAGACACCCTGAAGCCTGCTCCAAATTCACAGAGTCGTAAAGCAGCTACAGAGGACTCCAATGATTCTTATCCACCTGCAACGGGTGGCCAATCAAAGTCCACAGCGATAATTGATACCACCGGCTCCCCAGAGACTGGTGCTGCCACAAGTCATGCTGGAGTTGCACCTACCTATCTCAACAGTCAATATGTAGATACACATGGACCGAAAGGGAAGGACCTGAAAGAGGGAGGGTTTGACGAAGGTGATGATAAGAATGCTAGCTTCACATCCGACATTGGAGATGAAAATGATCCAGGACGGTTGGCTGAGTCGAAGTTTGCGGAAGAGAATGCGGAAATGGGTGAAGATACTGCACCTAAACAGGGTGGGAGCGGTGAGGGATTGTACGACACTTTGGAGGACACTTTTGCTTGATGACCATTTGCTTGTAGCAACACGTGATTAACATCATTCGCGACAGTCAGCCATGGGTTGTGATTTAAAATAAGCATCAACTGATACATCCCACATAAGTGCCCTGATACGTGAGACAATATTACCGTGTGACTATCCTCAGATGAACGTAGCATCCAGTCACAACTTGTACACGACAGGGCCATCTTGAGGCCCTTCCGCATATTCCAGAAGCAGTGCGTCACCCGGTGTCGGAAAGGCTTAGGCCCGACGCCGATCCATGCCTGCAACACCCAAACGCCCCTCTGCCACTCGTTCGTAGTCATGACGGCGTCTTTTTACATCTCCACTGCCACTATCTACATGCAGCGAGCCGACGGGCTGCACACTATGCTCCCGCAGCCTCCAAGATCAAAATGGATTCTTTATGATACATCTCTTATATAAAGCTCTATAAACGCAGGACAGGAATGAGCTCTTTAGTCTTTTAACATAGGCTTTCTTTGACGGCTGGTACTCGTCCAGTTGCTCGTGAAGAGCGACTAAATCTTCAAAGATTGCATCATTGCTGGCTATCCATTAGCTCTCAACGACCAACGACATCACTTCTTGACGAATGAAACCGAGCGTGGAGTCCATACTGCGTACCACCAAGGCTTCAGCGATGGCGGAGGTCACGCCGCTGTTAGAAGAGAAGATGGAGGTCCCATACCGTTCGTCGCCTGCAGATTTTCCTGATGTACAATACCTCTGACATATTACAGCTTCATTTATATTTACAAGAAAGGACGATCAAGGTCGGAAGATTCCGCAAGCAATTGCTCACCGAGGATACAAGGCCGCATATCCGGAGAATACTATGAGAGCTTTTGAGGGAGCCGTTGAAGTTGGCGCACATGCTATCGAAACCGATTTACATATCTCGAAAGATAGTGTGGTTGTGTTATCTCATGTAAGGGACTTCAGACTGGCAAATTGAATCCAATTCGGAGGAGCTTACTCATGACCGAATAGGACCCCGATCTAAAGCGTTGTTTTGGCAGGGCGGAGAAGATCATTGACTGTGACTGGAGCTTTCTTAAGACATTGCGGACGACTAGAGAGCCTCATGAGCCGATGCCAAGGCTAAAGAACTTGCTTGAGTATCTTGTGACGCCTGGCCTGGAGGATATATGGCTTTTGTTGGATATTAAGGTACCCTGGCCGACCTTCTCGGAACCCCTACGCAAGAATAGAGTTGACGAATGGAAAAAGCTTGATAATAATGCGGATGATATGATGCGCCTGATTGCCACTACGATTGCTGAAGTCAAACCTTCAAAACCGTGGAATGAGAGAGTTATTCTTGGCTGCTGGGCGGTACGTACTCTCTGAGATTCTCCTGAGTATCCTTTAGCGATGCTAACAATCGCATTGATAGGCCAAGTACCTTCCACTCTGTGCGCAATACCTCCCTGATTTTCCCATCACTCATATCGGATTTAGTATTGCATACGCAAGGCAGTTCCTAAAGGTTCCAAATGTATCGTTCAATATGCTGCAAAAGGTCATGATCGGACCTATGGGCAACAAATTTATGAGAGATTGCAAAAAGCAAAGTCGCGCCCTTTTCCTTTGGACAGTTAACGAAGAGGGTTGGATGAAATGGAGTATCAGGAAAGAGGTGGATGGGGTTATTACAGATGATCCTAAGAAGTTCCTCGAGGTGTGCAAGGATTACGACGAGAGTGCTCCAATACATCCTCTTACTCTCAGAGAGTACCCATCTATCCTCTGGATCAACATGCTTGTTGTAGTCTTCAGCCTCCTCTTTAGGTTCCGATATGGATTCACGGTAGACATGAAGAAGCTTAGAAAGGAGAGGCAGACTTCTAGACCGCCGCTGAAGCTGGCTTGAATCTTACGAAGTTATAAAGTCGCGGCGTTTGTCTTAGATGAACCAGATCACTAGCATAGATATAAGATGGAAGTATATATAGTGGACCACAGGATATGGAACATCCGAATGAATTTCTCTATTATACGCTCTTAACGTTGAAGCTGAGCTGTAAGAGGTGGCTTTCTGTCCTCGCTGGCCTTGTACTTAGAAGTGCAAAACGCGAAACTCAAGCGAACCCACCCCACATAAACGCGTCTCCCCTCAATACTTACAGCATTCAGAACCACTGCGTAAGTGCTCAATGTCGCGATAATGCCCAGGTAAATAGAAAAATGACCTACTATGCTAATGCGTCTTAACTAAATGGTGATCAAAACAGAGAAATCATTACTATCCAAGCAGGCCAATGCGGCAATAGCAGTACGTTTGAATCACTCTCCACAATCCCAATAGCGCTGGTTTGTATTGACATTACGTAGTTGGTAGTCAATTCTGGCAGCAACTATGTCAGGAACACGGTATCAGCCAAGATGGAAATCTTGAGGACTTCGCAACTGAAGGCGGCGATCGAAAGGATGTCTTTTTCTATCAATCTGATGACACACGATATATCCCTCGAGCAATCTTAATAGACCTAGAACCTCGTGTATGTGCTTCATACCTGCCCCATTAATTAAGCATTAGAGGATCACAGAGTGCTAAGAAGTGAGAAACTAGGTAATCAACGGTATCCAAACGGGTCCATACAAGAACATTTACAATCCTGAAAACTTCTTCGTGGGTAAAAACGGTGTTGGCGCTGCAAATAACTGGGGAGATGGATATCAAACAGGAGAATCAGTACATGAAGATATCATGGAAATGATTGATCGGGAAGCAGACGGAAGTGATTCCCTTGAGGTTTGTTATGGAGTTTCCTGTGATGATCTACTTGCTGAATTTATGACGGTAGGGTTTCATGATGCTTCACTCAATAGCAGGCGGAACAGGCTCTGGTTTAGGATCTTTCTTGCTCGAAAGGTTAAATGATCGGTTTCCTAAAAAGCTCATTCAGACATATTCCGTGTTTCCAGATACGACGAACTCCGGCGATGTGGTTGTACACCCTTACAACAGCTTGCTTGCCATGCGGAGGTTGACACAGAATGCGGATTCGGTTGTGGTTCTTGATAACGGAGCTTTGTCACGTATTGCAGCGGATAGGTTGCATGTTCAGGAACCTTCGTTTCAGCAGACAAATCAATTGGTGGGCAATAGTTACCCTTGTGATCTTGGATTATCATACTGATATGCGCAGGTTTCGACGGTCATGTCTGCAAGTACGACTCCTCTACGCTATCCTGGCTACATGCACAACGACCTCGTTAGCATAGTTGCATCTCTAATCCCGACACCTCGATGCCATTTCCTCATGACCTCCTATACCCCATTTACAGGCGACAACGTCGAGTCTGCCAAGACAGTCCGTAAAACGACAGTTTTGGACGTCATGCGTCGTCTCCTTCAACCAAAGAATCGCATGGTTTCTACAAATCCTAGCAAGAAGAGCTGCTACATCTCCATACTCAACGTTATCCAAGGAGAAGTTGACCCAACAGATGTCCACAAGAGTCTACTCCGAATCCGAGAGAGAAAGCTTGCGACATTCATTCCATGGGGCCCTGCCAGTATTCAGGTCGCCTTGACAAAAAAGAGCCCCTACATCCCTATGAACCACCGAGTCAGTGGGCTGATGCTAGCGAACCACACCAGTATTGCAACGGTAAGTTCATGAAATACATTATAACTCATCAATAGCATGCTAACAATACGTAGCTCTTCAAACGCATAGTTCGCCAATATGATGGTATGCGGAAACGCAATGCTTTCATTGAAGCTTACAAGAAAACGCAGCCTTTCGCAGATAACCTTAACGAGTTTGACGAGGCTAGGGAGGTGGTTTCGGATCTGATCGCAGAATATGAAGCTGCAGAAGATATGGATTACTTGAATCCTGGAGCATCTGAGGTTGCACCTGCCGGAGAGTCTACGGACCAGAGAGTCTGAGAGCTGTCTTTGTCTACAAAATTGATCTTGTAGTGGCGCTGCTAGACGGGGCATTGGTAGGGTTTGGCGTTAGTGTACGAAGAATGTTAATGATACCAGATATGATCTCATGATCGGTGTTGATGGATGAGCTTGTACTGTCACCACTTTTGCGGTCTTGACAACTCAAGCATGAAAATCAATGGATATAAACCTGATGTGTCGGATCGTTCGTGGCAGCTTTTAAGACTAGTAACTATCCTAATTTTGCAAAAATATGTCTATAGGCTGAGGCTTGGACTTCATGGACGGATGTCGAACGAGAGCATCGCTGGAAAGTTTGGAGCTCTCACGGTCAAAACATCCCTTCACAATATCCCGTATTTTTGCTACTCGTCCGTCCGTCTAAACCAGCCTTGTTAGCAATGTCTTCGCCTTCACCGATTGCATTTTATATGCAATGGATGATAATGAAACCTACGCCAAGTATACTCGATATAATTGGGGCAGTAAGGTCCATTGCATCCACGCCTGATAAGCGCTTTACAACAGGAATTATGGGCTAAAACCTAGTCGAGACTCAAAAGTATGGCCCTCTCTCCCAGGCGGCCCGCTTGTAGAGAATTGAGAACTCGGTGACAGGAAGAAAGTTGAACGACAAAAAGGGTCCTATGACAGGAAAGGGCTCGATGATAAAAGAGCTATAAACAACAGGACAGAATTGCCTCGATTTCGTCCATTCGTAAGAAGCCTCGTGATCTGATATCCAATGTCTCTCTGCTCACGAGCATGGGCCGATAATTCTCATAAACTTTCACCTGGAACTTGAAATGCAACAGGTTCTGGCCCCAAGGAAGCAGAACCAGTAATCCGCGAACTACTGGCCATTAGAACCACATATAGGCAGTCCGAAAGGAGAACTATCCTTCACGAAATTATGTCAATTTTACCTATCTTCCACAGTACAGCCGTCAAGGATCGTATACCTGCTCTAGATTGAGCACAGAATCAGCCCTCATTCTGATAAGCCTCAGATCACAGAGCTGGGCACTACTCAGATGATATACATTTTAGCCATAAAAGATCCAATGCATATTTCACAAACCGTACGTTTACTTTCACATAGTGAGACTTTAGCAATGCAAAGAATGGATTCAATGAAGGTTAACATCATATATCTCTTAAAAGCAAAGCCAACCTGTGTAACACAAGATAAAGCAGCTTGAAGGCGCCTTCCTGCTCAGCCCGATAGATGCATGAAGAACTGGATATGATTTTTAGACCCGAAAAGTAGCAGAGAAAACAAGCCATTGGGGCACTACGTTACACGGAGATAGAAAATATAGTATAGCCTAAGTCCTCTATTGATATCTGCTAAATCATGGTCTGAAGATGCATGTCTAGCGTGGCGCTAGTACTTAGGAACTACGAAAATCTTGCGGCTTTACGATGAGTATAAGCAATAGGCATCATGACGGACAAGCCAACGGCAGCAGTACTTAATTGCACATACCTTTCCAACCAACTCCCCACACCTTCGCCGAGGGACTGACCTTCGAGAACTATTGACTGAATGGCGGTGTATGAGAACACAATGAAGAGAAGGAAATCGATGACAAAAGGAGTATACAACGACAAGAAAGTAACTAGCGGCAACATCATCTTATAGTTTGCTCTTCTGACTCTTACCTAGTCGAGACCTCGCCTTAAGTATCTTATGAGCGAGCAGTGCTTCATTCCCTGGACTCTTCTTGAGTTTCTATTCCTTTTCGGCGTGCTTCACATGAACGTGTTATGAAGTATTAGGAGCCAGGATCACACCCACAGCTCTCGTCTCAAAACATGGGTGTTCTTCTTGCGAATCCTCTCAGCTGAATTGCCTCTACGACCACATCTATAACTTATGCCCCCCCCCCTTTCACTCAGAAACTCCTTGGCCCTCCCATCCATCCACTCTACGTCCACAGGATTCGCCCTACCGCCAGCAATATGCCCCCATATCGTCTCTATCACCTCCAGTTTCCTTCTCTTCAGATGTTTAACCCCCACCTCCGAATCCTCCGGCGGAAAATAC
>Ga0335075_10017289_pt1 | contig 10728 bp, 10 predicted proteins | sample Lox_Sample_24_FD_206723 | JGI IMG/M metagenome (GOLD analysis project Ga0335075, IMG submission 206723) | Soil microbial communities from Loxahatchee National Wildlife Refuge, Florida, United States - Lox_Sample_2.4 | ecosystem: Environmental > Terrestrial > Soil > Wetlands | place: USA... | reverse complement strand
AGAGCCTTAAGCATATATCCAGACTACGTAGCTGCCCATAACGCCTTGGGCTCGGCGTACTTGGACGCTGGTCAAAGCGAAAAAGCACGAAAAGAATTTGTCCAGGCCATAGCTCTCGATGGACACTTGCCGTTTTCCTATCTGAACTTGGGCCGGGCGCAATGGGCCTTAAAGGATTTTTCCGGTGCACAAGCGTCCATACAAAAAGCGTCGGTGCTCGCCCCGCTCAATCTGCGCCTGCTTTCGGCCCTCGCCTATGCTCAACTTCTGAATCGGAACTATGCCGGCACAATCTCGACTGCGCAAGAGGTACACGCCCGCAAGCACGAGGGAGCGGCCATGGTTCATTACTTTGCCGCGGCTGCATGGCAGGAAGAGCGCAACCTTCCCCGAGCGCAAAACGAACTGCAGATATTGCTCGACGAGGATCCGAAATCGTCCGCTGAGGTTGCGGCGCAAAAAATGATTGCACAGATCAAAACAAGCATCGCCCAGCCGGTCGAGTCTGTAAACATCACCTACTCCACTACGCCGAACGACCCGAATATTCCATCCGACCTCGCTGGCCGCGCCGCCCTCCAGCGATTCGAGCAGCAGAAGCAACTCGCGGAACTTGGGGCGGACACGGACTGCGAACCTTGCTCCTCAACCAATTCCAGTCTTCCGGTCTCCAACGTGGCAACTTCCAGTGCCGCACCCTCGTCTGCACGGTTCGCCAGCGTAAATCCTTCGACAGTGCTATTGCATGCCAGAGTCAACGAGGTCGCTCTCCTCTTCTCGGCTACCGATCATGGCAAATCGGTCACCGATCTGACGGAACGCGATGTGATTGTGCGCGACAACGGCCAGGCTGCGTCTTTAATAGGATTCCGCAACGAGTCGCAATTGCCCCTTCGTCTTGGATTGCTGATCGACTCTAGTTCCTCCATTACCGAGCAATTCAACTTCGAACAAAAGGCCGCCGCCTCGTTTCTCCGCAAGACAGTCAGCGCCGACCAGGATTTGGCGTTCCTCGTCGGTTTCTCCAGCGACGTACTGCTGGTTCAGGATTTCACGGCAGACAATGCCGCGATCTCTCGCGCTGTGGGTGAACTGGCTCCCAAAGGCGGAACCGCCCTCTGGGATGCAGTGAAATTCGCATCGGACAAACTGGCTCGCCGGGCCGATGCTCTACCGGTGGCTCGGATTCTGGTTGTGATCACCGACGGAAAAGATAACTGCAGCAGCGCTACCCTGAAGCAGGCCATCGAAAGCGCTGAGCGCCAGGAAGTTACCGTCTACATCGTGAGTACCAGGGAATTCGCCGGAGGCGGCGTCGACGAAGTGGCCGATCAATCTCTAAGAATGCTGGGCACTCGCACCGGCGGGGCGGCCTTATTCCCCTCTTCAATCGGCGATTTGGAGCACCGCCTTAACGATCTCCAACAAGTGATACGAAGCCGTTACCTTATTTCGTACAAGCCGGCACACTTCCGAACCGGGCAGCAGTTTCGTCCCATCGCTATAACGGCCCAGAAGTCGGGTCACAAACTCCGTATTTATTCACGCCGCGGGTACTACGCGGAAGAATAATTAGTCTCAGAAGATGAAGAGTCTTTGGCTCGAGGGAAGCCAACTGTACACTCCCATTCCATTCCCCCATTGCCGCCCTGCTCACTTCTTGTAATAATGATTTCGCTCTGGCCGATTTGCGCCACGGGATTTTCCGTGGGAACAACGGCCCACATGCGTTTTCTGTCAAGCATCTTTGTCCCCACGGGCAATCGGCGGCTGAACGAGCTGGTCGGTTTCCTGTTGTGCGTCTCTGCGCTCCTCCTTTTCCTCGCCCTCGCCTCCTATTCGCCTCTCGATCCCTCGCTCAACAGCGCTTCCGTCCTCACCGGAACCCACGTTGCCCGCAACTGGATCGGCATGGTCGGCGCCTTCATCGCCGACCTCGTTTTGCAGTTCTTCGGCATCGGCGCATTTCTTCTCCCTGTGTTCTTCGGAGTTCTCGGAGTTCGCTGGTTCGCCTCCCGCAAAATCCAATCCCCCATCGCGAAAACCCTTGGCGGATTGTGGCTCATCGTCTTCGTCCCCGCACTCCTTGCGCTGCTGCCGGGACAACTTCGCTGGCTCAATGTCATTCCCATCGAAGGCCTCGTCGGTCGAATCGTCGGCGACGTGCTCATTCACTATCTGAATCTTGCCGGCGCTTATATCGTTTGCGCCAGCGTGCTCGCTGTAGCTCTTTATCTCTCGACGGCATTCTCGTTTTCGTCGATCCGTCTGTGGGCTCCGACTCGCTTCGCCTTCGTAACCGCTCTTTGGAATCGTTATCAGGATTGGCGGGAGGAACGCCTTAAACGGCGGCAGCAAAAAGAATTGGAGAAGCGCCGCGTTTCCAAGCCGGTCGTGAAGACCCAGCTGATTCCTTCGCGCCAGGCTCCCGCAGCAGAACCGGCAGTACAGGCGCGAATACCCGCCGAACCTCGCCGCAGTGGCATCGAACGAATGTTCGAGCCGGAGATCGCCAAAGATGTCCCCGCAGCCACAGGAGGAGTGCTCGCGGAGTCGATGCCAACCCTCGAAGCCATCGTAGCTCCCGAAGTCACCGAGCGCGCCGATAGCGATCACCGGCCGAAGACCACTATGCCGAAAATCGCGGGCGGCTACAAACTTCCTTCCAGCAGCTTATTGCAGCGTCCAGACGAGCAGCAGACCGTCGATGCCGATGAGCTGAAATTGCTGGCGCAGGTGCTCACCGAAAAATATGCCGAGTTCGATGTGCATGGTCAGATCACGCAAATCAATCCCGGCCCCGTCGTCACCACCTTCGAATTCAAGCCTGATGCCGGAATTAAATACAGCCGCATCACCAATCTCACCGACGATCTTTGTCTCGCTCTCAAGGCCGAAAGCATTCTGATCGAGCGCATGGCTGGCAAATCCACGGTTGGCATTCAGGTGCCGAACCGCGAGCGCGAAATTATCTGGCTGCGCGAGAACATCGAGTCGCAGGAGTTCATGGGCCAGAAATCGAAACTCACCATGGCCCTCGGCAAAGATATCAACGGACGCATCGTGGTCGCCGATCTCGCCGGAATGCCACACCTTCTGATCGCCGGATCCACCGGCGCCGGCAAAAGCGTGGCCATCAACGCCTTCATCATGTCGATTTTGTACAAGGCCACGCCCGATCAGGTTCGCTTGATTCTCGTCGATCCGAAACGGCTGGAACTCGGCAACTACGAAGGCGTCCCGCACTTGTATACGCCAATCATCACCGAGCCCAAGCTGGCTGCCAACGCCCTTCGCAATGCCGTGCGTGAAATGGAACGCCGCTTGAAACTGCTCGCCGCCAAAGGCGTCCGCAACATCGATCAATACAACAAGCTCTTCGATAACGGCGGAACGCCCAGCCTGTTCGAAGAAGATTCTGACGACAAGCCAATTCCCTTCATCGTCATCATCATCGACGAGTTGGCCGATCTGATGATGCTCGATTCCTCGAACGTCGAGGAATCCATCACGCGCCTGGCCCAGATGGCGCGTGCCGTCGGCATTCATCTCGTTCTCGCCACACAGCGTCCCTCCGTCGATGTCATAACCGGATTAATCAAAGCGAACTTCCCCGCGCGAATTTCCTTCCGCGTGGCCACGAAGGTCGATTCGCGCACCATTCTCGACGCCAACGGAGCCGAAGCGCTGCTCGGCAAAGGCGACATGCTCTATCTTCCTTCCGGCTCCGCTCGTGTGCACCGCCTGCACGCTCCTCTGGTTACGGAAAAAGAAATCGCCTCCGTCGTCGAATTCTGGAAGGCGCAAGGCTCGGCTGAATATCAGCAGCAATTCCTCGAAGCTCCTCGCGACGAGCGCGATAGCGGAACCGCAGGCGGCGATGGCTCTTCCGACGGTGCTGGCGACGACGATCCTCTTTATCACGATGCCGTAAAACTTGTAGTCGAGTTCGGCAAAGCCTCCACTTCCCTTCTCCAACGCCGCTTGCGCATCGGCTACGGTCGCGCCGCGCACCTGATTGACCTGATGGAACACGATGGCATCGTCGGTGCCGCCGACGGCCCCAAGCCCCGCGAAGTCCTGAAACGCCCTGATTGGATTTCCGAAATCGAAGAGACCATGCGCTAAGTCGGCTTCCTCGCGCTAACCCGATTCCCTCTTGCAGCCCCGCCAGGGAGCGGAATATATTAGCCCGGACGAAGTCCGGGGTTCCCCAGTAGGCCAAGAAACCAGTCCCGTAGGGACGACACAAATTAACTCTATTCCAACCGAATCCCTGCCCAATTGGAGGCGATCCGATGAGAACTCCCACGAAGTCAGGCAAGAAAAAATCTCCGCCCGCCAGCACACCTTCTCCTCAGCCTTCAGCCGGAACTCCGGCAACCGGCCCCATCTTTGCCGATCCCAGCGTCACCCCGGACCCCACGAAGTACAAAGTTCCCCACGCCTCAGACACTCAAGCCTACGCTGAGATGGATGCGCTCATCAAAGCCAGCAAATTCCTGCCCATAGCTTTTCCCAGCGTTCCTGGCGTCAACGAACCCGTGCTCACACTCGCCGCAGCGCTTGGCTCTTCCGGGGATTCGACAGTCGCCAAAATCCAGCAAAACGGCAACATCGTATTTCAATGCGCAGGTGACACCGGCGCAACCAGCGGCCCTCAGACAGAGAACGAAACCGTCGACAAAATGCTCTCTGACTTCACCGGCGAAGCCGCTAATGCTTTGCCTCAGTTCTTCTACAATCTGGGAGATATCGTCTATAGCTTCGGCGAGCACAAGTATTATTACGACCAGTTTTACAACGCCTATCGCAATTACCCGCGCCCCATCTTCGCCATTCCCGGCAATCATGACGGCATTGTCCTTCCGCCGCCTGCAGGCACCGGCAATCCTGCGGACTCTCTCAGCGCCTTCCTCGAAAACTTTTGCGCTCCAGGTTTTTCTCACGCTCCCGATGCAGTTGGCATTTCCCGCACCACCATGGTCCAGCCCGGCGTCTACTTCACGTTCGAAGCGCCCTTTGTTCGCATCCTCGGAATCTACAGCAACATGCTGGAAAATCCCGGCGTAATTTCTTCCACCAAAGACATTAAATCCGGCAAGCCAAAGTTTCCCAACCTCAGCGATGTCCAACTCGACTATCTCACCGCGGCCCTAACTCGCGTGAAAACTGAAAAGTACGCGGGAGCGCTCCTGATCGCCGTCCACCATCCGCCTTACGCTTTCGGAAATCACTCCGGCAGCATGGTGATGCTCAAAGAAATCGACGCCATCTGCTCCAACGTCGGCGTCTGGCCGCACGCCGTTCTTTCCGGCCATGCCCACAACTACCAGCGCTTCACCCGCCACCTCGGCAATCGCCAGATACCGTTTCTTGTCTGCGGCAATGGCGGCCACGGGCTCGTCAAGCTTTCCAAATCCCAAACCATTCGCACGCCGCAGGACATTAAACTCTTCGCCCAGCCCGAGCGAAAAGATTCAGTCACCTTCGAGAGCTACGACGACGCCAACTACGGCTACCTTCGGATTCTTGCCGATCCCAAACAACTTCGCATCGAATATCATCCCGCGTCCGACGGCGCGCAGGCCAAGACTCCCGATGACTCCGTTACCGTGAGTCTCGCCACCGGCACCTTGATTCACTACACCGCGCCTTCGTAAATCGATCCCGTTTTGTCCTTGCGACAGCCCGTGCAAGAATTGCACATGGCGAAACGTAACCTTCGAGTTCTCAAATGGCTGGGAACCACTCCCGCCCTCGCAGCCTGCACCGCTTGCAACCGCGAATTCAAGGTTCCTCTCGAATTGTTGAAACGCGTCGCCGGCTCGCAGGAATACTTGAAGCTGGAATTTTCCCGCCACAAATGCGAGCAGGAGACGCAATCGTCTCCTGCTTCACCTCACACCTAAATCGACAACTTCTACCTGTGGTGCCGTTCTTCCGGACGCGCACGCCCTTCCCGCGCCGCCCGCCGTTCTCCTTCGTCGCGCCGCACTAAAGCGTGTCCTTCTGCTCGATTGGCCGGAGACCATCGCCGCACTCCCGGACCATACGGATGTACATACACGGCCCGGTTGCCCCACGTTCGTCCCCACGGATGTCCCGCCACAATCACCGCATGTGTGCCCCAGTCAAAGTGCGTGAATCCCCATCCCCACGGACGGAACGCTACGCCCAGGCTAATTCCAAATCCAAACCGGATCGCTCCTCCTACAAAAAATCCCGGATGCGGAGCCGCAAACACGATCAGCGGATCGTAAACCGGCACCACCATGAAATCCGGAGCGACCGGATCGATCGTGATATATGGACCGCCGCTCACCACCACTTCATCGTTGCTCCGCAGGTAGCCGAAATCTTTTGCTTTCTGCCGCATGCGTTGCACCGCGTCCATCACGTCCTGCCGTTGCGCCAAAAACGCGTCTCCGAGACTTCTCGTCCAATCCAGATCCGACGCCATCATGTCCAGCACCGATGGAAACGGAAGCAGCGCTTGCACGCTGGGATCCCACGGAAGTTGGTCCGCCGTAATCGCTCTGGCCAAATCATCTCCGCGCAGGTAATGATGCTCGTCCGCCCATTTCGCTGCGTCCGGAATATCGTCGGAAAAAGTTGCCGCCGCTAAAACCTGCGCCAGCAGCGGATCGGGATACAACGCAATCCGCGACACCATCTGATCGAGTTGCTCCGGTGTATACGAAGGCGGTGGAGTGTTCGCCGGAGCCTGATCCGGCGGCGGCGCCGATTGTCCCAACGCCGCAGATCCCGCGATCAACATCGTTATAGCCACAATCGTTGTCGCTAACCTCATTCCCAAATTCAAGTGACGCATTTGCTTCCTCCTTGCAAATCTCCTCGCCGGTATAAACCCGTGTTTTGGGAAATTGATGCGCTTGTTCTGCAAGTTTGTTTGTTAGTGCGAGATTCGGAACACCGGACGTGCGGAAACTTTTTTCTGCAGACCGTGTTAGTTTAAAAGCGAGTCGTAGCCCCGCTGCCCGGGCGGCGTGGAGCCGCCCGTAGAAAGCCCATTCCGACAATACGGCTTTGCGGGACGGCGAAAACTTTTAGGAATGAATTTGCGGCTTTCGCCACGATCGCAGGTTCACCGCATATAATGCGATGCAAAAAATGTTTGCTGGAATAAATCCAAACTGCTCCGTCCGGAAGCCGATCACGCAAACTACGGCGCTATTGATTCCAGCTAATACCCAACCCTCCCAGCAGCGCTTCCCTAGCAGAAAAGTTGAAACCACCGTTAGAACACAAGACAAATAATCCAACCGGAACAACACCGAATGCCTCCTCCATGCAAATGCAGCGACAACGGTGTATTGTGGCGCAGTCTTCGCCGAAAATCCCGTGACGGAAGGACTCGCACGAACGTGTGACTGCTATTCCGGTTAGAATTTTCTAATACCTCATCAGGAGCCGGCAATGAAAGTTCTTACTGAGTATCTGAAGTTTCACACCAAAACTCATCGCGCTTACGTGCACATCACGCCGCAGGTCGAGGAAATCGTGCGCCGAAGCGGCGTCCAGGAAGGCATGGTGCTGGTTTCCGCCATGCACATCACCGCGGGTATATACGTAAACGACAATGAGAGCGGCCTGATTGAGGATATCGACCAGTGGCTCGAGCATCTCGCTCCCTTTCGCAAAAACTACAAGCACCACGAAACCGGCGAAGATAACGGCGACTCGCACCTGAAAGCGCTGCTGATTCATCACGAAGTTATCGTTCCCATCACCGCTGGAAAACTCGATTTCGGAACCTGGCAAAGAATCTTCTACGCGGAATTCGACGGCCAGCGCGACAAGCGCGTCATCGTTAAAGTCATGGGAGAATAAGATCCGCACTTAGATTCCTAGCATCCCGCCTTGCGTCGTTTACTGGAAAAGGCCGGTTTCCACAACCTTCCTTCGCGACCTTCGCGAACACCCCTTTGCGAACTCTGCGGTGAAAAGCTTTTTCTCGTCCAGCACAAGCTCCCCCGAACTCCACCAAACGATGACAGACTTCGTAGTATCCTGATGTGCCGGATCGTCGAAAACTCCGGCGCCGGCTAAGACAGGACTTGAACCTATGGAAGATGAAGCCAAAGAATTACGCGAGCGCGCCGAAAAGGCGCGCGAAGATAAATCCCTGGCCGCCGTTTCGCTGACCATGGCCGTACTTGCCGTTCTCGTCGCCGTCGTCACCTTGCTCGGACATCGCGCCCACACCGAAGAAGTCGTTCTTCAGGCCAAGTCTTCCGACCAGTGGTCCTATTACCAGGCCAAAAATATTCGCCAGCACGAGGACGAGTTGTTCTCCGACGTAGCCGCAATCATGAACAGCAACGACGCCGCCGGGTTAACCAAATTCCGCGAGAAGTATGGACAGGAAGCCGAGCGTTACAAAAAAGAAAAGGACGACATTCAACAAGACGCGCGCAACCTGGAGCGCGAAGTCGCCGTCGAACGCAACCGTGCCGACCGTTACGACTTGTCCGAAGTTTTCCTCGAAATCGGCCTCGTTATCAGCTCCATCACTCTACTTTCAGGCAGGCGTTTTTTTTGGCAACTCGGAATCTTCTTCAGCGTCATCGGCATAGGAGTCGCCATCGGCGCAGCCCTCATTCATTAACCCCTGTCATTCCGAACCCGCGCAAAGCGCAAGTGAGGAATCTGCTGTGCAACAGCAGACCCAATCACGTCCCAACTCCGTGCTAAGTCCCCACAATTCCTTCTGCTATAATCAACAAGCCCTAATGGTGCTGTTTCACATCCGTGCGGAAGTGGTGGAACTGGCAGACACACCATCTTGAGGGGGTGGCGCCGAAAGGCGTGGGGGTTCAAATCCCCCCTTCCGCACCAAGCTCTCATTCTTAACAACTTAGGATCGCTGATTCCATGCTCATCATTCTAGTCACTACCGTGCACATCATCGTCTGTTTGTTCCTGATCATTGTGGTTCTGCTGCAAAGCGGAAAGGCCGGCGACATCTCGGCAGCTTTCGGTGGACAAGGCAGTCAAGCCGCCTTCGGTCCTCGCGGCGCAGCCACGGCTCTTTCCAAAGCCACCACGGTTTCCGCTGTAATCTTCATGCTCACCTCGGTCACGCTTTCTGTGAACGCGATCAAGCACGGCGGGCCGAGCTCCGTGTTGCAGGGATTAAAATCTGCTCCGGTTAAAACTCAACCGGCCGCTCCCGCCAATCCACCCACCCACAAATAGCGCGCACAATTAAGCGTCAAAAACCAAACTCTCGCCAAGAAATTAAGTTGCTTTCCCGCTGTGTTTGCAGTCTCTGGCGCGCCAATCTAGGTATTCAGCCGTAATTGTATTTCCCCCACTCGGGTGCTACCATCCGAATCAGACGCACTTTTTATTATTCGCATCGCACGGGGGTATTGAAATGTCGGATCGAGATAGCAACAGCTTTGGATGGTTCCTGGCCGGAATTGGCTTGGGCGCACTGGTTGGCGTGCTGTACGCGCCGAAATCGGGAAGCGAGACTCGCGACGCCCTACGCGCGCGCGCCGAAGAAGGCAAGGAATTCGTGCGCAATCGCGCCCGCGAAGCCAAAGATCAGGCTTCGGAATGGGTGGATCGCGGCAAGGACGTAGTCAGCCAGCAGAAAGATCAGTTCCGCGCCGCCTACGAAGCTGGCCGTCAGGCTTATCAGGAGGCCACAAGCGAAACTCCGGCTGGCTCTGCCAAAAACATTTAATTTGCATCGCGAAGCTTCGAAGCCGGAAGTGGGTTTGTTCGTGACTCAACGAGAGCACGAGTTTTAATCGTGCCGCTAGCGTTCCGAAGCTAACCCTGCTTCGGCCGACGGAACTGGCTTAAGAGAGTGACCCTATGAACGACAATCTCATCGCAATTTTCATCGCCATCACTGGAGCCGCTGTCCTGCTCCAGGCTGGATTGCTCGCTGCCATGTATTTGGCCATGCGCAAAACCAGCGCAAAAGTGGAGACGCTTTCGGACGACGTAAAAAATAAAGCCCTGCCCGTAATCGCGACCGCTCAGACGCTGTTGACGGATCTGAAGCCCAAAATCGAAGCCATTACTGAAAATGTTGTCGAGGTCACCAGCACAGTGCGCTCTCAGATGCAGCGCGTGGATGCCACCGTAAACGATGTGGTGGACCGCGCCCGCCTCCAGGTCATCCGTACCGACGAGATGGTCACCCGCACACTCGACAAAGTAGAAGCCACCAGCGAAATCGTTCAGAGGACTGTCGTCTCACCGGTTCGCCAGTTCTCCGGCGTAATCAAAGGTATTTCCGCGGGCGTAGAATTTCTCATCGCCAACCAGGGCCGCCGAAATGGCGGAAGCCGCGAAACCCGCCGTCCCGTCCAGCAAGACGAAATGTTTATCTAAACCCGTGTGGGTCGGACACTCTTGTCCGACGCCCTTGATTTTGTTCTTGCCTTTGAATTTTGTTCTCCATTTTGTTCTTGCCTTTGACTTTGGTTCCCGATTTTGTTCCTTGCCTTTGACTTTGGTTCCTCGCCGACACCCTCAGCTGTTCTCTGCTCACTCGGCTTCAGCCCCGCTACATCTTGTACTTCCCCAAATCTTCATCATTCAGCCCTTCCAGATATTTCCGCAACTCCTCGGCCGTCACCCGGTCCGACATATTGGCCGCCTGCTTCGAATTCTTCAACACAACTTCATCCACAAAGATGGGACAATCCACTCTCAACGCCAGCGCCAGCGCATCCGACGGTC
>Ga0335075_10017288_pt1 | contig 10728 bp, 9 predicted proteins | sample Lox_Sample_24_FD_206723 | JGI IMG/M metagenome (GOLD analysis project Ga0335075, IMG submission 206723) | Soil microbial communities from Loxahatchee National Wildlife Refuge, Florida, United States - Lox_Sample_2.4 | ecosystem: Environmental > Terrestrial > Soil > Wetlands | place: USA: Florida... | reverse complement strand
GCCGGCGTGGGCGTCTCCCGCCGCGGCGCGCGACGGCCGGACCGCGGCAGTGGGCTCAGTAGGCGGTCAGTGCGCGGACCGCCGCGGTCACGGTGTCCACGGTCGGGATCACCTGCTGCTCAAGGACCTCGGCGAACGGCAGCGGAACGCAAGCGGCGGCCACCCGGCGTACCGGGGCATCGAGCAGCTCGAAACCCTCGTCGGCGACCACGGAAGCGACCGTGCCGCCCCAGCCTCCCTGGTACGGGTTCTCCTCCACGATCACCAGCCGGGACGTGCGCCGGACCGACTCCAGCACGGCGGCCATGTCGAGCGGCACCAGGCAGCGCAAGTCGACCACCTCGGCCGAGATGCCGTCCTCGGCCAGCCGTCCGGCCGCGGCCAGGGCCAGCGGCACCGTGGCGGCCAGGCCAACCAGGGTGACGTCGCTGCCCTCGCGGACCACGGCCGCCCGGCCCAGTTCGACCAGGTGCCCTTCGGGCGCGGCCGGGCCCTTGCTGGCGAAGAGCCCTTTGTGCTCGAAGAACACCACCGGGTCGTCGCTGCGGATCGCGGCGGCCATGAGCCCGATGACGTCGGCAGGCGTGGACGGCGCCGCGATCTTCAGTCCCGGGATGGCCAGGGCCCAGTTCTCCACCGCCTGGGAGTGCTGCGCCCCGAACCCGAGGCCGCCTCCGTTCGCGGTGCGGACCACCAGCGGGACCATGACCTGCCCCCCGGTCATGTACCGCATCTTCGGTATCTCGTTGGCCAGGTAGTCCCAGCAGCAGGCGAAGAAGTCCGAGAACATGATCTCGGCGACCGGGCGCATCCCGGTCATGGCCGCGCCCATTGCCACGCCCAGGATGGCCTGCTCGGAGATGGGCGTGTCCCAGATCCGCTCCTTGCCGAACTCGGCGAACAGGCCCTGGGTCGTCTTGAACACGCCGCCCGCGGCGCCGATGTCCTCACCCAGGCAGACCACCGACGGGTCGCGGCGCAGCTCTCGCGCGATCCCCTCGGCCACGGCTTCCCGGTACGTGATCACGTCCGCTTGGTCGGCCACATCAGCCCCTCGCTGCCCGTTCTGGAATATTTGCGTTGTTCGTCACGTCCGCCACGCCGAGCCTCCGTCCGCCCACACATCGGTGAGCGCCTCCGCCGGATCGGGGCCGGGAGCGGCCTTGGCCTCGGCTACCGCCTCCTGGACGATCCGGGTGACCCGCTCGTCGGCCGCGGCCACCGACTCGGCGGGCACGCCGAGCGCGCCGAGCCGGGCCCTGGCCAGGTCGAGCGGGTCCCGGCTCAGCCACTGCTCGACCTCCTCGGCCGGGCGGTAGCTGGCCGGGTCGGTGCGGCTGTGCCCGAAGTGGCGGTAGGTCTTCGCCTCGAGCACCGTCGGCCCGGCGCCGGATCGCGCCCGGTCGGCGGCCCGGGCTACGGCGTCTCTGACCAGCACGACGTCATTGCCATCCACGATCTCCGCCGGCAGCCGGTACCCCGCCGCCCGGTCGGCGGCGGGGTTGGCCACCGCTGTCACGTCGCCGATCGGCGTGTACTCCATGTACAAGTTGTTCTCGCAGATGAACAGCACCGGCAGCTTCCACACCGCGGCCAGGTTGAGCGCTTCGTGGAACGCCCCGATGTTGGTGGCGCCGTCGCCGAAGAACGCGACGGCGACCTGGCCGCTGCCGCGCAGCCTGGCCGACCAGGCGGCACCGGCCGCCAGCGGCAGATGCGCGCCGACGATCGCGTACGAGCCGAGCATCCCGGCCGAGGCCTTGGTGAGGTGCATCGAGCCGCCCTTGGCCCGGCACAGGCCGGTGCCCTTGCTCATCAGCTCGGCCAGGCACTCTGTCGGCGATGCGCCCCGGGCCATCGCGTGATGGTGGCCTCGGTAGGTGGCGAACACGTAGTCGTCCGGCCGCAGCGCAGCGCTGGCGCCGACCGCCACGGCCTCATGGCCCGCGGCCAGGTGAGTCGTGCCCTTGACCAGGCCGGCCAGGAACAGGTCGTGGGCTGCCTTCTCGGTACCGCGGATGACCGCCATCTGCTCGTACAGCCCGAGCAGCTCCTGCGCGCTGATTCCGGCATCGACTCCGGTTTGGGCGCCCGTGCCGGCTCCCGCGGCGGTCACCGCGCACCCCCCGCCGTCTCGCCGCCGTTATCCCCCGCCCGCCTCCCCATTCCCCCTTCACTGCCGCCCTCGCCGCGGCCGGCTGCCGTGTTCAGGTGCGACTGGCTTTCCCTGAGCATGTCCAGCGCCCCGCCCGCGGTCCAGTACTTACGCCCGGCGACCAGCAGGTCCTCGGCCGGGAACTTGGTGATGACCTCGCATCCCGAGGCGGTGACCACGACCTCCTCTTCTATCCGCGCCGCGGACCAGCCATCCGAGGCAGGCCAGTAGGTCTCCAGGGCGAACACCATTCCCTCCTCGAGCGGCTCCGGATGGTCGAGCGACACCAGCCGACTGAAGATCGGCTTCTCCCAGATCGACAGGCCCACGCCATGGCCGTACTGCAGGGCGAACGCCGCGGTCTCGTCCGGGAACCCGAACTCCGTCGCCCGCGGCCACAGCGACACGATGTCGGCCGTTGTCGCGCCCGGCTTCACCAGCGCGATGGCCTGATCCATGTACTCGCGGCAGCGTACGTAGGCGTCACGCTGCGCGGAGGAGGCGCTGCCCACGGCGAACGTCCGGTAGTAGCAGGTCCGGTAGCCGAGATGGCTGTGCAGGATGTCGAAGAAAGCCGGGTCCCCAGGCCGGATCAGCCGGTCGGAGTAGACGTGCGGATGCGGCGAGCAGCGCTCGCCGGAGATCGCGTTGACCCCCTCCACGTACTCGCTGCCGAGGTCGTAGAGGACCTTGCTGACCAGGCCGACGCACTCGTTCTCGCGCACCCCCGGCCGCAGGAACTCGTACAGCTCGGTGTAGGCGGCGTCGACCATGGCGCACGCCTGCGCCAGCAGCGAGATCTCGTCCCGGGTCTTTGTCCGGCGCGCCTCGAGAAAGACCTGCTGCCCGTCCACGGTCTCGATGCCCTCGGCGCGCAGCGCCGCCAGCACCGGCATCTCGGCCACGTCGACGCCCAGCGGCGCGTCCGCCACCCCGTGCTCGCGCAGCACGGTGGCCACTTTCCTGGCCACGTCCTGCGCGATCCCGGCGTCCGGGTGGAACGCGCCGCGCAGCGTCGAGATGCCGGCCCGCGCCCCGGTCTGCCTGGCGCCCTCCGGCGTGGGCGGCCCCGGGGTGTGGTCCAGCCACGGGTTGTAAAGCTGATGGTGCCGGGCGGCCGAGCCGAAGTCCCACTCCACCGGCTCGCCGCCGCGCGGGAGCACAGCGAACCTGATCAGCTTGTCCATCGCCCAGGTGCCGATGTGGGTCGATGTCATGTAGCGGATGTTCGCGAAGTCGAAGCTGAGCAGCGCACCCAGATCGGACCGTTCGAGCTGCGCCCGCAGCCTGGCGAGGCGCTCGTCGCGCAGCCGGGCCAGGTCGACCCGTTCCTCCCAGTCCACCGCGTTGGACCCGAAGGTGTGTATCGCCATCGATGGACACCTCTTTCTCGGTTCGGCCTTTAGTTAAGAGCCGTGCGGCGGTCAGCGTCAACAAATACTGAACACAAGGCGTCCCCGGCCGGCGAGCCACGGCCGCTACAGGTCACCGGACTCGGCGACGAACCATATGCCCACCGCCGGGACCGGGCCCTCATTGCGGTAGGAGTGCGGGGTCGCTGACGCGAAGCTCACCGCGTCGCCTGGCGTCAGCCGGTGCGACCGGAACCCCAGGGTGACAACCAGCTCACCCTGGATGAGATAGCCGTACTCGGTGCCAGCGTGCTGCATCAGGTGGCCCTCGGGTGAGGAGCAGCCACCGGGCGCGTAGGTGACAAGGAGGAAATCGACGCGGCTGCCCGCGACAAGGCCGAGGCGCTGCCAGGTCACTCCCGAATCCAGCTCAAGAACCTCGCGCTGCCCAGGACAGACCACAGACCCGGTAGGTCCTGGCCGCTCGGCGGGCTCCCGGGGGCCGGTGGATTCTGGCGGCTCGGCGGGTTCTCGCGGCCTGGCGGGACTCGGCGGAGCGGCCGGTGTCGCCTGCCCCGCCTCCACGCGGTTGGCCGCCGGCACACGGCCTTCGAGGGTCCTGGTCTCGGCGAGGATGTCCTGCACCGAGACGCCCAGCACGGTCGTGATCGCATACAGGGTGCTGACCGACGGCTGGCACTTGCCGGTCTCGATCTGGGAGATCAGGCTCGGCGACACCCCCACGCCGCGGGCCAGGCCGCGCAGGCTGATCCCCCTCCTGACGCGCTCCGCGCGGATGCGCTCGCCGATCTGGAGCACCGCAGCCGGCACGGACGCCTCCTCTCGGCAGCATGCTACGGCGCGCGGGCCGAGCTGCGCGGACCCGTGATTGGCCGGCCAAAAGCGCCCGCACCAAAACGACGCTCACTCCTAGACACCAGGTCGGGCGATAAGTATCGTTCCGCTCGCCGGATAAATCCCACCGTTCCGGCATCTAACGGGAGGTGCACAACAATGGCAGGAAACGTATGGCGAGGAGCGGGGTCCTCCGAACCAGACAACAACGACGAACCGGACAACGCTCAGCGTTCCCTCGGCCGACGCGCCCTGCTGACCAGGGGCGGCGTGGTGGCGGCGGGGGTGGTCGGTGCCGGGGCAGTGGCGACGGCCGTCGCGGGGCCCGCCAGCGCGCAGGCCACCACTGCCGTCGACATGAACACGGCGAATGAGGCGGGCACCAACGTGGCCCAGCCCACCGAACTGGACGCCGACAACAACACGGCCCCGGCGTTCATCCTGACCAACACCGGCATCGACCTGGAATCCGGTCTCAACTACTCAGGCCCGAACTTGCGGCTTACTCCCTCTACCGCCACTGGCACGACGAGCGGGTACGCGCCGACACCGTCCACGGTTGGCGGCGACCTGACCGCAACCGCCGATGGCATCCTGTGGTTCACTCACGATTTCACTCTCGCTTCGCCGCCGTACATCGCGCCGGCCCGGGTGCACACCGAGGCCACGGCGAACGTCTACGCCCAACTGCTGGCGGCGGTCCGGATCCTGGACACTCGCTCGGCGAGCGGCCGGGCGAACATCGTCAACGCGTCGGGCAACCTCAACAGCGCTGGTCAGCTGAAGGCTGGCAAGACCATTTACCTCAACTTGGACAGCCTGGCCTATTTCGCAGACTCCGTGTCCGCGAACGTCACTGTGACAGATACGGAGGCCGCCGGATACCTGACCATATGGTCGGGCGCGAGCACCCGGCCGAATGTAGCGGCGATCAACTTCGCCAAAGGCCAGACGCTCAGCAACTTCGTGGTCTCGGGCATCGCCGAGTACTCCAAGACGATAGTGAACGTCGTCACCATATTCGCCGTGCAGACCACGCACGTGATCATGGATGTGGCCGGTTTTACCATGCCCGGCTTCGAGTACGCCAAGTTCGAGGTGGCGTCGACGAACCAGGCCAGGAACGCCCGGCTGCAGCGGGCGCAGCAGGCGATGCGCAACGCCAAGCGCGCCTGAGCGGTTATGGCGGCCGCGCCCGCAGGTCCGGCGACGGGCCTGCGGGCGCGGCCGCGACTTTGGGCAGTGGCTTAACCCGCCGTCGGTGTGGCCGGGAATTGCTTCGCCAGGATCCAGACCATGCGGCGGCTCGTAGCAGACGTACTGGCAGCCGGGCGTGCGGCAAGCGATGGTCCGGTGACCGCTGCCGCGCGGCTGCGCTGCGCGGGCCGGCCCGCACTGGCACGGCAGCCACGAGACGATCACCTTGCCTGGCCCCCAGGCGTGCCCGTTCCCGCACTTGGTCGGGTAGGTCCACCACCACGGCAAAGACGCATCGTTCATCCATATACTGGAACATAGATTCGATAAATTCGCCACCGCTTCCGCCTACTCCGTTCCAGGTCGTCGGCCGAGTGGGCCCGCAAACCCCGGCGAAACCGGCCATCGCGGATCCGGCCGGGCCCGCGACGGACCCCGAGTACATGTGGCGAGCGCGAACCGCGGTCATTAAGGTGCAAACGTGGACCGGGAAGAGCGACGGCAGTTCGTCCGTGATCACCGGGTATGCGTGTTCGGCTACGGGCGCAGGGACCACGGCCCGGCCATGACCGTCGTCTACTACTTAATGGACGGCGACGACCTCCTGATCAGCACGATGGCCGACCGGGGCAAGACCAAGGCGGTGACCCGTGACGGCCGGGTCAGCCTGTGCATCCTCGACGAGAAGTGGCCGCTTAGCTACGTCCAGGTCTACGGCACGGCCGTGGTCTGCGACGACCGCGAGCTAGCCACCGATGTCCTGGCCGGGGTCATCGGCATAATGGCTGGTGAGGAGGTACCGGAAAGCCGGCGGCCACAGATCGAGCAGATGGTGGACGACGAGAAGCGCGTGGTGATACGGGTAACGCCCTACGCCACATTCGTGACCCCACCGCGCCACGTCTACCAGATGACTGACATCGATACGCTGACGCATTACACCAGTACGTCCGTGCCCTGGTGAGACGGGAGACGCCTGATGACCATCGCCGAGCTGCTGGCCGACGCGTTCGGCAGGGTCCGTGAGACCGTGCATGAGGCGGTCGACGGGCTGACGCCCGGCCAGCTGGCGTTCCGCCCGGACAGCGGGTCGAACTCGATCGCCTGGCTGGTGTGGCACCTGGCCCGCATCCAGGACGATCACATCGCCGACGTCGCCGGCACCGGCCAGGTCTGGGTCGCCGGAGCCAGCGGATCTACTTGGGCGGACCGGTTCGGGCTGCCGTTCGGGGCCACGGCCACCGGGTACGGGCACGGCTCGGAAGCGGTCGCCGCGGTGCAGGTCCGGTCCGGTGAGCTGCTGACCGGGTACTACGACGCGGTGCACCAGGAGACGCTCAACTACGTCCGGGGCCTGACCGACACCGATCTCGACCGCATCGTGGACAAGGCCTGGGATCCGCCGGTCACCCTGGGCGTGCGCCTGGTGAGCGTGATCTCCGACGATCTCCAGCACGCTGGGCAGGCCGCTTACCTGCGCGGCATCATCGAACGCGGCTGATAGCCAGAACGGGCCGCACCGCTCAGCCGCCGCTCCACAGGGACTCGAGCGCCGCGTCGACCGTCGTCGCCAGCCGGGCCATGCGCGGCACGACGGGCTCCCGCGGGGCGGCTTCCACGATCTCGCAGTGGGCTTGTGCCCCGGCGTTGAGGAACCGGCTGACCTGCGCGTAGCCGTGCCGGTCGTCACGGATGCCGCGATGGATGTGCAGGCGCAGCGGCGCGTACAGGTACAGCTCGTCGCGGGCCCTGGTCACCGCCACGTAGAACAGCCGCCGCTCCTCGGCCAGCCCTTCCGGGCTGCCCAGCGCCATGTCGCTGGGCACCGCGCCGTCCACCAGGTGCGGCAGGTGCACCACCGGCCATTCCAGGCCCTTGGCCGAGTGGACGGTAGAGATGACCACGTAGTCGTCGTCAAGCCGCGGCGCCCCGGCCAGGTCGGACGCGGACCCCGGCGGGTCGAGCGCCAGCTCGACCAGGGCATCGTGCAGCGACGGCCGGCTCGACGCGGCGTCGGCCAGCCGCTGCAGATCGGCGATGCGCGCGGTGGCGTCCGGGTAGCGGGCGCGCAGCGGGTCGACCAGCGCGGCCAGGACGGCCACGGCCCGGTCGCCCGTCCGGTCCAGGCTCACCGCGCCAGCCAGGCCGGCCACCGTAGCCGCCACCGCACTGCGGGACCGGGCCGGAACGCTATCCACCGCGGCTGGCCAGCGTTCGAACGGTGACGGGTCGGCCAGCCGCAGGGCATCGATGATCCGCCGGGCCAGCGCAGGCCCGATGCCCTCGTGCAGCCGCAGCAGGCGGAACCAGCCAATGTCGTCGGCGGGGTTGGCCACCACGCGCGCCGCGGCCAGGAAGTCCTTGACGTGGGCGGCCTCGGTGAACCGCAGGCCGCCGTACTTCACGAACGGGATGCCGCGGGCGGACAGCTCGACCTCGAGGACGTCGCTGTGGTGCGAGGCCCGGACCAGCACCGCCTGATCCCGCAGCTGCCGACCGCATTCGTGCGCGTCGAGCACCCGGGCGGTGATCTCGCGCGCCTGAGTCGCCTCGTCGTAGCAGCGCACCAGCTGCGGGGTCAGCCCGGTGCCCCGGGAACCGGTCAGCTCAAGCTCGAGCCCGTCGGACTGGGGCCGGACCGTGTTGGCCAGGCGCAGCACGGAGTCCTTGGACCGGTAGTTCCTGACCAGGCGGATCACGGCCAGGCCCGGGTAGGCGCCGGCCAGCGCCCGCAGGTGCTCCGGGTCGGCGCCGCGGAACCCGTACACCGCCTGGGCGTCGTCGCCGACACAGGTCAGGCCCTGCCCGTCCGGCCTGAGCAGCCGCACGATCTCCGCCTGCACCGCGTTGACGTCCTGGTACTCGTCCACCAGCACCGCGTCGAACAGGCCGCGCAGCGCGGGGCCGGCCGCCGAGTCGGCTAGCGCCGCCCGCCACAGCAGCAGCAGGTCGTCGAAGTCGACGAGCGCGTGACCGCGCTTATGGGCAACGTAGGCGCGGAACAGCCCGGCCAGCTGCTCGGTGAAGTCGCGGCACCAGGGGAAGCTGGCCGCTACCACGTCGGCGATCGTGGTCTGGGTGTTCACGCAGCGGGTGTAGATATCGGCGCAGACCGGAGCCCGCGGTGCCCGCCGTTTGGCGCCCACCAGGTCGTGGTCGGCGCGCAGCGAGTCGAGCACGTCCGCCACGTCGGCCGGGTCGATCACGCTGAACGCGGGCGGCAGCGAGAACGACTCCGCGTAGGCCCGGATGATCCGGTGCGCCACCGCGTGAAAAGTGCCGCCGCAGATCCGCTCGTCCGGGCTCCCGCCGCGCCGGGCCACTATCGATTCGACCCTGGCCAGCATGTCGTCGGCGGCCCGCCGGGTGAACGTGAGCAGCAGGATCCGGCTGGCCTCGATACCCTGCGCCCGGAGCCAGGCGGCCCGTGCCACCAGGGTCCCGGTCTTGCCTGTTCCCGCGCCCGCGAGCACCAGCAGCGGCCCACCGGCGTGCGTCGCGGCCCGGCGCTGCTCGTCGTTCAGGTCTTCGAGCACACCTGCCGCTTCGAACATGCACACGAATGTAGCCAGCCCGGATACCCCGGGCCAGCGTCCGCGCCGGCCCGGCCGCGTGCCATTTGCGAACGGTTGCACAAATGATGGGAATGGTCCCCCGGCTGGTTATGCTGGCCAGTGTGGCGCCGTTCGATCCGCAGGCCGTCTCCAGCGACCGCCGGGTCGCCCACACCCCGGTCAGTTTCATCATCGGCGTCGCCGCCTGCAGCCTGATCGCGCTCGGCGCGCTCGCCGTGGTCGCCGCGCGCGGGGCGCTGCCAGCCGGTATCGGGTTAACCCTGGCGCTGCTGCCCATCCCGGCCCTGCTGGCCGGGGTGCTCGGCCTGGACCGGCTGGAACCCGAGCCGCCCGGCAGCCTGGTGTTCATCTTCCTGTGGGGGGCAGGCTCGGCCGCACTGATCGGGCTGATCGGCGAGCTGGCGGGCCACCAGCTGCTCACCACTCCGGCGCTGCGGTCCGGCGGGTTCGCCGCCGCGTCCGCTGTCGCGGTCATCGGTGTGGCCGTGCTCGAGGACACGCTCATGGGCGCCGCCTTGGTCGGCTTGCTGTGGCTGCGCCCGCAGGAGATCGACGGCATCAGCGATGGGGTCGTCTACGGGAGCATGGTCGGCCTTGGCTTCGCGCTGATCGAGAACATCTTCTATTACGCGCAGGCCACCCACTACGGCTTCAGCGGCGTGGCCACCACGTTCGTGCTGCGTGGCGTGGTCTCCCCGGTCTGCCAGTCGCTGTTCGCCTCGCTGATCGGCGCGGGCGTGGCGTACGCGGCCATGAACAGGGGGCGCCGCGGTCTGTGGGCGGTCGGCGCCGGGTGGGTCGCCGCGGTGACGCTGCACTCGCTGTGGAACGCCGCACTTACCGTGGCCGGGAGCAAGCTTGCCCTCATCTACGCGGTCATGGCCTTCATCGTCGTCGTGCTGCTCGTCGCCATGCTCATGGACCGGCGGCGGATGATCGCGCTCATTCGCCGCTACCTGCCCGAGTACGAGCCGGCCGGCGTCCTCACCGCGCTTGACATCTCCATGCTGAGCAGCATGCCGCACCGCCGCCAGGCCCGGCAGTGGGCGCGGCTGCACGGTGGCCTTGGCGCCCTGCGGGACATGGTCGAGTACCAGCTCTCCGCCACCGAACTCGGGCTGCTGCACCGCCGCTCCGAACGCGGCCTGGTCGACACCGAGGCCTTTACCCAGCGCCGGAACGGGCTGGTCACCGGGATGCAGGCCGCGACGGCAGCTTTTGTCGGCCGGTTCAGCGCTCCGCCGCGGCCACCCTGGGCCACGCAGGGACCGTCCTGCTTCCGGCCCGCCCGGGCCCGCCCGGCTCCCGCGACGCCGCGACCGGACGCCGCGGCCGGCACCGCGCCACCCCCGCCGGACCTGCCGCCCGAGCACGACCTGCGGGGGCCGTGACCGGCTCACAGCCTGGCCGCAGCGTTCTCCAGGCGTTGGCCCGGTTTTCTCCCAGCCAGAGATTGGCGCCGCGGAACTATCGTGGCCACCGTGGACGAGCTGTCATCAGCCAACGCGCTGCTGGGTCACCCGGACGCGCTGCGCCGCCGCCTGGCCGAGGACGGCTACCTCTTCTTCCGGGGCGTGCTGCCCGCCGCCGAGAT
>Ga0335075_10017287_pt1 | contig 10729 bp, 10 predicted proteins | sample Lox_Sample_24_FD_206723 | JGI IMG/M metagenome (GOLD analysis project Ga0335075, IMG submission 206723) | Soil microbial communities from Loxahatchee National Wildlife Refuge, Florida, United States - Lox_Sample_2.4 | ecosystem: Environmental > Terrestrial > Soil > Wetlands | place: USA... | reverse complement strand
GGCCGATGTGGACGGCGACGGCAAAATGGACATCCTGACGCCGAACGGGTGGTTTCGCCAGATCGACGCCGACAAAGATCAGTGGGAGTGGCACGGCGACTGGCAGATGGGCGATGCGGGTTTTCCCATCATCGGTTTCGACGTGAACAAGGACGGTAAAACCGACATTATTTACGGTCATGGCCACAGCTACGGGCTCTACTGGCTGGAACAACAAGGTGACGGTGCCGACCGGCACTGGGTAAAGCACACCATCGATGAATCGTACTCGCAGATTCACGCGCTCAAGATGGCGGACATCGATGGCGATGGCGAACTGGAACTGCTTGCCGGGAAGCGCTATCGAGGCCACTCGGGACACGATCCGGGTTCGTACGATCCGCTGGTGGTGTACTACTACAAAATCGATCGCAAGACGGGCACGTTCACGCGCTACCCGATCAGCGTGAACGGGACGGCGGGTGCGGGCACGCAGTTTGTGGTGGCCGACCTGGACGGCGACGGCGATGTGGACATTGCGACGGCGGGCAAGACCGGAGTGCATTTCTTTGAGAACCTGCGGATCGATCTGGTGCCCAGGGAGCAGCGCGAAAAGGAGATTCTGCTCGACACCAACTGGCCGTTTCCCGGCGAGGGGCCGGTGGTGCAGCAGGAGGATGAGCCGAAGAAGTAGCGCTACGCGTATACGTTCACGCTGGCAGCGCTGCCGCTGTTGCCGGCGCTGGCAGGTGAGCCTGAAGCAGAGTCAGTCGAAGTAGCCGGGTTGGCCGAGGAGCCCGTGCCGTATTGGGCTTCGAGAAGCGCAAGGTCGGGGTCGGTTGCGCCGGAGGAGCTCGAAAGGCCATAGGCGCTATCGAGAATGGCGGTGGTGGGATCGGCCGAAGTGTCGGCTGCACTGGCTGAAGTATTCAAACCCAGTAGCTCATCGACCTCATCGACAGTCTGGGCGACAGCGCTTTCGGCGCTCTGGACGGCGGGGGAAGGCTCGGTTTTCAGGTCGTTCTGGACAGTCGTGAAGGCCTGCTGCGCCGAGCTTGCGTCGCCGGAGGCGATCGCTTTGCCCAGGGCGGTCATGTCGGTAGCGAACTGAGAATTGCCTTGGGAGCTGGCTCCGGAGCCGGTCGGATTCGGGTTGAGCTGCTGGTAGGTATTAAAGGCGGTTTGTGCCGCGGTCAGATTGCCCGAGGCCACATTTTGCTCAAGCGACTGCCAGGCCTGCTCTGAAGCCCCGAGGTTGCTGGTGAGGGCGAGATATTGCGAAAATCCTGCGGTGGAGAGCGCTGCGATGGCCATATTTTCAATCCCCGAGAATGCGGTATGCACTTCGCCTTCTCTGGTCCTTCGGCAAAATCCGGAAATTCATGAGGGTTTTGAGGCTCGGAGAGGCTGAGGAAAACTTTTTTTTGAGAGAGCCGCCGCGGTGCAACCTTTTCGAACTGAGAGCATCTGAATAGGTAATTAGCAGAGGCTTCCCCATTACGTCCCACCCAAGAAAGGTTTTTACTCCTTTTTGAGGGTCCCTTCGTGGACCTCTTCCCAAACAACCCCCTGGATTCCCTCCCTTAACTGCCTCTCGAAAGGGCCCACCGGAAGGTGGGCCCGCATTATTGCGGCCATTTTCCACTTCTCCGGCTTTCCAGCCCGGCCGGTAAAATCGAGAGTGGGAAGCCATCCCTCCATCAAAATGAAATCATTCCCTGCGGACGATATTCGTGACATCGACGCCCTTTTCAGCCGGGCTGGCCTGGTGCGCAGCCTGCGCGGCAAATCTTCTGCCCGGTTTCGCGCGGCTCGAACCGATCGTGCTGCCGCTGTGGAACTTGTGCGCACGGCTCCGGCACCGCGCATCGCCGGCAACGGCGTCCAGTGGCTGCCGATTCCGGGATGGACAGAATCCTGGCTTTGGAGCGGCTTCAGCACGCGGCGGGGGGGTGTGAGCCACACCTATTGCCCGGAGGACGCTCCGGGTGAACTGAATCTTGGGTTTACGGCAACTGATGAGCGGGAATCGGTGACGAATAACCGCCGGCTGCTGGTTGCGGCCGTGACCGGCGATGAGGCTACGCCGCTCGTGTCTTTGCGCCAGTTCCACTCCAATCTGGTGGTGCACGTGAGGGCCGCAGATGGGACGCGGGCGCGGCCGTGGAAAGCAGATGGAATCATCACCGATGAGCCGGGACTGCTCTTGGCCGTCCAGACAGCGGATTGCATCCCGGTGCTGTTGGCCGACCGGCGTCGCCGGGCGGTAGGCGCGTTCCATGCCGGGTGGCGCGGGACGGTAAAGCGGATTGTCGAAACCGGGGTTGGAAAGATGCAATTCGAGTTCGGCTCGCGGCCTGAGGACCTTATGGCGGCAATCGGACCGGGGATCGGCCAGTGCTGCTACGCGGTGGGAGAAGAGGTGCTTTCGGAGTTCGAGTCGCAGTTTACCTACGGGCGCGAGCTGTTTCGCGAGGTGTACGACGCGGATGCCGTGCGGACCAAGTATCCCATGCTGTTCCTCACCCAACGAGCGCCGGGACACTCGCCGATAGGGCCCAGCCTGCACGTCGATCTGATCGAGGCAAATCGCCGGCAGTTGATGACAGCCGGTGTGGGCGAGAAGCAGATTCAGATTGTGGGCGGCTGTACGCAGTGCCAGCCGGAGCTGTTTTATTCGCATCGCGGCTCACGCGGGCACGCGGGCAGGATGATGGCGGTGATTGGGGTAGGCGGGAAAACGAAAAACCGCCCCGCCTCAAGGTGCTGAAGCAGGGGCTGCATGGGCTGGCTGAACTTGGTCTACTGCCTGTCAGGATGCGCTGGAGGCCTCGTCGGGATTGACCAGGTCACGCAACTCCTTGGACGGCTTGAAGTAAGGAACCTTTTTGGCAGGTACCTCCACGCGTTCACCAGTCTTGGGATTGCGGCCGATGCGCGGGTTGCGCTGGCGAATGCGGAACGAGCCGAATCCGCGAATCTCGATCTTGTCTCCGCTCTGCAGCGCGCCAATGACGGAGCCAAAGATGGTTTCAACAATCACTTCACCATCGCGGCGGGTCAGGTCGCCCAATGCGGTTACCTTCTCCACCAGGTCTGCCTTTGTCATGTTCGAAAGACCTCCGCTCTCAGCATAAAGGGATTCTGCCTGCGAAGAGGTGAAAAAAGCAAGCCCCTGTGCAAATTAGCCTTTAGGGATCAGCGATTTGGAGAGACCGCGCGGCGAGGGCAGGCGCTGTTTACCACGTCCTGGGGCTGCCCGGAAGCCGATCTGGAGCGGAGCGCGGCAACGAGGTTGGGGGCAGAATGCGGCCGCTTGCCGAGATCATTCCTCTCTTGAGACTTAAATTCGGTTCGTCGCGTCCTTCTTCACAGGTTCCGGATATCACTTCCATGTCACATGCGGAGCCGATTTGCCTATGGGGAGGATTGTTTCTATGTCTCGTAAATTTGGGTTGCGCAAGATTGGGCTTATGGCGCTGTTTCTGGCGCTCGGTTCCGTGGCCGCTCTGGCTGCGGACTTCAACGGCAAATGGACCGCGCAGGTGCAGGGGCGGAATGGCATGCAGACACTCACCTTCGACTTCCACGTTGACGGCACTGCTCTGACCGGCAAGATCACCACACCGCGCGGCGATACGGATATTACCGACGGTAAGGTAGATGGGGACAACCTCTCGTTTACCCAGAAGCTGAGTTTCAACGGGAACGACTTCACGATCAATTACACGGGCAAGGCCGACGGCCCCGACTCCATCCAGTTCACGCGCCAGGCCGGCGACCGTCCGGCGGTGCAGTTCACGGCCAAGCGGGGCGACTCCGCAGGCGCGGCTCCAGCGGCACAATAGCAGCGATTTTCCGCCATTGATTTTCCGCTAGGATTGGCGGCAGACGCGGTGATAGGGTGGACTGAAATTGCTGGAGGTTTCGGCTCACCCTATGGTGCACACCGCGTTTCGGAGTTTGTTCTGGCGTTTCGCCGCTGTCGCGGTTGTTTTTGGGGCGCAGTTTCCGGGCCCGCAATGTCTCCATGCGCAGACCCTCGACGCAACTGCGCTGCGCCAGCCTGCCAGCCTGGATGCCACCTGGCTGATGAAGGCCGGCGACGATCCCGCCTACGCGCGCGCCGACTATGACGATTCCCAGTGGCTGCGCGTCAATTCCGATCTGTCGCTCAAGAAATATTTCCCCGACCAGCATCCTGAGATTGTTTGGTACAGGCTGCACGTGAAAACGGCGCCCAGCCAGACCGGCCTGGCGCTGGCTGAGTTTAATCTCTCCAGCGCATTCGAGATTTACGTGAACGGCCAGAAGCTCATCTCATCGGGGCAGGTGACTCCGTTCCGCCCGTACACCTATGACGCCTACCTCATTCGCCGCATACCGGACGCGGCCGTCGCGACGGGCGAATTGACCATTGCGCTACGCATGTATATCTCGCGGCTCGAGTGGAAGGATGCATTCCCGGGCTACTACTCCTATAACCTGGTGCTTGGCCAGCACACGGCACTGAGCGACCGGATCTGGCTCACCGTCATCGGCACGAACGCACTGGGATGGCTTGCCGAAACGGGCGGCATGGGGCTGGGATTAGTGGCGCTGGCTCTCTATGCTGCGCAGCCCAAAGAGCGGGCGTATCTGTGGATTTTTCTGTCGGGCTTCAGTGACGCGATAGCTCTGCCGCTCGAGCTTTACCGGCTGTTCCATACCCTTCCCGCCGCATGGGAGTACGTGTATGGGCCGGTGCAGATTGCGGGCACAGTATTTACCGCGCTCATGTTTTTTTCGCTTCTTCGGATTCCTTTTACGCGATGGATCCGGATCTTTCTGGTGGTTATTTCCCTGTTTCAGCTTTACTCGACCATCGCCACGGTCAACCGCTTTGGCTCGGATGCGCTGGGCCTGCTGGTTCAGATACCAGTGGTGGCTGTTGTGCTTACGCTGATCATTATGCAGATGCGCCGCGGCAGCCGCGAGGCGGGCATTCTTCTGGTTCCGGCAACCTTCAACGGTGTCTCGATGGTTGCGGCAACCGTGTTCCTTCTTCTGTCGCTGATTCCAAGCCTGGCGCCGCGGGTCCTCGCGATCCAGGTGGCGATCTTCCGACCCACGGTGGGCCCCTTCACGCTGTCTCTGGGCAGCCTGTCCGGCTGCCTCTACGTGCTCTCGCTGGCCATCATCATGGTGCTGCGCTCAACCCGAACCAGCCGCCAGCAGGCGCAGCTGGAAAGCGAGCTGGCGGCGGCGCAGCAGGTGCAGCAGGTGATTTTGCCGGAGCAGATTGATGCCGTACCCGGCTTTCACGTGGAAAGCGCCTACCAGCCCGCGCAGCAGGTGGGCGGAGATTTCTTCCAGATCATGCCTGCCGGCGACGGCGGGCTGCTGCTGGTGATCGGTGACGTGGCCGGCAAAGGGCTGCCAGCGGCCATGCTGGTCTCAGTGCTGGTGGGCGCCATTCGCGGTGTGGCGGAGTACACCACCGAGCCGGCTGAACTGCTGGCCAACCTGAACCAGCGGCTGATCGGCCGCGCCAATGGCGGCTTTGCGACGGCCCTGGCGGCGCGCATCTCGGCCAATGGAGCGGTGGCCATGGCCAACGCCGGCCATCTTGCGCCTTATCTCGACGGCCATGAGGTCGCGGTTGCCGGCGCCCTGCCCCTGGGAATCGATGCAGACTTGCGCTACGAGACGACTGAATTCCAACTGCCTGCCGGCGGCCGGTTGACCTTTTACTCGGACGGGATTGTCGAAGCGCAGAGCGCAAAAGGCGAGCTGTTCGGCTTTGAGCGCAGCCGCCAGCTCTCACGCCAGCCGGTGGCGGCCATTCTTGAGGCAGCCAAGGAGTTCGGCCAGCAGGACGACATGACGGTGATCGCCATTACGCGGGATGCGGCCGTGGCAACCGCAGCTTAATTTTGCGGACCGAGTTGCGCCGATTTTCATCCGGCCGGAAGCGGGTCAGTTTGAATTTGTTTAGAATCAGGGCATGGCTTTAACCGTGCGGAATACGTTGCAAATAAAGCTTGGGCTTTAGCCCCCTGAGGACTGCTCTTTTCAGACTGACCCGCTACCGATCTTGAGGAAATCCAAAGTGACTAAACGAGAGATTTGGTTTTTTCTTATCGGCCTCGGTTTTGGACTTGCGGGAATCCTTGCACTAATTTGTTTCCCGGAGATTTTCTTCTTCGCGATCTTCTGGCAGCACGGCTTACTGCTGGTTTTCTTTTTAGTACTCATAGCCGGTTCCATTGTTTTCTTGAGGTCGAGGGAACGCGCGAAGTCTGTGGATTCAAAATGACCCACTACCAACCCGCCGCGCGATTAGGCAAAATCCGCGAATCTTTGATAAACTGAAGGTTCTGAGTTCAATTGCAGGAAACGACAATGTCCATTCATCCCGTAATGCAGCGCCTGGCCGAGAAGCTCAAGCGCACCGATTTGCCGGCGTTTGTGCCCGGCGACCAGATTCGCGTCCAGGTCAAGATCAAGGAAGGCGATAAAGAGCGTCTGCAGGCCTTCGAGGGCCTGGTGATCGCCATCAACAACGGCCCGCAGGGCACGTTCACCGTTCGCAAGATGAGCTTTGGCCAGGGCGTGGAGCGTATCTTCCCGTTCAACTCCAAGGTCATCGACAAGATCGAGAAGATCCGCAGCTACAAGGTGCGGCGCGCCAAGCTGTTCTACATTCGCGGACTGCGCGGCAAGGCTGCCCGCCTGAAAGAGATCGACCGCGAGACCGGCAAAGTTCGCGCCTAAACTTCGCACATAGGTTTCTAACCCGTTTTTCAACAGAGCCCCCGGCCACATGGCTGGGGGTTTTGCTTTGGGATTTTCTTATACTGATCGCATGGGCAAAGAACCAGTCTGTGGCTGGAAGCATGAGAACGCCGCGCGCAAGCAAGGCGCTCTGCGCATCGCCGGACTGGATGAGGTAGGCCGGGGCCCCATGTTCGGGCCGGTGGTTGCTGCAGCAGTTATCCTTCCAAAAAGTTGCAGCCTGCAAGGCCTCACCGATTCAAAGAAGCTCGCGCAGAAAGTGCGCGAGCACTTCGATGTCGAGATTCGCTCGAATGCGATTGCCTGGTCCGTCGCCGTGGTGGATGTGGAGACCATCGACCGCATCAATATTCGCCGCGCCTCGCTGCTGGCCATGCGCCTTGCCGTGGAGCAGCTTGCGCTGAGCCCGGATTATCTGCTGATTGACGGAATCGACACCATCGATTGGCCGTGCGCGCAGCAGCCCGTGGTGCAGGGCGATGCAATCAGCTTGTCAATCGCCGCCGCCAGCGTGCTGGCCAAAGTGCACCGCGATCGCCTGCTGGTGGAATTGGACAGCCAATACCCCGGCTATGGCCTGGCGCGGCACAAAGGCTACTGCTCGGCCGAACACCTGGCGGCGCTCAAGCGGCTGGGGCCGACGCCATTGCACAGGAAGAGTTTTGCTCCTGTATCCCAAACGGTGCTCGAGTTCGACTAACGCGCCTGAGCCACGACGGCGCGCTGCTTGCGTTTTTGTGTCCAGGCAAGGATCGGCCGGGCCAGCAACAGCACCACCAGCACCAGCGTAAACGGCGCCGGTGAAAGCACACCAGTCTTTACCTTCCACCAGTAGTGGACCATGGCGCAGAGCGCGGCCGGATAGATGAGCATATGGAGGCGGTTCCAGTTCTTGCCGCCCAGCCAGCGGATGGCCCGGTTGGTGGAGGTGAGCGCCAGCGGCAAAAGCAGCAGCCACGCGGCCGCGCCCGCCATGATAAAGCGGCGCTTGGTCACGTCGTCGAGCATCGCCCCGATGCTGAAGTTGTTATAGAGGGCAACCCAGGTGAGCATGTGCAGCACGGCGTAGAAGAAGACGAACAGGCCGATGAGGCGCCGAAACTTGATGAGCCAGGCGAGCCGTGGCGAGAGCTTGCGCACCGGCGAGATGGCGAGCGTGGCAGCGAGCATCCACAGCGCCGTGAGGCCGGTGGTGTTGGCGATCTCTGCCGTCGGGTCCGGACCCAGGTTGTTGGTGACGGCGCCCCAAACCAGGTCGGCAAATGGCCAAAGGCAGCCGATCCAGGTGAGCGTCTTGAGCGCGATGAGTGTGGAGCGTTTCATGGATATTCAAGAGCGGAGTTTGCGGCATTAGCGATGCTGGCGGGGTTAGCCGCGCTTCGAGCGTGTCCGCGGAGCGCAGGCTGCCCTGCAGGGCTATTGCCAATCCCGCTTCAGTAATACTTCCGCAAATCCATCCCCTTGTACATGGAGGCTACCTCGTCCGAGTAGCCATTGAACATGAGCGTAGTGCGGCGCTGGGCGTAGAAAGGCAGGCCGATGCGGCGCTCGGTCTTCTGGCTCCAGCGCGGATGGTCCACATTCGGGTTCACATTCGAGTAAAAGCCATACTCGTTGGGCGCCATTTCGTTCCATGTCGTCGAAGGCATCTTATCGACAAACTTGATGGTGACGATGGATTTGGCTGATTTGAAGCCGTACTTCCAGGGAATGATGACGCGGACCGGCGCACCGTCCTGGTTGGGCAGCGTTTCGCCGTACAGGCCAAAGGTGAGCAGCGTGAGCGGATTCATGGCCTCGTCCATGCGCAGGCCTTCCGAGTAAGGCCAGAAGATGGTCGACTCGTCGGCCCACTTCTCCACATGGCGATCGTAGTAGGAGAGAAACTGCACGTACTTGGCCGAGGGCAGAGGGTTGCACTGCTTGATGAGCTCGGAGAGCGAGTAGCCGACCCATGGAATCACCATGCTCCACGCCTCGACGCAGCGAAAGCGATAGACGCGGTCTTCAAGGGGGCGCAATTTGAGCAGATCGTCGATGTCGAAGGTGAGCGGCTTGGCAACTTTGCCCTCCACCTTCACGGCCCACGGCCGCGTGGGCAAACCGCCTGCATTTTTGGCCGGGTCGCCTTTGTCCACGCCGAACTCATAGAAATTGTTGTAGTGGGTAATGTCGTCGAAGCTGGTGAGCTGTTCGCCGGTGGTCGTCAGCGGGCTGGGGACCGTCTGCAGCTTGGTTGCGGCCATGGCGCCGGTTCGCGGCTCGAGCACCTGGGCCAGCCGATCGGCGGCGATGGCTGCCGCGCCCGTTGCGACCGCGCCGCGTAGAAAGCGCCGGCGATTCATGAACTGGCGATAGTCATCGCGGGAAGTGATCTCAGAGGACGGAATATCGGGTGGTTTGCCAATCAGCATCTATGGCCTCGAAGGGGGAAGAATCTGCCGCATCCATTAGACACCTGTGGCCGGGCGGTGGTTACGTGGAAACGTCGGTCACAGAAATTTGATTGGCGGGACACGGAAATAATTCCGCCTAACTTTTGATGTTGAACGGCCACTCGCTAAGCTCGCGTGCGCGGATGAGGTAAATGGCCGTCCCCGAGGCCGCTATGCCGGCAGCGACGAGCAGTCCCCACAGCGCATGCACGCGATAGATGAGCAGAAACAGGAAGCCGGCCATGGCGGCCAGCGGCGGCAGCGGGTAGAACGGCATCCTGAAGGGCCGCGCCAGCTCGGGACGCCGGATGCGCAACAGAATGACCCCGGCCTGTTGCAGGAAAAACTGCAGCAGGATGCGCGTGATGACCAGCAGGGTAATGGCCTGCTGGAGCGACAGGAAGCAGAAGCAGCAAGCCACCAGACCAAGCGCGACGAGCGAGCGGTGCGGGATGCCGTGCTTTGGATGTACGGCGGACAGGAAACGAAAGTAGTTGCCGTCGCGCGCGGCAGCGTAGGGCACGCGCGAGTAGCCGAGCAGCAGCGAGAAGACCGAGGCGAAGGCCGTCCACACGATCAGCGCGGCGATGAGGTAGCCGGCCCAACGGCCGAAGGCGGACCGTGCAATGTCCGCCACAAGCTGCACGCGCAGCGCGGCCGACTCGGCGGCATGCGATGCGGCGTCGCGCAGCGAAGGCAGCGTGGCCAGGTTCATGGCAATGTAAAACGCCGCGACAAAGAGCACCGAGAGCAGGATGGCGCGCGGAATGGTGCGCTCCGGCCGGCGGACTTCACTGCCCAGGAAACAGATGTTGTAGTAGCCCCAGTAGTCGTAGGTGGTAATGAGCGTGGCCTGCGCGAGTCCTCCGGCAGCGAGCGCAGCCGAGAGCGCAGGTGCAGCCGGTATATGCCATCCGCCGGCAGCCGCAGCGTGCGCAAAGCCGGAGACGATAACGCCGATGAGAGCCGCGATGACGCCCGCGAAGAGTACCCACGCGAGCCGCGTGACGGAGCTGAGATTGCGATAGAGGAGCGCGGTTACAAGCAGACAGGCCGCGGCCGCGGCGAAGTTCCCGTAGTGCAGCATGGGCAGCGCGGCGAAGGGCGCTGAATCAAGTCCGGGCCAGAAGACGGCGAGGAAGCCCGAAAGACCAATGCAGCCCGAAGCAATTGAGAGCGGCGCCGTGAATCCCACCTGCCAGACGAAGAGAAAGCTGAGCCAGTTGCCCGCGCCCCCAGGGCCGTAGATTTCGCGGAGAAAAGCGTATGATCCGCCTGCCCGCGGAAAGGCCGCGCCCAGCTCGGCCCAGACCAGGCCGTCCATGACGGCAATTGCCGCGCCCAGCACCCATGCCCAGACCGAGAGCCGATAGCCTGCGGCGGCGATGACCAGCGGCAGCGTAATGAACGGGCCAACACCGATCATCTCCAGCATGTTGAAGAGCACGGCGGAGCGCAGGCCGATGCGTCGCTCGAGTTTTTCGGGGTTCGCGGAGTCGGACGGATGAGAGGACATGAGGCTAATACGCTCACCGGAT
>Ga0335075_10017286_pt1 | contig 10729 bp, 9 predicted proteins | sample Lox_Sample_24_FD_206723 | JGI IMG/M metagenome (GOLD analysis project Ga0335075, IMG submission 206723) | Soil microbial communities from Loxahatchee National Wildlife Refuge, Florida, United States - Lox_Sample_2.4 | ecosystem: Environmental > Terrestrial > Soil > Wetlands | place: USA: Florida... | reverse complement strand
GATTCCAGCGTCTGACGCATCGTCGGGTCTCCGAAAATCACCGGCACGTCCAGCTTCGCCACGGTCGACAGGAAGCGGTTGTTCTCGTCCTGCTCGATGACCACGACGTCGTATCCGGCAGCGCTGAGATCTCGCACAACGCGGATGCCGACTGAACCGAGTCCGACAACGACGACGTGGTCGCGCATCCGGCGCGCCCGTCGGGCTCCGGCCATTTTGACGAAGCGGCGCGACAGCAGCAGATCTGCAAGGAACGCGACGAGGATGGCAGTAACGATCGCACCCCCCCACATCAACGCGACTGCGAACAAACGCAGCCACGGCGCTTCGTGTGCGACGGTGAAATCGCCGTAGCCCACGGTGGTAATGGTCTGGGAGGTGAAGTACAGCGAGTCGATCCACCCCATCCGCGGGTTCCGGCAGGCGAAGCGCACCACGACTGTCGAGCCAAGCGTGAGAAACAACGCGAATGCCAGCGAGGTAACTGCCATCGGGTTCACGTCGTCGCGCATGGCGCGCGCGGCATAGACTGCGCGACGCACCCGGGAGTAGCCAGAGCGCGTCGCGGTCGGCGGAGGCATAGTGATCCCACGGGCTTCCAATTCATCCTTGACGCCGATCATCGAGGTCCAGTCGCCGGCGTAGACCGGTAGGTCCCGGCCCGGGCATGGCACCACCTCGCCGGGGGACGGAGAGTTCTTGCCGTGGACCACAGCCACCGGTGCCAGGTCGGCGTAGAGCTCGCGCAGAGTCCCGTCGCACGGCGCCTCGGCCCCCCAGACAACGAATTCGATACCGGCCGTGGCGAACTGATGCGCGTTACGGGACAGAACTGCCTCCACGACCGACGGTGCCGCGAGGTCGGCGACGTCCAAAACCGCGCCAGGGCCGTTGACGGCGTCCACCGCTGCGTGCAGCACGTCGTTCGACAGACGCGCCACCACACGGACCGTCGGACTGTATTCCCTTGCCAACAAGGCGATTTCAAGATTCATCGCATCATCTGGCCCGGCACAGACGACGGCGCGCGCGCGATGCACCCCGGCGCCGAGGAGATCGGCGGCAGTGGCAATCTGGATTATCCGCGCGCCCGCGCCCCTTAGCTCCTCAGCGATCGTCTTCGCCAGCGCGTCGTTACCGCTGACGATGATTTCGCGATGCATGATCTCGCGCGCTTGGCGGGAATCGGGTTGACTCGCACGCGTTGTGGCACGGTCAATTGTGACATTCGGCCGTTGTATTGTGTTGTGCGGCATAGGTACTCCCACTGTGTCGCGTTCATGTGACTATCGGCCGCCAGTATCACGACTTTCACGTGCGTATCAGTGGCGCGAGGGTTTTGTTATTACGCCTCGACTATTTCATCTGCGTGAAGAGCCAGAGTCGAACGTGTTGCAGCACCCTATTGCTTACTGCGGACCTGACTTCGCTTGCGGGACAGTGACGTTGGCCTGCCTCGCAATGACACCGAAACCTAGGCGTCTTCCAACAGGTCCGGGGTGACCGCCGATTCGGTGTCCGGGATGCCTTCGACCTTCGCCTTGCGGTCGGCCATCGAGAGCAGTCGTCGAATACGGCCGGCCACAGCATCTTTCGTCATCGGTGGATCTGCCAGCCGGCCCAACTCCTCCAGGGATGCCTGCCGGTGTTCGATGCGCAGCTTGCCGGCCGCCCCAAGATGATCGGGCACACCGTCGCCCAGGATCTCCAGCGCACGCTCGACGCGGGCGGCCGCCGCCACCGCGGCACGAGCCGAGCGCCGCAGATTGGCATCGTCGAAATTCGCCAGCCGGTTGGCCGTTGCCCGAACCTCCCGGCGCATCCGCCGCTCCTCCCAGACCAGCCGGGTGTCCTGGGCGCCCATCCGGGTCAGCAACGCCCCGATCGCCTCACCGTCACGCACCACCACCCGGTCGGCACCGCGCACCTCACGCGCTTTCGCGCTGATCCCGAGCCGGCGCGCCGCACCGACCAGGGCCAGCGCCGCCTCCGGCCCAGGACAGCTAACCTCCAGCGACGACGAGCGCCCCGGCTCGGTCAGTGAGCCGTGCGCCAAGAAGGCGCCCCGCCACGCGGCTTCGGCGTCGGCGATGCTGCCCCCAACAACCTGGGCGGGTAACCCCCGCACCGGGCGCCCACGCAGGTCGAGCAGGCCGGTCTGGCGAGCCAGCGCCTCACCGTCGTTGGCCACCCGTAACACGTAGCGTGTCGTCTTGCGGATTCCGCTGGCCGACAACACATGCACGACGGCGCTGTAGCCGTACAGGTCGAAGATGTCCTTGCGCAGCCGTCGCGCGATGCTACCCAGATCCACCTCGGCTTCGACGACCACGCGGCCGCCCACGATGTGAAGCCCGCCGGCGAATCGCAGCAGGGAGGTCACTTCGGCGCGCCTCGCGCTCACCGCACTCACCACCAGGCGGCTTAACTCGTCTTTGACTTCGGCCGTCATCGCCACGCGTCGTCACCTCTCGGTCCGTTACGACCCGGTCCATCTGCGCCGGTCTGTTGCGGTTCTTTTTCGATCGGCATCGCGTCAGTCGTCCTCGCCGACGGTGGCGACGAACCGGTATCGCGCACGCCCACCCCATCCAACGCCGCGGCCAACTTGCCCGGGTCATGTAAAGGTGTACCAGGCCGGGCCACGTCCGCGAATTGAACCTGCGCCTGTAGCAGAGTTGCGGTCCGGCGCAGCTGCTCACGCTCCCGCTCGCTCGGCACCCGCTCGGCGTCGATGATCACGTCGTGGATGGTGAAGTCCGGCGCGTGCTGCGCGAGCACATGCAGATGACGCTCTACCGAGAAGCCGGCCGTCTCCCCCGGCTCGGCCACCAGGTTGAGTACCAGCGCCCGGCGCGCCGTGGTCGCCTGCAGCGCCGCCGCCAGCCCAGGCACCAGCACGTGCGGGATCACGCTGGTGAACCACGAGCCGGGTCCCAGCACCACTAAATCGGCGGCCATAATCGCGTCGACGGCCTGTCGGGTGGCCGGCGGGTTGCCCGGCAGCAGCCGGACGCGACGGACCTTTCCCGGCGTGGTGGCGATCGCCACCTGCCCGCGGATCAAGCGGAACATCCGCGGATCGGCTTCCAACCCGGAGACGTCGGCCTCGATCTGCAACGCGATCGGGCACATCGGTAGCACCCGGCCCCGCACGCCGAGGACGCGGCCGAGTTCATCGAGGGCGGCGACCGGGTCGGTCAGCAATTCGTTGAGGCCGGCGAGTAACAAGTTGCCGATGGGGTGTCCGGCCAGTGCGCCGTTGCCGCCGAACCTGTGCTGCAAAATGGTCGCCCACAGCCGACCATGCGGACTGTCGGATGCCAACGCCGCCAACGCCATTCGTAGATCGCCGGGCGGCACCACGTCAAGTTCGCTGCGCAGCCGGCCAGAGGAGCCACCGTCATCCGCGACGGTGACCACGGCGGTGATGTGTGGGGTGAGCCGCCGGGCGGCCGACAGCGTCGCATGCAAACCGTGTCCGCCGCCCAACGCGACAATGCGTCGGCTCATTCGCGACCCAGATCCCGATGGAGTACTCGCACCGACAGCTGATCGTCCGGCTCCAGCAGCCGCGCCAAAGCCTCGGCGATGGCGACGCTGCGATGCTTGCCGCCAGTACAGCCGATCGCGACGGTCATGTAGCGCTTCCCCTCCCTGCGGTAGCCGTCGACAATCAGGGACAGCAATCGATGGTAAGTCTCCAGGAACTCCGCCGCGCCAGTCTGGCCGAGCACGTAGTCACGAACCGCCGGATGTTGGCCGGTATGCGGACGCAGCTCGTCGACCCAGTGCGGATTGGGCAGGAATCGCACATCCATCACCATGTCGGCGTCCATCGGCAGACCGTACTTGAAGCCGAAAGACTCCACGGTGACGCTGGTGCTCGCGACGGTCTCGCCGCCGAAGGCCCGTTCGACGCTTTCCCGCAGCTCGTGCACCGACAGTGTCGAGGTGTCGATGATCAGGTCGGCAGTCGCGCGCACCGGAGCCAGCATCTCCCGCTCAGCGGCGATGCCTTCGGCCAATGTTTGCAATCCCTGTAGCGGATGGCTGCGGCGATTCTGCTCGTAGCGGCGCACCAGCATGTCATCGGAGGCCTCCATGAACAACACCCGCGGGGTGATATCGCGGGTGGCCAGGTCGTTGCGCACCCAGTCCAGATCACCGGTGAACCCGCGCGAGCGGACGTCCATCACCACCGCGAGCTGCGTGATCCGGGATCCGGCATCCATCCCGAAGTCCACCATCCGGGTGATCAGCTGCGGCGGCAGGTTATCGGCCACATACCAGCCGAGATCCTCGAGCACCTTGGCCGCAGTGCCGCGCCCGGCGCCGGACAAACCGGTGACCAAAACCACGTCGATACCGGATTCCTTTGCGCCACCGTGGTTTTCATCCTGACCCGCAGACACGGCATTGCCCACCGGCCCAGCCTGATTCGCGCCGTCCATCCCCTGCCCCGTCATCCCGATGCCCGTTCGGCAACCCTGTCCTCGGCCGCCGCGTTCGATCCGGCGACGCCACCGCGCAGCACGTCAAGCACCGCGGTCGCCGTCGCGACCCCGATGCCCGGAACAGACGTGATCTCGTCGACCGTGGCCTCCTTGAGACGGGCCAGCGACCCGAAGTGAGCCACCAGCGCCTTGCGGCGATGCTCGCCCAAACCCGGCACCGCATCCAACACCGAGGCGGTCATCCGCTTGGACCGTTTGCTGCGGTGATAGTTGATGGCAAAACGATGCGCCTCGTCGCGTACTCGCTGCAGCAGATACAGACCTTCACTGTTTCGCGGCAAGATGATCGGGTCGGGCTCAGACGGTACCCAGACCTCCTCCAACCGCTTGGCCAGGCCGATCACCGCGACGTCGGTGACTCCCAATTCGTCGAGGACGGCGCTGGCGGCGTTGACCTGCGGAGCACCACCGTCGACGACGTACAGGTTGGGTGGATAGGCGAACCGGCGTGACTTTCCTTCGGGCGACAAGACTTTCGGATCATCTTGATCTTGCAGGTGCCGCACGAACCGGCGCCGGGTCACCTCGGCGATCGACGCTACGTCATCGGAGTGACCGCGGCCCGCGGCTTCCCGGATCGCAAAGTGGCGGTAGTCGGACTTGCGGGGCAGCCCGTCTTCGAACACCACCAGCGAACCGACGACGTCGGTGCCCTGGACGTGGCTGATATCCACACATTCAATCCGTAGCGGCGCGTCGGCCAGACCCAGGGCCTCCTGAATATTCTGCAGCGCAGCGGATCTGGCGGTGAAGTCGCCGGCCCGCTTGAGTTTGTGCTGCTGCAGCGCCTCTTTGGCGTTCCGCTGCACGGTTTCGGCGAGCGCCCGCTTGTCGCCGCGACGCGGCACCCGCAGTGTCACACGCGACCCGCGCAACCCCGACAGCCAGGTGGTCAGCTCGTCGGCATTGGGCGGCAGGCAGGGCACCAGGACTTCACGCGGCACTGGGTTGGCGGATTCGTCTGCGGCGCTGTCGAGTTCGGCCTGATCTGCGTAGAACTGAGTCAAGAACTGCTCGACCAACCGCGCCTCGCCGGATTCACCGGGGTCACCGGGTTTTTCGACGATCCAGCCACGTTGGCCGCGAACGCGGCCGCCGCGGACATGGAACACCTGAACCGCCGCTTCCAGTTCGTCGTCCGCGAAGGCCACCACGTCGGCATCGGTGCCATCGCCGAGTACCACCGCCTGCTTCTCCAGGGCCCGCTTCAAAGCCGAGAGGTCGTCACGCAGCCGTGCCGCTCGCTCGTAGTCGAGTCGCTCGGCTGCCGCATTCATCTGCTGTTCAAGGCTGCGGGCGTACCGGTCGGTTTTGCCGGACAGAAAGTCGCAGAAGTCCGTCACGATTTGCCGATGCTGCTCGGCGCTGACCCTGCCGACACACGGCGCCGAGCACTTGTCGATATAGCCGAGTAGACATGGTCGGTCGATCTGCTTGTGCCGCTTGAACACTCCGGCCGAACATGTCCGCGCGGGAAAGACCCGGGTGAGCAAGTCCAGGGTCTCGCGGATGGCCCAGGCATGCGAGTACGGCCCGAAATACCGCACACCTTTTCGCCGCGGTCCGCGATAGACCATCAACCGCGGGAATTCCTCGTTGAGGGTGACCGCCAGCACCGGGTAGGACTTGTCGTCGCGGTAGCGGACGTTGAACCGGGGGTCGAACTCCTTGATCCAGTTGTATTCCAGCTGCAGCGCCTCGACCTCGGTGTTGACCACCGTCCACTCGACTTTGGCGGCGGTGGTCACCATCTGCCGAGTCCGCGGGTGCAGGCTGACGACGTCGGCGAAATATGAGGTCAACCGGCTGCGCAGGCTCTTGGCCTTGCCGACGTAGATCACCCGTCCGTGCTGGTCCCGGAATCGGTATACGCCGGGCTCGACCGGGATGGACCCGGGCGCGGGCCGGTAGGTCGCGGGATCAGGCACGGTTTCCAGGCTAGTCCGGTGACGATGCGGGCCGGAACGGCCCGCGGAGCAGGCGGACATTTTCCCCAGAGGCCCGCCGACGCCGACAACCCGTACGTGATGTGCGACGAATGTGCAGCCAGCTTCAGGCTCGGCGCCCGATTTTGCCTTTTAGCCGTCTTCAATCGACCTGCCGCACCTATGCTGCATGGCCAGAGGGGGCTGCGCCGTCAGGAGGCCTTCAGTGAAGTCACATCGCATTGTTTTGGCCATAGGGCTCAGTGCGGCTGCTTCGTTCGGGCCAGCCGGACCCGCGAATGCCGACGGGCCGTGGGTGGCCGCAGCGTTTTCGCCGTCGACTAGTGATGCCGAGTATGCGCACGGATCGGCGGCGTTGCCGGCAGTCCAGGCCAGTGCCATGTCCGGGTGCAGCAACACGCACGTCGACTGCGTACCGGCCGGATCTACGCAACAGTGCATGGAGGTCGCGACCGACACCGATACCCGACGGTGGGACACCGGCTACGGGCCCAGCAAGGAAGCCGCGGCGCTGGATCTCAACCAGAGGCTCGGACTCAACCCAGGCATAATCCCGCCTGCCAAAGCACATTGCGCCTGGGACCCGATGTAGGACTTCAGCGCCGGTTCACGTCTGGCCGGTATCGGGCCAGCAGCGTCCGCACGGTGTCCATGGCGTCGACGGCGCGGTCCTTATCGACGGCCTGGATCGCCATCAACGGGATGTACTCATCGTCGGGCAGATCGATCCGCGCCCAGCGGGCCCCGGCGGGAAACGACACACCGACCACGTCCGACCACGGCACCAGGCGGTCGCCGAGCAGGTTGCGCACCGACAGCCCGGCAGCCCCGACCCGCAGCCGCGGCCGCGCGAACAGCAGCACAAGCGCGGCAATCACCAGGCCCAGCCCCGCCATCGCCACCTGATCGGCGGTCTGGAAGATCACGCCGCTGGACTTGATCTTGAGCAGCAGGCCCACCAGGATGTGTGCCGCGGCGATCACGAAGGCGGCCGCGTAGGCGAAATAGGGTGTCACGTGGGGACGAATTTGCGCATCCCAGCCGTCCCGGTTGGGCTTTGCGATCACGGCTTTCGGCGCAGATCGCGCAGGGTCAGTGCGGTGCTCAGCGCCGCAGCCGTCGCCTGGGCACCCTTGTCCTCGGCCGACGTCGGCAGCCCGGCCCGGTCGCGCGCCTGTTCTTCGGTGTTGGTGGTCAGCACCCCGTTGGCGACCGGTGTCGACGCGTCCAGTGAAACCCGGGTCAGTCCCTGAGTGACCGCGTCGCAGACGTAATCGAAATGCGGTGTAGCCCCGCGGATCACCACGCCCAAGGCGACGACGGCGTCATGGCCGCGGGTCAGCGCTTGGGCCACCACCGGAATCTCGATTGCGCCGAGCACCCGGACCACCGTCGGGTCCGCTACACCCCAGTCGTCGGCCACCTTGCAGGCCCCGGCCAGCAACGAGTCACAGATTTCGGTGTGCCAGGTGCTGGCGACGATGGCCAGCCGCACTCCGGACGCGTCGAGCGCCGGCATATCCGGCACACCGGCGCCTCCGCTCACGAAGCAACTCCATTGATGCGGCGACCGCTCACAGGGCACCGCCGAATTCGCCATGGAGATGGATGGATTCGTCGTAATCGTCGAGCCCGATCAGGTCGTGGCCCATCCGGTCACGTTTGGTCATCAGATACCGGATGTTCTCCGCGTTGACCCGCACCGGCAGCGGCACCCGCTCGATGATGTGCAGTCCGTAGCCGTCCAGCCCGACCCTTTTGGCGGGATTGTTGGTCAGCAGCCGCATCGACCGGACACCGAGGTCAACCAGGATTTGGGCGCCCGTGCCGTAATCCCGTGCGTCGGCGGGCAATCCGAGTTTGAGGTTGGCGTCGACGGTGTCGTCGCCGGCGTCCTGCAGCTGATATGCCTGCAGCTTGTGCATTAGACCGATGCCGCGGCCCTCGTGGCCGCGCATGTAGAGCACCACGCCGCGCCCTTCCCGCGCGACCATGGCCATCGCAGCGTCGAGCTGCGGCCCACAATCGCAGCGGCGTGATCCGAAGACGTCCCCGGTCAGGCATTCCGAGTGCACCCGGACCAGGACGTCATCGCCGTCGTAGTTTGGTCCGGCGATCTCACCCCGTACCAGTGCCACATGCTCGACGTCCTCGTAGATGCTGGTGTAGCCGACCGCGCGGAACTCTCCGTGCCGGGTCGGGATCCGGGCCTCGGCGATCCGCTCGATGTGCTTCTCGTGCTTGCGGCGGTATTCGATCAAGTCGGCGATGGCGATCAGCGCCAGATCGTGTTCGTCGGCGAAGACCCGCAGTTCGTCGGTCTGCGCCATCGCGCCCTCGTCCTTCTGGCTGACGATTTCGCAGATTGCACCGGCAGGAGACAATCCCGCCATCCGGGCCAAATCGACGGCGGCCTCGGTGTGGCCGGGGCGCCGCAATACCCCACCGTCCTTGGCGCGCAACGGAACCACGTGTCCGGGTCGGGTGAAATCGTCGGCGACGCTGCCCGGATCGGCCAGCAATCGCATTGTGGTAGCCCGGTCGGAAGCCGAAATACCAGTTCCCACACCATTTTTCGCGTCAACAGTCACCGTGTAAGCGGTGCCGTGTTTGTCCTGATTGATCGCATACATGGGCAACAGGCCCAGCCGGTCGCAGATCGCGCCGTCCAACGGCACGCACAGATATCCTGACGTGTAGCGCACCATGAACGCCACCAACTCCGGGGTGGCCTTCTCGGCGGCGAAGATGAGGTCGCCCTCGTTCTCCCGGTCCTCGTCATCGATGACGACGACAGCCTTGCCGGCGGCGATGTCGGCGACCGCACGCTCGACGGAGTCCAACCTCGTCATCGCTGCCACCTCGTCAGACAACCCACCTGAAGCGCTCAAGTGTTGCATCCAGTATGAACCACCTCGTAGCCGCTGTTATTGCCACGGCTCACTGACCGGGAGCGTTCATCAGCAGCAGCGCCGGCGATTTACTGCGGGCAAACGTGCAAAAGATCTCCAGAGGATTCTCCTAGCTGATTCATAGGCAAGCTACCTAACGTTCGATACGTGGGGGGCAAATGTCCACTCAATACCCAAGTAGACAGGTGAAGGACAATGAGGCTGAAGCAACTGATGGCGGGGGCTACCATCGCGGGCGCCCTTGGAGCTGCCGCGTTGGGTGTGGGTGCTGGTGCGGCCAGTGCCGCGCCCGGAGGCCCACCCGGTGGCGGCGGCGCCCACGGCGGACCGCCGGCAATTAGCCACGCGGGACCTGCCCCGCGGGACCCGGGTGGAGGCCACGGACCGGGCGGTCCCGGTGGCCCCGGCGGACCTGGTGGACCCGAGGGTCCCGGCGGACCGGGAGGCCCCGGACCGCACGGGCCCGGCGGCCCAGGTGGGCCGGGTGGGCCAGGTGACCACGGTCCTGGCGGACCGGGCGACCACGGCCCCGGTGGGCCAGGTGACCACGGTCCTGGCGGACCCGGGGGTCCCGGCGGACCTGGATTCCACGGACCCGGGGGCCCGGGCGGACCGGGTGGCCCATGGCACGGGGATGACCAGCGCGGCTACTTCCACGGCGCTCCTTGGGGCGACGGGCCCGCACCTTGGGGTCCCGGCGCTCCGCCGCGGCCCGCATTCGACAGGCCGCTTCCGCCGCCCGGTGGACCGTGGAACTACGGCCCGATCAACTACTGGGGCTACAACGAAAACCCGTTCTGGAATCACCAGTTCAACCAGTGGGGCTTCAACTTCTTCGGAGTCTGGATTCCGCTGTAAATAGCCACCTCACAGAGACGCCCGCTTCGCCGATCGGCGAAGCGGGCGTTGTGCTTGTTGACCTGATACCTGCCGCGAGCTCAGGGAAGTCCATCAGACTCGGATGATTACCAGGACGATGACGACGGTGCCGACCGGCGCTCCGCCAAGTCCCGCGGACCCCGACTCTGCGGTATTGTGACCTGGGTCACGAAGGCCGCGCGGTGTCGGGAACGCCTACATAACGCTCGAATATTGAGGACGGTCGAGTGCGCATGGCAGAAGCTTCGGTGGGCGCCCGGCCCTTGCAAAGATTGGGCAGCCGGTGATTCACGCGGTCCAGGCCTCAAGAATCCCTGCCACTCTCATTCCCGCCCTTGGCACCGTGCGGCAGTTGCTGACCCGAACGGCCCGCACCCCGGCATTCGGCGTGGTGATGATCGCCTGCCTGGTCTTCGCCGGAGTCGTGGGCGCCGCGGCTCCGCCATTCCCCGGACCGAAATCAACGCTGCGCGAC
>Ga0335075_10017285_pt1 | contig 10729 bp, 6 predicted proteins | sample Lox_Sample_24_FD_206723 | JGI IMG/M metagenome (GOLD analysis project Ga0335075, IMG submission 206723) | Soil microbial communities from Loxahatchee National Wildlife Refuge, Florida, United States - Lox_Sample_2.4 | ecosystem: Environmental > Terrestrial > Soil > Wetlands | place: USA: Florida... | reverse complement strand
CGTGTAGTGACGCTCCAGCACGAGCACCCGTTTGCCGCCCTGTTTTGCCAGCAGTGCCGCCGCCGTCAGGCCTCCCATCCCCGAGCCGATGACGATCGCATCCCAGCGTTCGTCCAACACGGCTCGTTTGTAGGCGACACCGATCCTCACAACCTCGCCTCACTGCAGAAGAGACGGCCGATACGCAGCGCACGAATCTGCGCCGCGACCGCGACCCCGGCGACGCGCATGCACGACGTGAGCGCGAAGACCCTTCCGTCTTGCGAACGGTGCATCACGCGGAGGTCGGTGATGTGAACGTCCTGCACACCGCAATCACCCGGCGGCACGCGTAACGCTTTGAATGTGGCCTCTTTGATCGTCCACAAGAGCGTGTTGCGCTCACCGGACGCAAGTACCGGGAGCGTCGGCGAAAGCGTCGCCGATTCGGGAAGAAAGTACGCCGCGACTTCGGCAGAGACCGAACCGATGCGCTCGATGTCGATCCCGCAGCGGCGATCCGGTCCATAGGTGACGGCGACGAAGGGCCAGCGATGAGAGATCGAGAGGCCGTCGTCGTAGCGTTGTGCCGCCCGGTCGTACAACCGTGGAGGGCCGCTGCGCGCGCGGGAGGCGACGACCGCATACGCCGAGAGGTCGAGGCTCTCGCTCTTCCGGCGCAGATCTCCCGACGCGAGCATGCGCCAGCAAGGAGCAAGCGCGCGCGTCCCCTTGGCAGATGCACCGGCAAACTTTGCCAAGATCCGGCCCGCCGCATACTCCGCTCGCCGGCGCGGCGAACGAATAGCGCCTAGGGCGAGGCGCTCTTCGCTCGAGAGCCGGCTCGGAAACCACGCGACATCGTCGCCGTCGATGCGCAGCAACCACGGCGTAGGGGCGGACATGGCTGCGTTATCGCATGCTTCCGGCGATCAAGCGCCGGCGTATCGGTAGCGTATCGACGCGCGACTTCTCCGGGTCCTCCGGAAAGCAGAGGTGGCTTCGGTCGGCGTAGACGCGCGGCGTGGAGATGAACGTGCGCACCGCTGCCCAGAGCGTCGGCTGTACGTACTCATCCGGAAAGTTCTGACGCAACCACGCACGCACCAGGGGCAGCTTGCTGTAGTTCATCGATGGAAAGAGATGGTGCTCGACGTGATGGTTGAAGTTGAGGTTGAGTTTCTCGAATATCCACGGAACGCGTACGCTCACCGTATTCTCGAGCGAGTGGCCGTCGCGCGTTCCGGCCGAGCGCGGCAAAAACGTGTGCTGCGTCGATATGAACGCGAGCAAGATCATGTTGCCGAACAACATCGGCAGCAGTACGACGAAGATGCTGTTGAACGGTCCGACGTAGGCGCACACGGCTAGCCAGAAAGCGAAGACACCGAACGTCTGAAGCATCGCGCGGCGCTTGTCGAAGCGGTACGACTCGATCTCCCAGTCTTTGTGCAAGTGACTGAACCACAAAATCTCTTGGCCGTGCAGCGTGAACCAGAACGGGTAGAAGAGGAGCACGCCCAAGGCGTTGCGCGAACTCGGCGCAAAGGTGAGGTAGACGCGCGCGATCGGCGTTCGGCGGTACTCCTCGACGGTCACACCGGCGTCGGGGTCACGGGCGCTCTGCGTATTCCCGTGATGCGCCTGAACGTGCCACACGCGCCAGGTCAGCGGCGAGAGCAGAAACGGGTAAAGACCGAAGTAGCTTATCGCATCCTGGAGACGCCGAGAGCGGAAGACCGAGCCGTGCATCACGTCGTGCACCCAGAAGCCGAGCGTCGCGTACACCTGGCCGAGTACGAGCGATATGCCGAGGAGGGCATACCACGGCAAGTGGTTGCGGGCGACGAGCACGAAGCTCGCGATCACGACCAGATTGAGCGGAATGCAGAGCAACGCTCGAATCGGGGTCGGTTCAAAAGCGGTCGAGGGCAAGTCCTGCCTAATGCGCTGGCGGATTTGACTCATCGTCTGCATGCCGACGAGCGGCTCCGCGCCGTCGTCGGCGGTTTCCACTGCGGTTTCCACGTTCGTACCGTACTTTCTTTACGTCTGTTGGGAAGCGACGGGCGGCCGGAGGCGACGCAGAATATCGCGTGTGTCGACGGCACACTGTGGGTTGTCGTTGCGGTCGACCAGGACGTAGTCGTCTTTATACAGGCGTTCCGTCTCGAAAACGATCTTGAGTGCCTGCGGCAGGGAGAGTTCGAGATAGCGGCCGCGCATGTTCTTGCGCAGCCAGGCGCGAGCCAGGGGTGTGTGGACGAACGACATGTTGGGAAAAAGATGGTGCTCGACGTGATGGCTGAAGTTGAGCGTCAAGAGGTCCACGATCTTAGGCACCTTCACGCTGACCGTATTGTCGAGGGCGTCGTTCACGCGAGTTCTCGGGAGATAGATGTGCTCGCTGGTCGCGAACGCCATGAAGATCGCGTTTCCGATCATCATGGGAATCACGGCGAGGAAGACGAACCGGACGGGGCCGATCAGGAAGAAGACGGCGATCCAGAAACACAGATAGGCGGCCGTGTCCAAGATCGCACGGCGTTTGTTGAACCCGTACGACTCGAAGTTGAGCTCTTTGAAGCCGCTATTGTTCCAAAGCATGGTCTGTGCGTCGGCGGTGAACCAGTAAAAATAGAAGAGCACGCCACGAACACGGTTCGTCTTGGACGGCATCAACCACGAGAGCAGGCGGGTGAAGCGATTGTTCTGCGCCTCGTGCCAGCAAGGATTCGCGTCGGGATCGTGCTGGGTGTTCGTACGGCTATGGTGTGCGCAATGCCAGACGTCCCACAGATGCGGCGAGATGAAGAACGGATAGTACCCGAGATAGGTCAGCGCGTAGCGCTGCGAACGGCTTTTGGCGATCGAGCCGTGGATCGTGTCATGCGCGACGATCGCGATGATGAAATAGACATATCCGAGAAAGAGCGAGAGCGCTCCCGTAGCGTACCAGGGGAGTGCGTAGCGCATATCCAGATAGAAGAGAGCGCCGATGAGGAGATTGGCGGCGATGAGAATCGCCGCGCACCACGGTGTTCTGGCAAAGGCATATGCGGGGAGATCGCGGCGCATCTGCTTGCGCATCTCGTTCATGGTGGCGTAGTCGGTCACGTTTCAGACTCCTTTTCGTTTACACGCGTACGGAGGTGACTTCGGTCTTCAGCGTGCGCAGCGCATACCATGACAAGAGCGCGAACGAGGCCTCGGCGCCCAAGAGCGTCCAGGTCAAGACGCTCGGCGATCGGGTCACCAAGATTCCGAGGAGCCGGCCGAAGGCAACGCTCCCGTAGGCGACGGCACATCCGATCTGGCCGTAGCGTTGCAGTTCGAGGCCGCCGCGTGCGGCGAGCCAGAGGAGCGCCGTGAGGCCGAATGCCATGCCGCTGTAGACGGCGCGCGCATCGATGGCAGCCGCAGCCGTCGGAAAATCGGCACCATTCAGAAGCTGCGAACAACTGTCGGGTGCCACGAGATAGGCCAGCCCGTAAGCTCCGAAGAGCACGACGTTGAGCCACAGAAGGCCGCGGGAGAACGCCATGCTAGAGCGCGTAACTCAAGCCATGATCGAAGACGATCACGCTGCCGTTGAGGGACGGAACGGCACCGAGCAAGAGGAACGTCACGAAATTTGCGACCTCGTGGCTCACGACCAGTTGCTTTCCGATCGAAAGCTCTTTCCAGTGCGCGATCTGACGGGTCGCGTCGGGGAATTTCGTGATCAGTTCGCCTTCGACAGGTCCCGGCGAGAGGCACGTCACCGAGACGTTGTAGCGCTCGAACTCGACGGCCATCGTCCGCGTGAGCGACTCGACGGCGCTCTTGAGCGCGGCCATGCAACCGAACCCGTTGATGTGACGATAGCTTGCAGTGGAGGAGAGGGTAACGATCTTGCCGCCGCCGCGCTTGGCCATGAGCTTGGACGCGAGCAGCGCCATGTGATGCAAACCCACGACGTTCGTGCGAAAGCCCTTCTCCCAATCCTCCTCGCGAATCTGCTCGAACGGCCCGATCAAGCCGTTGGAGGCGTTGCAGATGAGGAAGTCGAGGCCACCCAAGCGATTCTCGATCTCCTCGAACATCGCGATGCGCTGCCGCTCGTTTGCGACCGATCCCCAAATGAAGTGCGCATCGCCTCCCGCCTCTTGGATTTCGCGGGTGGTCGCTTCGCCGGCATCGCGTGAGTGAAAGGCGTTGACGACGACCTTGGCCCCAAGCGAGGCGAGCATGACCGCGAGGTCCCGGCCGATTCCATGCCCGGAACCGGTGACCAGCACCGTGCGTCCTTTAAACGGCCTTCCACCGTTTTGGGTCGCAAGCGTGACGAGGTCGACAAAGCGCGGCGTGGAGCCGGGTGGCGGCACGACCGCCGCCGGCGGTGGTTCGGCGTGACGCGCGCCATTGCGCGAGACCGGGGCGGGCGGCGCGAGCAGCTCCGAGAGGGCGGCCGCCGCCTGAGCGATCGTACGGAAGCGGTCGAGAGGCAATTGGGTCGTCTCGGAGATACGCAATTCGTTCCGGAGGACGACGACGATCTCTCCCAGCTTGACCGAATCGATGCCGAGATCGTGTTCGAAATCGGCGTCTTTCTCAAGAATCTCGCGCGGGTAGCGGGTCGTCTCCGCGACGACGTTTGTGATCGTCTCGACGAGATCGCCGCCAACCGTAGGGACGGCGGGAGGCGCTGCCTCAACCGGTGCGCTTGCACCGTTGATGTGCACGAACGTTGAGGCGACGGCGACGGCGGAGCGGCCTCGAACGATATCCCCGATTGCCGCCGCGGCACTTGCAATCGTGCGAAAGTGCTCCGCCTCGATCTTGACGTCGTCGCCGAAGGCGTATCGTTGGCGAACGAGCACGATGATCTCGCCGAGTTTGACTGAGTCGATGCCCAGATCGTGTTCGAAATCAGCGTGCGGCTCGAGAATATCTGCCGGGTATCGTGTCGCTTCGGCGATAACTCGGGTGAGATCGGCGATGATGGTCGCCGCATCACTCGGCGGTGCCGTTACCGTCGCGTTGCGTCCCGCCGGGCTATCCTGTACTACGTTCATGGCGCGATGTAAACCTCAACTCTTCGTGGTCGTAAGCGTTTGCAAAGGGACAAAGCCCTGGACTTTGGCGACCGAGCGCCGTATCTCCATGAGCGGACGACCGTCCTTGGTCACGGCCCACATGCGGTCCATGTGCAGCATGGCACCGGTGTCGCTCGACGGCCGGGGCCTGGTACCGGTAAAGCGTGCACCGTTGAAAAGATCGAAAAGCGAATCTGACGAGAGGTCGAAATAAAACGCCAGCGAGGTCGCCGCGACGGGCACGCAGATCGCGACCGCATCTCCCGACTCGAGCATCGTTCCGACACGCGCCATCGCGTCGAGTGCGAGCACGGGAACGAGCATCGCCTGCAAGGGGCTCGTACGCAGCCTCTCCGAGAGCGCCAACTCGGCAAACTGGTGCGTATCGTCAAGCGCGATCCCGCGCAGGCAGTCGAACATGCCTTTGAGTTGCAGCGCCGGCAGCTTGCTGACGTAGGGATCGTCGATGCGGCATCCTCCGCTCGGAGGCCGCTGAGCAAAGGCGGCTCCGTCGACGACCGGCGCCGAGCGCGTGCAGGTGACGTCGGCACGGTAGTGCTCGACGTTCTCGCGGATAACACGTCCGCTCGCGTGAACGAAATCCGAACAGATCTGCACGCGCACCGTCGCTCCGGTGACGTCCGCGTGCAAAATCCGAGCGAAGACTTTTGCGTTGCTCGGACGGTCGGGGTACACACGCAGAAACGACTTGAACCGTGCGTGGTGCAAGGCTTCGACGTGCATCCCGGGGCAGAGTCGCAGCGCCGTGACGGCAGCCGTATAGAATTCCACCGCCCCCGGTACCGTCTGGATCCCGTCGACGACGTGGTCTTCCAAATAGGGCGCTGCGCCCGGTGAGAGATCCAGCGGTTCCCGCAGCCATTCCCGTTCGACGCTCGGGCCCGTCACCGGAACCTTGAAGTACGCGATCTCGTTGGCAGTCGCCAGGATGTTCGGCGCCTGCGCCGGGACGCGCTCGGTCAGCGCACGGAAGATCTGCTGCCCTTCCTCTTTTCCAAGTGGGTGCAACGTTCGCTGAGAACCGAGCCAGGAAAACTCTTTTGCCATCCCCACCGTCGGCCACGCGAGCCAAGCCAGGGTTGACCAGTGGCCGCGCAGTCCGTTGACGGCGGTTTTTGCCGCGGCAAGCCGGTTGAGGGTCTCGTTCGCCGCGCCGTAGTCGGGCTGACCGTCGTTGCCCCAGAAGCTGAAGGCCGAGGTCAAGACGTGATAGTCGACGGGTTCGGTCCCCGCATGACGCGCGACGGCGCCATGGAGACAACGGAGCCCGGTGAGCTTCGAGGAGACGACCAAATCGAATTCGTTGAGCGTCTTCTTCGCGATTCTCTTCGAGATCTGTGTCCCGGCGCCGTGTATGACGACGTCGATCTTGCCGTAGCGCTCGTAGATGTCGGCGATCGCACCGTCGAGCGCCTGCGCGTCGGTGATGTCGGCGCGAATGTATTCGAACGACCCACCGGCGCTTTTGAGCCTCTGAATCGTGTGGTGCACTTCGTTCGCCGAAACCAGCGCCTCGAATTGCTTCTTCATCTCGGCGGGCGACTTGCGCTGGCCGCCGGCGACTACACGGCGGTAGTACTCCGGCTCGTACGCGCGTAGCTCCTCGGCGCTCATCGCGAGCGCCTCTCCGGGAAAGCCGTCGGTACCGGTACGTCCGAGCGCAATCACCCGGCATCCGTACCGCGCGAGCATATCTTCGATCAGAATCGCCGTCACGCCGCGCGCACCGCCGGTCGCGAGCACGACGGTATCCGCGGAGAAGAGCGGACGATCGAGCTCGCCACAAGGCACATCGTTGGGCCGCAGCACTTCACGCAGACGCGCGCCGCGTCGAAAGAATATCTCGGGAAGGACACCGTCGCGCTGTTCTTGCGCTAATTCGGCTTCGAACATCGGCAGCGAGGCGCCGACGTCGAGATCGGAGACGGTCGCGACGACGAATGCCTGGGGAAAGTCGCGGCGCAGCGATTTGATGAAGCCGGCGAAGAGGCCCGTGAGCGGATTGAGCACACCCTCTTCCCACGCGTTGTAGACGAGCGTCCCCACGCGCACGTTCCGTAAACTCACGCCGGCATGGAGATGTTGAACGACCGCAAACAACGCGTTGAGCAAGCTCGAGAGTGGGTAAAGCTCGTCCGTGAGCAGGGCATCGGTTGAATAGCGGGAGGCGTCGATCGCGAGTACGATCGCCTCAGTGCCGGGATCGATCCCTTCGAGCGCGGTTGTTAACGGGAGATCCGCTCCGTCGGCGTTGCGAATTAGCGGCTGATTCGTCTGCGCCCCCGGCACGACACGCAGGAGGCCCCGCGACCACGGGACCGCAGAGTCCGCATCGGTGAGGTAGAGCGCGCGCATCTCCGCCAGCGCAATAGGCGCCAGACGGTGCGGCTCTGCCTCGACGAGCCGCGGAACGTAAAAGCGAACGGGTGAAGACGGGGCGACGGCGGCCTCGACGCGTGCGCGTACCGGTGTCGAGAGAACTGGGGAGCCCAGGCTCGATCGCGGTTCTTCCTGCAGCCGGCGCAGGAGGTGAATCGCGGTACCGATCGCGTCGCCACCGGTGTCCGCGACGCCGTTGCTGGAGATCAGCTGTCCGTAATCGCGCATCTTATGCCGCCGCGCTTGCGGCCAAGGCCGCGGTGGGCTCGACTGTTCCGATGATCTCCAAATCATTGGCTCGAGCGAATGCCGGTGTGGTGACGCAGAAGACGACCATGCCCTCATTTCGCGGACGCAACGTCGGAGTACCGACATCCTCGAGATTGAGCGCGCCGCAGATGACGGCATCGGCGTCTTCGAACGCAAGATACTGCGTCGCGATAGCGAGAAACTCGCCGTCGTAGCCATCGCCTTCGCCGATGACCAGATTTGGGCCGTTCACATTGTACATCTGCGCTACGCGCCCAGAGGCGACGTTGGGCATGATACCCGCAAGCGTATACGGGCCGGCCATTTGGTGCTCGTTCCGGCGGCGCGCGTAGTAGCGATCGCAGGCGGCGATGAGCGCCTCGCTTCTCCCGAAACGCGCGTTCGACTCCTCGAGCAGCCGGCGAAACCGCGGCTCGTAGATGAAGTCGTTAGCGATCCGGGCGCGCTCGGCTTTACTGTAGCCCGATATGACGACGGCGACACGGCGCAGATCGACGCCTTTCTCTCGAAGCACATCGACGACGCTGCCGCATCCCATGAGCGCGAGCAGCTGCTCCGACGACATCGTATCCAGAACGTCCGGGAGCAACCGCAACCCCGCCGGCAGCGCGAAGGTGCTCCGATCGAAACGCCCGCTCGTGGCATCCGTGCGTCCGTGCTCGCCCGGAAGCAACGCATTCATCGCAACGACGGAGGCCGCCGGCATCAAGCGCGCTGGAGCGGCGACACGGCTGAGCGCACGATGATACCGCTCATCGTAGTCCTCGACGATCATGTGGATGTTCGTGCCGCCGAAGCCGAAGCTGTTGATCCCTGCGCGCCGCGGGAGACCCGAGGTATTCGGCTTCCACGGCTCGTTTTGCCGCGAGAACGTGAAGGGGCTCTGCGCGAGGTCGATATCCGGATTGATCTCGTTCAACCCATGCTGCGCGGGCATCACCCGGGCGCGGAAGGCGAGCAATATTTTGATGAAAGACGCAAGGCCGGAGGCCCAGCCGGTGTGTCCGATGAGCGACTTCACGCTGCCCAAGCGAATCTTCTCGGCGCCGGCACCGGATTCGCCGAAGGCGGAAGCCAGGGAACGGAATTCGATCGCGTCGCCGGTCGTGCCGGTCGCATGCCCCTCGACGAACTGGATCGTGCGCGGATTCACCTTGCTCGATCCGTAGGCGCGTTCGATGGCTAGCCGCTGTCCGGGAACGGTCGGCACGTTGACCGCCGGCGCCTTCCCGTCGCTCGAGAGACCGACGCCGCGCACGACACCGTAGATCGAGTCGCCGTCGCGCAGCGCGTCGCGCAGGCGCCGAGCGATGACGACCGCGCCGCCGTCGCCGAAGACCGTACCTTCGGCGGCCTTGTCGAATGCCCGCACTCCCGTGGTGGCCAGGCCCTTGAACTGCGCAAAGAGACAATTGTTCCCGATGCCCGGAGCAAACGCACCGACGCAGAAGGCAGTGTCGCTCTCGCCCGCGGCGAGCGCTTTGATGCCCATGTCGAGCGCGTACAGCGATGAGGAGCAGGCGGTGTCGACGACCACAGTCTTCACCGGCGCACCGAGCACGTCGTGCACGATCGTCCGATATACCGAGCGCGGAGCGAAACGGTCGACGTCCTTGGATTCAGCGCCGAAGCGCTTGGCGATATCCGCTAGACGTGCTCGCGTCTCTTCGCTCGTGTCTTCATCGCGCACGCCCGAGGCGAAGCGCTCGAAGGCGAGTGCTTCATCGTATTCCTTGATGCCGTCGGGCGTCGCGCCGAAGTAGCATACCGCTTCCGCCCACGTGGTGCGCTTCTGTCCCGCTTGATAGCTCGTCAACGCCTCATGTAGCGCGACCGCCGTGATCTTCTGGACCTTTGCGTACCGCTTGGAGCCGTCGAGCCCGAGCTTGCCGAAGGCGACATCGAGCGCTTCGTCGTCGACATAGCCCATGAGCTTCGAATAGGTCCGATTGGGCGTCACGACGCGTTCGGTGTAGAAGTCCCCGAAGTGCGGATCGAAGGTCTCGCAGCTGATGACACTGCCGGTACCGTCGAGCAGATGATCCCAGAAGCGCTCGGCGTTGAGTGCGCCGGGAAGCACACATCCGTAGCCGACGATCGCGATCGGCTCGAGGCCGATGTCTTCTTGGATCTGGACCTCCTGCGGTTGCGTCTGCGCTGCGACCTCGCGCGACGCACGGACGGTCTCCTCACGCGGCATTGCCACCTCCGGATCATCGAGAATGAGTTGCTCTCGCTCGCCGGCCAATGTCCGGCTCACCACCTTGCGCAAGGTCGAACTCCCCGCGCACTCACAAAACTGCCGGTAACCACTCTGATAGAGCAGGCGCACGGCGGCGCAAAAGTCGAACGGTGTCACCAGATGCGCAGCTAGCAGCTCCGCCATATCCAGCGAGCCGTCGTACAGTCGCTCTTCGACCGGCAAAAACAACGGGATATGCGCCGCACCAAAGGCGATCCGGCGAATCGCGTCACGAAAGGGCTCCACGGCACTGACGAGCAGACGCGAGTGGAACGGGAGGCGGCTGGCCAAGAGCGTCGAGGCGACGCCTGATTCTCCGAGGCGCGTCTTGAATTTGAGGAGCGTCTCCTCTGGGCCCGAGACCACCGTCTGTTCGGGATGATTCACGACCGAGATATCGAGCGTTGCAAATTCAGGCGAGCGCAGCGCGTCGATTGCATGCTCGCGGCTCATGGCGACGGCGAGCATGCGACCGGTGCCGCGAAGTCTCCGTAGCGCTCTGACGCGCTCACAGACGAGTTCCACTCCGTCCGCGAAGCTGACCACGCCGGCGGTTGCCAACGCCGCGAACTCACCGAAGCTGTGGCCGACCACCACATCGGGCGTCATGCGCGCCAGCGCTAGACGTGCGAACAGAAAACCTTCGAGGTAGATGCCGACCTGCTCGGCGTCGCCGAGCAAGGCCTCATCGGCGGCCGGTTTGCGAATACCCGCCCCCAAAAGTTCGAAGACACCGACACCGAGAAGCCGCCGCGCAATC
>Ga0335075_10017283_pt1 | contig 10730 bp, 8 predicted proteins | sample Lox_Sample_24_FD_206723 | JGI IMG/M metagenome (GOLD analysis project Ga0335075, IMG submission 206723) | Soil microbial communities from Loxahatchee National Wildlife Refuge, Florida, United States - Lox_Sample_2.4 | ecosystem: Environmental > Terrestrial > Soil > Wetlands | place: USA: Florida... | reverse complement strand
GGCTGCCGATGACCGACTGCGTTGCCGCGGCGCAGCCAGCCGTCAGCACGGCAGCAGCGGCCAGCGCGGCGAAGCAGGCGCCCGCGCGGACAGCGCGGCCGCGAGGCTTCACATGGCGTGATCCGTTGTCCGACATGAGCCGTCCCCTCGGCCTCGCACCGGCTGGTGCGGTTCGGCAATTGGACGCTGACGCTCGCGGAACGGTTTCAGCCAAATGCGCGAGCCTGGCGAGGGCGGCGGGTGCGTGGTGCGGAAGCGGGCGTAACCGTCGTCGGCTGTCGGCAGCGTCCTGCCCGCACCGGGTCGGCTTCCGGAAGTAAGCAATGAACTCGTGCCAGCCCGAGGAGCACCGCGCAACTGGCGCCCGACCGCGGCTGCGCCCGACCGCAACTGGCGCCCGACCGCGGCTGCGCCCGACTGCGGCTGCGCGAACGCGGCTCGGTATGGCGCTTAAGCGGTGTCGGGCGCCGCCAGGGGAAGCCAGACACGGAACCGGGTGTCGCCGGGCACTGACTCGACCCGCAGGTCACCGTGATGCCGGGTGGCCACGATCCGGTAGGAGATGTCGAGTCCGAGCCCGGTGCCCTGGCCGACTGGCTTGGTACTGAAGAACGGCTCGAAAATCCGGTCCCGGATCTCGGGCGGCACGCCCGGACCGGTATCCCCGAACTCAACCAGCAACCGATCCCGGTCAAGCGCGGTGCGGATGGTGAGCCTGCCGGATCCGCCCATGGCTGATACGGCATTGTCGATCAGGTTCGTCCATACCTGATTCAGCTCACCAGGGAACGCCGGGATCCTGGGCAGGCTGCGGTCGTACTCGCGGACGACCGTCACGCCGTCCCCGATCTTTGCGGACAGCATGGTGAGTGTGCTGTCGAGCAGCTCGTGGATGTCCACGACTTGATAGGGCGCACGATCCAGCTGGGAGTACTGCTTTGCCGCCGCGACCAGGGACGAGATGCGGGCGACCGAGTCGGTGATCTCGGTGAGCATGAGCTCGGTATCGACCGTGTCAGCGAGCCAGCGCAGAACGCCAGTCAGGTCCGCGCCATCGCCGGTGCCGGCCTCTGCGACGGCGGCCGCGATCTTGTCGAGCTTGTCGGTGCCGATATTGGCTGCGACGATCGGGGGAGCGAGCTCCCAGCTGTTGCCGACGCTATGGTCGTCCAGCCAGTCAGTGACGGCGTCCTCCAGATCCGCGGTCTCCAGCGGCCCGAGCTCGGGCGCGGTCGCGACCCGGTCCGTGGCGTCATCGAGCAGCTTGACCAGCAACGTGAGCAGAGCGCCGTCATGCCGGCCGCTCGCTATCGCCGGAAGCTTCTGCCGCAGCTTGACGATGTTCTCGCGCAGTCCGGCAGTGGCGCGGACTGCGGCGGCTGCCGGATTGTTCAGCTCGTGGGTCAGCCCGGCCGACAGGGCACCGAGCGCCAGCAGCCGCTCGCGCTGGCCGATCGCCTCCTGAGTGTTCTTGGTGCCGAAGAAGAAGCCCTCAAGCAGGTGCACTGCCATCGGGAACCAGCTAGTCATCAGCTTGGCGAACTTGGCGGCATCGAGCACGAAGAAGCGCGAGCGTTCCGTCACCCGCATCGAGTTGTTGTAGACCTGCGGTGCCCGGTCACCGAGGTAAGCGAAAAACGCGCCGGCATAAACTCCCGGAGTCGATGCTCTGGTCGTCTCGACGTCGTCGGCGCCGATCCGCCGGTAGAGCACCACCGTTCCGGAGAGCAGCACATAGAACAGCGTGGCAGGCTCACCTTCGGCGTAGACCAGGCCGGGCTCGGCGACCACTACGCGCCCCTCGCGGCACAGCCAGGCGAGTTGTTCGTCGGTGAGCTTCTCGAACAGGAACAGGGTGCGCAGTTCAGCAGTGCTGCACAAGGCCGGCGATGTCTGCGCGGGGTCGGTCGCGGTCACAGCTTCTCCAGGTAGCGATGCACGAGCATGACCGCCATAGCGCCTTCGCCGACCGCTGACGCGACTCGCTTGGCGGACTCGGCCCGCACGTCGCCGGCCACGAACACGCCAGGCACACTGCTCTCGAGGTGGTAGGGCGGCCGGTCCAGCGGCCAGCCGGGCGGCGGCTGCCCCTCGACCAGCAGGTCAGGTCCGGTCATGACGAAGCCGTGGTCGTCGCGGACCACCACGCCGTCGAGCCAGTCGGTCAGCGGCGCCGCGCCGATGAAGACGAACAGGTACTGGGCTGCCACCTCACGCGTCTCACCGGTGTTGCTGTCGCGCAGTGTCAGGCGCTCCAGATGGTTTGTTCCGTGCGCGCCGACGACCTCGGTGCACGTGAGGACATTGATCGAAGGGTTGTTCGCCACCTGCTCGATGAGGTAATGCGACATCGACTTCCGTAGCGAGTTGGCGCGGACCAGGAGATTGACCGACCGCGCGCTCTTGGCGAGGTAGACCGCAGCCTGGCCTGCCGAGTTCGCCCCGCCGACGATGTAGATGTCCTCGTCGATGCAGCTAGTCGCCTCGGTGAGCGCCGATCCGTAGTAGACGCCCCGGCCGGTGAGCTCGGTCAGGCCTGGCGCTGTGAGCTGACGGTAGGCAACCCCGGTTGCCAGGATGACCGTGTGGGCGCTGATGGAGGTCCCGTCGGCGAAATGAATCGTTCGTGCCGAGCCGGTGACATCCATGCCGACCACCTCGCGGGCAGTGAGCACCTCCGCGCCGAACTTATGAGCCTGGCGCCTGGCCCGGTCGGTCAGCTGCGCGCCGGAAACGCCGTCGGGGAAGCCCAGGTAGTTCTCGATCCGAGAGCTCTGCCCGGCTTGGCCGCCGGTCGCTGTGCGCTCCACTAGCACGGTCCGCAGGCCCTCGGATGCGCCGTACACGGCGGCGCCCAGGCCTGCTGGCCCGCCGCCGATGACGATCAGGTCGTAAAAGTCCTTGGAGGGGGTAGTGGCCAGGCCGACGTGATCGGCCAGGTCCGGCTCGGATGGCTCGATGAGCACAGTGCCGTCGGGGGCGATCACGACGGGCAGCCGCTGATCGTCAGTCTGGGCGGCCTCGAGCAGCCGTCGTCCTTCCGGCTCGTCGGTCGAGTACCAGCGGTACGGCACCTGGTTGCGCGCAAGAAACTCGCGCACTGCGGATGAGCTCGCAGACCACCGGTGACCGACGACCTTCGTCTCGGGCACTTGCTTGTGAGCCGACGACAGCCAGGCGTCAAGCAGTGAGTCCACTATCGGATAGAGCTTCTCTTCCGGCGGATCCCACGGCTTGAGCAGGTAATAGTCGACATCGACGACGTTGATCGCGTCGATAGCCGCGCCCGTATCGGCGTAGGCGGTCAGTAGCGCGCGACGGGCGGCGGGGTAGATGTCCATGGCCCGCTCAAGGAATTCGATCCCGTTCAGTCCCGGCATCCGGTAGTCGGCAAGGATCGCCGCCACCAGGTCGCCGCGCAGCTTCATCTGCCGCAGCGCGTCGAGCGCTGCCTCGCCTGACTCTGCGCGCACGATCCGGTGTTGCTCGCCGTAGCGGCGGCGCAGGTCCCTGGCTACTGCGCGGGAGACTTCCGGGTCGTCGTCGACGGTCATGATTGCTGCCCGCGGGTTGGCCTGCGGGCGAGACTCAGGTGCTGCGGCCGGTTCGGCTTCCATCCGCCCATCGTAGGATCCCGCCACGCTTTGTCCGCGCGGTGGCAATGACCCCCTGCTCAGGACTAGGGCGTTCCCGCCCTGGTTCGCCGTAGGCGTACAGAACGGCGCGGCAAAAAACGGCGTAGTGCTAGTGAACCGATTATTCTGGTCTATAAATAGACAAAGGCCTAGTCATACCGGCAGGGCCACCTTCGCGGCCCCGTAGATCTCCGACGCTCGCCAGCAGTACCAGGCGACAACACTGCGGTACGGGTGGTAGGGCTCGCCGAGTGTGTCTAGCTCCCTGGCCGTCGGAGTCCCGATCTTCCAGGCCAAGCCAAAGCCGCGGCGTACGCCGAGGTCGCCGGTGGGCCAGATGTCGAGCCGCCGGAGCTGGAACATCAGGAACATGTCGGCTGTCCACTTACCGATGCCGCGGACCCTGCTCAGGCGGGCCGCGACTTCCTCGTCACTCTCGCGTCCGAGCGTGCGCGGGTTCAGGTGCACGGTCCCGTCGAGCACCTTGGCGGACAGGTCTCGCAGCGAGGCGGCCTTGGCCGCCGACAATCCCGCGGCGCGTAGCGCTTCGTCCGGCAGCGCGGCCAGCCGCTCGGCGGTGACGTCACCGTCGAGCGCGGCGACTAGGCGGCCGTGAATGGCACGGGCAGCCGCGCCCGCGAGCTGCTGATAGGTAATGGCCCTGACCAGGGTCTCGAAGTGCGTCTCGGTAGGTGCCGGGAAGCTCGGCAGGCCCGCATCGGCCACGAGCTTTGCGATGACCGGATCGCGCTCGGCGAGCAGCTTGGCCGCTTGGCGGTGTGTCACCTTGCGAGCTGGCGGATCCGATGCGCTAGCCACGGCGGCTCCTTCTGAGGCTATCGAGACCCTAATACGGCCGGGGCGCAACGGTCACGGGACATGCTCACATCGGCGATGCAACGCTGGCCACTTGCCTCCGCTCGCGCACCGCGGCAGGGACTGCGGCGAGAATCAACGCGCCGGTGAGACCGAACGCCGCGGGGTAGCCGATGCGGCCGCAGATCGGCCCGAAGACGGCGGGACCTGCGCCATACCCGGCGTCGTACGCGAAGTTCCACAATGAGCTGGCCTTAGCCTCCGGCAGCTGCTCGATCAGCAGCGCGAACGTCGCGTTCTCGAGCACCCCGAATCCGGCACCGAACAGCGCCATAGCCGCGAAGATCACCACGGGCGAGCCCAGCATGATCATCGCCGCCATGCCAAGCGCCGCTATCGCGAGCGCCGGGATAAGCAGCCGGGCGTGACCGTACCTGTCGCCCCGCTTGCCAGCCTGCCACCGGCTGACGGTGGCGATGATCGACTGCACGAGCAGCGCGGCCGAGGACAGGTTGCTCGGGATGCCCTTCGCGAGCGGCAGGAACGAGTCGAGTACCCCGGCGGCGACGGTCGCGGCGGCGAAGATGAGCGGCAGCCGCAACGCTGGGCTCCCGATTCTCCGGGAGCGGCGGGCGGCGGGCGGGCGCTTGGCGCGGGCGGAAGGCGGGCGCTTGGCGCGGCCGGCAGGCCGGCCTTCGCGCTCGCCCGGTAGCAAGCGGATCGCCGTCAGCGGCACGAGGCCGACCGTGGCCGCCATCGCCGCGGCAGCAGCGGCCAGGTGATGTCCGGCGAGCCAGATCCCGGCCGGCAGTGCGAATATGGCCGGGACGCCGGAGACGATGCCGAGCAGGCCGAGCCCTTCGCCGCGCCGTGCCGGGGGCAGCAGCTTAGCGGTGAGCGCGCCGGTTGCCACGCCGGACAAGCCGAAGCCGATCCCGCGCACCAAGCTGACGCTGACCATGACGATCTCGGGCTCGCGCGCGAGCATGGCCAGGGCGGGCGCGCCGAGCAGTATGGCTCCGATCGCGAGCACCATCCGGTAGCCGAACCGCCTGATCGCTGCTGCGGCGGTAGCCTCGGCAGCCACCGTGCCGAGCAGCAGGGACCCGGTGGTCAGTCCCGCGCCGGAGCTGCTGGCGCCGGCCGCCGCCGCCAGCATTGGCATCACCGACACCAGCAGGAAGAAGCTGGTGAGCGAGGTGAACTCGGCCAGGAACGTCACTGCTAGGGGCACGCTCAGGAGCCGGTCCGGAACGGCGGTACCAGGCTGCGCCTGCGTCGGTGTGCTCATGACAAGCACGGTAGGAGCCAGCCGGCACACTGGTAAGGTCCGATTTCATGGCGATTGAGTGGTCCGGTTTGAGTCCGGGGCTTCTCGTGCGGCTCGACCGGTCGGCGGCTCAGCCGCTCCGCGCTCAGCTGGAGGCCAGCCTGCGCGAGGCCATCAGGGGCGGCCGGCTCGGCGCCGGGGAACGGCTGCCGTCGACGCGGGAGCTGGCGCGTGCGCTCGGCGTCTCGCGCGGCATGGTGCAGGAGTGCTACGGGCAGCTGCTGGCCGAGGGCTACCTGACCAGCCGGACCGGGTCCGCCACCCGGGTCGCTGGTGTCAGCGGCATCAGCGGCCAGCAGGCCGGCGAACAGCCCGCGGCCGACGCGGGCATGGTCTGGCCGTCACCGGCCCGGCAGCCGCCAGCATTGCCGCTGCTTGCGGACTTCCAACCCGGCCTTCCTGACCTGTCCAGCTTCCCGCGTACCGGCTGGGCCTGGGCCATCAAGCAGGCGTGCACCGAGGTAGCCTCCGCGGATCTGGGATACGGCGATCCGCGCGGCAGCTTGGTGCTGCGCGAGGTCCTGGCCGGTTATCTGCGGCGGGTACGAGCCGCGGCGGCCAGCCCCGCGCAGATGATCATCAGCACCGGATTCGCGCAAGGAATCAACCTGGTGCTGCGCACCCTGGCCGCCCAGCGCGGCGTTACCTGCGTTGCTTTCGAAGACCCCGGCTACGGCAGCGCGCAAGCGGACGAAACAGTACGGTCCGTCCTGGCGGCGGGGATCCGCGTCATCTACCTGCCGGTCGACGAGCAAGGTCTCGTGGTCGGCGAACTGGCGGCCTGCGGGGCTCAGGCTGTTGTGGTTACGCCGGCGCACCAGTCTCCCACCGGGGTGGTGATGTCCCCGGCGCGGCGGCACGCTCTGACCGACTGGGCGCGGCGCAGCGGCGGGTACGTGATCGAGGACGACTACGACTCGGAGTTCCGGTACGACAAAGAACCCGTCGGCGTGCTGCAGGGACTGGCCCCTGACCAGGTCTTCCTGCTCGGCACGGCCAGCAAGGCACTGGCGCCCGCGGTGCGCCTCGGCTGGGTCCAGGCGCCGTCCGCGCTGGCCGCCGCCGTGGCCGCGGAAAAGGAGATGAGCGACCGCGGCTCCTGCATGCTGGACCAGCTCGCCCTGGCCACCCTGCTCACCACCGGGCGGTACGACCGCCATCTGCGCCGGATGCGGACTGTCTACGCCGCCCGCCGGACCGCGCTCACCAGCGCGTTCGCCAGACACGTCCCCGGGATTCAGCTCAGCGGGCTCGCTGCCGGATTCCACGCTGTCGCTCCGCTGCCACGCGGCGCCAGCGAGCCGGAAGTGATCGCCGCGGCGAATGACCGGCGGGTGGGGCTGCACGGCATCGGCGAGTACCGCGGCAATCTTGCCATCGCGGTGCCGCCGGCGCTGGTGATGGGATTCGGCAACGTCGGTGAGCGGGCAATCGAACCCGCCATCGCGGCGGTCGCCGACCTGCTCAGCTGACGTAACTAGGTGATCGAGACGCCACCGTCCACCACAATGGTCTGGCCAGTCACGTATCCGCCTGCCGGACTGACGAGCCAGATGAGCGTCGCTGCGCATTCTTCCAGCCGGCCCATCCGCGGGATCACCATTCGCGAGCGCATGCTGTCCAGGTATCCCGGCGCGTACTGGTCGGTCATCTCGGTCGGGAAGTAGCCGGGGGCGATCGCGTTGACGCGGATGCCTTTCCGCCCGGTCCACTGGGCCGCGAGGTCGCGGGTGAGGCCCATCAGCGCGGCCTTGCTGGCGCTGTAGGCAGCCTGCGGCAAGCCCGCCGTCGTCACGGCAAGCACGCTGGAGATGTTCACGATGCTGCTGCCCGGCTGCATGTGCCGTCCGCAGGCTTGCGCCATCCAGTAACTGCCGTTCAGGTTGACGTCGATCACCGAGCGGAACTGGTCAGGCGTCTCCCGGCTTGCCGGGTACGCGGTGCCGACGCCGGCATTGTTGACCAGGATGTCGATCCGGCCGTATCCGGCCATCGCGGCCTCGGCAAGGCTGGTGCACGAGGCAGGATCGGCGACATCGACCGGCGCGCTGAGTGCCTGACCCCCAGCGGCCCTGATCCCTTCCGCCACTGCTGCCAGCCGGTCAGCACGCCGGGCACCAAGCACCACCGCGGCGCCCGCGTCGCAGAGCGCGCGGGCGAACGCGACACCCAGCCCGGACGACGCACCGGTGACGATCGCGACCCGGCCGGTCAGGCGGAACTCATCCAGGATCGACACGCTGACTCCTCTTGCTCTGACCGGCGGCGAACCGCGCGTTCCCGGTTGGTTAATGGGGCGAACCTATCTGAACGGAAGTAATCACGATCTCATCAGCGCGTTTTCGACTTGTGGTGAGGATTAGCGTGATCCCGGCGTCCCCGTGGTTGACTTCGAGTCGGCTTGAGGTTCTAGCCTCCCAGCATGAGATCTGCCGCGCAGCGCAAGTCGGACGCCATCGACAAACTGAGCAAGGACCAGGATGTATGGGTCGCTACCGCAGATGACCGCGGGATCGCTCATCTGGTACCGCTCTCGCTGTGCTGGCATGACGGCATGGTCGTCGTCGCAGTCGAAGCCAGCAGCCGCACGGCGCGCAATGCCTCGGCGTCAGGCCGGGCCCGGCTCGCATTCGGCCCGACAAGAGATGTGGTAATGATCGACGCTGACGCGCAGGTCGTCACGCGCCAGGCCGCCGGGCCGGCGATTACCGGCAGTTATCGCGACCGGACGGGCTGGGAGCCAGGCTCGGACGGCGGCGACTGGGTCTATGTTCTGCTCAATCCGACCAGGATCCAGGTGTGGCGAGAGGTCAACGAGATCGCCGGGCGCACCATCATGGATGGCGGAACGTGGCTTGCCTAAGGCTGGTTCAATCCGGGGGGAAGGTCTGTTAATGGCAGACCGCCGGGTTCCGATCGGGGCGGTCGCTGACAAACACGGTGTAGCAGCGACGACCCTGCGCTACTGGGAGGACATCGGCCTCCTGCCGCCTCAAGAGCGCAGTGGCGGGCGGCGGCGCTACGATCTTGACGCGTTACGCCGCGTCATGTTCATCCGCATGGCCAAACAGTCCGGGCTTTCCCTGAACGCGATTCGGGCCCTCCTGGCTGGCGACGATCACCAAACCCGGCCTTTGACGACTGGGCCCGGGCAGCTCGCCAGCAGCTGGAAGTGATCGACCAGCGCATCAGCGAGCTCAACAATCTCAAGGCCGCGATAGAAGCCTGCCTGGCATGTGGATGTCAGCAGTCGCAGCGCTGCAGACTGCTCAAGCTTCCGCCCATGGATTGGTGCACCGACTGACCGATGCGGGACAGGCCGAAGCCAGTTTCGCGCTCGGTCCGACGGCCCTCCGGAGGAAGTCTGGGTAGCAGCAAAGGCACCACAGAATTGTCGGTGGTGGTCGATATTATGGTCGGGTAGAAGGGTCGATAGGAGGGTGGAGGCGAAATCATAATCGAGCAACTGCCGCCGTGTGGGTCTTCGCCTGAGCCCATACCGTTCGTCGCTGCGCCGGAGCCTGCCGGCCCGGCGGAGCCTGCCGGCGCGGAGGTTGCTGGCCCGGCGGAGCCTGCCGGCCCGGCGGACGCTGCTGGTCTTGTCGGTCCTGCCTGCTCGTCCGAGGCTGTCGACCTGTCGGGAGATGACGTGCGGTTGCCGTCGTCGGACAGCACCGCTAGCGGGGGGTTGCGGTCGTTTGATGCGGCGGGGTTGCTGGCGCGGCTGCTGGCTGAGGTTGGGGAGCCGGTTGAGCTGAGTGCCGGGGAGATCGCGGGGCTGCCGGTGGCGTGGGATGGGCCGCCGGATGTGGAGGATGTTCCGTGGTGGCTGAGTGATGAGTTTTTCGGCACCGATGAGACCGAGCTGGCGGCGTGGTTGCGGGGCTTGCCGGCCGATGTCGCGGCGGGGTGGCGGGATGAGCCGCGCAGCGATGATCTGCCGGGCGCCGGGTTCACCCATCACGATCCGGGGGCCGGGCCGCGGCCGGAGGCGGGGTTCGGGGCGGGCGGGGTGCTGGATGTGGCATTGCCGGGGCCGGTGCTCGCCGCTGCCGCGGACGCGGCAACCGCGCGGGGTGGTGGCCTGGGGGAGTCGGAGTTGATCGGGGTGTTGTGCGCGTGGCAGCGGCTGGCGTCGTGGAGTCAGGCCCAGCTGGCGGCGTGTGTGAATGTGCTGGTGGCGGGGCGGATGGATCAGTCGGTGGAACTGCGTCGGCCGGCGCTGGCGGGGCACGTGGATGGCGAGGTCGCGGCGGCGCTGGCGCTGACCGGGCAGGCGGCTGTCCGCTTGTTGTCGGTGTCTGGGGGTTTGGGCCGGCTGCCGTGCGTGCACGCGGCCCTTGAGGCGGGCCGGATCGGCTGGGCCAAGGCGATGCTGTTCACCGATTACCTGGCCGGGCTGCCCGATGAGGACGCCAGCGAGATCGCGCAGGTGGTGCTGGGCGGCTCGGTGGGTAAGACGTCGGGGCAGGTGCGGGCTGCGCTGGCGCGGGCGGTGCTGGCTTATGACCCGGCCGCGGCGCAGCGGCGGCGGGAGGCGGCGCGGAAGGATGCCAGCGTGCAGTCGTGGGCGGAGGGGTCGGGGAACGCGTGCCTGGCTGGCCGGGAACTAGCGCCGGCTGATGTAGTCGATGCCTCCGCGCGGCTGAGCGAGTATGCCCGGTGGCTGCACGCGCACGGCGCTGACGGCACGATCGATGAGCTGCGCGCCGCCGCCTTCGTCGCGTTGCTCACCGGCCGGTCGCTGCACACCCTGCTGCCCGCCAGCAGCCGCGACGATGCGGCGGCGGGCGCTGACCCGGCCGAAGCCCACGCCGGCACCGGGGCCGCTCACGGTCCGGGCGCCGGATGCGGGACGGCCGGCACCACATCGGCCGGCGCTTCGTCGGCCGGCAGCGGGCCTGCAGATAGCGGGGCTGCCGCTGGCGGGACTGCTGGCGGCGGGCCGG
>Ga0335075_10017282_pt1 | contig 10730 bp, 13 predicted proteins | sample Lox_Sample_24_FD_206723 | JGI IMG/M metagenome (GOLD analysis project Ga0335075, IMG submission 206723) | Soil microbial communities from Loxahatchee National Wildlife Refuge, Florida, United States - Lox_Sample_2.4 | ecosystem: Environmental > Terrestrial > Soil > Wetlands | place: USA... | reverse complement strand
GTCCTTGCCACCCGGCAGGTAATCGCGGGATCCGGCACACATTTCGTGACATTCATGACGATCCGCATGCGCGGTCGCCGGGCTCATGGGGTCCGGGGAGGCAGATGCGGCGCCCCTTCCCGCCGGAACGCATTAACGGATGAGCGCGTGTAGTTATACCCCCTATCGCGAGTATAACTACACACGGTAATCGAAATGAGTCGGCGTGTGCGCGTTTTGACCCGGTGTGGAGCAAGGTCAGCCACGCACGGAGGCTACATCGGCCGGGTGGAGGCCGGGCGGTGTGCTGCACTCGGCTGCCCGTAGTCCAGTATTGGCGCATTCTGGCGATAGCTTCATGCAGCTGGCAGCAGATGGCCCCGCGGGGACGTTTTCGCAATTGCGCCAGACGTTCCCGCTGGAACGTCCGCGCAATTGCCCGGACGTTCCAGCGGGAACGTCGTTGCGCGGTTAAGCCTCTCCGGAGTGTCTTGTGGAACGCGTCACGATCGGGGGTGGGCCCGCCTCAGCGGCATGAGAGTGCCTGACGGCCCTCGGCGTGGCGAACCGAAGCACCCGGGTGCCGGGCGGCGTCTCGCGAGGGAGCGGGGACTCAGCTGTCAGCGGGAACTGGCACGGGCGACGGCTGCCATTCCCGCTTGATCAGCCCGTAGACCCACGAGTCAGAGACCTCGCCGTTCACGACGCAGTCTTCCCGCAACGTCCCTTCACGCACGAAGCCCAGCTTCTCCAGAACGCGGGCAGATGCCACGTTGCGCGTATCGGTCTCAGCCTGGACGCGATTGAGGTCCAGCGTGCCGAATGCCCACTGCAGCAGACCGCGTGCGGCCTCGGTCGCGTAGCCGTGGCCCCACGCCGCATCAGTAAAGCAGTACCCCAGCGATGCGCTGCGGTAGTCCGGATTCCACCGGTTCAGGCTGCACCAGCCGATGAACGCCCCGTCACAGGCACGATCCACGGCCAGCCGTGCCCCGGTGCCTTCCTGCGCCATCTGCCGGCAAGCCGCGATGAAACGCTCGGCGCGCGCGCGTTCGCTCCACGGTGGCGCGTCCCAGTAGCGCAGCACGTAGGCGTTGCTGTGCAGCGCGAACAGGTCGTCCGCGTCCGTGTCGTCGAAGGGGCGCAGCCGAAGGCGAGCGGTGTGCAATGTGGGGGTGGGCAGCGCCATGCGCGTCATGTTCCTTCCAGTGATTGGTGGCCGGTCAATCAGACATCCGATGCCGACCGCTCGCAACGGGTTTTCCTGGCGGATGGGCAGAACGAAGTGCCGCTCACCGGCTAGTTCCTCCTCGACCTCGCGGACTGGGATCAGCACCGCCGATCCGGTCGGCGCGCGGGCGACCAGGCGGATCAGGCGCCACGTCCGGCCAGGTTGCGGCGATGTAGCGTGTCTTGCGTGGCGGTGAATGCGGAGCAGGCCGAGGCGTGGAACGGCCCCAGCGGGCGGTACTTCGTGGAGCAGCGGGAGCGGCATGAGCGGATGCGGGGCCGGCTGACGGCACGGTTGCTAGCGGGTGCGCGGATCGGGCACGGGGAAAGCGTTCTCGACATCGGGTGCGGCTGCGGTGATGCGACCATCCTCGCGGCGCGCGCCGCCCGCGGCGGGCACGCGCTGGGTGCGGACTTGTCCCGGATCCAGGTAGCCGAGGCTCGCCGGCTCGCCGCTGCTGCCGACGTCGGTAACGCCAGGTTCGAGGTGGCCGACGCGCAGGTGCACCGTTTTCAGGCAGGAGCCTTCGATCTGGTGCTGAGCAATTTCGGTGTGATGTTCTTCGATGATCCGGCGGCTGCATTCGGCAATCTCAGGAAGGCATTGCGGCGCGGCGGCAGGCTGGCGTTCCTGTGCTGGCGTTCGCGCGATGAGAACCCCTTCTTCACCGTCGGTTTCGCCGAGGCTGCCGCGGTGCTCGGCGTCCGTGAGCTGGCGCCCGGTCCGGCGGCTGCGTTCTCCCTGGCCGACACCGGCCAGACAGGCGCGCTGCTGAGCGGCGCGGGGTTCGGCGGCGCCGAGTTCGCAAAGGTGGACGAGCCGATGCTCATCGGCCGTGACGTGGCCGACGTGATCGAGTACGAGCGCGCATCCCCGAGCGCCGCCGGGTTCCTGGGCGACCTCAGCGCAGCGCAATCCGCCGAGCTGACCAGAGCGCTACGGGACAGCCTGGCGCCGTACGCATCGCCAGGCGGCGTGACTATGCCCGGTGCCGCGTGGCTGGTCACGGCACGAGCCGCCTGAAAGCCGCGGGGCTCGCGCTGGCGGGCTGCCGCCGGGCATAGATGGGACGTTGCTGCGATTGAGGGAGATTCCATGACCACCGCTGCGCATAAGCCTGACCGCCAGGTTGCCGACCCCAAGGAACTGCTGCTGGGCTTCCTTGACTACTACCGGTCAGTGATCATCCGCAAGATCGAGGACCTGCCGGACGCTGAGCTGCGGGCCAGCCGTCTGCCGTCCGGCTGGACACCGCTTGAGCTGCTCAAACACCTGGTGTTCATGGAACAGCGGTGGCTGCGCTGGGGCTTCCGCGCCGAACAGCTCCCCGATCCGCACGGTGACGAAGACCAGGCCGGACGCTGGCACGCCGGGCCCCGCGACACGGCCGCCGACCTGATCGCCGCGCTTGCCGCCGCCGGCGAGCAGACCCGGACGATCGTGGCCGGGGCCGAACTGACCAGCCTCAGCGCGACCGGCGGCCGGTTCAGCGACAGCGACTCCCGGCCCCGGCCCACGCTGGCGTGGATTCTGATCTACGTCCTGCAGGAGTACGCCCGCCATGCAGGGCACCTGGACGTCGCACGGGAACTGATCGACGGCACCACCGGCGAGTAACCGGGCATCACCAAGCCGCGATCATGCGTGCCGGTCCGGCACCGACGATCAGGCTGGGGCGGCGGCCAGCTTCATGACGGGCTGCTTCATGACGGGCTGCTTCATGACGGGCTGCTTCATGACGGGCTGCTTCATGACGGGCTGCGGCGGTATAGCTCGGTCAGCATGGCGATGGCGGCATGGGTCGAGGGGTGCGGGTCGTGGCGCCGCCAGATCATCTGAACGGCGATTGGCGGGGCGTCTCGCAGTGGCCGGAAGACGACACCATCGCGCCGGTACTGGGCGGTGGTGCCTTCGGGGGTAATGCCGACGCCGCCGCCGGCCGCGATGATCGCGAGCCAGTCGTCGATGTCGCGCGTTTCGCGGATGCGGGGCTGGCTGACCCCTGGCCACATATCCGGGGTGGTGGTCCCGGTCCGGGGGTCGATCAGGACTGTGCGCTGCGGTATCTCATCGAGCCTGATGGAGCGCCGCCGGGTCCATGGATCGTCAGCCGCGATCGCGCAGTAGCGCCGTTCATAACCCACGACGGCGCTGGCGAAGCGATTGCTGCCGGCAGCTGTGCGCAGTACCGCGATGTCGCACAGGCCCTCGGCCAGGCCGCCGGTGGCCGAGTTGGTGCGGATCAGCTGCAGGTCGATGCCGGGGTACCGGGCGGCCCAGCGACGCTGGAACTCCCGGGTGTGCCGGCCCATGGCCGACCAGGCGTGGCCTATGCGAAGCGTGGTGTGGCCGGTGGTCGCTTCGGTGACCAGGTTGTCAGCCGCGACGAGTAGCTGCCGGGCCTGGGCCAGTATGTGCACGCCAGCCGTAGTCGGGGTGATGTTCCGGCTGGTACGGTGCAGCAGCCGGACGCCGAGGACCCGCTCCAGGGCCATGAGGTTGCGTGACACCGCGGCCTGCGAGATGCCGAGTTCGATAGCGGCATCGGTGAAGGTTCCCGAGTCCACGATCGCGACCAGGCAGCGCAAATGCCTCAGCTCCAGATCCATGACTGAAGCGTATAGCTGTCGCCATTCATGCATTTTGCGTATGCACCAGCCTGGCCCATGCTCCTGCCATGACCTTCTCGATGCGCGAGCGGCACCTCCCCTCCCCGTCCGGCGGTGCGGCCGCCGCCGGGCCGACGGGCCGACGGCTCGCCAGTGTCGCGCTGATGACTGGCAGTGCCGCGTCCAATCAGGTCGGCGCGGCAACTGCCGCACTGGCCTTCCCGGTACTTGGGCCCGCCGGGGTAGTCGCGGTACGCCAGTGGGTGGCCGGCGTACTGCTGCTGGCTGCCGCGCGGCCGAAGTTCACCTCGCTGACGCGCAAGCAGTGGCGGCCCGTCGTGGCACTGGCTCTGATCTTCGCCACGATGAACCTGTCGCTGTATACGGCAATCGACACGATCGGGCTGGGCCTGGCGGTGACGCTGGAGTTCCTCGGTCCGCTGTCGGTGGCCCTGCTGGCCTCGCGCCGCGCCATCGACCTCGGATGCGCCCTGATCGCCGCCGCGGCCGTCGTCGTCCTGGCCAGGCCGCAGCCGAGCACTGACTACGCCGGCATCTTCCTGGCCTTGCTGGCTGCCGCGTGCTGGGCCGGGTACATCCTGGTAAACCGGGTTGTGGGAGCTCGGGTGCCGGGCTCCCAGGGATCCGCAGCCGCGGCCAGCCTGTCGGCCCTGCTCTATGTTCCGGTCGGCATCTGGGCGCTGGCCAGCCATCCGATGACGGCTGCCGCGGTCGGCCGGGCTGCCACGGCCGGGCTGTTGTGCTCAGCCGTGCCGATGGTCGCGGACATGCTGGCATTGCGGCGGGTCCCGGCCAGGTTCTTCGGCGTCTTCATGAGCGTCAACCCCGTATTTGCCGCGCTCACCGGCCTCGTTGTCCTTGGCCAGTCGCTCGGGCTGGCCGACTGGCTCGCGATCACCGCCATCGTTACCGCCAACACGGTCAGTGTCGGCGGGCAAGCACGCGGCTCCTAGGAGGAGCTGGCGGCAGCGAGGTAGGCCGCGTTCAGGCGGTCGCGAACGCTCGGTGACCGCGCTGGGGGTCCGGAGTCAAGGTGCGAGCGGCGAAGCTCGTCCATGAGCTCTTGCCAGAGCGCGGGGCCGCCTTGTTCAAGCAGTTCGGCGCGAACCCGCAGCGCGCGGCTCGTGGGCCGGTGGCGAAGTCCCCAGCTGCCGAGTTGCGCGAACACGGGGACGAGCTGTATCGCAGGTTCGGTCAGGCTGTAGCGCGCCCGCTGGCCGGCTCGCGTGTCCTCACGGGTGAGCAATCCCAGCTCGACGAGTCGCTTGAGCCGGTCGGCGAGAATATTCGAGGCGATCCCCTCTTGCGAGCCGGCCTGCAGCTCCCGGAAATAGCGGCGGTCCCCGAAGACGATGTCACGCAGGACGAGCAGGCTCCAGCGATCGCCGAACACCTCAATGGCGGCGTTGATCGGGCACCCCGACCGCGGCTCATGCGCTTCACCCATACTGCTTGCAATCTACCACCGCCAGGTACTACCGTCCCGATAAGCGGTTGCAAACCACAAGCGGAAGGAGTCCCGTGCTGAGGCAAGTCGCGGAGGGTGTGCTGATTCACCAGAGCGAGTTCTGCCAGAGTAACGCCGTTGTCGTGGAAGGCCCGGCGGGCGTGCTGCTCATCGACCCCGGGATACAGGGCTCCGAGATGGCCTGCCTCGCGAACGACCTGTCCGATTCGGGCCAGACCGTGGTGGCCGGCTTCTCGACGCATCCGCACTGGGATCAGCTGCTCTGGCACAACAGGCTCGGATCGGCGCCCCGTTACGGCACGGCCCGCTGCGCGGCTACCATCCGGATGTCCTGATTCCGATGCTCGACCTGAACGGCACCGCGGACCCGATCGAGGACTACCTCACCGCGCTGCGGCTACTCGAGGACGCGGCGGACGACGTCGATGTGATCGTCCCCGGTCACGGGTCCGCTGGCGGAGCCAATCAGGTACGCGCACGGATCGAGCAGGATCGCGCGTACGTGCATGCCCTACGTGACGCCCGTGTTCCCAGCGACCCGCGGGTCGGCCCATCGGCCGCGTTCGGCAGGGGCTGGCCCATGATCCCGGGACAACGCGTGTTGTCATAGAGTATGCGGCGCCCCCGCAGGCCCATACCTGGCCAGGGCCGGGGCACCCGGCGGCATCGTCCCCGCCAGGCCGCCGGGACCGCCGCGGAGCCGGAACAACGTGGAAGTTTACCGCGTCGTGCCGGTCTGTCATACGTACACGACGGTTAGACTTCCACGACGCGGTAAACTTCCACGCTAAACCGGGACCAGGGTCGGCCCGCAGGCCACACTGGCACCGTACGGCATACAGGTCACTTCCCTGCCCGCATGCCGTCAGCCGGGAGCACGTCGCCGGCAGCAGCACCCCCGTACAGCGGACTTGAGCCGTCATCCGAGGGGAGAAGCTCTGCGCGCAACATGGCCATGACTTGGCCCCGGCGCTCGGGCCGCAAGTCCAGATCCAATGCGGTCTTGCCCGGATGCCGGATGATCATGAGCAGACCGCCGCCTCCGTGCCCCAGCGGTTTGCGATCAAGCCGCCGGGTTCGATTCCGTACCGGCTTAGCCACTTGGCCTGGTCCGCGCGTCCCATGTCCCGCAACACGCCGGTCATTTGGCGGAGGTCGGCTACTTCTGCATCGGCGCACTTCAGCAGCCAGTCGACTGCCTCGCCGGCACGACCGGTCTTCTCCATCAGGTGAACTGCCCACTCAAACTCGTTAGCGCGCTGGAACCAGGTGATGGCTTCGGCAGTCCGGCCGATCCGTGCCAGCATGTTGCCGCCTCGCTGGAGCGCATCGTCCACGCCGCTGTCCGCAAGATCCTGCAACCAGGCCAGTGCCTCATCAACTCGTCCCGCCCTTTCCAGGAACCACGTTCCCTTGCTCAGGCCACGAGCATCTCCATGTAGCGCGGCGGCCTGGTAGCACGTGAGCGCCCCGTCCGCGTCTCCCGTCGTCTCCAGCAGTTCGCCGATCACGGCGATGACCTGGGGATCATCCGGGTCCTTCTCGCGGAGCCACGTGAGCGCTTCGCCGGCTCTGCCTGCTTCCGTCAGGCGGTTCACCGTCCGGAGCATCGCATCACGATTTCCGGCGTCGGCCGCGCGGCGGTACCAGCCGAGCACTTCCTCATCCCGCCCCAGCCGACGCAGCATCCCGACCGCATCCTCCAGCGCCAAGACGCTGCCCGCGTCGGCCGCGCGGCGGTACCAACCGAGAGCTTCCTCGGTCCGTCCCCGTTTCTCCAGTATGGTGGCCACGGCATGCGATGACTGGGTGTCACCGGCCTCGGCCGCACGCTCATACAGGCTAAGCGCCTCATCCGTTCGCCCCGTATGCTGCAAGAGCCACGCGGCGCGGCGCAACCTTCCACTGCCCCCGTCCTCAGCGTGATCTTCCCACCAGCGAAGCGCCTGTTCTACGCCGGATTTATGCAGTATGAGCTTAATTGCGGCAGATCGTGCTTGAGAATCACCTCCCTCGGCCGCGCGCTCCAGGCATGCAAGAGCCAGATGGTCCTGCCCTGCGCCCCGGTAGATGCGGGCGGCCTCGATGAGGGCGTAAAGTGAGCCGGCCTCGCCGGCCCGCAGGTACCAGGTGAGTGCTTGGTCGTTAAGTCCCCGGAAGTCCGAGTGCTGTGCGATCGTGAGCATCGCGCTGCGGCGGCCATCATCAGCCGCGCGCTGGTAACAGGCGAGTGCCTCCGCCGTCCTGCCCGCGCCCAGCAGCCGGTCAGCCGCGGGTTCCAGCGCGGAAAGATCGCCCGCCTGGACGCGGTCCTCCAGCCAATGCAAGGTGACCTCAGTCCCGCACGCCCTCTCCAGCAGCTCGGCAGCGCGGTTCACGGCATGCGGATGACCTGCGTCGGCGGCGGCAACTGACAGCCCGAACGCGGTGCGGAACAAGGCCCGCCGCTCAGCTTGCGCAGCGATGGGGTCAAGATCGCCCTTGTCGGCATGAACCGCCAGGGCCTTCCATACCCCGGGTGGAGCGGCCAGGTTCCTGCGGGTGACACGCCCGGCCTGATCGAGGTAGTCGGACAGGCGGTAGATATGCAGGCCAGGCTCTGGCTGGCCTGGCTCTGACTGGCCTAGCTCTGGCTGGCCAGGGCGCGGGCGGATGGGGGTGAGCGGGCCGCGGACGCCCCGGCAGGGAGCGGCCAGGTAGTCCAGGGCATCACGGAACCAGCCGTGACCGAGGGCATCCCATTGCTGGTCAGTCAGGTAGCAGGGCGCCATGGCTGAAAGGAGCGCCCCTGGCAGCCGCAGGCCATGCCCCAGCCGCCGCGCGTCTATGGCCGCCTCGATCACCGCCCTGGCCGGGTCCGGGGCATTGCGGAAACGCTCCAGCAGGACGGGCACGCCAGCCAGGAACTGGGTGACCTGACCGCCTGCGGCAGCGCAGGCTTCGGCAAGGCGCGGGTCGGCTCTGGCAGCGGCCCGTGCCATGGCCAGGGCGGGATCAGTAAACGAGTCGGCCACCCGGATGTCCGTTCCCGCCAGCAGGACACGGGCCTGCGCGTGCGGATCCGGATCCTCCCGTCTGGCAGGCTCGGTAGTAAGGGTGGCCCAGTGCTCAGGCCAGATAGTCCCGAGCACGAGCACGGGCCCGCGGCTCGTGTCCCGCAGCAGCTCGCGCAAGCCGGCCGAAATCCGCTCACCCAGGTCACTGACCGGCGTGAGCAGGTAGTGGTGAGCGTCGTTGAGCCAGACTACGGTGCGCGGCCCGACTTCCCCTATCGCCTCAGCGGCTGCCTCAGGTCGTCCCGGGTCGATCGGATGCCACACCCGCCAGTCGTCCGACGGCAAACCCTGGATGGCCTCCCAGCAGGCCCTGGTCTTGCCCGTTGATGACCCTCCGACCAGGACCGCCATCACACTGCGGCCCGCGACGGCCCGGCCAACGGCTGAGCGCAGCCGTGTGTCATGTTCCCGCTTTATGTAGGCCGGCAGGACCGGCAGTGCTGGAGCCCCAGGCCTGGGCGCGACCTCGATTGGCCGGTGCACTTCCAGCATGAAGGGGTCTGTAACTTCACCTGCCGGCCACCCCACCGGGCCTCGCCGCAAACCGCGCCTGCCGATTGTTATGCCCCCGTATACGGAGCCGGCCACCTGGATGACCGTCTCCGCCTCCCCCGAAAAGCCACCAGGGACCGTGACATCTGGGCCAGTGACCACAGCATCACGATCTGCCTCGACGTCGAAGCGCCCCGGTCCACCCCCACCGCTTTGTTCTTCGGGCACTAGCCCTCCCAGCCACGAGCGCATCCCACGCCATCAAGTATGGGCCACCGCGCGCAGATCACCCCATTGTCACAAAGTGAGCACGTAACGGAGGGAGGAGTCGCCCGGCTGACACGATGAAGGCCTTTCCAGCCATTAGTCGGATCACGGGCATACCGCCGCAAAATGTAAGGCCAGCACCAGTTATCGAATTGGCACGATACCCCTCGTGCGTAGATGGTTTCGTTCTGCTGTTCCGGGGCAGAGGCTGCTGATCCTGGATGATATGCGGCAGTGGCTGCCGCCTGGTCACGCGGCGTTCGCGGTGATGGAAGCGGTCGGGCAGCTGGACCTGGACGGGTTCTATGCCGCGTACCGGGCTGACGGGCAGGGGCGGGTGCCGTATGACCCGGCGGTGATGCTGGGCCTGCTGTCCTACTGCTACCTGAAGGGGATCCGGTCCACCCGCAAGATCGGGGCGGCGTGCATCGATGATGTGGGCTGCCGGGTGATCGGGGCGGGCGCGGCACCCTCGCATCAGGCGTTCGCGACCTTTTCATCCGGCGGCACCGGGGGCAGCTGGCGGGCATGTTCGTGCAGGTGCTGTCGCTGTCTGCGGCTGAGGGCCTGATGCGGGGGCATGCTGACGCAGTGGACGGGTCGCCGGTCTCGGCGAACGCGGCGCCGTCGGCGAACGCGGACGGGGCGAAGCTGGCCGCGCAGATCGCGCAACTTGGAAGCCGCGCTGGCGGACTACCAGGACACCATCGCGGCCGGGACGCGGGTCCGGGGCAAGCCCGTCGCGCCGGCTGTCACCACCGCCGGGTCGCCCGGATCCGCGACGCCCTGGAGGCCCGCGCCCGGCTGGCCGCCGCCCAGGCCCGCGCTGCGGGCTCGGCGGTCAAGGTCAGCACCACCGACCCGGGCTCGCGGGGTGCTGCCCGGCAAGAACGGCGGCTAGCTGTAAGGCTGCAACCTGCAGCTGAACGCCGCCCGTAACCAGATCCTGCTCGCCATCAGGCTGTACGACAATCCCGCCGACGCCGGCGCGCTGGTCCCCATGATCGAGCAGGGATCGCCAACTGCCAGCTCGCCGGGCTGGCCGGCCAGATCCGGGCCTGGCTCGCCGACAGCGGCTACGCCTCAGCCGCCAGCTTCGCCGCCCTGAACCACCTGCTGCTGGTCGCGGTCCACGCTGAAGCCCCCCAGACCGGACGCGCCGGCCGGACGCCGCCGTCCCACTCGGCTGGGAGAAAGTAGCCGCCCGGCTCGCCACCCCGGCCGGTAAGAAGCTCTACAGGCGCCGCGCCCGGCTCGTCGAGCCCGCCTTCGCCCAGTTCTTCGCCCGGCTCGGCCGCTATCTCCTCTACCGCGGCAATGCCGCCCGCGCCGAAGTCCAGTTCCTCGGCGCCGTCCACAACCTGGCCAAGCTCCTGGATCACCGCCGCCGGTTCGCCGCCGCCACCTGACCAGCATCCCAGCACCCCCACGCCAGCCGCCCCGGCACCGCCAGGACGGCTGGCACCGCCATGCCCGCAACCCCCCGGACCAGAACCACCCCCCCCCCCCCCCCCCCGGCCCGGGCCCCCCCCCCCCCCCCCCCCCCCCCCCCCCCCCCCCCCCCCCCCCAAACCCCCCCCCCCACACACCCCCCCACACCCCGGGGT
>Ga0335075_10017281_pt1 | contig 10731 bp, 5 predicted proteins | sample Lox_Sample_24_FD_206723 | JGI IMG/M metagenome (GOLD analysis project Ga0335075, IMG submission 206723) | Soil microbial communities from Loxahatchee National Wildlife Refuge, Florida, United States - Lox_Sample_2.4 | ecosystem: Environmental > Terrestrial > Soil > Wetlands | place: USA: Florida... | reverse complement strand
CGTCACGGGAGCAAGCGCCGGCGGGCCTTGCGCCAAGGTAAAGACGTCCGAAAAGTTCGCCGCGGAATTGGTTAGTTGCTGGTTTGACAGCACTGGCGGGTTTTGGGTCACATTATGGCCAAAGGTCGAACCGAACGTGCCCAAATCATAGGCCCAGCCGTAACCGGCGCGGATGACTGTCTTGGAGTTCAACTGATAGGCAATGCCCGCCCGAGGCGCCAGATTGTGCCAGTTCATGGACTGGATGCCATAACTCGGAACGCCGCCTACGCCGAACACATACATCAAACCGTTGTTCAGATTGAGCGTGGCGCCATTGCCCGCCGCATTCACTGTTTCAGGGAAGATCATCTCCCAACGGAAGCCGAGATTGATGGTCCATTTCGGCGTTGGCCGCCACTCGTCCTGTGCATACCAGAAGAAGCGCTTTTCCCTTTCCTGCGCGTTAGTGCTGCTGCTGACGTAGCGCTGGAAGTTTGTAACATCTCCTAGTAAGAACGTCGCCAGGCCAACTCCATCGACCGGGTTTTGACCTACCGAAGGCACATTTCCGGTGACCTGCGAAGAGAACGTCAATTCGCCCGCGCGATGGCTGTCACTGGGCACGCGGAGGTTGAGCGCGTAACGGAGGTCGGCGCCCACCTTGAAGCTATGGTTTCCGATGACCTTAGTTACGTTGTCGACGAACTGGAACTGCCGTTCGGTTTGCGTCAGAGGGCAGTTGCACTGGTTCACGCCCAGGGCATAGCCGAGCTTGTAATCATTGAACGGCGCGTTGATATCGAAGTACGGCATACCCGACGTGTAGGTTTTGTCGAGGTTCAATCCGGGAATACCGGCGTCGGCGGCGGGGGTGGTACCGTAGCCGTTCGGAACGTCGAAAACGTGGTAGCGCATCCAACCGAAGCGGAAGTCGTTGATGAGGGTCGGGCTGATCGTGTAAGTCCAGCCGATTGCCAAGCTCTCGTTGAGCGCCTCGGAGCTACCGGCGTAGTTGCCGAAGTTCGGACCGCCGGCAAGTTCGCCGAATGCGCCGGGTGCCTGCTCCGTATATGCGGCGTAGCTGTAGCGCCCGAAGATTACGTTCTTCTCATTGAGGTAGTAATCCTCGCGCGTGTTCCACAGATTTCCGGTGATGGCAACGTCGCCGTTCACGGCATAGTTATTGATGAACGGCGCATTCCCGACTTGCTGAGTGTTGGGCAACGGGAAGTAGGACATGATCTTGAGCGCCTGAGGGCTCAATTCGCTCATTGGGATGATGTTGTTCGCGTAGGGCGTACGTCCGACGCCCGTCGCCGGGTTTCCGGTATTGGGATCGAAGATCTGGTAATTGGGGCTATAGGCCAACCAATCGCTGAAATTACCCGTGCGATTCAGGGCATCGGGAACGCTCGTAACCAGAGAGCCGCCCTGCGCCTGCCGATTGAGCTGGGCATCGCCGAAAAAGAAGAGCTTATTTCTCTTAATAGGCCCGCCGATCGATCCGCCCCACTGATTCTGTCGATACAGCGCCGCGGGAAGGCTCGAAAAGGGATCTCTTGCAAACGTGGTGAACCCCGGCGTGTTGAGCTGCAGGTATTCGAATGCATCGCCGTGGAAGCCATTCGTGCCGGATTTGGTAGAGTAATTGGCGATGCCGCCGCCAACATATTCAAACTCGGCATCGAAATTCTGGACCGATTGCTTCAGCTCCGCCAGGGAATCCATCGTCGGATTCACAACGATAATTCCGAGGATGGGATCCTGGTTCGTAGTTCCGTCGAGCTCATAGCCCATGGCCGAAAAGAGTTGGCCGTCAACCACCATCTGAACGCTACCCTGGGGGTTTTCGTCGGAGGCGTGCTGCCATCCGATTTTGGCCGAGCCGGGCTCCAGTAATTCCATCGATTGAATATTGCGACCGATGTTCGGAAGTTCGGTGATTTCCTGGGTAGAATAAGTTTGCGCTACGTCGGCGCGGTCAGCCTGCAGCAGTGGAGCGGACGCAGTCACTTCCACTTCCGTACTGACGCTGCCTACCGTGAGGGCTACGTCGTAACGAGCCGCCTCGTCGACGCGGACGTCGATGTTATTCGAGACGACTTTTGAGAATCCCGTCGCCTCGATTGTCACTTTGTATGGGTCGGGAATCAGGTGGCCGATGGCGTAATTGCCCGACGCATCGGTTGTGGCTTCAAAACTCGTACCTTTTGCCTGATCAGCGGCGGTGACCTTGGCGCCGGCGACCGCGGCGCCGGATGCGTCCGTTACGGTCCCCAGAATGGACCCGAAAACCTGTTGGGCGTTTGCGATTGTCGGGAGCGAGACAAGCGCGACGGTGGTCAGCAAAACGGCGAGAGAACCCCTAAAACACTTAAACATTGTGTTCTTCTCCTACGAAGATCAATGGAAACCGGCGCAGCGGGGCCGGCCCAAAGGGAAACCTCAGAAATCTTGGATTAGTGTGTTCCTATTAGTCCATGCAACGCAAGTTATTCCGGGTTTGATACTGTTACACGACTGAAACCTAGCCCTTGCAAAAAGTTGGCTGGCTTGTTACGCTTCCGTAAGTGTCGGTTACAGGGGTATCGGGAGTCGTCGGAGCCGATCGCGACAGCAGGCTGCGACAGGTGGAACGACTCTGTTCGAGCGATTTGCTGCACGGCTCGGAATCTCTCTGTAAATTACTGCGCTATTTGGCGGAGCAGTCGCTGGACCATCCGGGGGCGGCGGTCAAGGAATACCAAATCGCCACGGAGGTCTTCAAGAGGCCCCCGAATTTCGACCCGCGCATGGATTCCACGGTGCGGGTACAGACCGGGCGGTTGCGCTCGAAACTTGCCGAGTATTATGCGCGCGCGGGAGCGGATGATTCCTGGGTCATCGAGATTCCGAAGGGCTCCTATAGCATCGCCTTTCAGCCTCGCGTGGCGCACGCGCAGCCCGAACTGGTCCCGTCGCATACGGTAGCCGAAGCTCCGCCGAAAAACGCGCCACCCCCGCGGGCGAATCAGCCACTGGTGGTTACGGTGGCGATGCTGGGCGGCTTGCTGGCGTTGTGCGTGGTGGCGCTGATCTATCTTTTTCTGAACCGAGCCCCGAGCCGGCCCGATGTGAAGCCCGTGGCGCCGAGCGCCTTGGCTACTTTTTGGGCGGGATTTCTGGACAGTCCCGATGAACCCCTCGTGGTCTTCAGCAACGCCGAATTCGTGGGGCGCCCGGAAACGGGAATGCACTACTACAATCCGATAATCGACAAGCCGCAGCCGATTCACGATCACTACACGGGCGTCGGCGAGGTCTTGGGCATGCATGAGCTGGATCGGGTTTTTACGTTGCTCCACCAGGGGTTACGCGTAAAGCGCGGCCGTTTGCTGACCATGGACGATGCCAAAAATAGCGACCTGATTTTCATGGGATCGCCTTCGGAGAATCTGTCGTTACGCGAAATACCGACGACGCAGGAGTTTCTGTTCCGGCGGCTCAAGGACGGCCCGAGGAAGGGCGACTTGTCGATTCAGAATGTGCGGCCGCGCCCGGGTGAACAAAGCGTCTTTCTTTCGACTGCGCAACTGCCCGTTACCGAGGATTATGCCGTGGTGGGGCTGATGCCGGGACTAAATCCGTCGCGATGGGCGCTGGTATTAGCCGGGCTTACCACGTTGGGAACGCAGGCGGCGGTGGAGTATGTGACGCGCGCGAATACGGTGGAGGATCTGCTAAAGCAGATGAAAGTGACGCCAGGGTCAGGGGCCGGGCAGGGAAAGACGCCGCCATTTGAGGCGGTCCTGGAAGTGAAGATCAGCGGCGGGGTACCGGTGCACAGTAAGGTAGTGGCGTTCCGGCTGCGGAAGTGAAAAGCGCCCGGCTTCGGTCTATTTGACACGCAGCCGACGCGAACGTCTCCTGAGCACGGGTCCGGCGACAAGACCTGCCAGCAGCAAAACGAAGGAAGAAGGCTCGGGAACGGCGCGTTTGTCCGTTGGATGGGAATCAAGCCGAGCAATGGCGGATTGGGGGAGGAGAGCAACCCCAGTCATAAAGACCCCGTTTGCAACAGTCTGCGGCAACCTACGAAGCGATCGGGACCAAGTTCTTCTGTTTCAGCCCGTTGAGCGCCAAACCATAGCGGCCGCGGACGCCGGTTTTTTCGAAGATGTGCTTCAGGTGGATCTTCACCGTTCCGGGACGGATTCCAAGCTCCTGAGCGATTTCCTTGTTCTTGAAGCCCTGTTCCACCAATTCCAGCACTTGCTGCTCGCGGGCGGTCAGTTCTGAGCGGGGGTACCGGTCGGGCCGCACGGCATCGCGGAATACGGTGTCTTCCATCCAATTGCGGCCGGCCGCTACGGTGTTAATGCAACTCATGATCGTGCGCAGGTCGGCGCCTTTTCGAACGATGCCGCTGGCGCCGGCTTGAAGGAACCGCAGCGCTTCCGCCTCCGTCATCGACACGCCCCAAACCACGACCAGCGGGGGATGATCCAAGACCCGAAGTTCGTGCAACCACTCGAGCACGGCGTGCGTGCCGAACGCCTTATCAATAATGAGAAGGCTCGGGGAACCGGTTCGGACGAGCGCCATACCGGATTCGAGGGACTCCGCCCAATCGATAAACTCGAACCCGGTACTGGATTCGAGCAGCACGCGCACGCCCTCGGCAGTGATGGGCTGCGTATCGCAGATGGCAACTTTCGTAACTTTTTCTACTTGCGGTTCTTGATCCGGCATTCGACTCTCCAGTGGCGCTTGCGCTCCGAGGACTCTCGGTCATTCGCCGGAGTCCTTGCCCTCGTGAACCTTATCGTCGAGGGTGTTCGAACTTATAGTGCGTAACCGGAAAAAGCCTCTCATGTTATCGTTACGCGCAGCCGATGTGGGGGTTAGAAGCATTTTGTAGGGAAGGTCCGCCCAGAGCGAATCGTGGCTGAAACGCTTAAACTTAACGGCAATTGGAAGGCACTGTTCGTCGGTCCCAATCTCAAGATTCGGCGCGAGTTAACGCCGTTTTTGACGCCCCATTTCGCGGCATTTGCGGGCGAGGACCTGGACAGTTACCCGAGCTTTAACCAATTGGCTGAGTCTTTCCGGGCCAACGGCGTCAATCTGTGTTTCCTCGACGCCGTTTCCGACCGGAACGCCGCCCTGTCGCTGATTCCCGACATCCTGCGCGCCAAACCGGGTCTGCCCATCATCGCGGTTCTTTCGGCCAACGACCCCGACCTGATTCTAAAATGTCTGCGTCTTGGCACCTCCGAATTCCTGTTGCAGCCGTTCACGGAGGATCAGGTGGTTGCGGCCGTCGAGAAACTGGCCCGGCTACAACCCTCTTCGGTAGCCGGTGGCCATCGGGGCAAGATTTATTGCGTTATGCCGGCCAAGGGCGGTTCGGGGGCAACCACGATTTCGTGCAACCTGGCCTATCAATGGAAACGGCTGGGCGCGAATCGAATCCTGCTCGCGGATCTGGATCCGTTGGCCGGGACCATGTCCTTCGTTTTGAAGCTGAAATCGAACTATAGCTTCATCGATGTCATCCAGCGGTCGTCCGACATCGATGCCGACCTGTGGAAAGCAGTAACGACAAATCGCAACGGCGTAGACGTCCTGCTTTCGCCCGAAGCGATGATCGCGGGGATTAGCGATTTGAACGATGCCTCCTCGATTCTCGAATATGCGCGCGCGGTTTACGACGTAGTGGTTGTCGACGTGGGGAATGTCTATGGGGAATGGAACCTGAGCCAAGCCCGGCTTTGCGACGAGTTGCTGCTGGTGACCACCAACGAGCTTACTTCTTTGCAGGCGGTCCAAAGATCGTTGAGCTACCTGGATGCCAATAATATCGGGCGGTGGAAAATCCGAGTGGTCGTGAATCGCTACGACCGGCACGTCGGGTTGAGCCGGGAAAGCATCGGCACGGCGCTTCACACCGACATCTATCACGTGATGCCCAGCGATTACGACGCGGTGCAGCGGGCGGTGATCGACGGCAAGCCGATCCCGCATGGCACGAATTTAGGAAAGAGCATCAGCGGTCTGGCCGATCGGCTCGCGGGCAAGGAACAGGCCGCCAAGAAAACCACGTCCTTCGGCGGGATGTTGGGAGCTCTGTTTTCAAGAACGTCGAGCTGACGCCGAACAAGTCCGAAGCGCGCCTCGTTAGGGAACGGGAATCCTATCTTCTGAGGTGAAGGGGGATGCCGGCAATCCCGCCGAGTTATAGAGGTTGACCACCGGCGCGTTCGCCCAGCCGTAACGCACCTGCTTTGGCGCGGGGACGTCGGGGTTGCTTAACAGCACGGTGTCATTATCTATGCGCGCCGTGGCGGTCACGAAATGGCCGTCGGAGCCCGCAATCTCGAAACCGGTCAAATCGCCGCCCCGGGCCACCAATCCGGTGGCCGTGTGATCGAACCATACACGAATCGCGTTGCCCTCGGGCGTGGCCTGCCGGAACGACGGACCGGAATATTCGATGTTCTCGCCATAAGCTAGAGCTCGCGCCGCCAAAGCCAGGCGCGCGCCGACGGTTTGCTTGTCCGCGGGATGGACATTGTCGGGATTACCGATGTCGATCGTGACGGCCATCGCCGTATTCGACAGGGATAGCGCTCGCCGCTGCGCCTCACGAATCGCCGCCCAGGCTTCGGTTGGGTTCGATTTGAAATTTGCGATTTGCACAAAGAGAAATGGAAAATCGCCTTCGCGCCATTGCGATCGCCAATCGCCGATCAGCGCGGTGAACAGCTTCGCGTACAGGGGCGCGAACGTGAGCCGGCTATTCGATTCGCCCTGATACCAAATGATGCCTTTGATCGCGAACGGCGTGAGAGGCGCGACCATGCCGTTGAATAACGCCGCGGGAGCCCACGAGCGCGGATCGGGGCGCCAGGCGTGTTGCGGCGCTGGTTGGCCGGCGGCGCGCGCGGCCTCGTCTTCACGATGTTCTTTGGCCAGGACCACGGCGGCGTCCGCTTGCGATTGCATCATGGCGGCACGGGTCGCGAATACCGGCATTAGAGATGCGTCGGACGAGATGCCCTCGAGGCTCACCCAGGCTTCTGCCACCGTTCCGCCCCAGGTGGAATCGATGAGTCCGATGGGGACGTGCTCGCGCGCGGCAAGCTCGCGGCCGAAGAAATAGGCAGCCGCGGAGAAATTGGCCGCTGTTTCGGGAGTGCATGGGGTCCAGACCGCGGCTGCATTGCGCAGCGGGAAGTCGGACGGTTTCTTTGGGATGACGAGCAGGCGGATGCGAGGCTGGTCGGCGCGAGCGATCTCGTCGGCGGAGTCTTTTACGGGAGCGCCGGGGAAGCCTTTGAGAGGCATCTCCATGTTGGATTGGCCGGACGCGAACCAGACGTCGCCGACGAGGATGTCGTCCAGGGTGATTTGGTTGATTTTGAGTTGGTATGGGCCGCCGGCGGGTTCGGGGGGAAGATACACGCTCCAGTTACCGAGCTGATCCGCGGTCGCAGAGCGCGTGGCTCCATGTAGTTCGACGGCGACTTGCTCCCCCGGAGCCGACCAGCCCCAGATGTGGATGGGCCGGGCGCGCTGGACCACCATGTGACTGCTGAGGAAGTTGGGGAGGCGGACTTCGCCGGCGGCCGGTGTTATGGCGGCGAGGAAGAGGGCACAGGCAGTCGCGACGGGATTTCGCATATTTCGATTTTGACTTACATTGAACCAGCGCGATTGACAATAGCGCGCAGGATGCCATCCTGCCGTACTTGGGAGCAGGCTGATACACTGATCCGAAAGGCCATAACTGTTGACCGGCAGGCTGGGGAACTACCAGGTCCTCGATTCGCTTGGATCGGGAGGCATGGGTGAGGTCTATAGGGCGCGCGATTTGCGCCTCGACCGGATTGTCGCCATCAAGATTCTGCGCCGCGATGCCGCTGCGAGCGCCAACTCCCGGCAGCGTTTCATTCAGGAAGCTAAATCCGCTTCCGCATTGAATCACCCAAACATCGTCACCATATACGACATCTTCGAACACGACGGCGTGGATTGCCTGGTGATGGAGTGTGTCGAGGGCAAGACGCTCGCGGAGTCGATCGCGCATGGCGGCATGCCTGTGAAAGACGTATTGCGCATTGCGCTGCAGATCGCCGAAGGGCTGCGCAAAGCGCACGCGGCAGGCATCGTCCATCGCGATATCAAACCGTCGAACATTATGATCTGCGCCGACGGTCCGGTGAAAATTCTCGATTTCGGGCTGTCCAAGCTGACCGAGTCGCAGAGTCCGGGCGACGACGCAACTCGCAGCTTCGTAACCGAGGAAGGCGCAGTGGTCGGAACCGTGTCGTACATGTCGCCGGAACAGGCGCAGGGCAAGCCGGTCGATCACCGTTCCGATATCTTCAGCTTCGGCAGCGTGCTGTATGAGATGCTCACCGGCCGCCGCGCCTTCCACGAGGATTCCAAGGTGGCCACGCTCGCGGCGCTGCTGCGCGCCGACCCGCCTCCGCTTCCATCGCCCGGCGTCCCGCGTTCGCTTGCGCGCATCGTTTCCAAATGCCTGCGCAAGAACCCAGACGAACGCTGGCAGCACATCGCCGATATCAAGCAGATGTTGGAGGATGCCGCATCCGATTACGACTCCCCTGAGAGTGCCGCGTCGCCGGCCGCCGGAAGCCGGAGCTGGCGGTGGTGGCCGGCAGCTTTGGCCGCAGGCGCGATCGTTGCGCTTCTGGGCTACATCGCTCTTCGCCCAACGACCGCCAGCTCGGACAGGGTTGCGACGCTGGGGATGCTCACCGCGGATGACGGATTGTCAGGCTATCCCGCCATCTCGCCTGACGGCAAACTCGTCGCGTTTGCATCCGATCGCGCCAAAGAAGACAACCTCGATATTTGGGTACAGCAGATTGGCGGACGCGACCCGATCCGCCTTACAAAGGATGCGGCGGACGAGAGCGACCCGGCGTTTTCCCCCGACGGCGGCATGATCGCGTTCCGATCGGAGAAAAATGGCGGAGGAATTTATGTCGTCCCGGCGTTGGGCGGCTCCGCCGTCCTGCTGGCGCCTCTGGGCCGCAGCCCGCGGTTTTCGCCGGATGGCCGCTGGGTGGCTTACTCGGTCGGCGGCAACGCTGTCTCCAATGCGGGCACGACGGGAGTGTTCATTATTGCCTCGGGCGGCGGCGTGCCACGCGCCATTCATCCGGAGATGGCGACCGCGACCGATCCGGTGTGGTCGCCGACATCGGACGCGCTGCTGGTGTTCGGCCGAAAGGACGCCAAGGCGCCGGCGCGGACCGAGCTGGACTGGTGGGTTCTCCCGATCGACGGCGGCGCTCCGAAACGCACAGGCGTTTATGCCAGGCTGGATGCACAAAAGCTGACTCGGCCTCACTTCCCGCAAGGACTGCCCTTCGCTTCCGACTGGCAGCGGCAGCGAGGCGATCGTATCCTCTTTACTGCCTCTACGGGGGAAGCCGCGAACCTCTGGGAAATCCCACTGACCGGCACGGGATTGGCGCAGCGGTTGACTCTCGGCCCAGGCGTGCAGGCGCATGCCAGGTGGTCGAGTAATGCCCAACGCATGGTTTTCGAAGCCGAAGATCTGGATTTCAACATCTGGTCGCAGGCACTGGACCGGGTAAACGGAGCAGCGAAGGGTCCGCTGGAGCCGCTGACGGAAGGAACGGCGCAGAAGCTTTCCCCCTCTGTGACGTGGGATGACGCGAAGATCGCCTACGTGAGCCGCGACGCGGAAGACCGCTGGTCATTAATTGTGCGTGACCGCATATCGCGCGCCGACCAGATGCTGCTGTCCAGCCCGGAAGAGATATCCGGAAGAATTTCCGGCGACGGCGCGAGGGTGGTGTACACCACAACAAACTACGATTTGTTTTCGGTACCGGCGGGCGGAGGCATCCCCGAGAAACTATGCGACCGCTGTGGGACCGTCATGGGCTCGTCCACTGACGGCAGCCGGGTTCTTTACGAGCCTCTTGAAAATGAAGACGTCCTTATGGAGGATTCCGCCCGCCATTCCCCGGTGAAGCTGGCGTTGCGCCCCACCCGGGACGTGATCCTTTCGGGCGCGCGATTCTCGCGCGACGGCAAGTGGGTTGCGTTCCACGCGCTTCACAACGCGACGAACACCGCCCAGATCTGGGTGGCTCCCGTTGGAGCGCAACTTCCCGTGCCGCAATCACAATGGATTCCGATCACGGACGGCTCCAAGTTGGAGCGCGACCCGGCCTGGTCGCCCGATGGGCGGTTTCTCTATTTCATTTCGGACCGCGACGGATTCCAATGCATTTGGGCGCGCCCGCTCGATGCGTTGACAAAGAAGCCGTCGGGGGAAGCGTTTGCAGTGCGCCATTTTCACTCGGCGCGCCTATCATTGCGGTACGTGGGGAGCCAGGGCTACTACACGGGGCTGACCGTAGCCGACGGCGCTCTCGTGTTTGCGATGGGGGAATTGAAGGCGAACGTCTGGCTCGAAGAGAATGGCCGCTAGAATCAGCGTTGTCGTCATCACTCGGAACGAAGGCTCCGAACTGAGGCGCACGGTCGAAAACTTCGACGATACGCTTCCCGCGGGCGGCGAAATTCTCGTGATCGACGATGGGTCGAGCGACGGCTCCGCAGGCCGGCTACGAACCGAGCGGGGCAGAATCAAGCTGCATCGTGTGGAGAATTACGGCGTCGCGCGAGCCAGGAACTTCGGAGCATCGCAGGCCCGCGGCGATGTGATCGTCTATGCCGACGCGCATATCCGGCTCGAAC
>Ga0335075_10017280_pt1 | contig 10731 bp, 15 predicted proteins | sample Lox_Sample_24_FD_206723 | JGI IMG/M metagenome (GOLD analysis project Ga0335075, IMG submission 206723) | Soil microbial communities from Loxahatchee National Wildlife Refuge, Florida, United States - Lox_Sample_2.4 | ecosystem: Environmental > Terrestrial > Soil > Wetlands | place: USA... | reverse complement strand
TGTGTCGGTCAGGGACAATGAGTTTTCCGTCATTGCGTGGCATTTATTTATGGTAGGTTAGCAAGACAGCAACATGCGAGATTCGTACGTGGAGATAATCGGGCAGGTCCAAAGTGCGACCAGTATCAAAATGTTTGCAGTTCTGAATCTTGGAAACAATATCGGTAAGAATTACGTTCATGATCCTATGCAAGCACTGATGGAACAGCACAGACATGGACGTTGTGAATCACACCATAGAACTCATGCATACTCCTATCATGGCTGCCTACTGGTCCACGAAGACATGAAAACACGGTTTATATCCGCTCTTTACTTTTCCTATCAAGTCTCGAGCTGCTGCCGACAAATGTCTAACTAAGAAACAGGCACTTTGACCATGTATTTTGATATCTTCATTGCGTTTTTACTATCACTTTTCTCTTGACTGAGGAGTTTTGCCCGAAATGTGATGAGACGGCTTCAGGTTGCCACACGCTTTCGTCCTTGTTCTCGCTGACCATCGTGCCCGACGTGAGCAGATGCAGTCCGGGAAATCTAAACCGTCTCTGCGCCAAAAAGAGCTCAAAATAACAGTCTACGCGAGCAGTTCTTACGTCGTGAGGACTATTTGCTGAGACTTCCATCCAGGCCAATCAGACAAAAATCAGTGCTTTCTTCACCAAGCCTAAGGAGATTACAGTAAACGGTGATGAAAACAGTTCAAAGCCCACAATACGACCTCTGGACAACACCAGCCAGCATACTCCCATTTCCCCGATCGCCGATCTCCCGCAAACGCGTCCACCAAGAATACAACCAATTTCTGCGAACCTTAGAAACGAAAGACGCGTAGAAAATGAGGTAATAGTCATCGAGGACTCGCCTGTACACCCGGTGGCGGCTCTCAAGGACGTGAAGGCAGATCGTGGCAGCAGCTTTGACAAAAGTCCGGTATTCCCACTGTCGAACGGATCACCTGCCATGGTTAAAGGGGGAAAAGCTATTCACCCCTTCTTCGTCACCAAGAGTAATACGAGTGTCAAATCGTCTAAACCCGAGCCTCAATCGAAGTCAACCCACGTTGTCCTACCGAATGATCTGCCATTGTGGCCAACGGCAGAGAGCATACATTGTGGCGGCTCGTTTCGTCAAAGTACGCAGGTGTACGTCGGCCCGAGAAAGGCTATTGATATTTCTGTATCAAGAAAAGCAACAAGGCCTTTGGAAATGATGTCGACCGGTAACAGGTTTCCGTCATGGCTCGTCCAAACAGCCCCCCGAAGAGCGGTGCCTATTGCCACTGTGCCAGTACCCAGGCTCACCTCCGCAGAGATACTTGAAAGTATTCCGGAAGCTCACCAGCTACATCCAGCAATATCCCGTCTCATAGTTCGCCCTGGTACGACATATCCCTCTCACCGCATTTGGAATGACAAATACGCCCCTAGGAGGGCTGAAGAAATACTTCACAACACAAACAAAGCTCTTTATCTTCGAGATTGGCTCAAGGCTCTAGAAATACAGATGGATAGTGCAGAACCTGCCCAAGAGGCTCGGGGTATTAAAAGGCCTCGTCCCAAAGTCCAGAGGGACGTCGGGAAGAGAAGGGGAAGAAAACGACAGAGGCTTCTGGGGGACCCATTTGGCGGTTTGAATGACTTCATTGTAGACGATGACGAATGGGACTCGAGTGAAGACGAAGAAGAGGATGGATACCTCAGTTTAGGAGACGATCTACCCAGAACGTCTACGGTCTCCAGTCCCATCAGCTCTAGAGAAGTGTCCCCTCCCCCCCCGCCATTGATCTTGCCCCGCGGGACGAGATCGAGGCCATTTGGACAACGAATCGTTGATTCCCCGCCACCAAGGTCTCCACCGCCTCTTCTCCGGGAGAGGGTAGAGCCCGAGAGATCCGACCTTAAAGATGTGGAGGATGAACTGGTGTCGCTGACGGAGCGACTCGCCAACACAATCCTTCTAACGGGACCTTGTGGGTCTGGGAAGACTGCGGCTGTATACGCGTGCGCGGAGGAACTCAAATGGAAGGTGTTTGAGTTCTACCCTGGGATTGGAAAGCGGTCAGGGGCTGGCTTCATGGCCGAAGTTGGAGGGACCGGGGACAATCACCGTGTCGGAGGAACAGAAAAAGAGCAAGGGGGCCTGAAGCTCAGTCAGACGCTTGGATATTTCACCTCACCTTCGAAGAAAGGTCCCGCCTCTGAGGGACCATGCCCCGAGTCGAACCAAGATAATAATGATGTGCGACAGTCTCTCATTCTGATAGAGGAAGCGGACATCGTTTACCAATCGGATGGAAACCTATGGCCAACGTTAATCAACTTCATTCGAAAGTCACGGCGACCGATCATCCTGACTTGTAACGGTAAACATGATACGTCTCTCTCACAAGCCCGTTTCTCACGCAAGCTGCCTAGATGAGAGTCTAATACCGTCTACCGATATTCCATTGCAAACTACGTTGAAATTTGAGCAGTGTGACGTCGCGTTGGCGACGTCCTATCTTCAAGCGATTAGCCTTGCCGAGGGGCGCCCAGTAGAGCGCAATGTTGCCCATGCCATTTACACCAACGAAGCTGCCTACTTTCCTATGGAAGCAGACATTCCGGACCAGCCCATGTTACCGGTACCAAGTCAGGGTACCTTGGTCCTACCAGATCTGAAAAGGGCCATCAATCATTTGGAAATTTCGCTAAAGACATTGTGTAATACTGTGGGTACGCAAGAGGAAAGCCTGGCTGGTTTTGGGAACTGGTCGGAGCAGCCTGCCGTGGTTCCCGACCCCGTCGTCGAGATTTCATGCCCACGCCATCATAAGCATTCGCCCGATGGGGATTTGGAAACCATTCTGCAATTAAGCAACTTTTTGGAATCGATCTCATTTGGCGATGCTCATGTGAGCCGGCGAACGGAGGTATCGCTCGTGGTAAGTCTCATGCTGCTCTGTAAAGGATGAGATAGATATTTACGGTATCAGCTTGGGTCTATTGACCGACATGGTCCATCACCAGACGATACGCTAGGGCATACGCTATTGAGCCAGAGGCAGGAGCCGGAAGAAGCCTTCGGCGTCGCGTTGTGGCCACGCGACGAAGACATGGCAGTGCGTGTGGCGTACCAGGCCAGATTACAACTTGAACAACGTGGATATGGGGAGATAGCTAGACGAGAACTCATGCCTTGGACGGTTACTAGGTCATCGTCCATCCTCTCCAACCGAGATGATGCCCTTGGGTTGAGATGGGGATTCGATACGATGTGTCTTGCACTGGCTAGGAGCGAGTATCAGGGACGGATTGTCAAGGCTCTAGATGAGAAGATTGGGCTGGGCTCTGCGCTACTGCCGCGGCCAGAGTGCCTGCTGGATTACGTTCCGTACGTTCAGGAAATGGTGAGGGGAATGCAAGGAAAGTGGAGATGGATGAGTCCGGAGGGATGTCGCGTGCTGCTTGCTGAAGCCCTGATATCGTCAGAGGAAGGGTTGGCTGGGCGAGAGTGATGGGTTTGTAAATCGGGCCCAAAGGTGCTAGTGCGAGAGCGGGAACCCCCTAACCTCTTACGATCAGCTTGTACCCTCTGACCCTAAATATCTTCGCTCGTTCACCACCGTCCTTGTAAATTTGTTGATAAATGGAGGAATATTCCCCGGAGTCGGCGCCACCTTCGACCCCTTCCGTCTCTAGTCTGCCCTCCTTCTCAACGCTGGACAATTTATACATCTCAAAGCCGCCAGGCGGGTTGGGGCCGGACATAACGTCGCTTGCACACAATTCTCATCCTGGATACAACCTTCAACCCAGCTTCAAGCCTCACCTGCCCGCCCTCTCGGTCGATCACATCCGAACTACTCTCTCCTCAGGCCGTCCAGGCTCCCCGTTTTCGTTTGGAAACCCACCCGCTTATCCAAGAGTATCTCCCGGTAAGCTCTTCATTTTTCTCCTCTTTTTTTGTCTGCTTGCTTAGGCAGCGCTTTCTCGCCATAATTACCCCCTCCCGGAACACCAACGCTGATGCTCTGCAGAGGACCGTGCTATTCCCTCAGGAAAGAGCGACAGACCTTGGCCCTCTTACAATCAGTCGGCGGAGAGAGAGCTCGGTGCTGACACTATGGACGTCGAACAGCATGACCCCCACACTCGTGCCCCTCCCTCCTCCTTTGGCCAGAACAGGCTCACTCTGGACCCTGAAGCTTCCGCCAAAGATCAATACCCCGCCGACTTTGATTACACCATGCGTCGTCACTCGATCGCCGCTCTCCAATCCTCTGACCCGCACCAAGTTCAACCTGACCCTCATCAGCAGGGACCCCGGTCTCCCTTTCATCCCAGTTTGCAGGGAGTAAAGCGTAAGATCTCTCATGGATCTATCATCTTCGGAGGCCAAACTCCTGTCGAAGCCGAATTTCCAGAACCCTATCGCAGTCCCATGGATCCAGAACCACCCAAAAGGCGTGGCTCAGCCTTTGACGCACGTGGGATAGCTCAGATGTCTCTTGCGGATCGCAGAGACTCTGCTGACTCTGGTCGCTTCGCTCCTCCCGGCAACTGGTGGGACAGAAGGGATTCGACCACGTCAATCTATTCCAACGCCTCCGGTGTCTCCAGCGTCGGAGGATACAGCTCGTATTCGGGAGACACAAAGCAGCCCTGGCCCAATCCTCAGCGGACGCCACAACCTCACCTACCGGATGGTTTGCCTCCGAATGCGCGTCCGTTCTTACCCGATGCGCGTACGCCCACTTCTCTCGGCCATGGAACAACACCATATCCTGATAGACGCATGTCCGTACCCGACGCTGCTCTAGCGGCTGCAGGTGCTGTCAGAAGCTTCCGGTCTCGTTCGCGGCCCCCATCACGGGGAGGAGTCCCTCAACCAGCTCAGAATGTAACGCCACCTCATTTACCTCAAATCACGGCGACGCTGGCAAACACGAATGAGAATTACCATGACCCTAACATGGGAATGACGCACCACCAGCAACACATAGCACCGCAACCAAATTCGGCCATGCTCACCACGCCAAAGGAGGGCACGACGCCGTACTCGCGATCACCTGAATTACGGGTGTCTCACAAGCTAGCCGAACGTAAGCGGAGGAAGGAAATGAAGGATCTTTTTGATGAACTGCGGGATCACCTCCCAGCTGACCGTGGGATGAAGTCAAGCAAATGGGAAATTTTGAGCAAAGGTCGGTTGTGCCACCTGCAAGGATCTGAACGCACTGATCCGTTTCTATATTTAGCCATCGACTACATCACTCAAATCCAGACCCAGCAGCACGAAATGTCACGCGAGATCGAGGCTCTGAAGGCCGAGTTGGATGCCCTTCGTGGAGGTGGTGGGCCGCCACCAAGTAATCACCATTCGTATGGGGGATCGATGGGATACCAACAGCAGGGTTACAATGCCACACCACCGCAGTCTCGAACCTCTTCCCATTATCCTGCGGCTGGTCCGCCGCCTCCAGCTCTCTGAGATTTCACTGAGTGTTGTGAGCGGCCCGGCTCCCTTAGGCCGTTCTACGGAACGAGCTCGATCTAATTCTTATACAGTACCTGTGCTCACGACAACGGTGGAGCGCGATGCTATGTATCTCCAGCGGCGGTTTCTGTCCTTCCTGTCGCGCTGTCGATAAGTACCGCGTAAGGATTCTTGGCTTACTTCGTTTGGATCCGATCTCCTGTTTCATACATGTTCACCGGGTCTTATTTTTTTCGAGCGTGGCGTTCTGGATGGGCGTTGGTCTCGTATATTCTCTTGTTTCGTTTTGCTCTCATCAGTGCGTTAAACCATTAACTTTAAGCGCACATATAATGTATCTTTTTGTACCGCTTCAAGTTTACAGGAAAACAAAAAGTGTGAATACAGCGCTTCGCTATCAACCTGTTCAGTCGTAATCCTCGTCTTCTTCCACTGGTCTCCTAGCGCCTCTAGCCTCTGCTTCGTCTTCGTCTCCGTCGAAGAGGTCAGAGCCTTCCCTATCCCCACCTTCAACGTCCATCCCATGTTCCTGTTTGAGGCCATTGACGTTTCCATCCTGCATTTCAACATCCTCGTCCTCATCTTCCTCGTCCTCGTCCTCGTTTACTTCGGCGTCTGCCTCGTCGTCCGTCACCTCTTCTTCTATCTCCTCATAGAGTGCATCCTCCTCCGGTGGCATGTTTGGTATCAGCTCGAAATCGGGCTGCACGAGGCATTGCTCTGGAGGTGGAAGGCGAATTCCGAAGGCTTCTTGGACAGAAGGGAGAGGAACCTCGTTTGTTGATGCGGCCAGGGAGAGGATGTACTGCCAAGGAACAAGCAACATCAGTTGAGTTCATAGCTTATAAGTTCCACATTCACAAATAAATAAATAAAGAAAGAAACAACGTGCGTCTTCGGAGACTGGGGCTCACCTCCTTTGGCACACGCCCTCCGAATTCAAAGCCAACTTTGCCCTGTATAGCCAGAGTAACGTCATCTGTCGTAAGTCTTCCAGGTCTTCCGGCATGCTCTGCAAAGATTTGTGCGTCTGACAGGACTTGAGCCGTATAGCGATGCGCAAACTCCATCAACATGTGTAGCACTCGCGGCGGTGCGTCCATAACTGACGGTGTAGAGGCCAGCAGCAGTGCTAGAGCTCTTGCTGCTTGTGGTAAGTTGGCTATTGGTTTCTCTGGCATCATGTTTGCCATTTTAGCACGTGTATGGCTGGGTGCAAGGAGCAGCGCTATCCCACTGGACGTTTCATAGTCGTCACAAAAGAAAGTTTCAAAGGCATTTAGGGAATAGTATATCGCATCTAAGAAATCAACCACCCCATCCATTAACAATGTGGAAGAATCGGACCATCGACTAAACTCAAGATATATAGAGAATGCCCCATTCAGAGCTTGGAAGCGATGGCAGCTGTATATTCTTTGGTTGAAGCTTTGCCTCCTAAGTCGCCAGTGATGGCTTTCCCCTCGGCGATCGTCTACAAGCGAGAGTATAAGCCAGGCTCGCGCCATGTGTTTTGAGAACTATTCTCACCGTGAGTGTTGCCTTTTCGATTCGGTTCGCGAAGTCTCCGAGGCCCATGTGCCTATCAATTCATGTCAGGCAACGATCGCTTAAGCCTTCTAGTGAATGCCACCGACCGTAGCATCATGATAGAAGAAAGGAGCAAGGCGGTAGGGTTTGCCAATCCTTTTCCTGCAATATCAGGTGCAGAGCCGTGAACTGCCTCAAAGATGGAGGCATCCTGAGAGCCAGATGTCAGCTCAGCAGTTCAAACAATCGATGCAAACTCACTTTTCCGATGTTTCCGGAGGGGGTTAAACCCAGTCCTCCGATTAGGCCCGCACACATGTCCGACAAGATGTCACCATAAAGATTAGGCATGACCATCACCCGGTCGGAGAACGGTCCAGGGTTAGTTACAATCTGGTGGATAAAAATATAAATTGGGGAACGGCTGACGTAATGCATCACCTACCCGGAGGCAGACGCGATCCAGCAGATCTTCGTCATATTTGACTTTGGGATACTCTTTTGCAACTTCTCGGCATGCGCTGAGGAACATTCCATCCGACATTTTCCTGCATGGGATGAGAAACTTGACGAAAAGCGATCAGAAGAACCTCACATAATGTTGGCCTTGTGTACCGCAGTAACCCTGTTGCGTCCCTGGGCCTGCGCGTACTCGAACGCATATCTTGCCACACGTTCAGACGCATCCCATGTAATGAGTTTGATGGACTGGACGACCCCATCTACGATTTCGTGTTCAATGCCTGAGTACTCGCCCTCCGTGTTCTCCCGGATGAGCACGGTGTTGACGTTGTCGTAGGCAGTTTTGAATCCAGGGATAGAGAGACAAGGTCGGACGTTTGCGAAGAGGTTGAATGTTCTCCGAAGGGTCAAATTCAAAGAGACATGACCCTTTCCAACTGGAAAGATGTCAGTCCGAGAAGTCGAATGAGCGTGAATCACATACTTGGAGTCGCAAGAGGACCTATTGAGGAGATATGTTAGCAGAGACAGTGGTAGAAAGGCCAAAGAACATACCTTTCAACGCGACGGTGTTCTTCCTCACGGATTGGATGGCGGCGTCTGGGATGGCAGTCTTTCCCTTCACCAGGATTGGAGTGACGTCGACTTCTTCCCATTGGATGGGAACCTGACAGCCAAAGGATTGTTAGTAAAGCCCAAGTGATCTATCCCGGCTTGTCGAACCTTGGCCGCAGTGTAAATTTGTTTGATAGACTCGCTGATCTCAGGACCAATTCCTGTGAGAAAGCGTTTAGTAAGGACATGGATTTACATGCGGACGGAGCTACAGACCATCGCCTGGGATGAGCGTGACGGTGTATTTTCCCTGTAGATCATGAGCACACATTCAGGTATCTCCAGAACGAGAATTTACGTTAGCGTCTTTCTTTCCAGCATAGGCAGCCGTCGCATTAGCTGCAGTGGCGTATCCACAACGAGAAGTCTGCGATACCCTCAGTACACACTTTCCGTAGGCCAGGGCTGGCGAACCTGATTGAGGATACCCTTAGTAACGCCAGCAAGAGGACGGAGAGGTAACATGGGCCCAAAGCTTCAAGCTGGCGATAGGGAAGGGATCAAGTTAGCCGGCTCACAGAGTTTCGACCATTTAGCGAACTTCCGTCGGGAAGGATTGGGCAGGGCTACACTATGTGTTACACGAGGGAGTCGACGTAAATACAGTAGAAAGAAAGCTATCCACTGAGCAAACTGTTGAGTTGGGCCTGCATACGAGCCATCTCCTGGTCGGTGATCTCTTCCTCCTTGTCGTTCAGTTTCTGTGGGCCATGGTGAGGATGGATTGCGCAACTGGCGGGGACTTTATAATACGCACCGGGAGCTCCTTTCCAGCACCTGCAACGCCGAGCTTGCCGTCCGTGATTTCAAAGAGGACGCGATCGACTTCCTCTTCGGCTTCCTCCTCGAGTTCAGAGTCCTCGTCTAGTCCCTCCAGCGTTTCACCCAACATTTCCTCCATGATACCTGCCTGCAGACAACGATGAGAACAGTGTGCGAATGAAGACGAGAGGGCGCCGACTGACCTTGGTCATTTCGAGGCTCATCTCACGCATGGCAGCATTAATCTGAGGTATTTTGACAAGCTGATTAGATAACTTCATAATTTCAGTTGACCTTTGAAGCGATCCCGTGACCCTAGCCATAGCTACGGAGAATGTGAGTCCCGGCAGGTGCCCAGAAGAGTCCAAAATAAAAACAGGCGTACCAATTTGATGCTGAAGTTGGATACCTATCGACCCAAGACGAGCCTTGCTGACATGGAGGCGATCCCTTTGCTTATTACTCCGAACGACCTCCTTTGCCAGTATCTTGGCGTTCTTGTGGTCCCCTTTCTTAGCGAGTTGTTTGAGTTGCTGCTTTGCCTTTGTCTGAGCTGCATCCAGCTATCAAACCAATCGTCCTCGTCAGCAAATTTCATCAGACGCCTTGGCCACCACGCGCACCTGTCGGATTTCTCTCTCAAGATGCCTCGATTCTGTCCTCAGCCTTTGCTGCCATCCACGCACTTTCTCTTCAGGCGTCGGTCCATACAGGAACGTTCTCACTGAGTGCATCGTGGAAAAGGGAGGAAGCCAAGCCGGGCGCTATTCTTCAACTATGCCATGACTTCCGAATCGACAGACTGGTCAAAGACCCGTCTTTCTCTCGAAAAACCGTACAAGGATGCCAGTGGGGTTCCGCTGAAGAAGCTTGTTGAGATATCGAATGACGAAGAATTTATCTACGAGCAGCCCAAGTCAGTAGACGAACAGCTGGGCACGCGACTTCAGCGCATTTTCGACGAGAGAGGGAATGCCATATGGGACGAATACGATCCTCAGTGGGCAGAAAGCACGGGAGGTGCGCCAGAGGTCCCCTCATCAGACGAAGACGATGAGGGAGAGGAGGAGGAAGAGGAGGATGAGCAGAAGGAAGTCAAGAAAAAGCCAATGAACGTCGACGAATTGGCTAAACTTCGTTCACAAGTCGTACCAACGCTCTTGTAATGAGAACCCTTTATTCATCCAACCCGTCTCTTTACATGTCTGATCTGTCCCATACAGGCAAGCCCTGAACGAGCTGATGATATCGAGAGATGTAATGGGTGTCTACCTAAGATCCGCGATACCAGACAGCACACCAGAAGGCATTACACCTGAACTGCTGGGACTTCCGCCAAGGGCCATCGCATCCACTACCGTAACAAAGCCCCCACCACTTCTTTCAATACAATCTTTCAATGCACAGCTCACCGTCGGAGGTAAAGACGAAGCGATCCGCAAGTCTGCTGCTGCCTTCAAGGCCGCTTCCATCAGCATGCGCCGCGCTTTGGCCTCTGGGGAACGATATTGGAAAGACGCACTCAGGGCCAGGAATGCCAATTGGTCTATTTCCGCCGCCCCCCAGCCATTTGGGGCTATGACAAGGCGTGCTGCAGACAACAACGCAATGGATATTTGCATCTTCTATGGCTTAGAACATGGTGAGGATGGAACCACCGATGGTATTTCGCTCTAAAAGTCATTTTCTTAGCCCCGCTAGATCGTAAACAGGCGTCTCTGGTGTGGCTGAACACCGAAGATGGCAAGGGTCCCGTCGCACAAGGAAACAGGAAACCGACAAAACTATGCGTCTATGTGGTCTCAGAAGCTGCCGACGGAACCAGAGTCACGTCCCGCAGCACCTTTCTCCCCAAGGAGAAGGCACCAGAAGACGAAACTG
>Ga0335075_10017279_pt1 | contig 10731 bp, 9 predicted proteins | sample Lox_Sample_24_FD_206723 | JGI IMG/M metagenome (GOLD analysis project Ga0335075, IMG submission 206723) | Soil microbial communities from Loxahatchee National Wildlife Refuge, Florida, United States - Lox_Sample_2.4 | ecosystem: Environmental > Terrestrial > Soil > Wetlands | place: USA: Florida... | reverse complement strand
AGGTCGCGCAGCACGATCTCCGCCAGCGCCTTGTCGATCGGAGTCTTGTTCAACGACGCGAACGCGGTGACGCGGATGAGCGCGCCTTCGAGTTCACGGATATTGCGTTCGATGCTGCTGGCGATCAGCTCGAGCACATCGTCGGGCACCGCGAGGCGTTCCATCTGAGCTTTCTTGCGCAAAATGGCGATGCGCGTCTCCAGCTCCGGCGGCTGCACATCGGTAATCAGGCCCCACTCGAACCGGGTCCGCAGGCGGTCTTCCAACGTGGCCAGCTGCTTGGGCGGTCGGTCGGAGGAAATGACGATCTGCTTGTTGGCGTTGTGCAGCGTATTGAAGGTGTGAAAGAACTCTTCCTGGATACCTTCTTTGCCTTCGATGAATTGGATGTCGTCAACCAGTAGGACATCGACATCGCGGTAGCTGCGCTTGAAGGCGACCTTGCGATCGTCCCGCAACGAGTTGATGAAGTCGTTGGTGAATTCCTCGGTGGAGACGTACTTGACCCGCATGCCGGGGAACAGCCGTTGCGCGTAGTTGCCGGCCGCATGCAACAGGTGGGTTTTGCCGAGACCGGACTCCCCCCAGATGAACAACGGGTTGTAGGCCCGGGCCGGTGCTTCGGCAATCGCAAGGGCCGCGGCGTGCGCGAACCGATTCGAGGCGCCGATGACGAAGGTGTCAAAGGTGTAGCGGCGATTGAGGCTGGTGCCGCCGGAGGCTTCCGGGTCACTGCTGTGCGGACGCTCGGTGAAGTAATTGGGCCAGTTTTGATGAGCGCTGTCGACGACCTCGAGGTCTTCGTCGACGTCGTCGGCTTCTGCGGTCGAGTCCTCGGGCGGGGCGGCGGGGCCGTCGTCGGCTTCATCGGTGGCGAGCGCGGCGATGCGAACGCCGAGCTCGATCGGCTGGCCGAGCCGACGACTGAGGGCCTCGGTGATCTGGGTGCGCAGGTGACGTTCGATCTCGTTCTGCACGAAGCTACTGGGCACCGACAGCAGAGCAAACCCTTCGACGATTTGCAGGGGCTGTACGAGGTTCAGCCATGCTCGTTGCTGCGGTGTCAGCGGGACGACGTATGGTTCGCCATTGGTTGGGGCGGTGTCTGTGGCGATCTCGCCGTTGAGTTCGGAGACGACCGCATTCCAGACCGTTGCGAAGCTTGATCCGACGTCCTCGGTCAACGACGGGTCCCCCTGATTTGACGTCGACGCACAACCATATGCTGCGACCACGGGCTGTCCACACGGTTATCCACAAGTGTGGACAGGACAGCCGTCATCGCACCACAAAACGCTACCGACGGCACATGAGATCTGCGCCCGAAATAGCCAGCGTAGGTCATCTGGCCAGGAAGCCGATCCGCCATCCTCGCTTCGTTGTCGGTCACCGTTCCGGTTTGGAACGGCTTAGAACTACACCAGCCCGAAGCTAACAGTTTTCCATCGGAGTGCCAACCGTTCTGCAACATTGGGGCGGGCTTTCCCAGAATTGCTCACCGATGGCGGATGGCGGGTGGGTCAGCAGTTGAATATCGCCGCCATGTAGGGGGCGGAGAAGGCCTAGTTTGACCGGGCGAACGCGGCTGCGTACCCTCGTACAGTCGCCCGAAAGTCGGCGATACGGCTGCGATCCGCGCAATATGCGGCGGGGCCCGCGCCGGTTACCAGCGAGACACAGAGCCTGCCAAGGCTTCGTGAGGGCAATCGTATTCCACCGGTCTCCGGACCGGGCCGGAAGACGATGCCAGATGCAACGAGGAGAGAGTCGTGGCAAAGGGCAAGCGGACCTTCCAGCCGAACAACCGGCGCCGAGCCCGCGTGCACGGCTTCCGGCTGCGGATGCGCACTCGGGCGGGGCGCGCGATCGTGTCAAGTCGGCGTCGCAAGGGCCGCCGCTCGCTGACCGCTTAATTCCAATCCCCCGGTGTAAAGCGGTGCTTTCCGCGCAGAACCGCATGACGCGGTCGACGGACTTTGGTGCCACGGTGAAACATGGCACCCGAGCCGTGCAGCCAGACCTGGTCGTCTATGCGCGACGCGGCAACAGCACAGATGCCGAGGCGCCCAAGGTCGGACTGATCATTTCGCGATCGGTGGGCTCGGCCGTGCAACGGCATCGTCTGGCGCGGCGGTTACGCCACGTCGCTCGCGGCTTGGTGGCCGGACTGCAACGGTCGGAGCAAGTAGTGATCCGCGCGCTGCCGAGCAGTCGCGACGTCGGCTCTGCGCGGTTGGAGGAAGAGTTGCGGGCCGGACTACGGCGGATCGCGGCGACGGGACGCGGCCGGTGAATGACATAACGTCAGTGCTGGCGCGCTGGTTGCGACGCACCGAGACCGCAGCGGTGCGCGGCGTCATTTTCTTGATCCAGCTTTACCGGCACATGGTGTCGCCGTTGCGGTTGCCGACATGCCGATTCACCCCGACCTGTAGCCAGTACGCCGTGGACGCCCTGGCCGAATACGGATTGGTGCGGGGGAGCGGGCTGGCAATCGTCCGGCTGGTCAAGTGCGGTCCATGGCATCGGGGAGGATGGGATCCGATACCGGAGCGTCCGGCGGGTCGGGCCCAAGCCTGGGGCACCCCAGCGACGCTAGGGGAGAGTGATTCTGTTGTCTTTTGATCCGTTCAGCCTCGACTATTTCTATTACCCGGTCTCGGCGATCATGTGGGTCTGGTACAAGGCGTTCGCCTTTGTGTTGGGCCCGACGAGCTTCTTCGCGTGGACGCTGTCGGTGATGTTCCTGGTGTTCACACTGCGGGCGATTCTGTATCACCCGTTCGTGCGGCAGATCCGCACCACCCGGCAGATGCAGGAGTTGCAGCCGCAGATCAAAGCGCTGCAGAAAAAATACGGCAAGGACCGTCAGCGGATGGCGCTGGAGATGCAGAAGCTACAGCGCGAACACGGATTCAATCCGATCCTGGGCTGCTTGCCCATGCTGGCGCAGCTGCCGGTGTTCCTCGGTCTGTATCACGTGCTGCGATGCTTCAACCGGACGAGCACCGGCATCGGTCAGTTGGGGCTGTCGCCCGAGCGCAACCGCGAGCTGGGCAACTATGTGTTCACCGCCAAGGATGTCGGACACTTCTTGGACGCCAACCTTTTTGGTGCACCACTGGGCGCCACGATGACGCAGCGGGGTGCGAGCCTGGCGGCCTTCACCCATTTCAGCCGGCCCGCCGTCATCGCCGTTGGCGTGCCGGTGATGATTCTGGCCGGCATCGCCACCTACTTCAACAGCCGGGCGTCGGTCGCGCGCCAGAGTCCGGAAGCCGCGGCGAACCCGCAGACCGCGATGATGAACAAGCTCGCGCTGTACGTCTTCCCGCTCGGCGTGGTGGTCGGCGGGCCGTTCCTGCCGCTGGCGATCATCTTCTACTGGTTCTCGAACAACATCTGGACGTTCGGCCAGCAGCACGTCGTCTTCGGGATGCTGGAAAAAGAGGAAGAGGCGAAGAAGCGCGAAGCGTTGGAACGCCGGGCGGCCAACGCGCCTCCACCGGGCGCCAAGCCCAAGCGGCCGGCCAGGAGTGCCCCGGCGGATGGCAATGGATCGGCGGCACCTGCGGTCGGCGGCGCCGATTCGGCAACCACAGGGCATGTGGCGGGAGACGGCAATGCGGCCTCCCGCACTCCACGCCCGGGAGCCAAGCCGAAGAGGCGCAAACGTTGACCGGGCTCCGGCCGACACAGGGCAGCAGACTTAGCCGGGCGACGGCTCGGACGACGGGAAGGAAATAGCCAGGCATGACCAACGCCGAAACAACCGGACACGACACCGACGAAGCGCCGGCGGACGAGGCCTTGAGAGAGGGCGCGGAGGCGGCTGTAAAGGACACCGCGGAGGCGACGGATGCCGTGGACGCCGCAGACACCGGCACCGAGGTCGATGCGGAGGAGCGGTTGGTCGCGGAGGGCGAGATCGCCGGCGACTATCTGGAAGAACTGCTGGACCTCCTGGACTTCGATGGTGACATCGACTTGGACGTCGAGGGTAGCCGCGCGGTGGTCAGCATCGACGGCAGCGATGACCTGAACAAGTTGGTCGGTCGCAAGGGTGAAGTGCTCGACGCGTTGCAGGAATTGACCCGGCTGGCGGTACTCCAGAAGACCGGGGTGCGCAGCCGGCTGATGCTCGACATCGCCAGTTGGCGCCGCCGCCGCCGCGAAGAGTTGGCGGCTTTGGGTGACAAGGTTGCCAGGAGGGTGCTGGAAAGCGGCGACCGCGAAGAACTCGCACCGATGACGCCGTTCGAGCGCAAGATCGTTCACGACGCCGTCGCGGCGGTTGAAGGTGTTCATAGCGAGAGCGAGGGCGTGGAGCCGTCGCGGCGGGTTGTCGTACTGGCCGACTGAACCGCGCCAGCGAGTTACATCGATGTAGTTCGTTCGGTCTGACAGGCACGGACGGGAGGGATGTTTCACGTGAAACATGGCGTTCCCTCGAAGCGGGCGACGCCGTCGGTGCCCCCGCCGCCTGAGATAGCCGAGGCGATTTTCGGACCCCGGCTGGGGCTCGCCCAGCGGTACGCGGAATTACTCGCGGACACCGGCGTCGATTGGGGGCTGCTGGGCCCGCACGAAGTCGACCGCATCTGGGAACGCCATCTCCTCAATTGCGGCGTAGTGGCCGAGTTGCTGCAACCGGGGGTGCGAATCGCGGACATCGGCAGCGGCGCCGGCCTGCCGGGAGTGGCCTTGGCGATCGCCGAACCCGGGCTCGATGTGGTCCTGATCGAATCGCTACTCCGCCGGAGCGAGTTTCTACGCATGGTGGCCACCGAACTCGGACTCGACGTCGAGGTGCTGCGGGGCCGTGCCGAGGACCCAGCGGTGCGGGAGAGCGCCGGCGGCCGCGACGCCGTGGTGTCGCGGGCGGTGGCCCCACTGGACAAGGTGACACGGTGGAGCATGGCGCTGCTGCGCCCCGATGGTCGGATGCTGGCGATCAAGGGGGAGCGGGCCGCCGACGAACTTCGCAAGCACCGGCGTGTGATGACCTCGTTGGGCGCCGTGGATGCCAGGGTGGTGGAATGTGGCGTGAAGCATCTGTCTCCGCCGACAACGGTGGTGGTGGCACGGCGCGGCAAGCTGGCTCCGAGCCGGGATGCGGGGCGTCGACGGTCGAACTGGGAGAGCCTATGAGTGCGCCGCACGACCCGTTCGGTTCCGAGCAGGGAGCCGCCACCGCCACCGATGTTTCACGTGAAACATCGGAATTCGACACCCCGATCGGAGCCGCGGCCGAGCGAGCCATGCAGGTGCTCTCGAAGTCCTGCGACCCGCTTCGCCGCCCCCGGCATCGTCGCCTCTTTACGATCGCCAACCAGAAGGGCGGCGTTGGCAAGACGACAACCGCGGTCAACCTCGCCGCCGCCCTGGCCGTCCAGGGACTCAAAACCCTCGTCATCGATCTCGATCCGCAAGGCAATGCCAGCACCGCGCTGGGTATCACCGAACGGCATTCCGGGACGCCGTCGTCCTACGAAGTGCTCCTCGGTGAGATGCCCCTGCAGACCGCGCTGCGCCAGAGCCCGCACAGCGAGCGGTTGTTCTGTGTGCCCGCCACCATCGATTTGGCCGGCGCCGAAATCGAATTGGTCAGCATGGTGGCGCGCGAAAACCGATTGCGCACCGCGCTGGCCAACCTCGATAGCGCCGACTTCGACTACGTGTTCATCGACTGCCCGCCGTCGCTGGGACTGCTCACCATCAACGCCTTGGTCGCTGCGCCCGAGGTGCTCATTCCGATCCAGTGCGAGTACTACGCACTGGAGGGGGTGTCACAGTTGATGAACAACATCGAGATGGTGAAAGCCCACCTGAATCCCGGCCTCGAGGTCAGCACAGTGATCCTCACCATGTATGACGGCCGGACCAAGCTCGCCGATCAGGTGGCCGAGGAAGTCCGTCGCTACTTCGGGACCAAGGTCTTGCGCACCGTGATTCCGCGCAGCGTCAAGGTCTCCGAGGCACCCGGTTACAGCATGACGATCATCGACTACGACCCCGGTTCGCGCGGAGCGATGAGTTACCTCGACGCCAGCCGCGAGATCACGGAGCGAGACGCACGAGCACCCGAGGAGGGGGACAAGCATGACTCAGCCACTACGTAGGAAGGGTGGGCTCGGGCGGGGCCTGGCTTCGCTGATCCCCACCGGACCCGCCGACGGGAGCGGCGACTCAGCTCGACTCGGGCCGCGAATCGGCGACGCGGCCGCTGATGTCCTACTCGGTGGCCCCTCGACCGGGGCTCCTGCGGGCTCCACCGATATCGGCGCGGTGTACCGGGAAATCGACCCGGCCCTCATCGACCCGAACCCGCGTCAGCCCCGGCAGGTGTTTGACGAAGAGGCGCTTGCCGAACTCGTGCATTCGATCCGCGAGTTTGGCCTCATGCAGCCGATCGTGGTCCGCGCCGTGGACGGAGCATCGGGCGGGCTGCGTTATCAACTCGTGATGGGGGAGCGGCGATGGCGCGCGGCCCAGGCGGCTGGCATGACCGCGATCCCGGCGATCGTCCGCGAAACCGGCGAGGACAACCTGCTGCGCGACGCGCTGCTGGAGAACATCCACCGGGTGCAGTTGAACCCATTGGAAGAGGCGGCGGCCTATCAGCAACTGCTCGACGAGTTCGGCGTCACCCACGACGAACTCGCCGCCCGGATCGGCCGGTCCCGGCCACTGATCACCAACATGATCCGATTGCTGCGGTTGCCGATTCCTGTTCAGCGCCGTGTCGCGGCCGGGGTGCTGTCGGCCGGCCACGCCCGCGCACTGCTGTCCCTTGAGGGCGGCCCGGACGCGCAGGAGACCTTGGCGGCACGGATCGTCGCCGAGGGGCTGTCGGTGCGGGCAACTGAGGAGGCGGTCACGCTCGCCAATCGCAGCGACACCGCCCAGCCGGCGCCTCCGCGGCGCAAGCCGATTCAGATGCCCGGCCTTCAAGATGTTGCCGAGCAGCTATCCGGCGCCTTCGATACTCGCGTGACCGTCAGCGTCGGCAAACGCAAAGGCAAGATCGTGATCGAGTTCGGTTCGGTGGACGATTTGCAACGCATCGTCGGCTTGATGAACTCGTCGGACGCCTGACCACAGACACTAGCCGGTTACGTCACTGTGACAATCGGGCCGACCAGACTGCCCAGCTATGCCGCGATCAGCTGAATCAAGCTGTGCACCAGACCATTTCGTTCTCGACGCGGATCCGGCCACGCGGGGGGTAGCTGGTTGCCGCCGGCGGGCCGGGTGGAATGCGTTTCGGGTCCGCGAACCGGCGCCTCGCGGGTATCGCGGTCGGCCGCGCGCGGAGGGTACGCTCATCTGCGGGGTGGCGGCACCACCCGGTCGCGGGCAAGCCGGGCCACTGGCTCCGGCGACTCTCGCGCTCGACGGAGTCCCAGGAGTCTAGTGTCTGCTCGAATCACACCGCTGCGACTCGAAGCCTTCGACCAGCTTCCCAAACACGCGCGCCGCTGCACCTTCTGGGAAGTGGATCCCGCGACCCTCGGCACCGAAGACCAATTGTCCGACCCGGAGTTCGAAAAAGAAGCGTGGCTGTCGATGGTCATGCTGGAGTGGGGATCGTGCGGTCAGCTGGCGATGGCGGCGCCGTCCGACCCCGGTGAGAGCGAGCCGACTTGCCTGGGCTACGCGTTCTACGCCCCGCCCCGGGCTGTGCCCCGGGCGCACCGGTTTCCGACGGCGCCGGTGTCGGCTGACGCGGTGCTGCTGACCTCCGTGCGGGTCGAGCCCGGGCCTGCGGCCGACGAGCTCCCGTACAGCCTCGTGGCGCGGGTGGTCGATGAATTGGTGCGCCGCGGCGTTCGGGCGCTGGAGGCGTTCGGTCGGACCGAGAACGTCGGCGAGCTGCTCAACCCACAGACCGTCGACCCGGAGCTGCGGCCTGCGCTGGAGGCACTGGGTGACTGTTCGGTCGAGCACTGCGTGATCTCGGCCGACTTCCTGCGCGACGTGGGCTTCGTTGTGGTGGCACCGCATCGGTACTTCCCGCGCTTGCGGCTCGAGCTCGACAAGGGCCTTGGCTGGAAAGCGGAGGTCGAGGCGGCGTTGGAGCGACTGCTGGAGACCTCGTCGATGCAGCAGCCTGTCGGAGCGGGATCTGCGGCGGGATCGTCGGCTACGAGCCGCTGAGCCGGCTGGCCTGCTCCACCGATAACTCGTGGGCCAGTAGCTCGGCGAAGGTGAACGTGCCGGTGGGCCGGTCGTTCTTGCCGAGCAGATAAAGCCGCTTGACCGCCGCCAGCACTCCCTCGGCGATCGCGTCGCGGGTTTGTGTGGTGATCAGCAGTTCGCGATCACGCGGGTTGGTGATATAGCCGATGTCGACCTGAACCGTCGGCATCCGCGTCAGCCGCAGCAGATCCCAGGTCCGACCATGGGTACGGCAATCGCGTAAACCGGTGCGCGCGACCACTTCTCGTTGAATGAAGTCAGCCAGATTACGGCCAATGGTGGAGACCGAACCATGCGAATTGCCGAAGTGGAAAGAGGCCACACCGTTCGCGGACGGGCTGGCCTGGGTTGCGCAGCGCAGGCTGATCATCAGATCGGCACCGACGGCGTTAGCCGTCGCGGCGCGCTCGGCGTCCGAAGGGCTGCGGTTGGTCGGCCGCGACAGGAACGTCTCCATGCCGATCGCGGTCATCCGGCCTTCGAGACGACTTGCCAAGTCCCACAACACATCTGCTTCGCTGATCGGTCCGGCTGCACCGTGGGTGATCAGACCGTGGTCGGCGCCGCCGCGACCGGGATCGATGATGATGCGCTTGCCCGACAGCTTCGGCCCGGATCGACGGACCAGCTCCTCCTCACGGATCGCATGCAGCGAGCCGCCGGTTACCCTTGAGGAGAGAAAGTACAACGAGCGCAACGTTTCCGGGCCACAAATGCCGTCCGCGTAGAGGCCGTATTCGCGCTGGTACGACATCAACCCGTTGTGGGTTTGCAAGCCGAAGTAGCCGTCGACCAGGCCGGTGTAGAAGCCGAGATCCTGCAGTCTGTTCTGCAGCGTGGCGACGTCGTCACCGTACATCGGCGCACCGAACTGGTGGTTCAGCGTGCGGGCGCCCAGCCGGTAGGACGCCTCTTTCAATGCCCGGTAGGTGGCTTCGCCAACAATGCCGTCCACCAGCAGCCCCCGGTGCTGCTGAAAGGCCCGCACCGCGTGGTCGAGCTCTTCGTCGAAGACGTCGACCGCGACATGCTTGCCGGTGGTGAGTTCCTCGTCGGCGTCGAGGTGCCCCAGCGCGGTGAGCGAAGCCCGAATATCGGTGACCGCCGCGCTGCGGTCACCACAGCGCAGCGCCTCGCCGGCGCCGCGGTGCGGGTGCGACATTCAGTGGCCTCCGGTGAGCTGATGTGAACAGCCCTGCCGTTGATTGACAGGCTTGGCGGTATTGTCGCAGACGCTCGTCGATTTCGGGAAAACGCCAGGCAAATCGCGGCGAGCCGGAACGAGCTATCCGACGTCGGGCACGGCGTCGGAAAGCTCGCGCAACAGCGCTGCCTTGCCTTTGGCTCCGACGATGCGCTTGACCGGCTGGCCGTCCTTGAACAGGATCAACGTCGGGATCGAAACCACCTGAAAGTTGCGGGCGGTCTCGGGGTTTGCGTCGACATCGAGTTTGGCGACAGTGAGCTGCCCGGCGGTTTCGGCCGCGATCTCTGCCAGCACCGGTGCCACCATCTTGCAGGGGCCGCACCAGGTAGCCCAAAAGTCAACCAGCACAGGCGTATTGCTGGCCAGCACTTCGCTTTCGAACGATGCGTCAGAAACGTCTACAGGCGCGCCGGTGTTGGTCATCGGGGTGCTCCAATCAAAGTGTCGCTGCTGCTGGGGTTTCGGTGGTTTTGGTCTGTGTACGCTCGCCAGGTTCTGCGTGCTCGGCCAACCAGCGCTCGGCGTCAATCGCTGCGCTGCAGCCTGTTCCGGCGGCGGTGACCGCCTGGCGGTAGGTGTGGTCGACCAAGTCGCCGGCCGCAAACACCCCGTCCAGCGAGGTGTAGGTGGTGTTGTCTTTCACCACTACGTACCCATCCGGGTCCAGGTCTAGCGCGCCGCGGACCAACTCCGACCGCGGATCGTGGCCGATGGCGACGAACACCCCGGTCACGGCCAGCGTGGATTGTTTGCCGGTGGCGGTGTCGCGCAGCCGCAGGCCGGTCACCGTGGTGTCACCCTCGACAGCTTCCACGACGCTGTTGGTGACGAACCGGATCTTGTCGTTGCTGCGGGCCCGGTCGAGCATGATCTTCGACGCCCGGAACTCCTCGCGGCGGTGGACGAGCGTGACACTGCGGGCGAACTTCGTCAGGAAGGTGGCCTCCTCCATCGCCGAGTCCCCGCCGCCGATCACGGCGATGTCCTGATCGCGGAAGAAGAAGCCGTCGCAGGTGGCGCAGGAACTCACCCCGCGGCCCAGCAGCTCCTGCTCACCCGGCACCCCGAGGTAGCGCGCCGCGGCGCCCATCGCCAGGATGACCGACCGCGCGTGCACCGTCTCGCCCTCGGCGGTGGTGACCGACTTGACCGGGCCGTCCAGCGAGACGGATTCGACGTCCTCCATGCGCAGGTCCGCGCCGAACCGCAGCGCCTGCTCTCGCATCTCGTCCATCAATATGGGACCCATGATCCCGTCGCGAAAACCGGGATAGTTCTCCACTTCGGTGGTGGTCATCAACGCGCCGCCGAACGAGGTGCCA
>Ga0335075_10017278_pt1 | contig 10733 bp, 11 predicted proteins | sample Lox_Sample_24_FD_206723 | JGI IMG/M metagenome (GOLD analysis project Ga0335075, IMG submission 206723) | Soil microbial communities from Loxahatchee National Wildlife Refuge, Florida, United States - Lox_Sample_2.4 | ecosystem: Environmental > Terrestrial > Soil > Wetlands | place: USA... | reverse complement strand
TATGTGGTCTGTTGGAGCAATCTTCGCCGAGATGTGCACCCGAAAACCACTCTTCCCTGGCGACTCCGAAATTGATGAGATCTTCAAGATTTTCCGGTATGTACCTCTCATTCAATCTGATGAATGGACATCAAAGTTTAACAGAAGTACAAAGGTTGCTCGGTACGCCAGATGAACAGTCTTGGCCCGGTGTTACTACATTCCCAGATTTCAAGTCCTCGTTTCCAAAATGGTCGCGGGAAGAGACAAGCAAGCTGGTGCCCGATCTTGAGGAGAACGGTCTTGATCTACTTGACCAAATGCTTGAATACGACCCAGCTCGTCGGATCTCAGCGAAGCAAGCTTGTATGCATCCGTATTTCGCAGCAGGTAGCAGTGCTTACTCTGGTCGAACAAACGGATATCACTGAACCAGTACAAAAAAACCAGCATTTGCAAGGAGTATTGTAGGTGTCTATTACGGTTAATGTCTCTGGAGCTGTTGCGCTTGACATGAAGATGGCGTATCAGGTCTGTGGCTTCTGGGTATGAGGCCACATGTATTGGGATGGTTAGAGTATGCTGCAGGAACTTCGGCATTGCTAAATGACAGTTAAAGCACGAACATGACCTTGATGGAATACATGAACAGTCTGGACGCTCGAGATACCGTGATGATGATTTGTTGTTGGACGTACCTCTCGTGATGTAGGCCATTCTGGCTAAAGGCAGCTGAAACGGCTGCGGCCGCTAGGCATCCTTGCGCCTGCGCGTCCTCGCTTTCATTCGTTCTCAGCCTCAAATGTAACGAGTGGGGGGGGACAGGGCATAAGGCTATCATATCAGTTGATGGACCAGTACTAATTCAGCATTCTCGCCTCATTCTACGTTTCGCTGCAGCCTGCAACGGTTATCGCTTCCCTCGTTTAATTGCGCCCCATAATTTGCTTACCAGGAGGCTTGTGACCACATCGCTCTTGGAGGCACAACGCTGAATGATCTTGCGCGGAGCCTTGCTAACTATCCCTCTTTCCTCCCTTTATTGCGCATTCCCATCTTTGAAGGTAGCGCTACGAACTTCCTACCGCTTCGATAGCCATGGATAATGATGGACCATACCGAGACAGACAGGACAGGTATTATGGTCCTCCACCTGACAGCAATCTCGGCATCCAGGACCATGTCCGGCCTAAACGTAAAACGAAGAAACAACCCCCGCAAGAAAGCGTGAAGCAGTTCTGGGATAAGTTTAACACGAAATATCCTGGCAAAGTTTTCACAATTCTACCTGATAATCCACTTGCTCGCAAGAAAGCTTCGAAGACCCCAAAAGGTGCTGTGCAGCAGAGAGCGGCCAAATCTTACGAAAAGGCCAGGGCGGAATGCGAGCGTCATGTGCAGAGGACTGTCAGGGAGTGTAGACGAGTTAATCAGAAGTACAGAGACCCGCACTTCGACATCGAGTGGGACTTGAAATCCAAGCAACGAAACTGTCTCGATGGGCTGGCGCGACAGCTGCAGGGAGGGTCGCCGAAAGGGGTCAAGCGAGTTACCGACATCTTCGAGAAGCCTCAATTCTACATCAATGGGCCTACGGCGGGTGACGTGCGACAGGGTCGAGATGGCGACTGCTACTTGATGGCTGCCCTCTGTGGCTTGGGGAATATGGAAGGCCTGATTGATAAAGTGTGCGTTGCCCGAGACGAAGTCGTGGGAGTCTACGGCTTTGTCTTCCACAGAGACGGCGAGTGGCAGCCGTGCATAGTAGACGATAAGCTCTATTTGAGAGCTCCAGACTATGACGAAGGCCAGGAAGAACGCGCCGTTTGGGACGACATTATCCGAGGAGATAGTGAAGAGGAATATCGAAAAGTGCACCAGACCGGGTCCCGAGCCCTCTACTTCGCATCTTGTAGCGATGAGAACGAGACGTGGCTGCCTTTGCTGGAGAAGGCTTGGGCGAAAGCCCATGGCGATTACTCCTCTATTGACGGTGGCTTTACTGGGGAGGCAGTGGAAGATCTCACCGGCGGAGTGACTTCTGAGTTCTACTCAACTGATATCCTAGACAAAGATGCATTCTGGAATGATCAGCTGCTCAAGGTTGGCAAGGAGTTTCTCTTCGGTTGCGCTACAGGATTCTTCTCGAACTGGCTCGACCGGACAGGACAGGCTCCACCGAGGGAACGGCAAGGTATCTCTGAGCAGCACGCATATAGTATAATGGATGCCGTGGAAATAAAAGGACAGAGGCTAGTCAAACTCAGGTACGTAGACCTTGCAAGGTGTTGGACAATCACCCGACATAACCTCCTCCACGGTTGCTGGTGGGAGTGCGGGAAAATTGTCTAAAGCCTCGTTTCTTAACCCTATGACGCTGACCCAACGCCAGAAATCCTTGGGGCCGGAAAGAATGGGACGGCAAATGGAGTGACGGATCCAAAGAATGGAATGCCGAATGGATGCAGCTGCTGAAGCATGAATTTGGAAACGACGGGGTGAGAAATTCCCTCTTCAGCGATATAGGAAACGGTACTGACATCTGCTAGGTATTTTGGATCTCATACGAGGACCTACTCAAGAAGTACCAACATTTCGATCGCACACGGATCTTCGGTCCAGAATGGCACATTACTCAACAGTGGACATCTGTTCACGTCCCTTGGTCTGCTGAGTATCACAGTACCAAGTTCCGTCTGACACTGCAAAAACAGTCACCCGTCGTCATTGTGCTGTCACAACTTGACGAGACATATTTTGCTGGGTTAGAAGGATCGTACAGCTTCGAACTGCAATTCCGCGTCGAGAAAGATGGTGACGACGAGAACGACTATCTTGTTCGGAGCCACGGAAACTACGCAATGAATAGGTCTGTTAGTACAGATATCAGTCTCGAAGCCGGGACCTACTGGATTTTGATGAAGGTTACCGCACGTCCGAACGGTATTTTCGAGATTGAAGAAGCACTGCCTGGTTATGTAGACGGTAGGAGAGAGAAGCTAATTCAGATGGGTCTATCATACGATTTGGCTCATGCAAAAGGAATCATTGTCGAAACCGAAAAGGAAAAGAAGGAGCGTGAAGAGCGTAAGTTCCCTTTACACTTTGTACGCAAGCGATGTACTCTTTGGACATTCCAAGTAGCATGTCGCTATGAGGACTCGACCTACCATGGTAGATTGAATCAATATCACTGACAATATGGAACGAATAGGCGAAAAGAGGCGAAAAGCCAAAGATCGCGAGAAGATGAAGAAGGAAATGAGAGAACAAGCAAAGAAGGACTGGGCCAAGAGAAAAGCGCTGCATAAGCGCGATAAGAAGTGGGAGGCAAAGAAGGCTAAGGCGGACGCCCGACGGATGCAACGGGGACGGTCATTAAAGGGCGAGGACGAGAACGAGGACGAGAACGAGAACGCAGATTCGATGGACGCTGCGAATGGCTCAGAGAGAGATAACGGAGGACAGCCTGTTGTTCTCAAATCCTTTTCTGGCGAGAAAATCGAAACGCCATACAAGAGCCCGCCGCCTGTTCTTGAGAACGCTGGCCCAGATGAGGAGCAAGACTCGATCGCAAACGCTGTGTCTAGCACTGTGGCCGAGCGCACAACCGCACCAGAAGAAGGCCACGAGGAGCATATCAACACATCAGCCCAAGACGCAGAACAGGATTCCGTCGCTGCTGCAGTGTCTAGAGATGCTTACCCAACACCTCCTGCACCTTCCACTCCCGCAGCAGACAAGGTTGTCCAACCGCTTTCTGAAGTTGTAGCAGCTGCCAATGGAGAAGACGAACGCGACCGCCCTCCTACGCCAATTATCCAAATAAATGGCGTCGAGGCTGTCACGGATGTCAAGCCGCTTCCCAATCCCCCGCCTCTGGCAGCAGCAGAGGCCGACATTGCTCCGGACAGCCGAGCATCAGCGCTGCCATTGACTAGCGGGGAGCTTGACGCACCTCTGAAACCAGGGGCAGACGCAGATCACGCGTCAGAGACAGATTCCTTCCCAGACTTCGACTATCAGACCGACCTAGACATGGAGTTTGACATCGACGACAACCAGGCTGCACGCCGTCGGTCCCGTGCTGCACGAGACCCTTCCCCCAAAGGCTCCCCGGATGATGACGACGGCGGCGATCGCGAACCGTGGAACGCGGTCTGCGTAGTCGGTTTGCGGGTCTACAGCCTAGTCTTTGGCGACGATCTAAGTCTAGAGGTCGTGAGGCCGAAGATCGACGATAGTGATGAGGAGGATGACGACGACGACAAGCCAGAGATAGTCCTTGATAGGGATGATCCGGCAAAGGGAGCGGAGGCGGGGTTAGCGGGAGTAAGGTTGAGGATGAGCGGGATGTGATTGATTGAGCAGGAACAGGGAAATTGAGCGAGGACTAACTTTCGGACATTCTTTTGTATTATTTGCAATATGATTGATTGAATAGTGATCTACCTCTTTTATCATTCTGCTTTGCTTGCCGCGAGGAAGCGGATAACTTCAATCAAACCCAGGTAATCTCCATGACGCCAATGGTATGGAGCCCCAATTGCCACCTTGGAGTTCATCCCCATCAACCTAGGACTTTCAATCCACCTTTGGTCTTTGGCTGTTTCTTTTGCACGCCGCCATGTTCCGTCTTCCCACCACCCCCACCCACACCACCACCACCTCCCTTCCCGTGCTTCCCATACTTTCCGCCCTTCTGTTGTACTGGCGCGGCCCTAACTTCCGTCGTACTTCTCCTTAATAGTACGGGATGACTCCCAATGTACTTCCCCTGCATATCCCTCGCGGCTTGGAAATATTCATCTCCGTCACTGAAGCTCACAAACCCATAACCTTTGCTCTTCGTCGTCCGCTTGTCCCTCACTACGCGCGCCTTCTGCACGGATGGGTACTTAGCAAAGGCCTTCAATAACGAATCATCCGTCACTTCTCCTGCAAGATTGCCCACAAAAAGTCTGAAATGTGCAGGGTCCCATTCAAGCAGTGTAGGGTCTTGCCAGGTTGTCCCACCGCCTGATCGGATGACGGTCTTGGGTGCCGCTCCGTCCGCTCCACCCGCAGCTGCAGAGGCAGGGGCTGCAGGACCGGCAGTAGGTGCGGATGTTTCAATGCGGCTGTTGCTGCCTAATGGTGCGGTATTCGCGCCTGATGGTCCCTCATTATTACGTCGAGACACGCTAGACTTGGGGTCTGTATCTTTGCTCACGTATGCGCTTTGCCATTGCAATATTTGCGCCTCCATTTCTGGGTCAACCGGTGAACTGTGGCTGCCATATGGGTTGGTGGAGCTGGCTACGCCAGGGTTCGGCGCAACGAAAGGGTTTCGAATTTGAGGCGCTGCAGGCTGGGCATAAGGCAGGTTATATTGAGGTTGAGCTGAGTATGCATCCGGTGGGGAGTACTGAGGCGTGCTGCTGTATGATGTGACTGGTGGAGCCGAGTAATTCGCTGGACTATTTGTTCTGAAGTTTGAAGATGCTATCGAGCGGGGCGCGAAGGCAGTGAAGGCATTGTAGCCAGGTTTGGAGGTTGATGCAGTTGCATTACTGCTCGTTTGGGGGAACGCTGGCTTGAAAGAGACAGGTGGAGCGGCGACCGATGGCGGAGGTCGCGCAGGGAGACTGGCATGAGGTTGTGTTGTGGAGGATTTAAGGCCTAGAGGTGGTTGCGGGGAGCTGGAGGCCATGATGAACGGATGTTCTCCAGATCAACAGCAAGATGCGGAACGTACCAGGAGTGACAGTGACCCAATGGGCTTGCAGTCGCAGATTCCTACTTAGTCTTGTGGCGAGGTGACCACGGATCTCAAGCCTTGACCAGAACTCGCGTCTTCTGGGGTTGTTCTGCGCAGTAGAGGGCGCGCTTGAGGACAGGTCTGAGCGCGGCTGAGTCAAGGTTTGCGACAGGGTGGTAAACGGTGGGTCTTGTAATGGCGACTGTCTCGGATTGGTGCGTTGATGGGATGCGGCAGTGAGCCTCCGATGTCGTTGTCGTCAACGTGCGAAAGGCTGAAATCCCGGTGAGTTACCTTTTTTGCTAGTTGGATTCAAAGGCCTTGGCAGGCGGTACAAGTCGGGAAATGAGGCTTTAGTCACCCCCTCACAAAGCATATTCAGCATCTGGGCAGGGTCTTTCTGGCGAGCAAGCTCTGGATGACTAACAATTTGTATATGCGTATGCTGCCCGGCTATCTGTAGTGCTTCCATGTGTAGTAATGCGATAAAACGCTTGGTCCGGGCTGGATCGGCTGGATAGGTAACGGCGCAAACAGCCAATTCTGACGCCAGGGCGGCGGCCCCAAAAGTCGCACTGGAAAGCCCCACCATTGATTCATCAACACTTTCCACTTTCCACCCATTGTCACCTTGAATTCTCTTCTTCACCTCAGATCCACGACTGGTCAAGCAGAGAAATTCTTTACTCCACTACAACTTTAAACCCAGCACAACAAACGACTTCATCATGTCGGACCAAGCAGTGTAAGTCCATCTTGATAGCTTTGCTATCCCCTCGTCATATGCTGCCTCAGCTTTTTAGAGCATTCTCGCAACTAGCAAGTCTGACGCAGGATCCATTAACACGTCGAACTCTACCCCCTTCCCCTGCACATTTATCATGGCACACCGGATTGACAAGAAGGTTACGCTGACCGTAGTGCGCGTCTCGCCGGCATCAATGTCGGTGCTCCTGCGCAGCCTGAACCCAGTGGAGATTTTGGCCTCATTGGCCTAGCCGTCATGGGCCAGAACCTGATCCTTAACGCTGCCGACCATGGCTTCACCGTCATTGCCTTCAACCGAACCGTCTCCAAGGTCGATCGCTTTTTGGGTGACGAGGCAAAGGGTACGCAGCTCCTCCTTAGGGCGTCAAGCGCAGCTAAGTATATCTAGGCAAGTCCATTGTCGGCGCACACTCGATCGAGGAGTTCTGCCAGAAGCTTAAGAAGCCCCGAAAGATGATGCTACTTGTCATGGCAGGTCCTGCTGTCGACGACTTCATTGAGAAGCTCCTTCCACACTGCGAAGCAGGTGACATCATCATCGACGGTGGAAACTCCCACTTTCCTGACTCGAACCGACGATGCAACTACCTGAAACAGAAGGGCATTCGATTCGTCGGAACCGGTGTATCCGGTGGTGAAGAGGGCGCCCGATATGGACCAAGTTTGATGCCGGGAGGGAATGAGGAGGCATGGCCATACATCAAAGACGTTTTCCAGAGCATCGCAGCCAAGAGTGACGGTGAGCCTTGCTGCGACTGGGTTGGTGACGATGGTGCTGGCCATTACGTAAAGATGGTGCACAATGGTATTGAGTACGGTGACATGCAGATCATCTCAGAGGCAAGTACCCGCGGATGAAGAGTGCGGGCACGGGAGGGGAGTCGCTGACCATATACAGGCCTACGACATCATGAAGCGAGGACTGGGCATGAGTTATTCAGAAATGGCAGATGTCTTCGCAACATGGAACAAGGGTGTCCTCGACTCATTCTTGATCGAGATCACTCGTGACGTCCTTCGTTATACCGACGATGATGGCAAAGCCCTTGTGGAGAAGATTCTCGATTCTGCTGGTCAGAAGGGCACCGGAAAGTGGACTGCCATTAATGCTCTTGACTTGGGCATGCCTGTCACCTTGATTGGAGAGGCGGTCTTTGCTCGATGCCTCAGCTCACTGAAGGCAGAGCGAACTCGCGCTTCCAAGGTCCTCGATGGCCCGAAGCCCAACTTTACTGGAGACAAGAAGGAGTTCATCGATAACCTCGAGCAGGCTGTGTATGCTTCTAAGATCATCTCATACGCCCAAGGTTTCATGCTGATCCAGGACGTAAGACTAGCACTTACTTCAATTTTTGTTCAGTGGCTAACCACAAACATACAGGCTGCAAAGGAATACAAGTGGAAGCTGAACAAGCCATCCATTGCTCTCATGTGGCGTGGCGGCTGCATCATCCGCTCAGTATTCCTAAAGGATATCACAAAGGCTTACCGCGACAACCCAGATCTCGAAAACCTGCTCTTCAACGATTTCTTCAACAAGGCCATTCACAAGGCGCAGCCGGGCTGGAGAGACATTGTCAGCAAGGGTGCTCTATGGGGTATCCCTCTTCCTGCTTTCAGCACCGCGCTCGCTTGGTACGATGGCTACCGTACAAAGGATCTCCCTGCCAATCTCCTCCAAGCACAGCGCGACTACTTTGGTGCTCATACTTTCCTCATCAAGCCAGAGTACGCGAACGAAAAGTACCAAGAAGGTAAGTACATTCACGTCAACTGGACCGGAAGAGGCGGCAACATCTCTGCTTCTACCTACAATGCATAAAAAGCGGCATTGCTTGGGTAATTTGGCCTTTGGGAGGGGCTGTCGTATTTGAGGCAAGTCCACATTGCGGCTACCTTAATTGTGGCTCTTTTCTTGAGGCTATAAAAATTCTGCTCATCATGTAGCTAGACTTAGTACAGTCGATTAGGAATGCCAAATTAATTGACCCAGGGTTGGAGATGTTAGAAAGTGTGGTCTTGAACTTTTTGCTTGGGATTGCTCCTTGGGGTAGGCGGGCTGATCTACGCTTTTTTCCCGCTTTGCCGGGAATACAATTTGGGAGTCACGCAGCTTCATCCTCCCCATGAAACTTAACCAGCAGCCACCACACGTCTAGCATTGCGTTTGGCGTTGGGGACTGAGAGACTGCTCTTGTCGCAGTCTTTGTTTCTTTCCTTTGGTTTATAGCATTTCCTTGCTTAGCATCCCATTTCTGCCTCACCTTCTGGGCTTGCTGGCTGCTTGACCAGTTCGACACCATCAGCTCTACCGTGACTAGAGTGAGCCGCAAGACCGCATAGGGCAGTTGTTACTTTTTTCCCGTTGGCGAATCCTGCATGAGGATGGCATCAGAAACGAAGCGCCAGAATGTAGGGAACAAGACGCCGGTTGCGCTTCCAACCAGCACGCCAATGCAACTAGTCGCAAATACTGTCTCTCTTGAAGCTGCGCTCAGTGGCGCCATTGGCGCACGGTAAGCTCTTGTTCCATACCTCTCTCACGTCTGAACTCTACTGATGTTGAACAGCATTCGTATCACGACCGCCGCACCTAGCTCTTCCACCATCGAAGGCACCCTCTTCACTGCAGACCCCATCACCAATCTCGTCGCAATCAACACCTCCGCCAGCGCGACTTCCTCCTCCCAGCCAAGCGGCTCCTACCGCCTCGTCCCCATCTCGCAAATAACATCCTTCAACCTCACCTCCCTCCAGACCTCACCTCAGACCTCCACATTCAGCACCGCCCTCCCCGCTCTCCGTCCCATCGATATGAGTGCCCTCCGCGCGCGCGAAGCCGCCGCCATTCGCGCGGCCCACACTGCACGCGCGCGTCTCGGTCCAAAAGGCACAACGAAGGAACACCAGGACATCTTCGACGCAATCGCAAGGACGCATCCCGCGAAATGGCAGCCGAATGGGAGTATATTGGTTAGTGATAGCGTACTGATTGATAAGCCATACCAGCCGGAAAACTGTCGGTTGGCGCCGGCTGGGGTCGGAGTCGGGGGAAATGCGCCGCCGGGTAGTGTAGCGAGGATCAGGAAGGTACTGATGATGGAGAGGGAGAAGTTAGAGCTGAAGGCCGCGAAGTTCGATGTTGGGAAGGCAGCTTTGAAGGAGGGTGGGGTTAGAAAGGGTGGCTGAGGGAGGATGTCTGTCGGCCGCGGCAGATTTGGACGGGACGGGGTGGACACGCTAGCTAAAAGATGGGACGGGCAGAGACCACAAATCTGGGTTATGAGGATGTGGACACTTCTTGATCTATTGGAGGGGAACCAGGAAATCATTGGGGTCAGCTGCACAGAGCGGCCCGTGCTCGAGTCCTCTGATGCATCCAAAAGAGGCTAGGAGAACATTTGGTCATACGTGACTGCGTCTCTATTGAGGTTTACTGAGCACGCATTGCAGACGGCGACATAGTAGGAGAAGACACTCCTTGATAGTCACGTCCGTAGTAAAGTAGAGAACAAAGGAGCCGGTGTGAGGGCGCTTTGCATTGTTGCCAATGTCTGAAACAGAAGATGTACACCTTGGGTGATGCAACTATTCTACAGGGTCTGAAGGCTTGCCTGGATTCTTGCTCCTTTCGGCAGGCTCCTCCGGTACCTCAGCGCCACTTTCACGATCTATCTCTATGCTGTCTTCCCTGACAGTGTCATACCTATCCATACTAATCCGCTGCACCGTGTCAGCCACAACCTCTTTTCGCGCTTCCGTGCGCATCTTTGTAATCTTGAGATAATTATATACCGCGATGCTGGCGATTGTGACTACAAGGCCAGACACGTTGATTGGGGTTAGTGGGTCGTGGAATACGATCCCCGCGGCGGAGATGGTGACAACCTCCTTAAAGATGCCGCAAATGGAGAGTGTGACGACACTGGTGCGTTTCAGGAGTGCAAACTCGGAGGAGATGAGGCCGAAGGCGAGACAGCCGGGAAGGATGAGGAGCAGGATACCGGGCACAGTGCCTTTGGCCTCAGTAAGGATTTGTAGGCCGATGGTGACGTCGCGCGAGCCTTCGACAAATAAGGCGAGGATGGATAGCGTCACGAACATGATTGGTGCAAGGAAGAAGATGGTTGCGTAAGGATTGGATGTTGCAGGGTGTCGGAGGAGGAGGATTTGCGTCAATGCCCAGCGAAAGCCGGAGAAGAACGAGGCCGCCATGACAAGCACAAAGCCGATGGCGTTGAATTCT
>Ga0335075_10017277_pt1 | contig 10733 bp, 7 predicted proteins | sample Lox_Sample_24_FD_206723 | JGI IMG/M metagenome (GOLD analysis project Ga0335075, IMG submission 206723) | Soil microbial communities from Loxahatchee National Wildlife Refuge, Florida, United States - Lox_Sample_2.4 | ecosystem: Environmental > Terrestrial > Soil > Wetlands | place: USA: Florida... | reverse complement strand
CCGCTTGAGAGTGGAAAAGCTAGCCTCGGGGTTTCTCCTAAAGAAAAGGTCGGCCGAGCGATTTTCGGTTCGAAGGTTGTCGTATGAGCCGTTTGGCGTGTTTGTCAGCTTCTGTTCTGCTGCTTTGTGCCGCCACACTTCTGTTCAGCATGAACGGCTGCGGCTCGGTCAGCATCGCCTCCAAAGTTCAACATGTCGTCATCATCTTCCAGGAAAACCGCACACCGGATAATTTATTTCAGGATCCCGTTCTGATCGCGAATGGCGCGGATATCCAAAACTACGGGGTGAATTCGACTGGCCAAACCATTCCGCTTAGCCAGATCGATTTGGGAACGGTCGGGGCCAATCCCGACAACTACGATCTAAGTCACGCTCACGGCGCGTTCCTCGACATGTGCCACCTCAACCCCGCTACCAAAACCTGCGCTATGGATGGCGCCGACCTGGTCCCGATCGCGTGTGCTGCCAAGGCCGCCGATTGTCCACCACCCAATCCCCAATTCATGTATGTAAACCCCGCCGACGTCCAAGCCTATTTCCAGATGTCGGAACAATATACTTTCGCGGATCGAATGTTTCAAACCAACCAGGGCCCTAGTTTTCCCGCGCACCAATTCATCATCTCAGGAACCTCGGCCCCCTCCGCCGGCAGCAATATGTTCGTTGCCGAAAACCCCGCCGGCGTCCGCAATGCCGGAACCGACACAGGTTGCACTGCGCCCGCTGCCGAATTCGTGGAGCAGATCAGCCCTCAGGGAGTCGAAACTCCGATCTATCCTTGCTTCGAGCATCCAACTCTTACCGATCTGCTGGATGCCGCCAATCTGTCATGGCGCTACTACGCTCCGTCGGCTGGTTCCATCTGGACGGCTCCGAATGCAATTCAGCACATGTGCGGACCCAACGCAGCCCTGCCCAACGCCACTTCCTGCATAGGTCCGGATTACGCCGGCCCCGCTCCAAGAGTTGTCCTGAACCAAACCCAGAGCAATGCTCAAATTCTGACCGACATCTCGAGCAATCAGCTGCAACAGGTAAGTTGGGTGATTCCGGCTGGGCAGGACTCCGACCACGCGCTCGGCAATAACGGCTGCGGTCCATCATGGGTTACTTCCATCGTAAATGCCATCGGCAACAGCCCCTACTGGTCGAACACCGTGATCATCCTTACGTGGGACGATTGGGGAGGCTGGTACGACCACGTTGCGCCCCCGATTCTCAACTCCTATGAGTACGGTTTCCGCGTGCCCATGATCGTGATATCACCCTACATTGTGAAGAAAGGCTACATCTCTCACGCGACCCATAACTTTGGAAGCATCTTGAAGTTTGTGGAAACCAGTTTCAACCTGCCGTCGCTGGGCTACGCCGATGCGGACTCCGACGACCTCTCCGATTTTTTTAATTTCACCCGGGGACCTATGCCATTTCAATCGATCACGCCACCCTCCGATACGGCGACTTGCCAGACCGACACAACGCCCGCCACCGATCCGGATGACGACTGAGGCGCGCCCAATGGCGCCGTTAATCTCCCGTGGTCACTGCCGGAGTTGGTGTAGTTCGCGATCGTGATTCCCACCATGCCTGAAAGCCTTGTTTTGTCAGCTTGTAGATGGTCTTGCGGTTTTCCGATACCACCTTCCACCAGGCGAAACGCCCCAGCATCGGAAAATAGATTCCGCGGAAGCATAATCGTGCGATCAAAATGTTGATGCGATAGCCGAGTGGTTGATCGCCGATCGAATCCACCGCTTGAGCGATGGCTTTCGGACCATAGCTGTCGGACCACCCATAATTGACTTCGGCATGCGCCTCGTCGATCGTCATCTTTAACGGCGTGTGGGCCATCGCAAAGGGGATGAATTCCTGCCAGTGCTTGGGCCGCGTGAGCCGTCCCGCAGCTTCCAGGCGCTTTAAAAGCGGAGTTCCCGGCAAGGGAGTCAGCAGGCCAAAAATGGGCAGTCCTGGCGGCCACGTTCTTACCTGCGTCAAGGTTCTCTCGGCCGCCCCAACCGTGTCATTATCCATGCCGAAGATGAACGAAGTAATGGCGTAAACGTTGCGTTGCGCCAGGCGTTGCAGCACCGCGGCATACTCCTCCGGCTTGTTAAAGCCTTTGTTCACGTCTTTCAGGTTTGCCGGATCGATCGATTCCATGCCGATGAAAATCCACTTTCCCCCGGAAGCTGAAATCAGGTCAACAAGTTCCTGGTCCCGCAAAAGATTGGCGCTGATCTGCGCCACCCAATTCACTTGCGCGCCGGCGGCAATAATGTCGCGCAGCAGCGATTTCGTGCGTTTCAGATTGATGGCAAAATTGTCGTCGATGAAAAAAACGGCCATCTGGCCGCGCTCTTTGCGGGCGCGCGCCTTTAGCAGCAGCAGTTCGTTCACCACGCTTTCGTTGCTGCGGAAGCGGATCGAGTCGCCGAAAAAACCTGTGACGGTGCAGAACTCGCAGCCATAAGGACAACCCCGTCCTGACTCCACCGGCACAATACGGAATGTTCCCCAACCTTCGCCGATTTTTTGCAGCCAGCGTTTCGCCGCATGAGGCACCAGATTGAACTGCTGCAGGTCAATCGTGTCCCAGGGAATCACCGGATACTGTTTGAGCGACGGCTTCAGTTCTTTGCCTGCGAAATCAAGGGGAGCATAAACCTCTTTCAATTCGCCGCGCGCGGCATCTTCCAGAATCCGCGGCCACGTATCGTCGGCTTCGCCCAAGGCGACAGCGTCCGCGTGACGCGGACCGCCATCGCGGCCCAGAGCCTCATCCGCCATTTCCGTCACGTGCGGGCCACCCATCACAACGCGTACTCCGGCGGCACGCACCGCATCCGCCATGCGGTAGGCTTTGGCGATCATACGGGTCATCGCGCCAATTCCGACTAAGTCAATTTTATTTTCACGCACATAGCGCGCAATTCCGGCTTCGTCCATGGGTTGGGCGTTGCCGTCGATCAGCACAACTTCGTGGTGGGATGGAGTTAGAGACTGTAGCAGGAACATCCAGAGATGCGGCATAAAATTCCGCGTAACCCCGTTGTCGGGGTTGTACAGTAGGATTTTCAATATTTCCCTGATTTCTCGGGCGCCCAAAGGGGACAGGGCGTCTATGTGCGGTGGCGTACAAAACCATCCTACATGGAATTGGTCTGGCTGGATAGGAAGCCCTCCCTTGCGGTCACGAAAAAATGTCCCAAAGTGGTCACGGGGCTAGCACTTTCGGGGTTGGCACCGGGGAACGAACCCGGCTTAGAATGAGGTCACGTAAGTAACGGAAAATCCGGTATGTGCATCTAAATTGCAAGGTTAAAACTGTCTTCCGTTCCATTATTTTAGTTTCGAGAAAATTTACGAGGTTCACCAATTCCATGAAAACTGTGAAGGTTTCCCTAACCGCCGCAATGTGGGTCGTTCTCTGTATGGCAGTAGCTAATGCCATGCCGCTGAATTCGTCGGCGCGAGCGGTCATTCCCGCCGAGCTGCAACAATTAATCTCGGTGGATTATCGGGCCATGAAAGACTCTCCGACAGCGATGCAACTGAAGCAGCAGATCATGCCCGATAACCTCAAAGAGTTTGAGACGGCCTTGAAGGGAATCGGCATCGATCCAGATAAAGATGTGGACTCGCTGACATTTGCCTCCTTCCGTACCGCCAAGCAGGGAACTAAGGCCGTTGGGGTGGCTTCCGGTCCCTTTGCCATGAAGGCGGTCATCAAAAAGTTGACTCTGCGGAAAATCAAGCCCATCAAATACGACAATTCGAACATTTACCCCATGGATAGCGGCATGGTAATGAGCTTTCTCGACGACAGCACGCTGCTCTTCGGCGAACTCTCCGCAGTGAAGATTGCCCTCGATACCCGCGATGGGCAGGTCCTTTCGCTCGATACGAATTCAACCATGTCGGACATGATGTCGGACGTGGATGCCGGGCCCGTGTGGAGCATTCTGGATCAGCAGGGCACGCAAAACGTGATGCGCTCCGCGCTGGGCGATGCTGCCAAAGTTGCCGATTACGACACCATCAAGAAGCGCTTGCTCGGTTCGCGTTACACCATGAGCTTTACCAGTGGCGTGAACTTCGACCTTACTGTGGTGACATCCGATACGGTCAGCGCGGCAACCTTGTCTTCGCTGGTGAAGGCAGGCCTGCTCTACAAGAAAATGAGCGCCAGCGGCGCCGAAAAAATTGCCATGGAGAACACCAGCGTCGACTCCGATGGCTCCAACGTGCAGTTCCATTTCAAGTCCAACGATCAGCAATTTCAGGGACTGATGCACTCGCAATTGTTCGCCGCGGTTTCGCACTAATCGAGCCCGTTCTATGAAGGCACCGGGACGAGGGAAGCAACTCCCGGTGCTTTGTTTTGGTGGCACAAACTCCGGGCGAAACTTCAGAGTTGAAGACCGCGCCGCCAAACATAAGCTCCGTGGGACGGCACCAGTTTCCGTGGACACTCCACAGGTCCTAAGCAGCTGTCTGCTTTCCGAACATCCCTGTACATTTCACCCAGGATATCCACAGCAATGTTGTGATATGTGACCTTGCGTCTGGGTGCTCATTTGCCGGACAATCAATCCAAATCTCTACCCGCTCTTTGACAACTGAATAGGCGCAGCTAACTGCCGCCGATACAATATTTTGCGGGTAAAAGCTTTGGAATCTATATTTTAGCTAGATCAATGCGTACTACGCTTCCCGCAACCGACTGATTCTAAGGAATTAAGCGGATTCGATCTCTATTTTTTTTGATCTGGATTTCAAGCAAAAATCGAAGCTCGCAAGCATGATCAGGACAATTATTTTGAGGCGAAGGACGCTCTGCCGAAGGCAAGATCCTACTCCTTGTTCTTGGCGGCGCGTTTTTCTCGGGCCCAGCCCTCCTTCACAATCTGCAGGCCGCGTCCGATGGCCAATGCGTCCTCCGGCACATCTCTCGTAATGCAGGAGGCCGCGCCCACATAAGCGCCCTTGCCTACTCGCACCGGCGCGACTAGCGTGCTGTCGCTGCCGATGAACGCCCCATCCTCGATCACAGTGGAATGTTTGTGCATACCGTCATAATTGCAGGTGATGGTTCCAGCGCCGATGTTCACGCCGGATCCAATTTCCGCATCGCCAAGGTAAGTAAGATGGTTGGCCTTCGATCCTTTACCCAACCTGATTTTCTTGGTTTCGACAAAATTACCAACATGGGCCGCTTCGCCAATATCGCTGTCGGGCCGCAAGTGGCAGTAAGGCCCCAGCGTCGCGCCCGAGCCGACCCTCGCATGGTCGACAATGCAGCCGTTGCGAATCAGAACGCCGTCAGCGATTTCAGATTCGCGAATCACAGAGTACGACCGCAGATGGCAGTTCCCGCCTATATGCGTCGTTCCAAGAATTTGTACAAACGGTTCAATCACTGTGTCCGCGCCGATCGTGACATCGCTGTCGATCACGCACGTCTCGGGATAGAAGATGCTTACCCCCGCCGCCATCAATTCCTGGCATTTCCTCGAGCGCATCAGCTGGTCGAGAGTCGAGAGTTCCGCCCGCGTATTGGCACCCAGCACCTCTCCGGTATTATCCGTCTTCCATGCCGCAACTTTCTGCCCGGCCTTGCGCAGCACCTCCGCCATATCCGTGAGGTAATACTCGCCGTGGGCGTTGGCTGTGGAAAGCTTTTTGATGTTTGAGAACAACTGCGGAACGGCAAAGACGTAGAAGCCCGCGTTGATTTCGCGAATCTTTTTCTGCGCCGGGCTGGCGGATTTCTCCTCAACGATCCCCAGTACCTCCGCATCTTTTGAAGTCTTCGAGGCATTCTTTCGAAGTACGCGGCCATAGCCAGTAGGCTGTTCGAGGTCGGCGCTCAGCAGGGTCATGGCAGCATGTTCGTCTAAGTGAAAATTGAGCAACTGTGCGATAGTTTGGGGCGTGATCTGTGGCGCGTCTCCGGAGAGGACGATCACTTGATCGTAAGCCGATAGTTCTTTTCCGGCGACCATCAAGGCGTGGCCAGTACCGCGTTGTTCGGATTGCACGACAAAGTTTACGCCGGTCGGCGCAACTGCCGAACGCACGCGATCTGCTTCATGTCCGATGATGGCGAAAACGTCGGTCGCCGGTACGACGCGCACGGCCGCCGCAATGACATGGGAAAGCAGTGGCTTGCCGCCAACTTCATGCAGCACTTTAGGAAGTTTCGATTTCAGACGCGTGCCCTTGCCTGCCGCCATGATCGCGACTGCAACCCGTGGTGCCGAAGGCGACGATGTAGAAGAAGTTGGTTTTCTAAATTTCGTCATTCGCCCCACTATACCCTGAGCGGGCGGCGTACCAGAAGAGCGAGAGCAGTCTGGGAGCGGATGGATACTTGCCCGCACACCACCTCTGGATTAAAGCCCCAGACCGCCATCTACAGCCAGAATCTGCCCGGTGATAAATTGAGGCGCGGTGGCGAAAAATAGTACGGCCGCCGCGACCTCGTGGCCTCGGCCGTTTCGCTGCATGGGAGTTTGCTTCGCCATGCGTCTCAGAAAGACTGCCTTCTCCGATTTTTCTCCCAGATCGATCATCCCTGGCGCGACCGCATTCACGGCAATTTCTGGCGCCAAAGCTTTCGCCATCACCTTAGTCAGCATATGCAGGGCGGCTTTTGAGGAACAGTAGTGAGCGTTCCTGGCCCAAGGACGCAGTCCGCCGAGCGAGCCCATATGAATAATCTTGCCCTCGATCTTATCGGACCGCTTCCCGCTCGATCCCTTTCGCCGCATCCATTTCAGGGCTTCGCGCGAAACCAGAAACGGTCCGCGAGTATTTGAAGCAAAGATTGCGTCCCATTCCCGAAGAGTTATTGTTTCGAAGTCGGCGGAGGCATAGTTCGCCGCGTTGTTAACCAAAACATCGATTCGGCCGAGTTCGCGGCCCGCTTCTTTCATCATGAACTTGACGCTGGCTTCGTCGGTAACGTCACAGCGCAAAGCGAAAGCGCGGACGCCGAAACTTCCCAAATCGACAACTGTCTGCTGCGCTTCGCGCGCCGAATGTCGAAAAGTAATAGCAACGTCAGCTCCCGCCCCGGCAAGGGCCAGCGCCGAAGCGCGACCTAAGCGCTTAGCTCCGCCAGTAACCAAACAGGTCTTGCCGTGCAGCGGTTTCATTGAATCGTCTTTGTGCATGGCGGAATTCTACCTTGGATGTAAGCGCTTTTGATTTCCCCCAATGCGCCGCCACGTTGCTAAGCTTTCCGGACTGGAATCGCCAGTCCCAAGAAGGCTACAATTCAGCGATGCCGGAGCCTCGACAGGTCATAGTCTATTCGCGCAAAGGTTGTCATCTCTGCGAGGTGGTGAAGGAGAGTCTGGCCAAGCTCTCGCGGCGCGGCGGCTTCGTTTGGAACGAAGTGGATGTGGATAGCGACGACGAACTGCGTCGCAAGTTCAACGATGAGGTTCCCGTGGTATTCATCGACGGACGCAAAGCCTTCAAATACCGCATGGACGAGCAGGAGTTCCTGCGCAAGTTGGCCGGTTGAGCGAGCTTTGACTCCCCGTCCTTCCCGCGCTCATCCCGCAACGAAACGACCGTTTAACCTTACGGTCTTAGTCGTCGTCGGGATCCGTTGCCGGGGACTTGTCGTTGATAAAGTAGTCGCCGTCGAGCGGAGATGGGATTGTCTGGAAAACGCGCGGCACTTCGCTGAGGTTGAAAAACTCACTGAGATTGCCGCTGGCCCGCGCATCCGCGAAGTTGAGCGCGCCTTCCGTGATTCCGAAATTGTGCTCGACGAAGCGAAGAATCGTCCCGAAGTCCATGCGATCATTGTTCACGTAACCGGCCGCGGTGTAAGCGGAGACAAAAATCATCGGCACGCGAAAGCCATACTGGTAATCCCCCTCAGGAGAAGTCAAAAAAGTTGGTGGCTCATGATCGTACCAACCTCCCCAATCGTCCCATGTGATTACGATGGCGGTATTGTCCCAGTAACTCTCTTTGTCGCCTTTGCATTTCGCTTTCTTGCCAACGGCATTGACGATAGAAGCTACCCAGGAGGGACCGCCTCCGGTATTGGAGTTGGCGTGGTCGGAATTCTTTCCGTCAGGAATGACCCAGCTCACTTGGGGAAGTTTGCAGTTGCCGATGTCGGTGAGCACTTGTGAAGGCTTGAGCACCACATCATTAGTCCAATCGGAGCCCGTACACTTTCCTCCCGTAGGTGCACTGGGCACGCATATATGGTTGATGGCGTTCGGGGCGGTCCAGATAGAGCCAGCACTCGGCGCGTAGTACTTCCAACTTACGTCGATGGCGTCGAATAAATCCGCCAGCGTTTGATGCTCAAAGCAAGGATAGATGGGCGGGTAAAGTTTGTTGTTCTCGCCTTTGGGGCCAATCATTTGTACGGTCGTAGTCGAGATGGCAATACAGCCGGCGATGGTAGCGGACACATCGGGAAGCACATTCTCAGCCGCAAACAAACCTTCGGCATCGTCGGCTGCGCTGGGCGCCGAGGTGCCTCCAAAGAGGAACTGATGGGCAGGAAAACTCGGTCCCTGGTTGGTCTGAAACATGTAGTTTGCCCATCCATAGGAAGTCACCAGTGTTAAATAAGGATTCAAGATCGACTTTGAATTGGTGACGTAGTGGTAGGGCGGCTTAGCGGGACAAGTTCCGGTGCATTCATTATTCGCTCCACCGTCGTTCCGGCACGCCCCGGCTGCGTCAACATCGCACATAGAGGTAAACGCGCTGTGCGCATGGCTGGGATCGTAATCGTTATCGAGCGTCACCGTAGTAGGCTCAGTCGTGCCGGTCGATGAAGTCTTGTCCACCCAGTTGCTGGTTTGGACATCGTATTGAGATCCGGTTGGACTGGTGCTGCACGACGAACTCTTACCGAACGGAGACGTACACAAGCCTTGAAAGAGGTTGTCTGGAGTTCGATTTTCCTGGACGATCACGATGACGTGCTGAAAACTAGAAATCTGAGCTTGTGCGAGAACAGTCCCGCAGAAAATCAGAATGGCCAGAGCGTTCATTGCGCGTTTCATGGTCTTCCTCGTGGATTAGTGGGCTTCTCCAGCCGAGCATGGAGAGCGGCAAAACGTGGCCCAAGCGCAGGAAGTTCAAACCGGGGAACAGTGGGGGATTAAACCGGGGACGTCAAACTGGGGGAAACGTTCGTCTGACACTCATAATTTAGTGCCGATGGGCAGATTTAGTCAAGCATCTTCTACTGTGACCTTAGATAATTCACACACCGAAGTTGATTATATATAGTCACAACCAGCAAACAATAAGCCCTCAGTAATCGTCCGGATCCGTCAAAGGATCCTTGTCATTAATGAAGTAGTCGGCACCCAGGGGGCTCGGAATGGTCTGGAACACCCGGGGAACCTGGTTGAGGTTGAAAAATTCCCCAAGATTACCGCTGGAGCGCGCATCGGCGAAATCGAGCGAACCTTCCGCGATGCCGAAGTTGTGTTCGACGAACCGCAAGACGGTGCCGAAATCCATGCGATTGTTATCGATGTAGGCGGCGTTTGTGTAGGCTGAGACCGCAATGAAGGGCACGCGAAATCCATACTGGAAGTCGCCTTCGTCCCCCGCCAGGAAAGTCGGGGGCTCGTGATCGTACCAGCCGCCCCAATCATCCCAGGTGATCAGGATCGCGGTGTTATCCCAATAACTTTCGCCGTCCTTGCACTTTTTGTTGTTGCCAACGGCATTGACAATCGAAGCCACCCACGCGGGTCCGCCGCCAGTATTGCTGTTGGCGTGGTCGGAATTTTTTCCCGTGGGTGTTACCCAACTCACGCCCGCCAACTTGCAATCGCCGATGTCGGTCAAAACCTGCGAAGGCTTTACGACAACATTGCCCCACTCCGAACCGGTGCAGGTTCCGCCGGAAGGTTCGCTGGGCACGCAGATGTGGTCGATGGCATTGGGCGCAGTCACAATCGATCCGGCGCCGGGCGTGTAGTACTTCCAGGCAACGTCGATCGACTCCAGCAAATCGGAGAGCGTTTCGTGCTCAAAACAGGGATAGATCTCCCCAGACTTGCCATTAGCCTGAATCGTGTCCACATGGATGGTAGAGGGCGCGATGCAGCCAGCGATAGGGTTGTTGGCATCGGGGAACATATTGCTATCGGCGAACGTTCCAATGGCATCGTCGGCTGCGCTGGGCGCGGAAGTTCCTCCGAAGAGAAATTGATGGGCAGGGAAGGTCGGACCCTGATTGGTTTGGAACATGTAATTGGCCCAACCGTAGGAAGTCGCAAGCGTGAGGTAGGGATTCAAAATTGAAGTCGAGTTGTCGACATACTTGTAGTGGGGATGAGTGGCGCAAGTGCCGGTACAGTCGGTTTCCCCGGCCCCATCCATTCGGCAAGCGCCTTGCGCATTAAGGTCGCAGGTGGTAGTGAAACCGGCGTGAGAATGGCTGACATCGTAGTCATTATCCAGGGCTATGCTGGTGGGTTGAGTAACGCCGGTGGAAGAAGTCTTATCCAGCCAATTGGTGGTCAGAATGTCGTACTGCGTGTCACTTGGCGTCGTGCTGCAAGAAGTGCTTTTCCCAAACGGAGGGCTGCATAAGTTATAAAAAAGATTGTCGGGCGTCCGGTTTTCCTGAATGACGATGATGATGTGCGAAAAGTTGGAGATCTGAGCCTGGGCAATGGTCCCGCAAAGAAACAGCAGGCCAACAATTCTTCCAGTCAACCGCA
>Ga0335075_10017276_pt1 | contig 10734 bp, 8 predicted proteins | sample Lox_Sample_24_FD_206723 | JGI IMG/M metagenome (GOLD analysis project Ga0335075, IMG submission 206723) | Soil microbial communities from Loxahatchee National Wildlife Refuge, Florida, United States - Lox_Sample_2.4 | ecosystem: Environmental > Terrestrial > Soil > Wetlands | place: USA: Florida... | reverse complement strand
TCGAGCCGCACCGGCTGGGCAGGATTTGCCGCTGCCTCCTCCTTGCGGCTCTTGCCGAAGAAAAGGGACATGAAGGCAAGGAGGAAGATGGCGGGGATCGCGACGACCCAGGTCAGGAAGCCTATCGGCGCGACGATCGCCGAATAAGCGACGAGCGCGATCAGCACCCCGACGAAGATCAGTCCGGCGCGGCGCAGGCGGCGGAGAAATTCCTGGAGCTTGCGCTGGGCGCGGCGCTTCTGCGCCTCGCGCGCCGGGCGCGACGCAAGCTTCTTGCGCAGGAAATCCTCGGTTTCGTAGAGAACGCGTTCGAGTTCGAAGCCCATTTCATCCGCCCTGGCCGCTTCGTCGGGGCGACGAAGCTTCGGCCTTCCAAACAGGTCGGTGCGCCTGCCGGGGCTGTCAAGGACAGCCGCCGCTTTCGGCTTATTGTCCGTTCAATTCGCCCGGTTCGCGGTAGCGGCTTTCGATGAACCGCCCCTGGGTCTCGAATGCGTCGAGATCGCCGCGCGACAGCTGGCGGCCGAGATCGTCGAGCGCCGTGCGCGCGGCATCCAAACCCTGGACGAGGCGTTCGTCCACCGTCAGCCCGCCGGCATCCTGCTCGCTGCGAAACTGGTTGGGCACACGCTCGTAACGTTCGATGAGTTCGGGCAGATGCCGGCCCATCAGGCGCCGCGCGTCCTGCGCGAGCGGATCGAGCATGTCGGCCTGGCCGAGGCGGCTCTCCAGCAAGGGAAGCTGTGCGCTGATCGCGTCGAGGCGGGCGACGGCGGGTGCGGGCAGAGCGGCGCGCTTGCGCGACAGCAGGCTGCCGAGCCGCTGGACGACCGCCTGGTTCGGCATGTCGTCCTTATAGTCGACGATCGGCGTCTCCCGCTTCGTGCCCGACCGCATCGAGTAGACGATCACCCCGAGGAATATCACTGCCATCAGGATGAAGAGGCCGGTGATGCCGAGCCCGTCGAGCACGGTCGCCATGGCAATCGTGCCGGCGAGGATCACCGCCAGCACGATGCCGACTTTCGTCGCCCAGCGCGCTGTGGACGCCCGGTTCTGCGCATTGCGCTCGCGGACGGCGTCGCGGTTGACCGGCGTCCGATCGATGCGACCCATCACCTCGTCGAAGCGGGCAATGGCCTCGTCGACGCTGCGCGGATGGTTGGCCATGGCGCGCCCGGTCCTTCCCTAGCCTTCGAGCGCCGTCAGCGGCGATTCGACCGGCCCGGAAAGGCGGTTCTGCTCGACGCCTTCGGCGCGCGCGATATAGCCGCGGCTCTTCTCGACCTCGCGGCCGAGCACGTCGACCGTCTGCTTCATGTTGCTGAGCGCTTCGAGCTTGAAGCGATCGATCGAGTCCATCGTGTCGTAGATGTTCTGGAAGGCGCGCTGCAGCGTCTCCAGCGGGATGGTCGACGAGGCCGCCTGCTTGTGGATCTCGGCGGTCTGGGTCTTCAGCAGCTCGCCCGTGCTCTCGATCATGTTCGCGGTCGTCGTATTGAGCGCGGTGATCTGCTCCAGCACCAGTTTCTGGTTGGTCAGCGCCTGGGCGACGGTGACGGCGGTGCGCAGCGCGGCGACCGTCGTCGTCGAGGCGCGGTCGACGCCCTTCACCAGCTCGACATTGTTCTTCTTGACGAGGTCCAGCGCCAGATAGCCCTGCACCGTCACCGCCATCTGGGTGAGCAGATCGGTGGTGCGCTGGCGGGTGTAGAAAAGCGCGGTCTCGCGGACCGCCTTCGCCTTCATCGGATCGGTGGCGTCGAGCTCCGCCGCCTTCTCCTCGAGCTTGGCATCCATCACCTTTGAGATGTGGATCATCTGCTCGAGCTTGCCCATCGTCTTCCACATATTGGCGCGCTCGACGTCGATGGCGGCATTGTCCATCAACAGCTCGTCCTTGCCGGACGCGAGGGCCGCGAGGATCGCTGCGATGTGGCTCTGCGCCGACTGATATTTGTGGAAATAGCCACGCAGCTTGTTGCCCATCGGAATGATGCCGAACAGCTTGCGCGGCTTGGTGAGGCCGCGGCCCGGGTCCAGATCCTCGACCGTGCGGCGCAGCTCTGTGAGGTTGGAGCCGATCCCGGTATCCTTGTCGATCGCCTTGGCGGGGCGATCGAGGAAGCGGTTGGAATGGCCGGCCGCCTCGGTGATCTCCTTGCGGCCCATGGTCGTCAGTTGATCGACCTTCTTGCCGAAATCGGGCGAATTGGCGTCGAGCGCGACCAGCTCGGCAACGAAGCCGTCGACGCGCTGCTCCAGAGCATTCTTCTGCTCTTCCTTGAGCGGCACCAGCCCGGCGGCCTGCTCCGGCTGGACGGTCTGGACGACCGGAGGCGGTTCGAGCGTCAGCGTGCTCGCGCCCTGCAGGCTCGTCTCGGTCGCGGTCTGGGTCTGGGTGGCCATATCTCGTCCCCGGTTCCTTCTCTCGTTCTTCCAAGATTGGGCTTTGCAGCGCCCGAACGCAAGGGAGAGCGTGTATTATTTCGATAACTCACCCCTGTTGCAGCGGCGAGTCGAGGCTGAGTTCGAGCCACTCCGCCATGCGGGCCAGCTCTTGCGTCAGCCGATCACGCGTCCCTGCTGGCGCATCTGCCTCGATATGCGTGCTCCGGACGAGGAGGCGACCGGCGGCGCGATCCGCCTTCAGGTCGACACGGGCGACGAGTGCTTCGTCGAGCAGGAAGGGCAGCACATAATAGCCGTGCACGCGCTTGTCCGCCGGCGTGTAGATTTCGATCCGGTAGCGGAAGCCGAACAGGCGTTCCGTGCGCGCGCGTTCCCAGATGAGCGGGTCGAACGGAGCGAGCAGGGCCTGGGTCTCGATCCGGCGCGGCCGCCGTGCCTCGACATGGAGGAAGGCGGGCTGGCGCCAGCTTTCGACTGAGACGGGGAGGAGGGTGCCGTCCTCGACAAGCGCGTCGATCGCGAGGCGCGTGGCCTCGGGCCGGAGCCGGAAATAGTCGCGCAGGTCCGCTGCGGTGGCGATGCCGAGCGCGCGCGCCGAGAGGGCGACGAGTTCGCGTTGGGCTTCGGCGGGTTCCGGGGTCGGGAGTGCCAGGATGGCGGCGGGGATCACCCGCTCGGTAAGATCGTAGACCCGCTCGAAGCTGCCCCGGCGGGTCGCGGTGGTGAGGTGCCCGGCCCAGAACAGGAATTCGAGCGCATGCTTGGTTTCGCCCCATTCCCACCAGCCGGTGCGGCTGCGGCCATGTTCGAAGTCGGACGCCGCCATCGGGCCTTCGGCGCGTATCCGATCGAGGACCGCTTCGGCCTCGGCGCGACGGTCGGTCGCGAAGCTGCGGAGCATCCGCCACCCAGCCTCGCCGCGATCCGCCTCGGCCATGCGCCAGCGGAGCAGGGGATGAAGGTTCAGCGGGAGGAGCGAGGCCTCATGCGCCCAATATTCGAACAGTCGCCGCTCGCGTCGCGCGCCCCATGCCGCGCGATCGAGAAGGCCACGATCATAGACCCCGAGCCGCGAGAAAGCCGGGAGATAATGGGCACGGGCGAGGACGTTGACGCTGTCGATCTGGTGCAGGCCGAGCCGATCGAGGTTGCGGCCGAGTTGTCGCCAGTTCGTCGCCCGGTCCGGCTTGGCACCGCCAAAGCCCTGCGCCGCCAGCGCGATGCGGCGCGCGGCGGCGAGAGACAGGCGGTCGCGCGGGCGGCTCACCGTCTCCGGCGCGGCGCGTCGACGCCGAGCTCGGCGAGCAGATGGTCCATGCCGTAAGCGTGGCGCAGGGCCGCCGTGACCGCGGCGGTGCTCACCAGCACGCTGCGGTTCACCGCCGGATCGTAGCCATAAGCGTTGCGCTGGGTGAGCACGGTGGAATCGAAATTGGCGCCGATGATCTCGCCCGCCGCATTCACCGCCGGAGAGCCGGAAGAGCCGCCGATCGTGTCGGTCGATGCCGCGACGTCCAGCACCGTATCGGCGGGGATGCGCTCGCGGGCTGCGGCAAGGCGCGGTGCGAGGTCGAAGGGCGCTGCGCCGGTGGCGCGGTCCCAGAGGCCCGCGAAGGTGGTGCGGGGTTCGACGGTGCGGCCCTCATGGGTCCAGCCCTCGATCCGGCCATAGGTGAGGCGCAGCGTGCCGGTCGCGTCCGGATAGAGGCGGTCGCCGTAAATGGCGAAGCGGGCGCGGGCGAGCGCCTCGCTGGCGCGGTCGGTCGGCGCCTGGATCTGATCCTCATAGGCGCTGCGTGCGGCGCGCGTCACCGGCTGGATGCGGAGCGCGAAACGGATCATCGGATCGTCCGACGCCTCGACCGCGGCGAGGCCGCCGTCCAGCAGAGCGCGGCGGACGGCGGGATCGCCAAGCCGCGTTCCCGTCGCGAGCGTGCGCGCCAGCGCTTCCGGCGAGTCATTGCCGAGGATCTGGCGGATACGCGGATCGTCGACGGTCAGAACCTCGCGCGCCTTGGACAGCCACCAGTCCAGCTGCACCGTGTCGAGCGCCGGGTAGGTCGGCCGCTCGGCGCCGATCTGGCGGGCAAGGGCGGGGAGGCGGGCGTCGCCATATTCGGCGAGGCGCTCCGCGCCCGGCTTCGCCCGCTCCTGCGCGGCGCGCACGATCTGGTTGGCCCAGGCGAAGAGCTGCGAGCCGCCGCCGGCGCGGGTCTCAAGGAAGTAATAAGCCGGGTAGAGGCGCCGGACCTCGTCCTGCACCTCCTCCAGATCCTGCCAGGGGTTGCCAGTGGCCTGCGCGACCTGCGGATTGGCCGCGACGCGCTGGACGAAATCCTCTTCGGCGGCATCGCGCGCGCCCATGAAGCGCGTGTCGATCAAGGCCTGCATGCGCCCCATGCCGCGCTTGAAGCTGTTCTCGACGCCGGACAGCGCGGACGAGGCGATGAAGCGGTTCTCCTCATTCTGCTGCGCGAAATGGATCAGCCGGCCGCGCAATTCGGAGGCGGTGATCTGCTCGAGCGGGAGGATGACGTCGCGCACCGTGGCGAGCTGCGCCTGCGTCATCAGGCGCTGGGTCGCGCCGGGGCTACCGGAGACGAAGACGGGCTGGCCTGGCTCGGGCGCGGTCGGATTCCAGCGGAAGTGGACCGGCGTCGCGAGCGGCCGGCCATTGTCGTAGATGCGCAGCATGCCGGCATCGATCGCGAAGCGCGGGAAGCTGAAATTGTCGAGATCGCCGCCGAAGGCGGAGGCGCGGTTCTCCGGCGCGAAAGCGAGCCGCACGTCATTGTAGCGCTGGTAGGTGTAGAGCTTGAACTGGCCGCCGCGATAGAGCGTCACGACCTGGCAGCGGCGGCTTTCATCCTGCCCGCAGGTCTCCGTCTCGATCCGGCCCGCCTCGGCGTCGCGCGCCTGGGTGAAGGCCTGGCCGGTCAGGCCTTGGCCAGCGGCCTGCATGCGCGCGGTGACGTCGTCGATGCTGACCAGGATCTCGGCAGTCATGCCGGGGCACTGGCGCTCCTCGGCGCGGCCCGCCGGCGTAAAGCCCAGCCGGCCATAATCCTGCTGCGGCGTCGAGAGATTCTGGACGCAGGAGGCGACGCAATGCTCGTTGGTGAGCATCAGACCTTCGCGCGATACGAGACCGGCGGAGCAGCCCGGAATCCGTACCGAGGACTGGCGCACCCGGTCGAGCCAGGCCTGATCGATATTGGTGCCGAGCGCACTGTTCGCCGCTTGAATCGGGAAATTGTCGAAGGTCCACATGCCTTCGGAGGCGGCGGCGGGGACGGCGGACAGGGCAAGAGCGGTGGTGAGCAGGAAGCGGACGGTCATTCGGGTCTCCGGGCTGTTGCCCTCCGACTATCCGAGGCCGGTCCGCCTGTCATGCCCGATGCGATACCCCCGGACGCACAACACCCTCCCCCGGGGGGCGGGGGAGGGTGCGCGCGAGGAGCACGGAATTTGAACTGGTGGCGGACTCTCCCAAGGGGACAGAGAGAGGTCCGCGCGCCCGGCCGTCAGAACGCGATTTCCGAGTCGCCGGATGATGCCATCCGGCTCGAAATCGCTCTAGCGGCTGGCCAGCCTCATCCCGGCACCTGGAGCCATTTCGCCGCGGGCTTCGGCCAGCGCGCTCCACTGGGTGGGCGAGCTGTCGACGATGTGCACCGTGGCGCCAACCCGGGTCGCGCCGAACAGGGCGCGGGCGAATTCACGGGGCAAGCGGACGCAGCCATGCGACGCCGGGCGACCGGGGATCACGCCCTCGTGAAGCGCGATGCCGTCCCAGGTCAGACGCTGCATGAACGGCATCGGCGCGTTGTTGTACAGGTTCGAATAATGCTCGCGCCGCTTCTCGAGGATCGGGAAGCTGCCGGTCGGCGTGGCGTGGCCCGGGCGACCGGTCGACACCGTCGTGACGCCGATCAGCGCGCCGCCACGATAGACATAGGCGATCTGCTGCGGGATGCTGACGACCATCTCGACTTCGCCGGTCGGCGACAATTCGGGGCGCCACACGAACTCGCCCGGATCGAGGTCGGCAATGTCGTCGACCAGCACCGGCGGTGCGGGCACTTCCGGAACCGGAACCGCTGCGATCAGCGAGGCCGCCATCGACTGCGAAACCGGAGCCGGGGCCTCGTCCATCAGCATGGTGGGCTGGGCGGCGATCGGCTGCTCCATGGCCGTGGACGCAACCGGCGCCGACACGAGCATCAGCGCGATGGCAGCAGCACCGGCCGACCAAGACTGAAAACGCTTCATTTCAAACTTCTCCCTGCGGGACGGTGGGAGGGACCAGACATCGGCCTTCCGTCGTCCACATCAGGGTCAGTAGGTGCGGTGCTTCCCGAAAGATTGTGCGGCGCGTCAAAGCCCGCAGGCGGCTCGTCAAACCTGCATTTCAGCGACGAAATGAGCCGAACTGACGACGAATCGTTTGGCGCCTATCGAAGATGATCCTCGATCGAGCGACCGAGATGCTCCTGCGCCAGCGCGACGAGGCGCTGGGTATGTGGCGGACCGGCATTGGCCCAGACAGCGTGCTGCCACTGCATCATTCCCTCGAGGCCGGCTTGCCGCTCCATATCTTCGAAGAGCCGCAACGATGCGGCATAACGCGGGGTCTGATCGACCTCATTGGCCTCGAAGTCACCCGGCCCGAAGCTGAAAGAGCCCGAGGGCACGAAAGAGGGTTCGCGGTCCATCCTTGCCTGGTCTTCGGGATTCACCTGGCGGCGGATGGCTTCGCGACGTGGCCGAACCCCGCCCCAGGCGCCAAGATCGAGCGGTCCCTCTATCCGTTCATAGGCTTCGGCATGCTTGCGCCGTTCGCTGGCCGCATAAGCAGGGCGCACGCGATCGCTGATCTGCAAGCCGATCCACGATGCCTGCCCCTCGGCGAACCAGCGGGGCAGCCGCGGCTGCATCGACAATTGTACGGCATGGACCTGTTCATGGGGGATCACGCCGAACAGCATGTCCTCGCTGCGCGGCGAAAGCTGTCCGTCGGCCGTGGCGAGAACGGTCCATCGCGTGTCGCTACCCGCGCGCGGCGGAGAATAGTCCGGATCTGTGGTGAACACGACCGAAGCCCAGATCACCTGCCCGGCGTCCGCTTGCGTGCGCCTGGCGACTTCATCGATCATCCAGGCGAGATAGGGCAGATGCTGTGCGGCGAGCTGGCGGAGCGTCGGCTCGTAATAAACGCGCAGCACGGCGCCGGTTTCGCGGTTCACGAGCTGAAATGCAGCGAGGTCGCTCTGTGTCGGCCGGACATGCGCAACGATCGCACGCACCCCGAGATGATTGACCTCGCGCAAGGGCGCACGCCTGTCGGCAGGGGCGGGGACGGACGGCTGTCCGGCGCCGCTGGCCGGCAGGGCCGCAAGAAGCAGGAGCGCACTTGCCGCAAGTCCGGCCGATCGCATCATCGTCGCGTTTCCCCCTCTCGTTTTGCGCATGGTCAGAGGCGCCGCTTGTACCGTGAATGAATGGCAAATTCGCCGACCGCGCGGCCGGCCGGATCAGCGCGCGGCCTGCGCCCTCGCATTGGCCAGCATCCCGTCGAGAGCCGCCCGGTCCAGCGCACGGCCCTGGGTCACGACCATGCGGATGCGGCGCGTGTTGGCGATGTCGTCCAGCGGATTGGCGTCGAGCAACAGGATGTCCGCGGCCTTCCCCGCTGCAAGGGCGCCGTAACGCTCCGTCTGACCGAGGAAGGCGGGGCCAGTCTGGGTCGCGGTGCGCAGCGCCTCGGCGGGCGTCAGGCCGGCCTCGACATAGCGGGCGATCTCGTCGTGGAGGCCTTGGCCGGGATAGTTGAAGCTGTTGAGATAGCCGGCATCGGTGCCGGCGAGGATCGGGATACCGGCGTCGCGCAGCATCGGCAGGACGCGCAGGGACATCTGATAGTTGCGGCGCCGCGAGGCGACCTCTTCCGGCGTCCAGTTGGCGGCGCGCTGGATGCGCCAGTCATAGGTCGCGCGGAGGCCCGGCCCGATCAAGGCGAGGCCTTCGTCGCGGCTGTGATCTTCCTCGTTCAGCCAGGCGATGATCCGGGTCATGTTGAGCGTCGGCGACACCGCGACACCGGTCGCGGCGAGGCGGCGATAGCTTTCGCGTGCATAGGCCGGGTCGAAGGTCGCGGTCAGCCGGTCGACGGCTTGGGCGTAGGTGAGGCGTCCCGCTGCGAAGTCCGCGGCGACACGCTCTTCCTCGGGCGAGCCCGCCTTGATTAGGTAATCGAGATGCTCGACCGCGCTGAGCCCGGCCTCGGCTGCCTGCTGGATGGTCAGCGTATAAGGCGTGTGCGCGGAGGTGCGCAGGCCACGCTCGCGCGCCGCGCCGACCGCGTAAAGAAAGATTTCGGGGCGCAGCGTATTGTCGGTGATCTTGACGAAATCGACGCCCATGCCTTGCAGCCGGTCGAGCGCCGCATCGACCTCGGCCGGGCTGTCGACCTCGATGGTACCGCGCCAGATCGGATTGTGCCCCTCCAGCTTCGGCCCGGAGGTGAAGATGCGCGGGCCGAGCAGGCTGCCATCCGCCGTCTCGCTACGCCAGCGCAGCACATGTTCGGAAATGTCCGCCGCGCAGTCGCGCACGGTGGTGATGCCGTAGGCGAGATAGATCGGGAGCAGCGCCTCATTCTCGGCGACCAGCTCCTCGCCGCCGCCGAAATGCATGTGCATGTCCCACAGGCCCGGCATGGCAAAAGCGCCGGCGGCGTCGACCGTGCGGGCGGCCGTGTAGTTCGCTGCGATCTCGGCATCCGGGCCGACGGCGATGATGTCGCGGCCCCGGACTGCGATCGCCTGAGACGGCGTCGTGCGCCCCGCCGCGACGTCGATGATCGCGGCGTTCCGGATCAGGAGGTCGACGCGTTCAGCCGCTGCGGCCGGCGCTCCGAGGAGGAGCACGGCGGCCGCAGCGACGAATGCGGCGAGAAGCCTCAATCGAACAGCTTTCCGAAGGCGCGCTTGGCGCGGGCTTTCCAGTGGCCGCGGTGGTAGGCGTCGCTGGCGAGGAGCGGGAGGACGGTGGTCGCCTCGGCATAGACCATCTGCTCGAGCGCGGTCGAAACCTTGCCCCAGCTCGCGGCTTCCTGGAGGGTCGAGGAGGAGCAGGCGCCGTCGCGCACGTCGGCGACGGTGATCTGCACCGCGTACTTATGCACCTCGACGTCGTGATGGCCGAGGATTTCGGCGCACACGACGGTGTCCTGCACGAAATTCTTCGGCACGCCGCCGCCGATCATGAGCAGGCCGGTGGTGCCAGCCTTGATCTTGATGTCGGTCAGCTCGCGGAAGTCGGCGATCGAGTCGATCGTCAGGTAGGGCTTGCCCGCCTTCATCGCATCGACCTGATGCTTGACGAGGCCGAAGCCGGCCGACGAGTCGGTGAAGGCCGGGCAGAAGATCGGCACGTCATGCTCGTAGGCGAGCTTGACGAGGCTGTGGTCCTTCTTGCCGTGCGTCTGGAGATATTTGCCCATCTCGCGGATGAAGGCGCGCGAGCTGTAGGCCTTCGGCTCCAGCGTCTCGGCGATCTCGAAGATCGTGTGATCGACGTGCTGGAGTTCTTCCTCGTCGATATAGGTGTCGTAAATGCGATCGATGTAGAGCGAGCGGAGCGTGTCGTCGTCCGGCACCTCGTTCGCCTGGTAATGCTTGAAACCGAGCGCTTCGAGGAAGTCCATGTCGACGATGGTTGCTCCGGTGGCGACGATCGCATCGACCATGTTGTGCTTCACGAGGTCGGCATAGAGATCCATGCAGCCGCCGGCCGAGGTCGAGCCCGCGACAACGAGGATCACCGAGCAGTCACGATCCGACAGCATCTGGTTGTAGATGTCGGTCGCGCGGCCGAGGTCGCGGCTGGAGAAGCTCATCTTGCGCATCGACTCGACGATCGGGCGTGCGTCGAAGCTCTTGATGTCGATATGCTCGACGACGTTGGCGAGCAGCTCCGCCTTGCGATGGTCGTTGATCTGGGTTTCGGTGGTCATGTGCGTCTCCAGTAATACAACGGCGTCACCCCCGCGAAAGCGGGGGTCCAGCTTCCTGCAGAACGAGAAGCTGGATTCCCGCGAACGCGGGAATGACGGCATAGAAGCGGTTCGCCGTTACAGCTTTACGACGTTCGACGAAACTGGCCGTTCCTCGACATCGGCGTAGAGCGTCGCCATCGGCTCGTCATCGGCGATGACCTTGCGGTCCGCGCCGAAGCCGTTGAACGCCGTGCGCATCGCGCAGCCATAGGCGCCGAGCATGCCGATCTCGATATAGTCGCCGGCCTGGACGTCCGCGGGCA
>Ga0335075_10017275_pt1 | contig 10734 bp, 8 predicted proteins | sample Lox_Sample_24_FD_206723 | JGI IMG/M metagenome (GOLD analysis project Ga0335075, IMG submission 206723) | Soil microbial communities from Loxahatchee National Wildlife Refuge, Florida, United States - Lox_Sample_2.4 | ecosystem: Environmental > Terrestrial > Soil > Wetlands | place: USA: Florida... | reverse complement strand
CGACAGCAGGTCCTCGCAGGCCTCTACGACGCGCGCCGACATGCCGCCCTCGGCCGCCTTGCCCCACGAGCGCGGGTCGTAGTCCTTCTTCCTGCCGACGTCGCCGTCCACCTTCAGCACGCCGTCGTAGTTCGCGAACATGTGCCCGGCGACAGGCCTGGAGAAGGCGTACTGCGCGTCGGTGTCCACGTTCATCTTCACCACGCCGTAAGTGATGGCCTCGCGGATCTCCTCGAGCGCTGACCCGGAACCGCCGTGGAAGACCAGGTCGAACGGCTTGTCCTTGCCGTACTTGGCGCCGACGGCGTCCTGGATCTCCTTGAGCACCGCGGGGCGCAGCTTCACGTGGCCGGGCTTGTAGACGCCGTGCACGTTGCCGAATGTCGCGGCGAGGATGTACCGGCCGCGCTCGCCAAGTCCAAGCGCCTCAGCCGTGGCCAGCGCGTCGGCGGGGGTGCTGTACAGCTTCTCGTTCATCTCGCCGACAACGCCGTCTTCCTCGCCGCCGACGACCCCGATCTCCATCTCCATGATGATGCGGGCCTTGGCGCACTTCTCGAGGAGTTCACTGGCGATCTCGAGGTTCTCCGCGAGCGGCACGGCGGAGCCGTCCCACATGTGGGACTGGAACAGCGGCTCCTGGCCGTTGCGGACCCGCTCCGCGGAAATCTCGAGGAGCGGGCGCATGTAGCCGTCCAGCTTGTCCTTGGGGCAGTGGTCGGTATGCAGCGCGACGTGGATGGGGTACTTGTCCGCGACGACGTGAGCGAACTCGGCGAGCGCCGTCGCGCCGGTGACCATGTTCTTGACCGCCTGGCCGGACAGGTACTCGGCCCCGCCGGTGGAGATCTGGACGATCCCGTCGCTCCCGGCGTCGGCGAAGCCCTTCAGCGCCGCGTTCAGCGTCTGGCTCGAGGTGACGTTGATCGCCGGGTAGGCGAAGCCGTGCTGCTTGGCGCGGTCCAGCATTTGCGCGTAGATCTCAGGGGTCGCGATGGGCATGGCCGTGGCTCCTGTTGTCCGTCAGGGGTGATCTCAGGGAAACTCTAGCTGGCCCGGCAGGTTAGGGTTTGACCTGAACCGGTCGGAGCACCAGCGCCGATGCTGTACAAAGGTGGCCATGCAGGGTTTCCTCGTGTCGCACGCGATCTATGCGATCGTCATCTTCGGCGTGCTCGAAGCCATGTGCATCCCGATTTCGTCGGAGCTCACGTTCCTGCTCGGCGGCGCGATCGCCTCCGGCGGCGTCGCTGCCACGCACCAGCACCCGAGCCTGCTGCTCGTGATCGTCCTGGGGACGCTGGCCGAACTCGTCGGCTCGTACATCTCCTACTTCATCGGCCGCGCGGGCGGTCGCCCGCTGGTCGAGCGCTGGGGCAAGTACGTGCTGGTAACCGAGTCGGACATGGCGCGCGCCGAGCGGTTCCTCGTCGGCCGTGGCTGGTGGGCCGTGCCGGTCGCGCGCATGCTGCCGTTCGTGCGCGCGTTCGCGTCGATCGTGGCGGGCATCGTCGAAGTCCCGCCGCTCCGGTTCGGCCTGCTCAGCCTGCTCGGCACGTTCATCTACGTGGTCGTCCTGTCCAGCATCGGGTACAGCCTCGGCAGCGAGTGGAGCAAGATCAACCACGGGCTCACCACGGTTAGCTACATCATCGTGGCGGTCGTCGTGCTGGCGATCATCGGTGTCGTGGTCTACCGGGTGCGGGAGTTCAGGCGGGAAGCCGCGAACGCCGCCGCGCGCGGCGAGTACCAGTCCCAGGCCCAGACTCAGGGCCAGGCCCGGCCCGCGGAGCAAGCGGCACGGACGCGGCCAGGGCAGCCTGGGCGGCACGCCCGCTAAGTCCGTACCCGGGCTTAAAGCCCGAGTTCGGCAAACTCGAAGACGGCGCGGTAGGGCAGTCCGCGGTCTAGCACGCGTGGCCGCGCGCCACGCTCGACGAGGACCGCGACACCGACCACCTCGGCGCCCGCTTCCTGCAGCGCGTCCACCGCGGTAAGCACAGAACCGCCGGTCGTCGAAGTGTCCTCGACGGCCAGCACGCGGCGGCCCGCCACGTCGGGCCCTTCGATCCTGCGCTGCGTGCCGTGTGTCTTTTCCGCCTTCCGCACCACGAACGCGTCGAGCGGAGTGCCCCGGCTGGCGGCGGCGTGCATCATCGCGCAGGCCACCGGGTCGGCGCCGAGCGTCAGCCCGCCCACCGCCTCATAGGCCAGGTCCGCCGTGGCGTTGAGCATGACACGCCCGGCCAGCGGGGCGAGCCGGCCGTCCAGGGTCACCCGCCGCAGGTCCACGTAGCTGGTTGCGCGCCGCCCGGACGACAGCACGAAGTCGCCATGTACCACGGCCCGCGCCTTGATCCCGGCCAGCAGTTCGTCGCGATCGCTCACGCGTCAGAGCATATAGAGCCCGCCACTGCGGCTCAGCACGGTGACCAGCCGAAATTGTGCGGTTACTGACGGCCGGATGGGGCGCACGCTGGGCACTTCTCTAGCCTGGGAATGGACGAAACCCCTACGCGGCTGGCAAGCTTCACTACCCTTATAAGAGGCGGAAGACAATTGAGGGGACGGTGACCTGCGTGGATCGTTGCGCGCTGTTCGTCGACGCGAGCTATGTGCTAGCGGACGGCGCCATGGCGGTGCACGGAACGCGCCGCCGGGAGTCGGTGTCCTGGGACTACGCGGGACTGACGCAATTTCTCGCAGGCCTGGCCGGCGAACGGTCCGGGCTTCCCGTGTTGCGCACCTACTGGTACGAGGCGACCGTCGAAGGCCGCCGCAGCGACGAGCACGACACGCTCGCCGACCTGCCCGGGGTTAAGCTCCGGCTCGCCAAGATGCGCCCGGGGCGCAGGGAAGGCGTGGAGAGCGAGATCCACCGTGACCTCACGACCCTGGCGCGGAACAAGGCCGTGACCGACGCGATGGTCGTCAGCGCCGAGGAGGATCTGGCTCAGGTCGTCGCCGACGTCCAGGACCTCGGCATGCGGGTCACGCTGCTGCACATCGCGGTCGAGGGCAACGGGATGGTCCCCCGCGCGCTCCGCCAGGAGTGCGACGACATCGCGGAGATCGACGGCGCGCACTTGCGCCCGTACGTCGAACTGATCTCCGGGGCCGAGCCGTCCGGCACGGATGAGCAGGACGGCGGCTCGCTGATCGTGTTCCGCCCGGCGGTGAACGGCCACGGCCAGCCCGCGAGCACCGCGCCGTACCCGCCAGCGCCGCAGGAGACCGGCAACGGCTACCAGTCGCCCCCGGTCTACGCGGCGCCCGCCGGTGCACCGGAGCCGCCCGCGCACCTCGACCTGGCGCCGGCGCTGGACGCCCAGCCGGATCAGCAGGATGCGCAGGCCGATCAGCAGGCGCCGGATCAGCAAGAAGCGCAACCGGTCCAGCAGGAGGTGGCCGCCGAGCAGGATCAGGCGCCCGCACCCGCGCCCGCCGAGCCGGTGTCGCCCGCCGCCGAGTACCTCGGCGCCCCGCCCAGCCTTGCCGTGGTGCAGCCGGAGCAGGGTCAGGCGCAGCCCGCGCAGCCCCAGGAGTACGGCCTGCGGCCCGAGTGGCCCGCGCAACCCGAGTTCATGCCGCGGCCCGGGGTGTACGGCGCCCCGGTGGCTGCCCCGGTGGCCTTTCCCGCGCCACCCGCCGAGCAGCCGGTCGGCCTGCCGGCGGCGCGCAATCGCGCGACTGACCTGTCCGGGTACCGCCCCGGCGCGATCCGCATACCGCCGCGCGACCCGATGAGCCATGAGCCGCTGCCGGCCGAGCCTGCCGATGGATACCAGCCCGCGGCGCCGGGTTCCGCCCAGGTACACCGGCTGCCCACTCGCGGGCCGGGTCAGCCGGCAGTGCCGCCCGTCCCGCCAGGGATGCCGGGCGCGCCCGGTGCGCCTGGAGCTTCAGGGCCAGCGATGCCTCCGCCTGCCGGGCAGCCGATGCCCGGGCCGTCCCAGCCGCCGCTGGGACAGCCGCCGCTGGGACAGCCCGGGATGGCACCGCCGGCGGCCGGGCCGCTCGCGCCGCAGCCGGACGCCGGCCAGCCGCCGCTAGCCGGGCAGCCGCCAGTGAGCCAGCCCGGCAGCCAGTTCACGGCGCCGGTGACGCCGATAGCCCCCGACACCGGCTATCCGCCTCCCGATGCCGGATACACGGCCGCGCGCAACGGTTCGCACACCGGGCCACGGCCGGTCGTCTCGCTCGGGCCGGGTGGCGCCGCGCCCGCGGCGCCATGGGCACCGCCGGCGGCCGGGGGCTTCAACAGCCCTGGCGGCCCCGGGGCCCCCGCCGCGCCCGGTGCGCCTGCGGGCCTGGGAGGTCAGCCGACCGCGAACCCGCCTGGCCTGCCAGCGACTGGCGCCCACCAGATCGACTTCAGCGGCCAGCCTGGCTCAGACCCCGGCGTCCCTGGCGGCCCGCTCGGGCCCGCCGGGCCTGCCTACTCCGGCGCCCAGCCGGGTGTCTCGCTCGCCGACGCTGTGCAGTCGGCACATCGGGAAGGCCAGGAGTTCGGCGAGTCGGTCGCGCGGGACGCGCCGGCGCTCTGGCTCGAGGCGGTGCTGGCCAGGAAGCCGCGGATGCCGTCGGACCTTGAGGCCAGGCTGCTCCAGGGGTCCGCGCTGCCGATCGACTTCCTGCTGCACGACGAGGTCCGGCACGCGCTGCGCCGCGGGTTCTGGGACGCCTTGGAGCGTGCCCGCCGCTGACCTCATCAATCACGTTCGCAACCCCCGTTGCGGACGCTAACTCCGGGCGAATGGGAAAGGGCCACTGGGGTACCGTGGGAAGAGTGGCTGGCGTCGATGAGTTCGACGAGATCGAGTTTGAGGCAGCACGGACGGGCAATCACGTGCGGGCCGCCGTACGCATGAGCGAGGTCGCCCGCGGGGTCGCGCCTGACATGCGAGCCGAATCTCACCTGCGGGTCGGCGACCAGTGGATGATGGCCGACGACGCGCAGCGAGCGGCGGACGAGTTCACCGCGGCGATCGAAGACGGCGGGTCTACGTCCGCCAACCCCCAGGTCTATCTCGCCAGGGCGCTATTCGCGCTGGGCCGGGACCAGGAAGCGGAACTCTTGATCACCGGGCTGACCGCCAACCGCGAGTCCGCCACGCCGCGCACATGCGACCTCGTCGCCGAGTTGCTGACGGAGCAGGGCGACCTGCCGCGGGCGCTCGAGTGGGCGACGGCGGGCGTCGAGCACTGCCTCAAGCGCGGCGACGACGCCGACGAGCTGCAGCTCCTGCTCCGGCTGCGCTTCCGCGTCCGCGTGGATCTCGGCCTCGACGAGGACGACTACGACCGGATGCTGGACACCACCAACCGCCAGGGCTGATCGTCGGGCCGCAGAAACAGTTTGTCCCTGGTTTCTGCTGCCGGAGCGACAGAAAACAGGGACAAAGCGCTGACTGCTTAGGCGACCTTCACGACCGGGCCGACGGTCAGCTCGTCTGACGCCGGATCCAAGTCGACGAGGACCTCATCCCCGTCGGTGATCGAGCCGGACAGCAGGGCCCGCGCCAGCTTGTCGCCGATCGCGGACTGCACCAGCCTGCGCAGCGGTCGCGCGCCGAACACCGGGTCGAACCCGGTCAGCGCGAGCCAGTCCCTGGCCGCCGGGGTCACCGTCAGCACCAGCCGCCGGGCAGCGAGCCGCGCGGCTAGCCGGTCGACCTGCAGGTCCACGATCCTGGCCAGCTCCGACGTGGACAGCGCGTCGAAGATGATCACGTCGTCGAGCCGGTTGAGGAACTCCGGCTTGAACGCGGCGCGCACCGCGGTGAGCACGGCTTCCCGCTTCGTCCGGTCATCCAGGGCGGCGTCGGCGATGAACACCGAGCCGAGGTTCGAGGTCAGGATCAGGATCGTGTTACGGAAGTCCACGGTCCTGCCCTGCCCGTCGGTGAGCCGCCCGTCGTCCAGGACTTGCAGCAGCACGTCGAACACCTCGGAGTGGGCCTTCTCGACCTCGTCGAGCAGCACGACGCAGTATGGCCGCCGCCGCACCGCCTCGGTGAGCTGCCCGCCCTCCTCGTAGCCGACGTATCCCGGCGGCGCGCCGACCAGGCGCGCAACTGAGTGCTTCTCGCCGTATTCGCTCATGTCGATGCGGATTATCGCGCGCTCGTCGTCGAACAGGAACTCCGCCAGTGCCTTGGCCAGCTCGGTCTTGCCGACACCGGTCGGCCCGAGGAACAGGAACGACCCCGTGGGCCGGTCGGGGTCGGACACGCCGGCCCGCGCGCGGCGCACCGCGTCGGAGACGGCCTGTACGGCCGCGGACTGACCGATCACCCGGTTGCCGAGCTCGGCCTCCATCCGCAGCAGCTTGCCGGTCTCGCCCTCAAGCAGCCGCCCGGCGGGGATTCCGGTCCACGCCGACACGACATCCGCCACGTCGTCGGGCCCGACCTCGTCCTTGACCATGGGCTCGGGTCCGGTCGAGTCCTTGTTCGGGCGGTCGTTGGCGGTCGCCTCGGCGATCTCCGCGTCAAGCGCGGGGATTTCGCCGTAGAGAAGGCGTGATGCCGTCTCCAAGTCGCCTTCCCGCTGGGCACGCTCCGCTTGGCTCTTCTTGTTATCGAGCTGTTCCTTCAGTTCACCGACTCGGTTGTGCCCGGACTTCTCCTGCTCCCAGCGTGCGGTCAGCACGGTGAGCTGTTCCTGCTTGTTCGCGAGGTCGGCACGTAGCTTTTCCAGCCGGTCCATGCTCGCGACGTCGGACTCGCGGGAGAGCGCGAGTTCTTCCATCCGCAGCCTGTCGACGGCGCGCTGCAGCTCATCGACCTCCACGGGCGAGGAGTCGATCTCCATCCGGAGCCTAGACGCGGCCTCGTCGATGAGGTCGATGGCCTTGTCGGGCAGGAACCGGGCGGTGATGTACCGGTCAGACAGCGTGGCGGCCGCGACCAGGGCCGCGTCCGAGAGCGTCACACGATGATGCGCCTCGTACCGGCCCTTGAGCCCACGCAGGATCGCGATGGTGTCCTCGACCGAGGGCTCGCCGACCAGTACCTGCTGGAAGCGGCGCTCGAGCGCCGGATCCTTCTCGATCCGCTCGCGGTACTCGTCGAGCGTGGTCGCGCCGACCATGCGCAGCTCGCCGCGGGCCAGCATCGGCTTGAGCATGTTGCCGGCGTCCATCGCGCCATCAGCCGCGCCCGCGCCGACCACGGTGTGCAGCTCGTCGATGAACGTGATCACCTGGCCGTCGCTAGACTTGATCTCGTTGAGCACGGCCTTGAGCCGTTCCTCGAACTCGCCGCGGTACTTCGCACCCGCGACCATACCGCTGAGGTCAAGCGAGACGAGCCGCTTGCCGCGCAGGGACTCGGGCACGTCGCCGGTCACGATGCGCTGGGCGAGGCCCTCCACGACAGCGGTCTTGCCGACACCAGGGTCGCCGATTAGCACTGGATTGTTCTTCGTCCGCCGCGACAGCACCTGCACCACCCGGCGGATCTCGGTGTCACGGCCGATCACCGGGTCGAGCTTGCCGTCCCTGGCGAGCTTGGTGAGGTCGATGCCGTACTTCTCAAGCGCCTGGAACGTGGTCTCTGGATTCGGTGTGGTGACCCGGGTGCCGCCCCGCAATTGCTTGACGGCGTCGGTCAGGGCTTCAGGGGTCGCCCCTGCCTGCTGTAGGGACTTGGCCAGTGGCCCGTTGCCCGTCGACAGGCCCACGAGCAGGTGCTCGGTGGAGAGGTAGTCATCGCCCATCTCCTTCGCCAGTTCCTCGGCGATGTTGAGCACAGAAAGCATCTGGCGAGACCCGTCAGGACGGCTTGCCGCGGCACCGTGAGTCTGCGGGAGCTTCCGCTGCAGCGCCAACGCCTCCGTGCGCACTTGATCCGGGTCCACGCCGACCCGTTCGAAAACCGGCCGGATCATGCCGTCGGTCTGCTGGAGCAGCGCGAGAAGCAGGTGTACCGGCTCGACCTGGGGGTTGCCGTCGGCCGTGGCCTGCTGGATGGCCGCCCCGATTGCTTCTTCGCTCTTTTCCGTTCTCTTGTAAGCCATAACAATCTAATCCCGTTTGTTCCCTTATTCACTTTTGTCTTGCTCGTCGCTCGCCGCTTGCGGCGACGCCGGGTGCCAGAAAGTCACTCGGGTGGTGGCGCGGACCGGCACGAGGGCGGCCGCCGGGTCCGGGGTCCTAGACCGCCGGAGCTCGGCGAGCCTGGCCGCGACCGCGCGGGTGGATTCGAGTTCCTCCCGCAGCTGGGCCACCTCGGCGTGAAGCTCGGCCGCCATCAGCCGGGCCTGCTCGAGCTCGCGCTCGAGGTCGAGAATCCGCTTGATGCCGGAGAGGTTGATCCCCTCCTCCTGCGACAGCCGCTGTATCTCGCGCAGCGCGAGGATGTCGCGCATCGAGTAGCGGCGGCCGCCGCCGGTGGTGCGCCGCGGGATAACCAGTCCGACACGCTCGTAGCCGCGCAGCGTCTGCGGGTGCATGCCGGACAGGTTGGCGGCGACGGAGATGACGTAGACGGGCATCTCGTCAGACAGCTCGTAGGGGCTGCTCATGTCATCTCCTTTCCTCGCTGCAGCTGTTCATGGTGAAACTCAGTTCTGCCTGGCCCGCTTGAGGAGTTCCTCGCGCGGGTCGGTGCCCGACGTCGCGATGCGCAGGTCCTCCAGCGCGGACCGGGCCTTGCTGCTCAGGTCCTGCGGCACGGTCACGTCGACCGTGGCGAGCAGGGCGCCAAGCGTCCCGTCCTTCTTGCGGACACCGCGCCCTGGGACGCGGAACACCTGTCCGTTCGGTGTGCCTGGCGGGATCCGGACGGTGACCGCGGGCCCGCGGTGCGTGGGCACCTTGATCTCCGCCCCGAGCGCGAGCTCGGAGATGGTCACCGGCACCGTGACGGTCAGGTTGTCACCACTCCGGCCGAAGACCGGATGTGGTTTCACGTGAACCCGGACATACAGGTCGCCGTTCCTGCCGCCATGCTCGCCGGGGGCTCCCTTGCCGGGAATCCGGATCCGCTGCCCGTCGGCGACGCCGGCGGGGATCCGGGCCTGGATGGTGCGCGAGCTCATCGCGCGGCCGCTCCCGCTGCAAGACTGGCACGGGTCGTCGACCACCAGGCCGCGGCCACGGCAGGTCTTGCACGGCTCGGACATCCCGAAGCCGCCAAGGTTCTTGCTCTCATGGCCCGTGCCCTGGCAGTCCGGGCAGACCCGCGGCACGGTGCCCGCCTTGGCGCCGGTGCCGTGGCAGACCGGGCAGGGTCCCTCCCCGGTCAGCCGCAGCGCCACGGTCGCGCCGTCGATCGAGTCGCCGAACGGCAGCGTGGTCTCGGTCTCGACGTCCGCGCCGCGCCTGGCCCGGCTCTGCGCCGTGCCGCCGCGGCCGCGGAAGATGCCGCCAAGCACGTCACCGAGGCCGCTGTCGCCGCCGAACAAGTCGCCGAGGTCGAATGTGCTGTTGCCGAAGCCGCCGGTGGTCCTGGTGCCTGTCGGCACCCGGAAGCCGCCGCCGAACATCGAGCGAGCCTCGTCGTACTCCTTGCGCTGCTTCTCGTCGGACAGGACGTTGTACGCTTCGGTGATTTCCTTGAAGCGCTCCTCGGCGTCCGCGTCCCCCTTGTTCGCGTCCGGGTGGTACTTCCGCGCGAGCTCGCGGTACGCCTTCTTGATGTCGGCAGTCTTCGCGGTCTTGGGCACGCCCAGCGTCTTGTAGTAGTCCTTCTCCAGGAAATCCTTCGTGCTCATCTGGCCTCGCTGGGCTTTTTAGTCGTTGCTGCTTCCGTCTGGCCCGGTGGCGGGCTCCGCGACCGCCACCCTGGCCGGGCGGAGAATCCGCTCGCCTACTCGGTATCCGGGCTGGAGGATCTCCACGCAGGTGTCCTCCGTGACGTCCGGCGAGTAGCTGTGCGTCAGCGCCTCGTGGATCTTCGGATCGAACGCGTCCCCGCGCTGGCCGTAACTGACCAGCCCGAGCTTGGTGAGCGCCGCTTGCAGCGAGTCCGCGACGGACTTGAATCCGCCGGACAGCTCACCGTGCTCCCGTGCCTGCCCGATGGCGTCGAGCACGGGCAGCAGCTCGATGAGCGTGCTGGCGACGGCGTGCTCGCGCACCGCGGCCCGGTCCCGGTCCACCCGCTTGCGGTAGTTCGCGTACTCGGCCTGCAGTCGCTGCAGGTCCGCGGTCCGCTCGGCGAGCTCGGTGCGGAGCTTCTCCGCAGCGGCCCGGTCCGCGGCAACCGCCGTGGAGTCGGACTCGCCTGGCATTGCTTCTGCTCCTTCACCGTCGTCTCTGCCGTGCCTGGGCTGACCGGGGGCGCCCGGCCCGGGCCGGCCGGCACTCGTGGTGCCGGCCGGCTGGGAAGCCGCGTGCTTGCCCCTTCTGGGCTGCCCGGTCACCGGGTCGATCCGCCTGTGGTCGCGGATCACCGGGCCGTTGCCACCCGTTTCGTCAGGTGCTGTCATCAGGCAGCGCCGCCTTCGCCTTCGTCCACGATCTCGGCGTCAACGACGCCCTCGTCCTGCGGGGTCTCCTCCGGGGCAGCTTCGCCCTCGGCGCCCCCGCTCGCGGCCTGCTGGGCCTGGGCAGCCTGGTAGATGGCGGTCCCCATCTTCTGGCTGACCTGGGCGGCGTGCTCGCTGGCGGTCTTGATGGCCTCGATGTCGTTGCCCTCGATCGCCTTCTTCAGGTCGGCGATCGCGCTCTGCACCTCGGACTTCACGTCCGCCGGGACCTTCTCGTCGTTCTCGGCGAGGAACTTC
>Ga0335075_10017274_pt1 | contig 10735 bp, 13 predicted proteins | sample Lox_Sample_24_FD_206723 | JGI IMG/M metagenome (GOLD analysis project Ga0335075, IMG submission 206723) | Soil microbial communities from Loxahatchee National Wildlife Refuge, Florida, United States - Lox_Sample_2.4 | ecosystem: Environmental > Terrestrial > Soil > Wetlands | place: USA... | reverse complement strand
CACCTGCGCGCGAACAACGCCAGGCGGTTCGCGCGGGCGTAGCTCAATGGCAGAGCCCCAGCCTTCCAAGCTGGTCATGCGGGTTCGATTCCCGTCGCCCGCTCTCTCGTTTCTTTGCGGTGGTGCGGCGGTTGTCGCATGGCTTGTAGACCACCTGGTCCGGCAAGTGGTGATTCGCCGCAGGCTGCTGCGCGACAAGGAAACCGGCCGCCCCGAGGAGATCGGGGCCAGCTACGTTCCCGCCGCCATCGCAGCAGGGACGTACCTGGAAAGCACCGAAGTGGTCCCGAAGGCGCTCTTCCTGTGTGTCGAGGAACTCAGCGGCAAGCGTTACACCCGGGCGCATGACCGCTGGCTTGTCCGCCCGACCACCCAGGAGGAATCGGCCCTCCTCGACCTGCCCGGCGGCGGTGCATCGGTGGTGCATCTCATCCACAGCGCCTACGACGAGACCGACGAGATTCTCGAGGTATCCGAATCCATCTGGCCAGCCGACAGAATCGTCATCCTCGACGACTACGACCTAGCCCAGGACGCGGAGGACCTTCAGAGCCTATCCGATGTCTGAGACGGCGATCGACTACCAGCCCGCGACACTCACCACCGTGCACGACCACCGGTGGTGGCGTCCCGGCTGGCATCAAGGCCGTCACTTCTATGCCTGCCACCTCACCCTCGATGACCAGCCCGAGTTCCGGCAGCTTGTCCGCGGCTATCAGGCGGCAACCCGAGAGCTGCCGTTCCTGGACCAGATACCGGCGGAATGGCTGCACCTGACTATGCAGGGAATCGGGTTCACCGATCAGATCAGCGAACGCGAGATCACGGATATAACGGCAAGTCTGCGGTGTGAACTGGCAAGCCTTACCCCGCCGACGGCGGTGTTCCATAATCCGACGATCTCGCGGGAAGCCCTGTACCTGAAGGCTCAACCCGTGGGGCCGCTGTACGACTTGCGCCTGCGGATGCACCGTGCGGTGTTGTCTGTGCTCGGCCGGGATCGCTTCACGGAACCCGAGCCTGATCCTGAACGGTTCACGCCGCACGTCAGCACCGCGTACATGAACGGAGAAAGCCCTGCCGGTCTCATGGCCGAAGCTCTGGCCCACGTGCGCAGCCCAGCCGTGACAGCGACGTTCCACAAGGCATCGCTGCTGGTGTTCCACCGGGACAACCGCATGTACGAGTGGACTGGGGCCACGCCGATCAGGATCGGCCGTCCAGCCGACGACCTAGCCGCTGTGTGAATACTTTCAATACAGGTTCAAGACGGCCCCGAGGGGCCGCTCGCGCCGCCGACACGGCCGGCCCAGCCGAGCTCCCGCTGACGCTCCCGCCCGGCTGCGCCTCCACGCCGGTCAGCTGGCGCGAAGACATCACCCCGTTCGGGGCCGCGACCAGAACCGCCGGGGCGTCACCGCAGCCGCGGCGGATTTGACAAGGGAACCCTCGCGGCGGCCCTCATTGGGCTCATGCGGGCAGGCCGGAAGCCAGCCCGATCCGCAAACAAGCGTACGGGCCGCCGCCCCTTATCAAATCCGCCGCTCCGTCCGCGTAGAGCTGACCGCCTTCCACACTGCATCGTAAAGCGCCCCTGCCCGCTGACAATTATCAATGCGCTGGGACACTTTAGGTCGAAGACAAGCTTACTAAGGATTCATCCGCCTAAGTCGCTCATTGGCCGCCTGAATCCACTGTTGCTTCGCGTTTTCTTCCGCTTGCTGTCGGGCCGTTTCTTCCCGCCGTCTCGACATCACATAGGTCTCGAACGTCTGATTGGCTGATGCAACCGCTCCCTCGACCCGTCGAACGGCGTTCCCCATATCTTGTTCGAGCACCATGAAGCGCACCTTATTTCCGATCACGTCGGGCGCTCGTGAAAGAAAATCCGCCGTCCCAGACTTGTGGCCAGGGCCACTGATGAAGTACTTAACCCACTCCCGCTCAGGAGTCCGGTTAAGCTTCCACTCCAGAACGACCAGCTCGTTAGGCGCGTCCACGACTTCACCGTTAGTGATAAGACGTACCTCTTCCCACTCCGCCTCCATACCGAGCCTCCTTCCCATAACTTGACCCTTGCCCCTCTACTTTCCAGGCTACTCGCCCTCAGTCGACCATGCCGCCAACGCGCGTAGGTTTCCAGACCACGTGTGCCCGTGACGTGCTCCAATCGAGCAGCTAACCGGAAGGACTGGGGGTCACTCCCGGAAGCCCGCCGCATCACCAACTTGCATAAACGCAGCTCAGCGCACCGTACTCCTTCTGGCGGACCAGTCACTAGGTAGCGCACTAGACGAGCTTTCCGTTATGAAGTGAAATATTGCCTTCACACTGACCAGTAAAGTCCTGTCATGTCCCAAACATCTTCCGTCTCGCCCCTAGTCCTAGCACTAGTTGCCGGGGGTTTCACGACTGTTGGTGTGGTCCTCAAGATGTGCTACGACGCTCTGGCGGAGCGTCGAGCAACCAAGAAGGAGGGCCTGGACCGCTTCGCCAGTGAGCGCCGAGAGGCTTACGAACAGTTTTATGAAGCCATCAAGAAAGAACGAGTAGCCAATGAAGCATTGCATACCCTACTTGACGCTCATCACAAAGAGGGAAAAACGGAGATTAGTGACGAAGAGAAAGCAGCCTTTCCTCCGTCCGGGATGACTGAGTTGGTCACTGCGCTAGAGCAGATCCGGCGCTTGGCGCGCAGCTATACCGTGATCAGACCGGCTGAGGCGATCTTTCGGCTCTTTCTCTCGATATGATTAGGTGCCTAAGAGCCGCTCCTGACGATCCTGGCCCAAACGACGAGATTACCTGGTTCCTGCTACAGCGCTTTCTAGAGGAACGCATAGACGAGTTCATTTATGGCTATCGTGAAGATCTAGGCATTGGCCGACCAGTAGGAGCACCCAAGAAAGGGCCGCTCACTCCGCGCGAGTATCCATCGGGGCTTAACCTCGCCCAGTCCGAGGAGATCGTGCGAGCGCACATCCCGATCAAAATTGTGCCGAAACCATCCAATGAGGCCCATACTGCACAAGAGGGACAGCCATCACCCCCACACGCCACTGACGCTTAATACTGCAACGGCAGTTAGGCCCGACATCGGTTGCCCAGTAGCTGGGCACGGCTCAGAAGTCAGGCGGCGTTAGGCGACGGCAGTCTTGGCCAGAGAACCAGGGAAGCGTGGAATCATGGGCGGCATGGTTGACCTGCGTGAACGGCGGCATGCAGAGGCGCTGAGTCGGCCGGCGGACTCCCGATGACAGATGTCTATCTGCTGTGGCATATCTCGCATGCCTTGCGAGACGAACGCTGCCCGGAGCACTTGGACGAGAACGGGGTTCCCTTGTGCAATGAGCAGGCAGGCGATGATGTGAAGCTGCTCGGTGTCTACTCCAGCGAAGCGGCGGCCCGGACCAGGATCGAGTCTGCCCGGCTGCTCCCCGGCTTTATCGATGAGCCCGATTGCTTCCAGATCACCCCCTATGCCATCGACAAGCATGAATGGGCCGATGGTTTCGCCATTGCTAACGCCGACCTGTGACTGGACGGGAAGATCCAGCACGGCAGTTCCACGGGGCTTAGGCAAGCGCGTAGCCGCGGCGCCGATAGTGGCAGAGGCGGGCCTGATACTGGCGTCGCCGCCGCCAGCCCGACCAGGACCAGATGCTGTCAAGGTCGGGTGCACGGGCTTGGACCAGGCTGTTCAGCAGGCGGCGGAGTTCCGCTAACGTGTAGCCGATCATGCCGGGATCACCGGTGCCGAGCCCCTTTTTTTCCGCTTGGGCCTTGCAGGCGGCCAGCCAGGCCAGGGCCAGCATCGACAAGGTGATGTGCGCGTACCAGGCCCGCCAGGTGCGGACCTAGTAGTGGCCGAGCCCGGTCTCGCCCTTGGCCTGCTGGAAGCACTCCTCGACGTGTCAGCGGCTGCCCGCGGTCCAGGCCAGGTCGGCGGTGCTGCACCCAGACGGCCCGTAGCAGGCGTAATAGGCACTCTCTTGAGGGTCGGCCAGCGAGCGGCGGGCCAGCAGCCAGTGCCCGCGGCCGCGTGTCTGCCCGGCCCGGACCGCGATCCGCGCCCAGTGGTACTCCCGCAGGCCGTGCGCACCGGCGCCGGCCGATATCTTCTGCCAGCACTGTGACGGGAGGGCGGCGATCAGCGCGTCGGCCCGCCGCTCGCCCTCGGGCATGGTCATCGTGTCGCTGCGGCGGATCGCCATCACGTACCGGATGTCGTGTTCTTCCAGCCACGCCTGCAGCCACTTGGCCTGCCCGTAGGTCTCATCGGCGGTGAACCAGGCGAACGGCACCCCGGCGGCGACTGCCCGGGCGATCATCTCCTGGGCCTGCCGCGGCTTGGTGGGGAACTCCGCCTCCGGCGGGATGCCCGCAGCGCGGCACCGCTCCGGGTCCTGCGCCCAGGACTGCGGCAGGTACAGCTCCCGGTCAATCAGTGCGTGCCCGTACCGGGAGGCATACGCCAGGAACGCCCCGACCTGGCAGTTCTCCGTCCGCCCCGCGGTCCCGGAATACTGTCTTTGGACTCCCCCCGACCGGGTGCCCTTTTAAGGAAACCGGTGTCATCGGCGATCAGCACGCCATCCCGGTCGCCCAGCTGCTCGATGACATAGCCGCGCACGTCGTCGCGGACCCCGTCCACGTCCCAGTCTGCGCGGCGCAGCAGCCGCTGCATCCCATCAGGACCTACCTCACCCGCATGCTCGGCCAGCGTCCACCCGTTCTTCCGCTCCAGGCCCGCGACCAGCCCGCACAGGTACTCCCGCGCCCGGGCCCGCGGCTCAGTCCGCCCGAAGCGACCCGCGATCCGTTCGTGTACCCGATCCAGCTCTCCGGCAACAAGCTCCAGCACCATGCACTCAATGATCCCTCACCAGATCAGCTAAGTGCCGTTGCAGTATTAAGCGTCAACGGAACCCGACCACGATGAGACCATCAGAAGGTTCGCCGAGAACACAACGACTAGTACCCGCCGGTAACCCTGTCCCGGGTCCACAATCATCGCATGTCACTCGGCTTCGGAAACCGGACACTTGGTGTCCGCATTGACACCGACAACGCCGCTATTAGGGGCGGCTTCGGCGTCTACCCATTCACCCTGCAACTCGCACTAACCCCGCATGGCTTCGAGAACGGCACGGTGGTGGAGCTGACAGCTGAACTGGAGACTCATGGCAATCCGGGCTACTGGCTAGCCGGCAGCACTCGACCGGTTCGGACAAGCCTTTACGGCAACGCGACGAACTGCTCGATCGCCTTCCCGCTAACCAGCGCCCAGATCCTCGGCATCGAGGAGCACAGGTCAGGGCAGAGGCCAGGGTTCAGCCTGAAACTCAGCGGCATCCTCCCGGCCGAGCCTACCGAAACCGGCCAGGAATCCGCGGAGTACTTCTCTATCGCCACGAGCACCTGGCTTGAGCTGATCGAACGCGTCAGCGCCGCTGTCGCATTCACCATCCCCATCCCGATCCCGGTCATCTCCGGCGCGCACGCCGAGGGCACCGAGTTGCTCAAGGAAGCTCGTCATCATCTCAACGCCGGGAACATCGACGCCGCTATCGTGTCGGCGCGCGGTGCCATGGAACGTGCCGAAGCTGCAGCGCACTGGCCCGGTCTCGGGGACGGTAGCCCCCGGTCTCGATCCGTGGAACAGCGGTGGCGAGCTATCAGCTTGGCGGCGATGAGCCAGGCGTCAGGTGCAGCGCACGAGGACGACGTGACGAAAGACTTCGCCTACACCCGCCGAGAAGCCGAAGCGCTGATAGGCATCGCCGCGGCCCTGTTGAAGGCTGCGTCAGGCCCGCTGGCTTGAGCAAGCTCCTCCAGCGGGCCGTCTGTTCCGTCTCTGTTCTGTCAGACGCCGATCAGCAACGGTAAACGACACGAACCAACAAACAGTGAAATAGCAGCTCAGATAGCCTACCCACAGGTGCGGCATCCACCGTCGAAAGTTCGAGCTGTAGCCAACACGACAACGACCCCAGTCAGAATGGCGGGCCGCTATACCTTCTCGACGAGCTCCTAGATGACTAGGTCGAAGAATTCCGCTGGCAGCGCGCAAGCCGACGCTGCATACGTTCAGCGACTTCGGTCGTGCCGGGGGTACCGGCCAGGGCTTGCTGAAGGACTTGCGCGGCTTCCTGGTAGGCGTGGTCTTTCACGAGCCGGATGCTGAGCCGGTCTGCCACTGTCACATCCGTGCTCCCGTTAGCAATGGCTAGCCGCCACCACCGGATCGCAGCGTTAAGGTCACCGGCCTTCTCAGCAGCCAGGCCCGCATAACCAGTTAGCGTGGCGACCGTTGCTTTGTCACGCTGAGATTCGGCAGTGTCAAGGAGGCCCTTACGGAGCCGTTCGCCTTGGACAGGGTTGAGCCGCCCGAGCCTGTCGCGTTGTTCCGTCATACTCAGCAGCAGGCTCAGCACGCTTTTTCTAGTCTCGAACGGCACTCGTGCGTACAACGCCAGCAACGTGGGAACGTGTGGCGCGGCGGACACCAGGTCCAATAGCTCTGACCATGCGCGGGCATTATCCCGGCCCCAGTACACCGCCTCGATCAGCGCGGTCAGAGCGTCGTCACGACGGCCGCGCTGATACCTGGTGGCACGGCCGAGACCCAGCCACGCGTCAGATACACGGGGGTCACCTGCTTTGGCTAGCCGATCAGCGGCGGCTCGCAGGGCGGCTTCCACGCGTGGCCAGTCGCCAGGAGCGCGATCGTAATTGGCGTCGGTTTCTTCCAGATCTTTTTGCGCCAGCGCCAGGGATGATTGGGCCTGCACGTCAGCGCCGCTCAGCGGCGGGGATTGCTCATCCAGGCGGGCGAGCAGCCGCCTTATGGTAGCGGCCATGTCAGGAATGGTCTCGAAGTCTTCCTCTCGCAGACCCAAGGGCTGCGGGTCAATCAAGAGTACGACTTGCGGTCCAACATCGTGCCAGCGGATTTCCGCTGCGCACGCCACTAGGCATCCGCCATGTGCGTGACTGAAATCAGCCAGGGCGGGCCGAATTTGCCAGGCTATGTCGCGTGGCAGGAACCCGACGTGGTGCTCGTTGATATAAACCGCCAAGGCATTGGGGTCATAGGCGTTCGCCGGATCGGGCACCAAGACTGCCATCAGCGGAGACCCTGGAGATCTCATCGCTTCGACTGCACTGATGGCGGCCTGGTGGAAAGATTCCCCGGCTACCTGAACCTCAGTCCGCCCCGACAGCCAAGCAGGCTGCAGCCTGCTAACTTGGCGCGGTCCTTGAGAAAGACCCTCGCTTTGCGGCCCGTCCTGTGGAACGAAAAAACCCATGACAATCCCCGCCCTGATGCCCGTGGCAACCATAATGGCTCAAATCAACTGTTCGCGGGTTGAGATTGATGTAACGCTCGATTGGGCCACAGGCGGGACGGCCCGGCGATGAGTCGCAGCCTTGGAACTGCGGCAGCAGCAAACGGCAGCAACCGCATCGCCCTCGGATGCCCGCGATCGACTGGTATCAACGCTTTGACCAGCCAGAATGACCTCTATTGACCTTCCTGCCACTAGTTCACACCGAGGCGGTCGACGAATGGATTAATTTGTCGGCCTAGTGGTCGTTAGGTTCTGGGCCACGCTGCTAAGCGCCCGTGCCTTGGAGGAGGCGTCAGTGATGGAGGCGGCAACGTTCACGGCATCGGAAAAAAGCTGTGCAGCACGATCGGGGTCGCTGGCCGCCACGTTCTGGGCCACGCTGCTAAGCGCCCGTGCCTTGGAGGAGGCGTCAATGATGGAGGCGGCAACGTTCACGGCATCGGAAAAAAGCTGTGCAGCACGATCGGGGTCGCTGGCCACAAGGGCATGCGCTACGGCGCTCAGCAACTTTACCGTCGAGGACGCGCTGATGGCGGAGCTAGGAATACTTTCAGCGCGGGCGAAGAGCCGGGCAGCGCGATCGGGGTCGCTGGCCGCCAGATCTTGCGCTACAGCGCTCAGCGCCTGTGCCTTCCTGAGCCCGCTATCTACGGAGTTGGCGATGCTCACGGCATCGGCGAAGAGTTGTGCAGCACGATCAGGGTCGGTTGCCGCTAGGTTTTGCGCCACGCCGCTCAGCGCGCGTGCCCTGCTGGGCTCACTATCTATGGAGTTGGCGACGTTCACGGCGTCGGCGAAGAGCTGTGCAGCACGGCCAGGATCGGTGGCTGTCAGGACCTGCGCTATACGACTTAGCGCGCGTGCCTTCGGGATCGGGCCGTGCATGCAGCTGGCGATGCGCTCGGCGCGATCGGGGTCACTGGCCGTCAGGGCCTGCGCTATGCCGTTCAACGCCGTTGCCTTCGAAATCGGGCCGTGAATGGAGCGGGCGATGCGCTCGGCGCGATCGGGGTCGGTGGACGCTAGGGCTTGCACCACACCGGTCAGCACGGCTTCCTTCGAGAGCAGGTTGGTGATGCTGCTGGCGATGCGCTCGGCATCGGCAATAAGCCGGCTAGCGCGATCAGGATCGGTAGGCGCCCAGGCCTGCGCCACACCGGTCAATGCCACTGCTTTCCGGTCCTTGTCGGTGATGGAGTTTGCGATGTCTTCAATTCCCGCTAGGAGCCGGGTAACCCAGGCCGCATCATTACTGGCGAGCTGAAAAACTGTCTGGGTGATCTCGCCGGCGGCATGCCCGGCGGGCCAGGCGCCGGGAGCGCCCAAGGCCTCTGCGGTGGCGGGTGTCGCCAGCACCCTTTCGATCGCCGTGATCAAATGCCCGGCATCGGAACGGAATCTCTCGTGCCGGATGTCCATCGCGTTGCGGCGGGCTAGGCCAACCAGGCTTTCCGGAAGATCCTGCCGGGTCGGCATGATCGCGCCTTCCATCAGAATTGGGATGACCCGTACGCTCCGGGCCAGGGCGGCCTCGACTTCCAGCCGGACAATATCGTCCGGATCATCCAGACGTCGGCGACCCTGCTTGTCGGCTGCGGTCAGCCAGGTGGGGCCGATGATCACCAGCAGCACCTTGCAGGCCTCTACTGCCCGGAAGATCTCTTCGGCGAAGTCCACGCCCAGCTCGATCGTGTCCACATCCATGAAGACCTGATCCTCGCCGAACCGATCCGCCAGGCGATCATACAGCCGTCCGGCCAGATGGCTGCTTTCCTGTCGGCGGTAGCTGACAAATATGCCACCGCCTCCAGCTGCCATCATGGTCAGTCACGCTACAGCACGCGAAACCGTCTGTGTTCCGTCAGATCGACGAAGACAACAGAAGGCAACCATCAATGACCAGCGGCAGATCACGGGGCCAGACGCAAGATCACGAACGTCAGGGCTAGCCATCAAGGGCCAGGCCTGACAGCACCCAAATCTACAAAGGCCACTAGAATTAGCCTGCAGTTACCACACTGCCGTCTGATAGCGCCGCCAGTTCGTCCTGAATCTCATCCGACAGAAATTGCGATGCGAGCTGTCGCAGGCAGTATTGCTCAACCGCTGGATGATCGGCGACGTTCGGGCATATCGAGACAGCTGCCAACTGCACCGCGCGGCAGACAGCTTCCCAATGCCCGAACGCCAATTTCATAAGCTTGTCTGCAGCGGCGCTGGCGGCAAGCTCAGCAGCCTGGCGAGGTATTCCGCACGAGGTCAACGCCGCCGTAACGCCCTCGGTTACTACGGTTTTGGCAGCATCTTCACCAGCTTTCATCGCCCGTGCCACCGCGGCGAGAGCACCACATAGAAGGTGACTTTGCCACTTACCACGCGGACAGCCGTGAGCTTGAAGCGTAACCGCGATTGCTTCTGCGACCTGGTCGGCTACATCAGCATCGACCGCCGACACCAAAGTCGCGACAGAGTTAACCGACATTGTATCTGCGACAGCGTCGAGGAGATCACCGAGCTGCCGCTGCGCATCCTGCAGAACCGCTGCCCGGCTGCGCCGCGAAGGGCCAGACAGACCCGGCGACGTAGAGCCGCCTGCACTGTCCACCACGGCGAAAGTCCCCAGTCCGCTCCGACCCTTGCATCTGCGGCCGCCTTCCGCCTTGCTCCTGCACATCGCCTTTACGCCCTTCCTTACACGAGGTGCCTGATCAAAGTTCACAAGAAAGGCTGCCTACAAATTGCAATACAAGACATCGGTCAGCTGACGGATATCTGGCACCGGCAGGCCACGACGACTTCCGCTTCCTGACGCTCAGGCATCATGGCCAGGGCGGGACACACGTTTGATGCAGCAGAAAAGTGCAGCAACCGCATCGGCTGAAGGCGACCATCATCGTCCGCAACCAACCGGGTGGCTCGCTAGATGACCCGCATAGACCTTCCTGCCACTAGTTCACATCGAGGGGATCAACTTGGTACGGGTGTCGACGAGGAGGGCGTCGTCTTTATGTGTGTCCCCGGGCAGTCCGCGGCGATGCGCGGTCAGGGACCCGCAGCAGCCACGGCATGATCCAGAGAGCGGTGCCTGCCGCGATGCTTTATGATGGCACGCGCGTGTGACAGCAAGTGCCATCATGAAAGGTACCGTGCCCCGTTGACGGTGGAGATCAACAATGAGCACTTGGTTAAGCACTGGCGACACACTCGTCGCAGCGACGATCCCCGTCGTGGGGGCTATCTACACGTTTACCGCGAACAGACGGGCACAGTACGATCGCGTGCTTGCACTCGCGGCAGAGTCAGGAACAGCGCCGGTCTCGGACGACCGGCACGTGCTGGGCATTGCTTTCGAACCAATATCGAGCCACCCTGCAGGACAG
>Ga0335075_10017272_pt1 | contig 10735 bp, 9 predicted proteins | sample Lox_Sample_24_FD_206723 | JGI IMG/M metagenome (GOLD analysis project Ga0335075, IMG submission 206723) | Soil microbial communities from Loxahatchee National Wildlife Refuge, Florida, United States - Lox_Sample_2.4 | ecosystem: Environmental > Terrestrial > Soil > Wetlands | place: USA: Florida... | reverse complement strand
GCCCTGGCGTTTTTGAACGAGGTGTCCTCGGTCCCGCTGCAGCAGACGCTGCGCCACCAGAACCAGGCGTTCGCCGCGTTCTTCGCCAAGCGCGCCCGCTACCCGCGGTTCAAGTCCCGGCACGCCCGCCAGAGCGCGCACTACACCCGCTCGGCGTTTGCCGTGCGGGGCGGAGAGCTGCAGCTGGCCAAGGCCTGTGGGCCGCTGCGATTCATATGGTCGTGGCCGAATGTGGACGTCGCCGCGCTGAACCCGTCGATGGTGGTGGTGTCGCGGGAGCCGGACGGACGCTGGTATGTCACCTTCGCCATCGACGCCGAAGTCCCCGAGCCGCTGCCGCTGGCGGGCCGGACGGTGGGTGTCGACCTGGGGGTGCGGGACTTCGCGGTGACCAGCGACGGGGACAGGATCGCTAACCCGCGGCTCCTTGAGCGCAAGGCCCGTGGCCTGGCCCGCTATCAGCGGCGGCTGGCCCGCCGCCACAAAGGTTCGGCGAACCGGGCCAAGGCCAAAGCCAAGGTCGCCCGCGCGCACCGCAAGGTCCGCGACGCCCGGCGCGACTTTGTGCACCGTGCCAGCACACGTCTGGTCAGCCGCAACGACGTGATCGTGATCGAGGACCTCAACGTCCGCGGCATGGTCCGCAACCGGCATCTGGCCCGCGCCATCAGCGACTGCGGGTGGGGTGAGTTCCGCCGCCAACTGGACTACAAATGCCAGCGCTACGGTCGGCAGCTTGTCGTGATCGACCGCTGGTACCCCTCGTCTAAGACCTGCTCGGTGTGCGGGCACCTGCTCGCAGAACTCAGCCTGAGCACTAGAACGTGGCAATGCCCGTCCTGCGGTGCCCGGCATGACCGGGACGTCAACGCAGCGAAGAACATCCTGGCCGCTGGTCAAGCGGTGACTGCCTGCGGAGCTGATGTCAGACACTCCGGGACCTCCCGGGTGCAGTCGGCGGTGAAACAGGAACCCTGGCCGGCGACGGCCGGGATCCCCATCCCTCGGGGCGGGGAGTAGTCAACGGCAGTCTCCGTGTGACCTGCCTGCCGTTCGGCCGCCCGGCAGGGCCAGGCAGCCGAACGGCTTTTGATCCGTGGTTCAGACCGGGCTCTTGGTCACCGGGTTGATCTTCCCGCTGATGATCTCTTGCTTCAGCGTGTTGATCTCAGACTGCAGCGCCGCGGGCACCACGGATGCGTAGTCGTGGTAGGGGGACATCACGGCGCCGCCGTTGGCGAGCGTGCCGATGTAGGTGCCGCCGCTGAACTTGCCGGTCGCTGCCGAGAGCACCGCGGTCTTGACGGCCTGGCTGATGCCCTTCGTCACGCTGGTCAGCATGTACTTGCAGTATTGCGCGGCGCTGACGCAGCCGTCGGTGTCCACCCACTCCATCGACACGTTCTTGCCGGACGTGTCGGCGGTCTGGACGGCCTTCGCAGTGCCCAGGCCGACGCCGCCGGCGACCGGGAAGATGACGTCCGCACCCTCACCGATGTAAGTGTTCGTCAGCGTCTGGCCCGCGCCCACATTGGTGAAGTTGCCGATGAAGTCACCCTTCTGGGTCTGCTCATTCCAGCCGAGGACCTTGACACTCGTGTGATGCTGCGTGTTGTAGTACTGGACCCCGTCCCAGAAGCCATCCTCGTAAATGGTGACGGTGCCGAAATTCTCACCACCGTAGGTGGCCACGACCCCCGACTTGCTCATGCCGGCCGCCAGGTAGCCGCCCAGGAAACCGTCCTGCACGGTGTTGAACACCAGCTGGTCGATGTTCTTCTCCTTGGCGCCGGTCAGGCACTCGGACGCATACGAGCAGTCAACGATCGCGAACTTCTGATGTGGGTTGGCCTTCGCTGCCGCCTCGGTCGCGTCCGCCATCAGGAAGCCGACCGTAACGATGATCCCGCACTTCTTGCCGATGAAGGTGCTGATGTTAGACGCGTAGTCAGCCGAGGTCGTGGACGGCAGATACGTAACCTGGATCTTGCTCGGGTTGGTTGCCGCGGCCGCCTGCATGCCTTGCCACGAGGACTGATTGAACGACTTGTCGTCGATGCCGCCGGTGTCGGTGACCATGCAGCCCAGGAACTTTCCGCTGGCTGACGTGCCGGAACCGCTGCTCGACGAGCCGTTGCTCGACGACGGGCTGCCACATGCGGCGGCCAGAAGGGCAATCGCGCTGAACGCGACCACAGCCCTCAGTGTGACTCTCACCGGTACCTCCTTTGCGGGGGCGGGTCAGGCGGCCCGGGGGGACCGCCAGAATTTTGCCCGGAAGCGCGCCGGCTGCGGGCGAGTCGTCCCGGATGCCCCGGGATTGCACGAAGGGTAATCCCGGGGTCGCCGGCGGGGAAGCAAGAATCCGCAGTCCAGGCCGGACGTTGCTGAATCGAGACCGGAGAGTGGGTGACGATCGACGCCACCCGACGCAGCCCATCGTGTCTCGGTTCAGCAACAGCGGACGCAATCTGGGCAGCCCGTGGCTTCCACCGACAGTCACGCGGGAATTACCTCTACAGGAGGGTTAACGGTGCGAACAAGGATCAGAAACGCGATGACACTCGGCGCCATCGCTTTGTTAGCCACCGCATGCGGATCGGTGACCAAGGCGAGTTCGCCCCCGTCTTCGCCCTCGTCCACGACGCCGTCGACGTCAGGCTCGCGCGCCTCGCCGGCCGGCAAGTTCCTCGCCTGCATGGTGACCGACACCGGGGGCATCGACGACCGGTCCTTCAACGCCTCCTCCTGGCAGGGCATGCAGGAGGCCCGGGCCGCGGAGCCGGGCCGGGTCACCGTGAGGTACCTGCAGTCCGCGTCCGGCAGCGACTACACGCCGAACATCAACACGTCCATCGGCGAGAGATGCGGGATCATCGTCACGGTCGGGTTGCTGATGGGCGACAACACCGAGGCGGCGGCCAAGTCCCACCCGAATCAGAAGTTCGCCATCGTTGACTACGATTACAATCCGCCGGTAAAGAACATCGACGCGCTCGTGTTCAACACCGCCCAGGATGGATTCCTCGGCGGCTACCTGGCCGCCGGCATGTCGAAGAGCGGCGCGGTCGGCACGTTCGGCGGCGAGGAACTGCCCACGGTCACCATCTATATGGACGGCTTCTGGGACGGCGTCCAGTACTACAACCAGCAGCACCACACCAGCGTGAAGGTCCTCGGCTGGAACGAGCGGACCCGGACGGGCCTGTTCACCGGCAACTTCACCGACGAGACCATGGGCCAGGCCGCCGCCCAGGCGCTGATGAGCGAGGGCGCCGATGTCATCTTCCCTGTCGCCGGCGACGCCGGCCTCGGCGCGGCCAAGGCGGTCCAGGACGCCGACACGGCGGCGGGCAGGACCAAGGTCACGATGGAGTGGGCGGACACCGACGGATGCGTCAGCGCGCCCCAATACTGCAGGTACTTCATCAGCAGCGTGACCCAGGGCATCCAGGCCGCCGTGAAGAACGCCGTGCTCAGCGCGGCCGACGGCACCTTCAAAGGCGGCAGCTACGTCGGTGACCTGGCCAACGGCGAAGTCGCGCTCTCCTCCTTCCACGGCCTGGCCGGCCAGGTGCCGGCGTCGCTGCGGTCCGAGCTGAACACGATCAAGGCCGAGATCATCAGCGGCCAGATCAAGCCGGCCACAAAGAGCCCGATGTAACCAGCCCCCTGATTCCCTCTACCATCCTGCTGATGACTCCCTACACATCCGACCCGTTTGCCGCTGCCGCGGCCAGCGCGAGCCGGCTCGCGGAACTCACCGGCCAGGCAGCGCATGATGCCGCGCTGGTGCTCGGCTCGGGCTGGGCGCAGGCCGCCGACGTTCTCGGCACCGGGACCGAGGTGCCAGTCGCCGACCTGGGCGGCTTCCCGCCGCCGACCGTCCCCGGCCACGCCGGCGTCGTGCGGTCAGTACGCATTGCGGGACTACGCGTCCTGGTCTTCCTCGGCCGGACCCATCTCTACGAGGGGCACCCGGTGGCGACGGTGGTACACGGCGTCCGCACGGCGGTCGCCGCCGGCTGCCGGGTGGTCGTGCTGACCAACGCATCGGGCGGGATCCGGGAGGGCTACCGGGTCGGGCAGCCGGTCCTGATCGCCGACCACCTCAACCTGACCGCGCGCTCGCCGCTGACCGGCCCGCCGCCGCCCGACGGCTACCCGTCCCGGTTCACCGACCTGACCGACCTATACGCGGCGCGGCTGCGTGCCCTGGCCCGGGCGGCCGACCCGGCCCTGGCCGAGGGGGTCTACGCGGCGCTGCCCGGGCCGCACTACGAGACCCCGGCAGAGATCCGGATGCTCCGCTCGCTGGGCGCCGACCTGGTCGGGATGTCCACCGCGCTGGAGGCGATCGCGGCGCGTCATCTCGGCGCGGAGGTGCTGGCCATCTCGCTGGTGACCAACCTGGCCGCGGGGCTCGCGCCGGCCGAGCTCGACCACGCCGAGGTCACGGCGGCCGGGAAGGCCGCCGCCGGGCGGATGGGCGCCCTGCTCGCGGACATCCTGCCCGGCGTGCTGCCCGGGGACGGGCCGGCGTGATCCCCGACGACCTTCGCGCCCGGCTGGCCGCGTGGCTGGCCGAGGACCCGGACGAGCGGGACCGCGCCGAGCTCGAAGCGCTCGCCGCCGACGGTGGCGAGCAGGCAGCGGCGGAGCTGGCCGACCGCTTCAGCGGCCGTCTTGAGTTCGGCACCGCCGGGCTGCGCGGGGCGGTCGCCGCGGGGCCGAACCGGATGAACCGGGCCGTCGTCCGTGGCACCACCGCCGCGCTGGCGGGGTGGCTGGCCGGCCGTGGCCGGGCCATGGTCGGGCCGGGGGCCGCCGAGGCCGGCGTGGTGATCGGCCGCGACGCCAGGCACCGCTCCGACGAGTTCGCCGACGAGGCCGCCCGGGTGCTGGCCGGCGCCGGCATCCGGGTGCACGTGCTGCCCGGGCCGCAGCCGACACCGCTGCTGGCGTTCGCGGTCCGGCACCTGCGCGCCGCGGCCGGGATCATGATCACCGCGAGCCACAATCCCCCGGCCGACAACGGCTACAAGCTCTACCTCGGCGACGGCGCGCAGATCGTCCCGCCGGCCGACGTCGAGATCGAGTCGGCGATCCGCGCCCTGGGCCCGCTGTCGCAGGTGCCGCTGGCCCCGGCGGACAGCCCGCTGATCGTCGCGCTGGGCGACGAGGTCGCCGCCGCTTACCTGGAGCGGGTGCGCGCGGTCTCCCCCGCGCCTCCCGACGCCGAATGGCTGCGGTTCGTCTACACCCCTCTGCACGGGGTGGCCGGCCCGCTGGCGATGCGCGCGTTCGAGCGCGCGGGCTTCACCGAGCCGGACGTGGTGACCGCGCAGGAGGCTCCGGACCCGGACTTCCCGACCGTCGCGTTCCCCAACCCGGAGATCCCGGGGGCGCTCGACCTGGCCCTGGCCCAGGCTCGCCGGTCCGCGGCTGACCTGGTGGTGGCCAACGACCCCGACGGCGACCGGCTGGCGGTCGCGGTTCCCGACCCGCAGGCTCAAAGCGGCTGGCGGATGCTGACCGGCGACCAGGTGGGCGCCCTGCTCGGCGCCTACCTGCTGGGCCAGCCGACCGAGCATCCGGAGAGCCGGCTCGTGGTGACGACGATCGTGTCGTCCACGCTCTTGTCCAAGATCGCCGCCGCGGCCGGGGCACAGTACGCCGAGACGCTCACCGGCTTCAAGTGGATCGTCCGGGCCGGGGACACCCGCCCCGGCAGCGAGTTCGTGCTCGGCTACGAGGAGGCGCTCGGGTATTCGGTCGGGCAGGTGGTACGGGACAAGGACGGGATCGGCGCCGCCCTCGCGCTGCTCGGGCTGGCCGCACGGGCCCGGTCCGGCGGCGAGTCGCTGCTCGAGGCGTACGACGCGCTCGAGACCGCGCACGGCGTGCACCTGACGGCGCAGATCACGGTCGACACCACGGCGCCGGTCGACGTCATGGCCCGGCTGCGGGCGGCGGCACCAGCCAGGCTCGGCGACGCTGCGGTGGTGTCCACCACCGACCTGACCGGCGGCACCTGGGACCTGCCGTCGGCCGACGTGCTGAGCTTCATCCTGTCCGGGGCCCGGGTCGTCATCCGCCCCAGCGGCACCGAGCCGAAGATCAAGGCCTACTTCGAGGTGGTCGAGCCGGTGTTCTTCGGCCGCCTGGACGAGGCCCGGCGGGCCGCGGCCGCCCGGCTGGAGCCGCTGCGCGAGGCGGTCCAGGCCCTGCTCGCGAGCTGACGCCGCCGCAGGCCGGCCATCACGCCGTCTCGGACTGTAGGACCTCGGCGACCGGGTGCCGGGTGCCGACTCGGGCCGGGACGATGGTGAGCGCGGCCATCGCGACGAGCGTCCCCAGCGCGGCGGCGGCGAGCCAGCTCACCGGCGGCAGGCTGCCGCCGTGGACGGCCGCTTTATAGAGCCCGACGCCGAGGGGGATGCCGAGAACGGCGCCAGGAATCGCGCACAGCACCTGGGCGACGACGAGCCCGGAGCTGACCTGCCGGGTCCGGGCGCCAAGCGCCTGCATCAGCGCCGCGGCGTGACGGGCGTCGAGCACGGTTGCCCAGGTAGTGAACAGGGTGTTCAGAGCGGCGAGGGTGACCAGCATGATCGTGATGATCGTGAGCATCTGCTCGTCCCTGTTGACCACCGGATTGGACAGCCCGCCCCCGGTCAGAGCCGCGGATCCGGACACCTTGTTGTCCGCGTAGGCGTGGAACGCGATCACCGTCACGATGCCGGTGGTGGTCACGGCGACGTTCGCCGCACTGAGCAGCGAACGCCGGGGCCGGCGCGCGACCAGCCGGAGGCCGAACAGCGCCGGGATGGGCAGCCTGCTCGATATGCGCACCAGGGCGCCCCGGCGTTTCGGCGGACGGCCGACGTCGTTGAGCGCCGCGACGGTGCTTCCGCGCGAGGCGCGGATCGCGGGAACGAGCGTCGCCGCGAGCGCCACCACGATCGCCAGCCCGATGACGTCGACCACGGTGCGAGGCGAGAGCGCGGGCGGGCCCGCCGTGCCGATGAGGGCCGCGCCGGGCTTGGTGATCAGCGGCGCCACGAGCCAGCCCGCCGCGAGGCCAGCCACCGCCGCGATGAGCGCGAGCATCAGGTTTTCGGCGAGGAAGGTCGCCGCGACCATGCTCGGCGTGCCGCCGACGGCCTTGAGCAGCCCGACCCGGCGCGCGTACTCCGACAGCCGCCGTCCGACGAGCACGGCCACGCTGGCGACCGCGAGCAGTGCGAGCAGGAACGCCCCCGGCTGAAGCACCCCCTGACCGTCTTGGATCAGTTTCCCGTCTTCCGACTCCAGCCCTTGCCAGGTCGAGAACAGCGCAGTGCCGGGTCCGCTGGCATGAGCGAAGCGGTCGTAGGCGAATGCCAGGGCATCGCCGGGGTTGCTGAGCTTCAGGTTGACGACGTACGTCGTCAGGGGGTCCGCCGCTGAGCCCAGCGCGATCGCGTCCGGCTCTGTCATCCAGATCTGGCCGACTTCGTCACTGCTGGAGAGTTCCCGGCCTCCCGGGAGGGAGAGAACCGGGATGTTGAAGAACGGGGGGCAGGCGCTCGAGAACTTCGACGCCGCGGGAGTGGGCCCCACCAGGGTGCCGTTGCACAGGTTCGGATACGGCGACTGCGCTGCGGTGACCGCGATGCCCGCGACAAGGAAGGACTTGCCGTTCAGGCTGACGTGATCGCCGACCGAGACGCCGAGCGCGTCGGCGAACGTGCGCTCGACGACGACGCCGCCCGGCCGCACCCAGCCTCCGGTCGTGACCAGTGGCTGGTCGACCGCGGCCGGTGCCGCGGCGCGCCCCTCGGCGAACACGTCGGCCTGGCGCCCGTCGAAGCGGATCGTGGCCGAGGCGACCGGGAAAGGACCGCTGTGATGAGCGACCCCGGAAGCGCGGCTGAGGTTACTCGCCTCCGCGGCGGACGGCAGGTAGGCGACGACGTCGGGGCCCTTGGTCGCGGCGCGGGTGGTCAGGTACGGCGACTGGCTGGTGACGCCGTTCAGGGCGATGCCCATCGTGAGGGTCGCCGTCGCGGCCGCGATGGCCACGACGAGGAGGACGGCCTGGGCAGCGTGGCGGCGGACATCGCGCGCCGCGAGCCGGAAGACGAGCAGTGCGGTTCCCATCGGTTACCCACCCAGCCCGGCGAGATCGCCGAGGTTGCCGGTCTTGCGGCCGGTCAGGCGCATCTCATCGACAAAGACGCCGTCGCGCATCGCAATCATCCGGTTCGCCGTCGCCGCGATCCTCTCGTCGTGGGTCACGACGACGAGCGTGAGGCCGGCCGTGTGCAGGCTTTCGAAGAGCCGGAGCACGTCCAGGGTTGCCGTGCTGTCCAGGTTGCCGGTCGGCTCGTCAGCTAGCACGATCCGCGGGTCGTTCGCGAGTGCCCGCGCGATCGCGACGCGCTGGCGCTGGCCGCCGGAGAGAGCCGAGGGAAGGTGGCCCGCGCGATCGGAGAGCCCGACCTGGTCCAGCAGCCGGCGGGCCCGCCGCCGCGCTTCCCGGGGTGAGCACCCGCCGAGGAGCGCCGGCAGCTCGACGTTCTCCCGGGCGGTCAGCTCGTCCATCAGGTGGAAGGCCTGAAAGACGAAGCCCACGTCGTGCCGCCGGAAGTGGGCAAGCCCGCGCTCGGGCAGCCGGTCAACCCGCCGGCCCTCCAGCCAGATTTCACCGGCGCTCGGCCGGTCGAGACCGCCGAGGAGATGCAGCAGGGTGGACTTCCCGCAGCCACTCGGCCCCATGATCGCCAGTGCCTCGCCGTGGGCCACCTCGAGGTCGATCTCGTCGACCGCGCGCACCAGTCCTGAGCCGCTGCCGTAATCCTTGCGCAATCCTCGGGCACGCAGGATGGGCGCGCCCGGGCTGTTCTCGCTCACCTTGTCTTCCTCCGATCCATCCAGGCGCGCTCGCATGCTTCCAGCCAGCGCAGGTCGGCTTGCAGTCGCAGCACGATGCCTTCGAGCAGCAGCCCCGCCCGTGAGCCATCGGGTTCGGCCATCGCCGCACGCTCCACATCCCAGAGGCGCCGGAGCAACTCCCGGCGCTGGGCGTCGACGATGCCCATCGGATCCGCGAGCCCGGCCTCGGCCGCTGCGACGAGCTTCAGGTGGAACTCAGCGAGGTCGGGCTTTGGCCAGCTGACCTCCGAGAGCCACTCGGCGACCCGCTCCTGGCCGGCCGCGGTGAGCTCGTAGACCTTGCGGCCCGCCTCCAGCGCCCCGGTTTCCCGGCGAGCGATGAAGCCGGCCCTCTCCAGCCGGGAGAGGGTGACGTAGATCTGCCCGTCGTTCACGGCATCGCCGAGGGGGCCGAGCGCGTCGTTCAGCCGGGCACGGAGCCTGGAGCCCGACGACGGCTCTTTCGCCAGCATGGCCAGCACGGCTTCCTGCTGCACGAAGACCTCCATCCCTAACGGTTAGGTCTAACCTAACCGTTAGGTTCAGGCGCGTCAACTCACCCGCGCCGCGGGGCTGGCAGGAAACCGCCGTCGCTGCCGGGCGGGTTCGCGACCCAGCCGGCTAATTCTGCCCGGACGCGCTAGTCGGGCACGCCGATGATCACGTCCGACGCCTTGATCACCGCCACGACGTCGCGGCCCACGGCCAGGCCGAGTTCCCGCGCGGCCTCCACCGTGATCGACGCGACAAGCCGGGTGCCGGCCGCGTCCAGCTCTACGTTCGCCGTCGCCTCGCCATAGGTGATCGCGGTCACCCGGCCGTTGATCTTGTTGCGTGCACTCAGCTGCATGCCCTCAGTCTGGCAGGTCGCCAAATCGGACGGTACGTGACAGGCTCGGCCTATGACCAGCTCACACGAGGATCCGGCCTGCGAGGTCGCGCACGGCCACGCCCCGGTGCCGGCGATGGAGGGACGGGTGCTCGTCGCCGTCTTCGCCTCCCCCGTGGCCGATTTCCTGCTGCGTTACGCCGGCGACGCCGGCTACCGGACGGTGCTGGTGGAGCCGGACCCCGAGCGCGCCAAGCCGATGCTCGACGTGGCCGCTGCCGTGCAGGACGCGGTCCGCAGCGAGTCAGGCGGCCCGGCCGACGTCATCGTCACCGATCACCACCGGGCCGAACTCGGCCCGGTGCTGCGCGACGCCCTCGCCACCGACGCGCGCTGGGTCGGGGTCCTGGGCAACCCGCGGCATCCGGCGCCGCACGTCCCGGCCCTGACCGAGCTGGGCGTCGCACCGGATGAGATCGCCCGGGTGCACCGGCCGGTCGGCCTCAACATCGGCTCGCGGGCGCCCGCCGAGATCGCGATCGCCACCCTGGCCGGCCTGATCGCCGACCGCAACGGCCGTCCCGGCGGCTTCGAGTTCTAGCAGCGAGCCCGCTCGGACGGCCCGACCCGGGTGGCCAGCTGGTAGCGCGTCTTGATGCCGAGCTTGGCGAAGATGTGCGCCAGGTGGTACTCGATGGTCTTGGGGCTGAGGTACAGCTCCGCGGCCACCTCGCGATTGGACATCCCGCCCGCCACCAGCCGTGCCACCTGGCGCTCCTGCGTGGTCAGGCCGGCCAGCCCGCTGTCGGCGTCCGGGCTGCCGCGAAGGCCGAGCGCGGCCAGCTCGGCCGCGACCGCGTCGGCGAACGGGCGGGCGCCGAGCTCGGTCAGTTCCTCGTGCGCGGACCGCAGCCGGGCCAGCGCGGCTGGCCGCCGGTGGGCCCGCGCCAGGCAGCGGCCGTATTCGACATCGAACAGTGCCCGGGC
>Ga0335075_10017271_pt1 | contig 10736 bp, 14 predicted proteins | sample Lox_Sample_24_FD_206723 | JGI IMG/M metagenome (GOLD analysis project Ga0335075, IMG submission 206723) | Soil microbial communities from Loxahatchee National Wildlife Refuge, Florida, United States - Lox_Sample_2.4 | ecosystem: Environmental > Terrestrial > Soil > Wetlands | place: USA... | reverse complement strand
TCATCTACTCGATACCGGAAACACTTCAGATGCTAGCCACTTCATTATCTCGTGAAGCGAAGTGGACGCTGGTCGCTGCTGCTGTTGATCGTTGACTCATGTGCATGCATGACGTGCTATCCACTTGTTTCACCCCCCATATTACCACCCCGGACGTTCTGTGCAAGCCATATATGAAAAGATCTCAATGCAAGGAAAACAAGGAAATGAAAACAATCAATCTCAGGAAAGCTTGGTATGCCGGTACCATCGTTGTAGTTGAGGCTGATTCAAATACCAGGCAGGGTCTATGCTCTTGCGAGTTTCATGCTGAAATACACCGGAGGCTGATCCGTTCGCACATAGTGCTTGAAGAAGTAACAGCGAGGTCCGTTATCTTGGAATACTCTGGATGAACTTGTATGACCCATGGCTATCGTCCGATAATTCCGCATTCTTTGATGATTATACGCCTACATGTTGAGTTGTAGGCAGCGCGCAAATCAATAGCCATGACGAAGTCCAGTGCTGCAGAGCCATTTCTGAATCCATAATCCGATGGTTTGACAGTGAAACAAGATAGTCCGTAAGAGATGAGTGGAGTGTTAAGGAGCCGTTACCGTTAAACGTCCGCAGGACAACAGGTAAGCTAGCGCCGGGAGTGAAGATTTGCAAAAGACGAAACAAAGCGACCAGTTTAAAGTCTGACCGAAAAGTCCCGTCCCAGAAGGAGAACCACTACCATTGCTGCCCAGTCTGATCATCACGCTTCGGTCGATACGCACCCGATCCGAATCCAGAGCCAGCTGCTACACCTTTCGAGGCAGAGCGTAGCCTATTTTCGGAGACTATAGCGTCAGCCAATCCAGTCAGCATACTCTTCCTCTCGCGACAGCGTCAATAAAGCACTCAACGCGAAGGAGAAAGATTCCTTACAAGGAACCGGAACTAGCGAGACACTCACATCCTATCACTTCCACCGACGGCTCGATTCGTATCTGGGGTGTCGACACCGGGAACGCCGCTAGGTCCACGCTCAATGACCTTGCGGCGGGATCCGGAGATGGCACCAGGTTTGGAGGCACTCGAGGCATGCTGTGGGGTAGGCTGACCGGCGGTAGCAGTAGTGGTACGGGTACGGCCAGGCTTCTCATCCTCCTCCTGGGCGGGCTGATTTCCGGCAGCCTGGGCAATGGCCTGAGCATTCTTCTGGTATTTGTAAACGGTCCAGTCGAAGACATAATCATACTGGAATCCTTCACGGACAAAGAGATCACGGAAGATTTTGCGGAGGTATGAGTAATCGGGCTTGTCATCGAAGCGGAGAGAGCGAGTGTAATTGAGGTAGATGGCAAACTCATTGGGGAAGCCACGGCAGAGAACCTCAGTTGGGGTTGTCATCTTCTTCTCCATGATGCGGTCGTATTTCTGCTTCTTTGTAGCAGCTTTCAAGCCTTGCCATGGGAGAGAGCCACGGCAAAAATAAAGCATGACGTATCCGAGCGATTCCATGTCATCACGACGGGATTGCTCTGCATAGTCGTTAGTAGCTGTATGTGGTTTGAAGGTTCTTATAAAACTTACCGACGCCCAAGTGAGTGTTAATGGAGGCATATCGAGCAGTTCCTGTCAAGTTCTTGTTCTCACGGTATGGGATATGGAAGTGTGTCTTGGGGTCACGGTACTTCTTGGCAAGACCAAAATCAATGACATTAACTTGATTGCCACGCTTGCCAATGCCCATGAGGAAGTTGTCGGGTTTGATATCACGGTGAATGAAGGACTTAGCATGAATATACTCAATCCGAGAGATGAGTTGGTCTGCAAGCAGAAGAACGGTCTTCAGTGAGAACTTGCGGTTGCAGAAATTGAAAAGATCCTCCAAGCTAGGTCCGAGGAGATCGAGAACCATAGCATTGTAGTCACACTCGGTTCCAAACCAACGGACAAAGGGGATTCCGACACCACCAGCAAGAGACTTGTAGACACGTGCCTCATATTCAAGTTGAGGATGCTTGGCCTTTACGCTCTCAAGTTTGATGGCAATCTCTTCACCAGAGATGATGTTCGTACCAAGGTAGATATCTCCGAAGCTGCCGCTGCCGATCTTCCGGCCGATGCGGTACTTGTTACCCACGCGAAGATCCTAGCATAACAATGTTAGTAACATGTATAGAACAATATGATATATTGGTTGTATAATGAAAGACATGATGTGAGCAGAGCACGTTGGCACAAAGCACTGACGACCTCAAACTAGGGTTATTGAGGGGTCCTCAGCCGTCGACCTTGTGCCACGCGTTGCTGCTGACATGAAGGTGATCGTAGAAGGCTGAAGAAAGGGAGTATAAACCAGAGGGTTGGATTTCGATTTGGAAGCGGGTGGATTCACCATCGTAGTCATTTTGAGGAACTATGGACTCTAAGGTACCGGATTAGAGGTCCGATACGAGAGTCGTTGATAAACGCTGTACTTGTGTCGACGGTGTATGACCGGTGAGGCCCGACGTGTCGAGATATCGCGAGTGTAAAGTGAATCGAAGAATACAGTCTGCTGAGATAGAGAGGTCGGCGTTAGTGCTCGTGGTCAAAACAGGGCGCTTCTTGTAACTAGGCGGTGTAATGGGCAGCAGTAGGGCAGACTGTAAGCGTGATCGGACTGCAGGATTGTGGAGTACTGTACTGCCACGACCCAAAAGCCTTGCACGACAAGACAGGCTTCGTATGCTGAGATGAAGGCTATATTGAAATATTGAAGTGAGGGAAAGGGGATTATCGGCGTACTGGATGCTGGCTCTCGAGTTGAGAGGATTATGAGTTAAGATTGGAGGAGCCTCAACCGAGAGTGCGACCGTAGGAAGGGCGTCACGAACGGATGAATAAGCCGATCTTGAGTGGAGGCCGCAGTCGGTCAATTTGATGCAGTAAGACTCTTGAGATCCCACTACAGATAGTGAGAGAGCTACAAGAGAATCCTAGACCCCGGATGATGTTGGATGGTTGTTGGAGGAGGTGAGAGAAGTCAGAGTTAGCTGGATGAGGGCGGTCTTCGCTCCTGGTGTTTCTCGCCTGTGTCGGCTGTCTCTCTTTAGTTAAAGCTATTTCGTAGTCGTTTAACTTAAGCGTTGTTTTTGTGCCCGAAATGGAAGATCATGCCTGACAGGTCTAGATTCCCTGATCTGCAGGTCTGGAAGTCGTCGATGTATTGCAAAAATAGACTCGTCCCATATACTAACGCCTATAGTGTATAGGACCGAACATATACATTATATTCAACGTCGGTGAGCCTTACACCCGACACGCAAAAGAATGCAAAACTCATCACCGAAATGCCTAATAATGCCACAAGGCATCCCCGAGTCTTTCACCTCTTCTCAGCCAGCATTGCTCGCTCAGCCTTGTCCTCGGCTGGGGCAAAGGCGTCGGTGAAGGCGAGGGCGAAGGACACTTTTAGGCAGGTGAATCTAGCTGTACAGCGCCTTGTGGCGTATACGTACTGAATCCGGCCACCGGCGAGGCCACCAAGATAGAATCAACCCTTTTTAACTCTACAAATAATTCATCCATCACCATCTGCAGCAGGAAGCACCGGCTCAAACCCAATTCGCCGTCTTAATCGCGCATTGAGGTCTTCCCCTCCTATGGCCAGGCGCCGCAACGCATACGGTGTCGCAAAACCTCCCTGCGAAAACGCCCCCTTTGCCATTCGCCCATCAGCAAGATTTCTCGGTGACCTCTGCGACATCTTTGGTCGCCTCCCATGTACGTATTCGCTATCTATGCTCGTGATTCCACCGAGCCACCACATCGTCCAGATCCAATTCGCCGCATCAACGCCATTGCCATTACCAAACCCCTGCTTCCGACAACACAGCAGTGGGTTCTTTACAAAATGGAGGAACAAATCACTTATTTTGCCTGCCAGCCGCTGCTTCCATCAGAAATGCTCGGGAATAGACGGCCGTCGAGTAGAATGATGATAGCTAATCTTTGACATTTCACAACTCAAACATGTATCTTTCGTCAAAACGTCCCCGAAGAACGTGCTTTACTTACGCACGTAGTACGATATCTAGCGTTGGATCGTGACACCGCCACCTCATCATCGACAACTCTCCACCGGTACCCTAACCCCAATTCCTGCAGGCAACCTACCAAGGCTGCCTTGTGGTGGCAGTGTCACGAGATCTATCAGCATCTTAAATACCTCATGCTTTTATCGTTCATACAAGGAGAGAGCGAAATCCGACGGACAATCGGGCTGCTCTTCTCCACATGAAACCTGCCTGCTAATCCATGCGCGTGAAACGGAACGTCATAGATAGCCAATCATGAGACCCAAAATTCCAAATATGGAAATCCCAAGAATCAGGCCTTCATGTGCAACTCTAATTCCAAGCACTTGAATGATTTAAGCACAAATCCAAATCTGATCGCCATATTATTTCTGATTTTAATTTCAAACATTTCCCGTCTACTTTTAAAGTAGTTGCACCGAGTGCAGAGGGCAGTCAGATTTTATATAAATTCTACACGGCTCACGAGATGTAAGACGTGGAAATATTAAATATGAGTCAACCAGAATCCTGGGTAATATACGACCCAGAAGTCCCCCAATTTCGTACTCAGAGACAGTCCTTCCGCTGGAGGCGTCGAAGAGATTCTTGTGATTTATTCCCCGACAAAAACTCTACACGGAAGTTACCTGTCGACGACGGAAACCCAGCGGGCAAGACATCTATTGACGACAAAACCTTATCATCTCGCACACTGAGCAAATCACCACCATGTCTCAGTATCCTGATCCCTCCGCAATTCTATTTGCTTTGTACACAATGTTTCCACGCTACGTCTCAATAAACCTAAAACCTCTAACCTAGTTCAAGGACATTCCAAAACCAGTTCCCTTCCTTAGCTCACCTCCTCATCATCTCCATCCCATCTCCATCTCCATCCCCATTTTCCTCTCCTCCACCTCCCCACCCTTCAACCTGAAACATCGTATCCATACCCCACCACAATCCGCAACACCCACTCCACCGACCCCTAGCATTCCATCGACCCACCAGCGGAACTTTCTCCGCCCCGCCTGGTCTTGCCTCTCCACCTACGTCCTCACACCAGGCTACTACAAACTACCACCCTGTTTACAAGGTATGTAGTAAATTATGCCACGCTGCAGGGCTCTTACGTAAAAGCTTCTACTGCCATCCTTCCGCCTACGGAGGGCTTCGACAGGTTTTATCTCGTACACATATATATATATACTTTTGAGGGAAACTTCGCTCACAACGCCACGCCATCCATGACAGGAAGAGAGAGAGAGAGAAAGAATTGTACGCGTGTGACATGTGGATCTCCATTGTACTGGCAAATAGCCTTTCCATAGTGACATAGAGTTCGCTATCGCTGGGGTCTGCGGGCATGATACACTTCCATAGAAAGCAAAAGCAATGTCAGGGGATATGATGTGATATATACTGAAGGAATGCATGTGTTAGTGATTTGGAATCAAGAGCTTATATATTGGTTGCCTCTCATGGTAAGTATAGACATGCCAGTAAATACAAATTTCGAATGAAACACATTCGAAATAAACTGGCTAGGTGCAAGCCCGAATATAACGCCCTCATCTCAAAACTCGAATCAAAGCGCCCGAAGCAATCCGCGTAAGTAGATGCGCCATTTATGTTGCTTATTTTATTTTTTTCCACCTCAATAATCATTTGGAAGGCCTTATTCCCGTGCGGATCCTCTTTCCGCTTGGCCTTCACCGTATATTTCTCAAACGCCGTTCCATTCACCGTTCTTTTCTTCTCCATAGTCCATATCTCTTGACCTTTCAAATTTTAATTAGCGGCCTCTTCTTCTCAATTAGGTTCCTTCACAATGTACAATTCCCTCGTTCTCTTATCCACAACCTCAATGTTCTGCCGAAACCTAGCGCTTATCTGATGTTGCCTTCCTATCACTTGGATGTGTAGTCGAAGAGTTGTAGGCACCAAAAGGATTACATAGATGCCGAATCCTATACGTAAATTTTGAATGAAGAACTGGCATGAAGGGATTCCGACGCCGTTGAATGCTATTGGAGCCTGTTCAGGACTCATACTTCCATATGCGATGACGATTCAATCACTCGCAGGGGAATGTTAGGCAGACGTGTTTCAATGACTGGAGGGGCCTCGTCATGAAGCCCCAACCTGCCCGAGGCAACTCGGAGCGGCCAGTCCATAGCCCATAGCCACTCGATAGGCATCAACTCACAAATGCCGCGCACATGATACTCCTCTACATTCACGTTTTGTGGGCCATGAAGCCACCAAGACCATTCGACCAGCTTGAGCAAACTGAGATCTCTAGCGATCAAGGCCATTGCCCTTGGATCTTTTTGCGCAATTAGGGTCAGAAACCGGGTTGGAAGGGTAGGTATCATATATGCTATCTTCTCTCGAAGTAGTACACCTGGCGCTCCCTTTGTTATGGCATTGCAGATGGACGTAATGTAATTAATTCCAGCAATGTAAACTGCTTTGTCTTCTGGTGATATGCTGTCGTCGAGAGTTTTCATGAGTCGTTCCCTATCTAAGTGGTAGGCCACTAAGAAGGGAGTTGAAGCTGGGTCGTCCAAATCTTCAACTGGCGGTTGTATGAACAACCACTTAAGATTCGTTGATTTTATCCAGGGCCCGATCTCCATAAGAATGTCAAACACTCCGCGGATTAAATAGAATGATTGTAAAGGCATTGTATATGGTGCCCCAGGATTGGGAATCCATGAGACCAGCCATGTGTAATATCCAACAATCATAGCTGTCATGAGGACAGGTTCGGCTAGAGGTTCTGTAATGTGTGCCAGTGCAGGGCGGTATTTCTTGACAGCCAGTCCAAAATAATGCCCGGCGGCATATGTCAAGTCGGGATCATCGGGGGTCAGAAATCGTAGATGCAACGCAGATATCGCAAGGAGGGCGCTCATAACGAGGTCTGAACCAAACGCAGTTTGTGGTACGTCCAGATCCCACATGCCACGACACAGCAGGTTGCCATGGTCGGGAAGCACATCGTGAACGGTTTTCGTATAATGGTACATCAATCGTAGCTCCAACATGCGAAGCTTATTTGACTCGTGGACATGGTTTGGTCGGCAGATGACACTCTGCGGCAATGCAGTCGAGATCGAGCCAGTGGGGCCAGCGGCAGGACGGTCAAAATCGCAGCTTTGGATGCCAGGGAAGCGTCTAGCACAATTTCGACAGAGCGGACGCGATTCATCACACTGCATGAAGATACTTAGACGGACATTGTGTGTGGCCTGTACATGGGTGCAGGGCGTAGCATACCTTGACTTTGCGGATCTTGCAGGTCCTGCAGCCTTGTTTTGATTTTCTGTGCCATACTGCCCGGTCAAGCAGCGTGGTAGGAGCCGGGGTGGAGGGCTTCGCCTTAATAACACGAGAATTACTGACCTCTGACGACGACATCCCTAATGGGAGGAGAAGCTCTAAGCCCACGAACAAGGCAGAGAGACACGCTGTTCATTAAACTGACCAGCATATAACGCATTATGCAGGTAACATCAGCAGTAGTATGTATGTCTCCAGGAGTAGTCAGCACTACCTGTGAATGGATGGATGAGAGGACCAAGCGTTTTCGATTAAGGGGAAGGTTCGGAAGAAAGATGGTGCGTGAGGGTGGACATGGGGAGGGGTGTGGGGGGGGGAAGATAATAACACGAACACCCAGCAGGTCTATGGTTCTCCAGGATTGGACGATGCAGAGTCGACTGCCGTTGCCCAGCAAGTGCCAGCTCCCAGGTAAGCTGGAAACCCTGAGGTTCGACGTCGGTCCTGTTCGGGACAGCCGTCCCACTGGGAAACTGGCGTTCCAGACGTGACAGGCGTGACAACCGTGATTGGCACGATTGGTACCACCGGAGACTTCACCGACTGATAAACATCGGCTTGACGTTAATCCGGACCCTTATCTTTGAAACACACAGCTCCCAAAAATAATGGCCCTGTTTCCCCCCCCCGTTTTTGGGGTACTGTTACTTAGACTATCTCCAAGACCATAATTGCTTTTTTTTTTTGGTCGCTCAAAATAGGTAGTCGCCATCATGATCTCAGCCCCATCTGTTAGGAGATCTCCGCGATTAGTGGGTCGGCCGTGTTCAAGCATCGTTAAGGCCTTTTCCGTTTATTCAAAATCTCGAATGCGCTCCGTTCAATTTCCTTCTCGTTCTGTCGCGAGTCTACACTCGATAAGACGAACTGCAAAGCAACGTAGCTACCCACGACTTAGCTACTATGGCACCCGCACTCCCAAATCTAGATCCGTCTCTACGACAAGCGCTTCATCTACAATTTCTAAAATGTCCAGCTTTGCCTTCGCTTTCGAGTACGTTCCACTCTCCCGCTGCTGATTGGCCAGTTCTGACTTTAGTAGTATTGATGGTGTCCTTATACGATCATCATCAACGGTTCCAGGTGCCACAAAAGCGCTGAGATACCTCCACGATCACCAGATCCCTTTCATCCTTCTCACCAATGGTGGTGGAAAGCATGAAGGTGAACGCGTCCAAGAATTGAGCAAGCGCTTTGAGGTCCCACTAACGGTGGAGAACTTCGTACAGTCTCATACTCCCTTCCAGGAGATGGCACATGGTTCAGATAATTACGAGGCATTGAAGGACAAGACTGTTCTTGTCACTGGTGGAGATCAAGATCAGTGCCGTAAAATTGCTGAAATGTGGGTCACTCGTGCCCTAACCCGATCACTACTAACAATTCAAAGGTACGGGTTTAAAAACGTGGTTACTCCAGGTGACATCCTCATGGCCCATCCAAAGATTTGGCCATTCAATTTAATCTGGACCGACTATTACTCCAAGACCGCTCGACCACTTCCAGCACCCATTGATCCCAAGAATCTATCAGAGTCATTGAAGATAGACGCTGTATTCATTTTTAACGACCCACGTGACTGGGCTCTTGATTCTCAGATCATACTCGACTTGCTTCTTTCCAGCCAGGGAATTCTTGGCACATACTCGGAGAAGAACGGCGACAAAACCCTCCCAAACAACGGATGGCAGCAAGATGGCCAACCTGCATTGATATTTAGTAACCCGGATCTATTTTGGGCCGCAGCCTATCACATGCCCCGTCTCGGCCAGGGTGGTTTCCGCGCCGCGCTCGAAGGAGTCTGGAAAGATACTACCGATGGCGCGTACCTGGAGAAAAAAGTTATCGGGAAGCCTTACCCGGAAACTTATGCGTTTGCCGAGCGCGTTCTCCAAAAGCACCGAGCCGAGCTCCTCGGTCGAAATTTTGACAACATCTCAAAGCTTCACCGCGTTTTCATGGTCGGAGACAACCCCGAAAGTGATATCCGTGGTGCCAATGAGTTTAATTCTCCCAATGGCACGGAGTGGTGCTCCGTTCTCGTCAAGACGGGCGTCTATCGAGACGGAAGCATCCCTAAGTATGAGCCAAAATCTATCGTGGACGATGTGCTCGCCGCTGTGAAGTGGGCTCTGGAGAAGGAAGGCTATGACCATGACCTCGACTCCCTTAAGCATGACACACCGCCCACGGGCATCCCTCCAACGAGCTGATTCGCTCCCCTTTACGTAGATGTTTGGGGCTTCAACCATCTGTGAAACAAGACTCGATGCAAGACTGACCACGATGACGACGCTAACGAGATTATGACGCCTCTTTTACTTCGATTTTTTCCCATCTCTTCGACACCGTTTCATCTTCAACAGCGGCTCCTTTCTCTAGACACAGATTCTGGTTTATGTTTAGCAATAAAAGCTTAGAAGATAGACAGCGAGGAGTTCGTTGGGTTAACGGATGAGTTTAGATTAGGTAGACTAGAATAAACTCTGCAATTGCCCCGGTCTTCACACACAATGTCATTTCCTGCGCCTTAGGCAAAAGTCTGCATGATCTGGATAATGACATTATGCAATCCGCCTGAAGCAAAAATGCGATCTATTATATGATATGAGCCGTTTTGATAGCCAATGGCTCTCAATCCCATATTTTTACAATCGTTCATTCCACGATCAGACAGACTGGACTCCACACGGCGGCCAATTTTATTCCCACACCTCCCGAAACTCTAACAAGTCTCGCTGCCCGTAGACCTCGCCAGCGACAGTGATGATCATGTCAAGCAGCGTTTTCGTAGCCTGTATAGCGCTTTGCCTGTCTTCCTCTTGCTCTTCTCCAGCCTCGTGCTCATCTTCCATAACTCCACGATCATGACCATGCTCTCCCACCTCTTCAGCTCCCCTCTGTACAGGCACACCGCTCTTTTTATCTGCCACCAACTCTCCATCCCCCGAGCCAGTCCCATTCACATCCCCTTTCCCAAACCCACTCCCGTACTTCTTTCTCATTTCCCACTCCCTTATACCCATCGCGAGCTTGACCGCCGCGACCTTATTTTCTAGTTTTTGCCTTAGAGGCTGATCGGTCTGCCTCTCTAGTTGCGAAACGAGCTTATCAAGCTGCTTTTGCAGTGCTGCAATGTATTCTTTGGTTTCCTGATTAATGTCAGTGAGGGCAGATATGATTTGGTCGGTTTCGTTGATTAACGTTGAGGTCTCGGCTGGGGTGAGGGGTTGCTGTTCGGTAGGTGATCCTAGACGCGCGAGAAGGCGGGCGCGTGCTGCGGCCAGCGCTTCTTCCTCGTTTTCTTGTGTCCCTCCTACTGGGATTTCTGAATTATCATCACTGCTGGTG
>Ga0335075_10017270_pt1 | contig 10736 bp, 14 predicted proteins | sample Lox_Sample_24_FD_206723 | JGI IMG/M metagenome (GOLD analysis project Ga0335075, IMG submission 206723) | Soil microbial communities from Loxahatchee National Wildlife Refuge, Florida, United States - Lox_Sample_2.4 | ecosystem: Environmental > Terrestrial > Soil > Wetlands | place: USA... | reverse complement strand
AGACATCTATATAAAGACATCTATATATGGCCAAGACCGACGCCTTGCAAGGTTCGCTCGATTTATTGGTGCTCAAGCTGTTGTCGCGACGCCCGCGGCTTCACGGATACGCCATCATGTCCGCCATCGCTGCTTCGTCCGGCGAGGTGCTGCGCGTCGAGGAAGGCTCGCTTTACCCAGCACTGTATCGAATGGAGGAAGCGGGTTGGATTCGCGCCGAATGGGTCAAGAAGGAGACAGGCCGCCGCGCCCGCGTTTATGAACTGACCGCCTCAGGCAAAAAGCAACTGGGCGCCGAGGAATCGCGTTGGCAGGCAGTCAGCCTGGCCATCAATCGGGTTCTCAAAGAAGCATAAAGGGGAGCATGACATGTCGCTTTGGTCGCGTGTCGCGAATGCCGTACGCGGGGAACGCCTGAACCGTGAGATCGACGAAGAATTCGAATCGCACGTCGAGGATGCGATCGCGGCCGGGCGCGATCCCGAGGAAGCAAGGCGGGCCTTCGGGTCCGCTTCGCGCGCACGCGAGGCGAGCCATGCGGTTCGTGCCTCAGCGAGAATCGAGGACCTGGTTCAAGATGCGCGCTTTGGCGTGCGCATACTGATCAAAAACCCGGGGTTTACGGCAGTCGTGGTGCTCACCTTAGCGCTGGGGATCGGCATCAACACGGCAATTTTTTCGGTAGTCAACGGGGTGCTGCTGAACCCGCTTCCGTTCCCGCATCCGGAGCAACTTGTGGCGCTGCACGAGAGCAAGCCGAACTTCGCCAACGGCTCCATCTCGTATCCCAATTTTCTCGACTGGCGCAAGGACAACCACACATTCGCGGCGATGGGGCTGGCGCGGGGTTACGGCTTCAGCATGACAGGCCGCGGCGACGCAGTGCAGTTGAGCGCCGAGTTTCTCTCCGACGGCTATTTCGCCGTGCTCGGCGTGAGGCCGGTTCTGGGCCGGGAATTCACCTCAGCCGACGAGACGCCGGGCGCCTCTCCGGTGGCGATGATCAGCGAGGCCCTGTGGCGGAACAGGTTCGGCGGCGCTCAAGATGTGCTGGGCCAGACGATCACTCTGGACGGAAAGAACTTCACCATCGTCGGTATTATTCCCGCATCCCTCCAGCTGCAGGTATCGAATTTCCAGGATTCCGACGTGTACGCGCCGATTTCCCAATGGAGCAATCCCAATCTGATGCGCCGTGGGGCAGGGCTCGCATTTCACGGGATTGGCCGGCTCAAGCCCGGGGTCACGATCAAACAGGCTCGGGCTGACATGAAGCGCGTGACCGGAAATCTTGCGGCAGCATTTCCAGATGACGATCGCGGCATCGGAGCGAGCATGATTCCGATGAAGGAACAGATCGTCGGCGGCGCGAGGGACTTTCTGCTCATTCTGTTCGGAGCGGTGGGGTTTGTCCTACTGATTGCCTGCGCGAATGTTGCCAGCCTGACGCTGGCGCGTGCTTCGGGCCGTGGCCGTGAATTTGCGATTCGGGCGGCGCTGGGCGCGAGCCGGGGCCGCGTAATTCGGCAACTGCTCACCGAAAGTCTGTTGCTGGGCATTGCGGCCGGAGCCATCGGCCTGCTGCCCGCCGCGTTTGGGTTGAAGGCAGCATTGCATGCGCTTCCTGCGGCGCTGCCGCGCGCAAATGAGATCGGGCTCGACTTCCGGGTGCTCGCGTTCGCTTCCCTGATTTCTATTGCGACCGGGATTCTTTTCGGGTTAGCCCCGGCATGGAGGGTTGCGAAAGAGAATCCGCAAACGGCGCTCAAGGAAGGTGGCCGCGGCTCCAGCGGCGGCAATCAACGAACGCTGAGCGCTTTTGTGATTGTCGAAGTTGCCGTAGCGCTGGTACTGCTGACAGGAGCCGGCCTGATGGTCCGCAGCCTGGTGCACCTGTGGGATGTGGATCCAGGGTTCAACGCACACAATGTTGAGATGTTCAGCATTTCCATGCCTCCGGCGATGGCGAGCGCCACTGTGCAAGCGACACGCGCAAAGCACCTTGAGGTGAATGAGGCGCTGGCTGAAGTGCCGGGGGTGACGGCAGTATCGCAAACATGGGGCGCAGTTCCCCTGGCCGGGGAAGACGATCAGTGGTTCTGGATCGACGGCCAGCCGAAGCCGCGGACCAACAACGACATGAATTGGGCGATCGATTACATTGTGGATCCCGATTACCTGCGCGCGATGCAGATTCCGCTTAAGCAGGGCCGCTTTTTGTCGCGGCTCGATAACGAGCACGCGCCGCTTGTGGTTGTGGTCGACGAGGTGTTCGCGAACAAGTACTTCCCTGGCCAGGACCCCATCGGCAAACGAATTGACCTGGACAATTTCGGCGGCAAGGCGGCGGAGATCGTCGGCGTGGTGGGACACGTGAAGCAGTGGGGACTGGACTCGGATGACACGCAGCAGTTGCGCGCACAGTACTATCTCGCCTGCGTGCAAGTCCCCGATGACTTTCTTCTCGGGATGCGCTCGGGAAGCAACTTCCTGGTGCGCTACCAGGGCAACCTGGCGCCCGTGCTTGGCGGGCTGCGCAGCACGGTGCGCCGAATGAGCAATGAGGAGCAGCTGTTCGGCGAGCAGACCATCGAGGATATTGTTGCCGGTTCGATAGCCTCGCGCCGGTTTGCCATGATGCTGCTGGGAGGGTTTGCCGCGCTGTCACTTTTGCTGGCCTGCGTGGGCATTTACGGAATGATGGCCTATCTGGTTTCGCAGCGCACGCAGGAGGTCGGCATCCGCATGGCGCTGGGGGCGAAGCGGAGCGATGTGCTGCTGCTCGTATTCAAGGGGGGCGCCAGACTGGCAGCGACCGGTATGGCGGCCGGATTGGCGAGCGCCATCGGACTGACGCGACTGATGCAGCAATTGCTGTTTGAAGTGAGCCCGACCGATCCTGGAGTTATGGCGGTCGTCTGCGTCCTGCTGATGCTGGTGGCCTTGGCAGCCTGCTTTGTGCCTGCGCGCCGCGCTGCGTCAATCGAACCGATGAGGGCACTTCGAACGGAGTGAATCATTCACACGTGACGAAAGAATTTTCCCGTCAAGTCCACCGTTGCTCGTTGAGGGTAAATCGCCAAGCCACTCACCGAGGTCGGATCGGGACTGGGAAGTCGGCGAGTGTCCAGCGATTTAGGCCGTTAGACCGTCAGCTGTCGACTTCAGGGAGTAGCACATCGGCCTCCTAATGTGTTGCCCCGCTTACGCTGCCCCTCTGCATCAACTCCGACTCAGGTTGCAAAGCCTCCACTAGCGTCCCGTTGAACCAGCGAATGGGACCGTTGGCCTCTGGGAATGAGAGATCCCCTCGTCCAACTCCACCTCCCATCCACTCCAACAATTCCTCGCATGTCGCAGAGATCACGGCGGCCGAGCACCCGATGCTGTCCACCGGTACGATCCTGTTCTCTTTCTCCAAAATCCTCGCCATCGGTTCAGCCCACTCCGGCAATCCCGGCAGCCCAAACCGATGGACTAGCGCTGTCCAAATCTCAGCCGGCTCGGGCCGCAGTACAAAGGTTCGCGACAGCGACTTCATCCCGCGCAACTCCTCGGAGAGCGCAATCATATGCCGCACAGACTGATTTCTGCCAGGAATGCTGATGCTTCCGCGATGACAGATCGCACCTTCGCCCAACGAGACCTCCTGCATTTCTCCACTCGGAAATGTGAGCCGGAATCGCGCCTGCTCGTAGACTGCGGCCGTGATCGCACCGACATCAGAATCATTGCCGAACACGCTCAGCAGGTGCGCCTCCTCGTCTTCGCCGATGTAATGGCTTACCCGCACCCGGATACGGGTAGCGATCTTCTCCGTGTACCGCTCGTATTCAAGCAGCCCCATCCTCAGGTGCGCATTCTCCATTGTTGTCTCCCTCCTTCGGAGCGTTCTCGGTCAACTTCAGTGTTTTGCCCGTCACATAGAGCAGGCGCAGCTCGTTCGACCATTTCTCCCGTCGCCGGATAATCTTCGTATCGCCGTCCTCTTCGTGGAACTCGGTCACATGCTTGACCGACCGCCAGCGAGCGATGTGCCGTTCTTCACCCTGACCAAACACTCCATTGAGGAGGCCGGCGGTGCAGAGCAGCCCTACGTGGCCCCCATGAAGCGGCGTGATGGGCCGACCGATCGCCAGGTCTTCTTTTGGGAGCAGGACCTGCGCTGCCTGTCTCCACGCGGCGGAATGCGGCGACAGATCCTCAATCAGGTTGTACGGTAGGCCGCGATAGCTCAATGTCGCCTCGCCGGAGCGAGGCACAGCAAATGGCTCAGTCACAGTCACCTCGGGCGCGAGTTCAGGGAGCGCCGAATAGGTCCCGTTTGCCGCAAGCGCGCGAGTTCTCCGCAGGTTATCTTCGTGAGCTGCGCCGCGGATGTTGCGCCGAATCCCGAAGACGACAACCTGCCGGAATCGGATCGATTCCGCATCAGTCAATCGGAACGCGGAAATCCGTGTGAAGTTCCCGGCTAGGATGCCGGCACAGTCGCTTAACCGCTCGAACGGAATGACAAAGATCAGAACACCGCGCTGCACCAGCCAGTGATGCGTATGTTCGAGGAACAGCCGCTCCATGCGCCGGTTGCCGGTCAGATCGATCTCCGAGTCATAGGGAGGGTTGAGATAGAGCAGCGAAAAGCTCTCCACCTTCGCCTGGGCGTCGAAGGTGTTGCCCTGGATCATCCTGATCCCGGACTTCGCCGCCTCGTTGGCGCGCTCGGTATCGAGTTCCACCCCATAGCGCATTGTCGGCGCGCCGGCCGTGATCAGGTTGAACGCGGTCCCTTTCCCCGCGCAGGGATCGACGACGGAACACGGGCCGGAGAAGTTGAGCAGAGAGCTGATTCTGCGAGCCTCTGCCTCCGGCAGTGGGAAATGGCCCATCTTGAGCCTGGCTGCATTTCTGGCCATAACGCCTCCTGCACGTCCCTACTAGGATTCGCGAATGTGTGAGTGCGGAAGTCCGTCTGCAAGAGAGCCGAATTCCGAGGTTCGCGCTCCTGTTTTCTAGGCGCCGATCACCCTCACCAGAGAGAGTCTGGCCGGGAGGCAGCTTTGTGCCGGCGGGTCCGGCCCGCCGTTAAGAACTCCTTCAAGACGCATGACCTTACCACTGCCGCATAAGCTGCACACCAGAGGACGTGAATTCGAAACCGTGAGGCAGGCGCGACAGAAGACCGCATGTTTCAAAGGAATGCAGCAGATGCTTTGTTCAACGGGAAGTTCGAAGAGCTTCGCCATTGCGGTTTCTCCTTTAGGCGGCAGGCCTGCTTGATTTCGCCTCATTGATCTTTTCGACGAGCTTTGCCAGTGCACCGAAGTTTTGGATTTCGTCCAGTCGTCGGATACCCAGACCGTCGAGAATTCTGAAGAATTCGGTCTCCGCGATTTCTGAGGCTACCTGGCGTACTTGCGTCATGCCGCGGACGCCGCTCTCCATCCACTTCAGCACCTCCTGCTGGACGCGCTGATTGGGAATGTCCCGTGCGGACCGCACCTTCGCGACGGATCCCAGGATGTTGCTGTAGAGCGTCTGCCCGAGGTCCCGGCGACACGCCTCGATCTTGCCGGTGACGCTCGCGTCGAGCGGACCCTTCTGTACGGCTGCCGCCCCGTTTCCGTTCTCCTTCCGGGCCGTTGAGTTCTCGACAGGTGCCCGCCGCTCGCACTCAGGCAGCGCCCAGGACGGAAGCGCCGGGATTTCGCGCGGGTGCTTGTATTCATCGAGATCCACCCACATCTCGGCGAAGTTGTAGAAGTAACGGCCGAGGCCGAAACAGCTGCAGGCCCGCTTAAACGCCTGTGCTTCCGCCGACGTCATTGCGTTCTCGTCGTCTGCCCACTCCTCGCCGCTCCCGCTGTGCGCTCCCACACCGGGGATCGACACCACGCAGGTCACCAGGACCTTCCCGGTCTGGATAGGCTTGTCCTTCTTCATCCGGGTGATCGGAGAGACGGTATGAACGGAGTATTCCCGGGTCCAGCCGCCGGCGGTGAAAATATGGTTCAGGCGGTCCGTGTAGGCCCGCGGATCGGCATAGGGCGTCACGCGGCCCTTGCGGCCGTCTCTCGAAGTGGCGGCAACCAACCACTTCACATCTTTCGACGCAAAGGGTTCCTCCAGTCGCAACAAGGCATCCGTGGCTGCCTGTACATTTTCCATGATTTAATCCCTCAGTTTCCTAGAGAATTGAAGTCCAATTCTTGAGTTCTCGGCTCCATGTGTAAAGTCAGTGCCCCCTACACGCATTAGAATCAGCGTTCAACGGTCTGTTATTTCTGCTATGGAAGGTCAACTGCGGTGTCAACGGCCTCGGCACGCTAGGCTCAGTCTCCAGAGACCTAAGCTCTGCATGGATTTCGCGACAAAATCCCGACGCAAACTGCAAGAGGAGAAGAGATGGTTTCTGTCGTTAACCGCCGACTGCGGCAACTCTACAAACAAGCCGCAACGGATTTCTTTCGCAATTCCCGGCTTCAATCTCAGTATGTCGGCCCATTCTTGACATCGTGCCCCGATGGCTATTCCGAACTCCGAATCCCGTGGATGTATGTCGGACAGGAAACCTGCGGGTGGCAGCGTATGAGGGCCGCGTCGGAGGTCCCAGATCTGATGTCAACACATACCGGCTTTTGCAGTAGCAATCCTAGAGCGGGAACACCATTTTGGAGTTTCGCCTATGCCCTCGACCGCAGGATCAATCCTGGAGGGCCGACCCGCAGTTTCATTTGGAGTAATCTGAGCCGCATAGGAAAAGCTGATAGCGCCGGGCGAGTGCCCAATAGCGTATTAGAGTTTTGGACCAAGCGCAGATTGCTCGCCTCTGAGGTAACAATATTTAAACCCAAGTTTCTGCTCTTGGTGACTGGTCCCGCATATGACGATTTGCTGACAGAGGAGTTTCCCGGCATTTCACTATCTCCCCTTTCGCCTCACAGTCCTGTCTCAGAAATTAGGCATACCGATCTACCCGAATTGTCATTCAGGGCATATCACCCTGCATATTTGCGCAGGCGGGACTCGGAACGGAAGGTAGTCGAATTCCTTGCACGCAAAATCTCCCGCCAGGAGTCGTTGCATGGGAAAGCATGACCCCGCCGCTCCCGGAGGTTAAGGAGACTCAACCTGCACCCGTCGAAGATTTCAGGCAGAAGGAACCCGGCTTTTCCATCCATTAGAACGGCACGTCCTGGTCCGTGATGCCAAGGCCGTCGAAGTCGCCTGTAGGTTCTGAACTCCGCTCATCGTGTGGCGCACGCTGATCGGAAACAGCTTTCCCGGAGCGACCATTATCCGAAAGCAAGCTGATATCACCGACCACGATTTCCGTGCGGTAGATCTTCTTGCCGCTCTCTTTATCGTCCCAGGACCGGGTGGTCAGCCGCCCCTCGACGAACAGTTTCGATCCTTTGCGCACGTAGTCCCGCAGGATCTCGGCGCCGCGCGCATAGGCGACCAGGTTGTGCCACTCCGTGCGCTCCTGCCACTCGCCCTGCTTGTCCTTGAAGCGCTCGGAGGTCGCCAGCGAAAGCTTGGCAACCAGCGTTCCACCGTTTGTGGACGCAATCTCCGGGTCCTTGCCGACATTGCCCAGCAGCAGGACCTTGTTCACTGTCTTGCTCATGATTTGCCTCTCCCTTTCCCGCGCCTTCGTCGTTCCGGCGCGAACACCCTTTTCTTAACTGAAAACGTGCGCGATGGCCTTTCGTAATTCCTCGTGCGCGTACTCGTTCCCCGTGAAGCGAAAGCATTTCCCTTCTGCGTTGAGGTTGAGGTAACGGCGCGTATCGATGTGCTTGTACAAGTAGAGTTCGCCGGATCGGCCCATGAACATGAAGCACTCGCACAATTTCGGCCCGAGTATCAGTTCCAGCGGCGCCCAGTCCGACGTCATGGCCGCTCCTCCGCCTTGGCCTCGACAGCCTTTGGAACCTCCTCGAACATTTCGCCGAGCAGGTAGATGGTGGTCCCGGTGAGGCACATGACCATCACGTAGTCGAAGACTCTGAAGTCAATTCCTGTTCGGCGTATTAACACCTCCGAAACGACCGCCGCGTGAAGGAGGATCACGAAGGACGCCGCCCAGAGAGCGTGGCGAACGACGCGATGCGCAGCGATCTGCTCCCCGAGCCTACGGACTTCCAGCAGCACGTAGATTGCGAAGTAGGCGCAAAACACATACCACTCTTGCGCAATGACTTCGACAATGCGCTTCGGCGTGAAATGCATGTCCTCCCCCTCTGGAAGATCAATCGAGTTCCCGGATGGAACTATCGGTCAGTCTTCGATGAACATTGCGATATCGGAAAGCCGTCGCAGCAGAGCCAATGCTCCAAGCACCGCGGGGCCGATGGCCAGCGCGTTAATCAGATCGATATGCCTGAGTTTGCGTTCGAGGCTTGTCTCTTCTTCGTCCCGACCGATTTCGAGTTCAATCCTGAGCCGGACGACCAGAAGAATCGCGACAACGATGGCCGCCACTGCAACTGGCGGATTCGCAACGTTGTGTGAGGCAACGCCGATGGTAAAGAGCGTGAGGCCGAAACAGCGCAGCCGTTCGTAAATCCGCGGATGACGCCAGTCGATCATGCGGACACCTCAACGAGCTGTGGCATCGCTGCCGGCTCCAGCAGATGCGAATGACGGCACCCGCAGCAGCACACAGCCTCAGTCACCTTGAGTGCTGCGTCCGTCCAGAGCGGCCCTGGCGGCCCCGGTTCGCCGCTGCGGGTCAGAAAATGAGGAATGGCGCCACCGCGGAATGCCGCATCCTTTCCCCACAGTTCGGTGTCGAGAAATCCGTTGCGGCCGAGAAAGAGAATCGCGCTCCGCAGTTCCGCGCGCCTGCCATCCTTTCGTTCGAGCCAATGTGTGGTGATCAGCAGATCGTAGGTGTTCTCGAAGCGGAACATCTCGACGCGCACAAATTCATCGCCGACGATGACAGCGTGCATGCCGTTGGGGAGAAAGTTCTGGACTCGTTGCAGCCAGGGGACCGGGCAGCCGTCTACGCCGACAAAGCCGACGTAGTGGCCCAGGAGTTCGACCGCGCCTCCCGATTCTTCGCCACGAATCTTCCACGCCTTCGCCTGTTGCTGGTAGACGACGTCCAGTTGCGGCCGGCAGCGGATGCCGGTCCTCCGGATCTGTTCCAGAGTCTCCGCGGGCAGCGCCAGTCCACGCCGCGCAATCATGGTCAGCCGACTTTCCGGCATACTCACCTCCCGTGTTTACCGCCAGGTCTGTTTGGGAATAGGCTGGCCCAGTGCTTCGCGGATCATCTCGCGCGAGCATCCAGCCCAGCATTTGTAGAACTGGGGATTGGCCACCGAAATCGCCAGGTTATCCCGCGCGCGATCCCGCCCCTGCTGTGCGCAGGACGGACACTGCGTCCAATAGTTGCCGCTCCGTTTGAACCGAACCTTGACGTGCTGGAGAATCTGAAATCCGGTGTGCGAAACGTCGGGTGGCGGAACTTCCTTTACTGCCCGGCCGGAGACGGACTCCGGCATCGACACGCCCTGCGTGAATGTTTCGAGTTCCGCCGCAGTAAGCCGTTTCACGGACCGCAGGTACGCGATCTGGTCGGCGAGATTGCTTGGCGCATCCTCGAACCAGTAGCGGTGCATGTTGGCGCGGTGGACGCCGAGCGGACCGCGAATGGCATTGCCGTACTCGGAGGAGCCGATCTCATCCTGGCGAGGAAAGACCTCGATGCCGTCCACCTGCCTGAACGTCCCTTTGATCGGAACGTCGAGGCGGAGAGCAAGACTATATATATAGGTGCGGCAGAGCCGGGCAGGTAATGGCCGCTCGCAAAGGATCCAGAGATGCGCGCCGCGCCGCGACATTTCGACGACGGCGTGAACCCCATCCTGTTCCAGCTCCCACTTGAGCGTCCGGAGATCGCGGTAAGCACCCTCGTAGTCGGCATCGATGGCCACCCATTTCGAGCATTGCGTCTCCGGATTGATGGCGTAGAGGCCGACCGTCTGTTCCCCCGCCAGGTGCTTTTGGATCACCTGGGGGTCGAGACCCAGCGGCTCTTTCGTGCGTCGGTCCCGCGCCTGGTAAAAGTAGTATTTGCCCGAGTGTTCGTCCGGCCGGTCCGTTTGCCGGGTATAGGCCCGCCGGTTCACAAACCACGCCATGTATTCGGCCGCCTGACCGACCGTAGCCGGCAGGATCTCCGGCTGCGGTCGCGGCGGCTTCCACGCTGAAGCAAGTTGAGCCACGGCGGGTACTCCTTTCCGGCCAAGCTGTGTTGTTGTAGCCCGGTTCCAAAACTCGGTCAAATGGGGCGTGATTCGCCCGTCTTAGCAGGCAGCAACGGCCATGGCCGGAGCGCTCAGGCCGAGCGCCGGTGCCGGAGGAAACTGGTAGTCTTCCCGGCCACCATGACTATGAAATTTCCTGCGCTTGCCGCCGATCAGATCGAGCAAGTGGTACACCCGCAGGGCAATCTGGAAATCATTGCCGTTGAGAGTGTCCTCTTTCAGATCGAAGCGGAGCCAGAAAAAGGACTGTAGCGGTTCCGCAAAGAGGTAGATTCCCCCGGTGTTCGGCTCTCCGGGAACACTTTGCAGGATCAGGAAGCCGTCCTCTTCTTCCACGAGCCGTTCCGCCCGGGCTTCCCCTGCTGCGAGAAATGCGCGCAGCACATCCCAGCGATTGGTCCTGACCGCCAGGCCAAGATCGGTGACGGACATGATGTAGTCCACATGCAAGCTGCC
>Ga0335075_10017269_pt1 | contig 10736 bp, 10 predicted proteins | sample Lox_Sample_24_FD_206723 | JGI IMG/M metagenome (GOLD analysis project Ga0335075, IMG submission 206723) | Soil microbial communities from Loxahatchee National Wildlife Refuge, Florida, United States - Lox_Sample_2.4 | ecosystem: Environmental > Terrestrial > Soil > Wetlands | place: USA... | reverse complement strand
GGAGAGCCTTCTGCAATTTCTTCGTGGTCTTCTGCAACTGTTTCTTCAGCGCTTCCACCTGCTTCGAAATCGCCGCAAGTTCTTTTTTCGCGACGACTCCCGCTTTCGCAACTTTGTGCGCCGTGCGATCCGCCTTGCCCACCACCGAGCCAATCGTTTCTGCCGCCTGCGTGAGCCTGTTCTTCTTCGCCATTCCGTTCCTCCATGAACAACAAGATGAAATGGGTCGTCCACCAAGTGGCTGCGATTTGACCGCTAGTTTGACGTGTTGCCGATAGCCTTCGGCGCGATTTCTGATGACGTTGCAGACGCCGCGCCAACGCCCTGGTGTATCTCCGCCGATTCTCCTCCGCCCGGAATCTTGGAACGTACCGGCTTTATGCGCCGAACGGCCTTCTTGCGGCGAACTCGCTTTTTCCGGCTGGCGGGTTTTTTCTTGGCGGCTTTCTTCTTGCCGGCCCTCTTCTTTGCCATGCGCGGAGTGTATCATCGCCGCGCTCTCGCCCCAACCAATCATGCAAGCGCGATACCCATGTCCGGGCCCGCATCCTAATCTGCCTCGACTGATGTTATTCTGCTGGCAAGTGAAACCGCACACGAGAAACGGACGCAGCCGTAGACTCCATCTCTTCGCCGCGGTCGCCGTCTGTCTGGCAGCCAGCATGTTCTCGGGGGGGATTGCGGGCGCGGCCAGCGACTCCGACCGCATTCACTGGAAACAGGTGGATGAATCCGAGGTCAAGCTCGACGGCAAGCCACCGATCGGCTCGAACGTCTATCTCCCGGACAAGAAGAGCAAAAAGAAAGATGTGGCGCTGATCTTGCTCGGCCACCGCTATCTGATGCTCGACATCAAGTCGAGGCTCGTCTATGCGGTATTCCTCAGCGACATCGACAAGCAGGGAGACGACATCGAGACCGGCGACCTTGCGCAACCCTCTCACCTGATTCCCTGCGCCGATTGGACCTCGCGCGACGTCGGCCCGGCCCAGCTGATTAAACTAACTCTCGGCGATTACAATCGCGTACTCGAAGTAGAGCTGCCGCATCCGGTCGATCTGCGCGGCCTCTACACCTTCTGATCGCCCGCACCGCCTTAAACCCACACCCCTTGCTTTCGGATTTAGCTTCCGTCTGCCGAGGGAACCTGCAGCGGAGCGTTCTCCGGCCGCAGGCTGCGATAAACCATCCACCCGGTGGTGGCCAGCATCCCAATCCAGCCCAACACGCGCACAGCCATGGCGATTTGCGTATCGTGTTGCAGAACGCCCAGCTTCCCGAAGAGGTAGTTCCAGTCGTGGATCACGAAGTCGGCGTCGCCGACCGTGAGCAGCGGCAACTGCTGCGCCCGCGCATCGGCCATATACGTCGCCACTGGGAGAAGCTGCTCGAAGAAGAAAAACAGACAGAATGCGACGCCCTGCACGTGCCGGTCGAACGCGAAATACGTCGCAAGCATCAGCGGAACGCCGAGCTGCAAAAGCGTTCCCCCCGCCACGCCGAGGAATTCGCCGCAAAAACGAAACAGCAGGTGCCCGCCCTCGTGGATCGGTATGAACACCAGATCGATCATCAAGAAAGGCCCGCTTCCGCGCGCCTCCTGAATCAGAAAGAGCACATAGAACACGCCCGCAATAATCAGGATCGCGCGCGGCACCGGCTTCCAATCCTCTTCGAGCGGCTCGAGGAAAGGCAGGCGTTCCGTCCATGTGTCGGGCAGGCGCATCCGGATTTCGGCTCCCAAGTCGCGCGAGGATTCATCGCGAATTACCGCGCGGCGACAATTCAGTCTAGCATCCGGAAATCGGCGCGGAGTGGTGCGCTTCGGGGCGTGCGTCCTGGAATGCAACTGGCTAGGGATGGGAAACGCCGGAAACCCAGGGAATGCCGAGGAGGCCGTCCTTCACTTGTATGCTGACGAGATCGCCGCGATTGAAGCTGTCGAAATCCTCGCGCGTGACGGCGATGCGCTCGACGCGATGTCCTTCACGCCACGAGGTCACGATCAGCCGCCGGCTGGCAACCGGGCCCGGCATCGAGAACTTGCTTACCACCTGTTCCTGAATGATCTGCGGCGCGCTGTGGTCAAAGGCTCCGTTTGCGAGCAGCAGCACCGAGAGCACCCACGGCACGGGAATCAGCCCGTAATAGATGCGCTTGAGCGCTTCGACTTCCGTATGCTTCAGCGCGCGCCGCTCCACCCAGATGGCCAGGCCGAGCGTCAGAAAAAAGATCACGCCGATGAAGATGAGTATTCCGTCGAGTTCGAGCGAGGGGTAGCGCTCGCTCGCCACGACAAATGCCAGCGAGCCGAGCATGAAGAGCGCCGTGCGATTCAGCAGCCGCTTCCGCAGCGAAAACTCGGCCGCTGACGGGCTGAGCCCGCAGGCTTCGCACACTTCCGCCGCACGCTCGGCGCCGCAATTCAGGCAGCGCGTCATTGGACGGGGCGGACGCTCGATGGAGGCTGATCCAGACATACCATGTTCTCGTCGCGGCCGTTTGCCAGCAACTCGCAGTCGATTTCCTGGGCGCTGCGGACGGCCTGGTCGTGGTTTGCGCCCGCAGCGGTAGCGCAGTGCGTGGCGCCCTTGAAATTCATGCAGACTTCGTAACGCGTTCGTGTCTCCTGGTATGACGAGTAGATCAACACCCCGACGAATACAATCGCTGCCACCGCGATGATCCATCGGATGTGATTCGATTTTTTCGGCATCAGTCCTCAGACAAATTTGACACCGCTAATGGCCAGGCGGTTCCCCGCCGCCGGTCCGCCGCCTGATCTCATCCAAGATCTGCTTTCTACGATGCGGCGTAAGCCCTTCGAGCGCGCCAATATCCTTCAAGTCGCGCAGCGTGAGATCGTGAAGGAACCCGAGCACGCGCGCCGCGGGCGTGTGTGGGTTGCGGACCAGCGCCGCGCGGATATTGTACTGCCGCGACCATTTTGCGTCTTGAGCGATTGCCGCAACCACGCGCTCGGGCACGCCCGCCTTCGCCAGCACCTTCAGGATCTGGCTTTCCGTTAGAAAGGGATTCGCCAGCGCAAGTTTTATCGCCTGCGGCTGCCCCTCGGCAAGCAGCGCGCCGACCACGCGCGATGGCCCGCGCCGCGCCAGCGTCAGCTTTTGGCCGACCGGAATATGCGCCGCGCGCGCGATCATGATTTCCTCAGCCACGCGCTTGATGTCCACCGGAGCCGACGGCATCAGGCTCAGCCGCACGAGATTGAAGAGGTAGAGCTGCCGCACGACAGACAGAGCGATGCGCTTCGGCGTGCGAGGATGCCGCGCCAGGCCGAGCCGGACGCTTTCGCTTGCCACCCACTTCCCTTCCGCGCCAATAGCTCCCAGCACGTTTGCCGGCAGGTCGAGCCGTTCGAGGAGCCGGGTAACGTGTGTTTCGTCCAGCTTGGGATTTTCCAGGAGCGCGAGGAGGACATCTTCGCCCGCTTCGTGGATCAGGGATTTGAGCTCGTCCCCGGAAGCTGTGCGCGCGAATTCAGTTCGCGTTTCCGTGTCAGGCGGCATTGCCTTTGGCCCGCACCAGCTGGACCGCCATGCGCGCGGCAGCTTCCGCGGGAGAAATCGAGACCGGCACGAGACGCAAGCGGCCGAGCGAGCGATTCAGTTCCGCGTCAATCGCGGCGTCGAAATGCTTCGAGCGTCCGTACACGCCGCCAACCTTCGCGACCGGAATTTCCCGGTTGCGCCAGCCGAGCTGGTCGACCACGCAGGCGGCCAGCTTCGCAAGTGAGAGCGCCGCAGCGGACAAGACTCCGCGCGAGACTTGATCTCCTCGCTCGGCGAGCTCGGCGACGAGCGGAAACGTCTTCGGAAACACGTCGTCCGGATTCTTCGAGACGTGATCGAGCAGCGAATCCCAATCATGCGCCTGGTGCCATTTGAAAATGCGCTTCGAGAGCGCCGTTTCGGGGCCGCGCTCTTCTTCGGCCTCGACCACCGCCTTGAACGCGCGCCTGCCGATGTCGAACACGCTTCCTTCGTCGCTGAACCACGGGCCGCGACCCCCGGCGCGCGCCGTCTTGCCGTTCTCGCCGCGCCCGAATGCGGCTGAACCGGTTCCCGCGAGGAGGATGATTCCGTCGGCCGAGCCAAACGCAGCTTCCAGCGCGATTTCAAGGTCAGTTGTCACGCGCACAGTCGCATTCGGAAAGCTGCGCTCGAAGAAGGTCATCGCCCGGCGAATCACGCCTGAGCGCCCCGCGCCTCCGAGTCCGGCACAGATTCCGCGGATGTGGCCCGCGCTAAGCTTCTGCCGGCTCAAGACAGCGTCGGCCGCTTCGCTGAGCGCGAACCACGCCCGCGTATAGCCCGCGCGAAGCGGATTCGACGGCCCGCCAACGGATCGGCCGACGACGCGTCCTTCGGCATCGGCCAAAACGCACTCCGTTTTCGTTCCGCCGCCATCGAACCCGAGAAAATAGGTGGCGTCTGATGCAGGAATCCTGTGTGGCATCGATCCCTTTCCTTGGCGGCAAGAAGCAGACGGCACGTGGCAGGCCGAACCCGCGATAATATCCCCGACACCCAATTTTACACGCCCAACGCTCCTCCCCGAAACCGTTTCCTCGCCGACCGTAAGTATACGTATAATGAATAGCTTACGATCTGCAAGACGGGACGCGAAGACCCGGCCCAAGGTTTAAACGTGGCGTCGGCTTTGCGCCGACGTGCGCCGCGCGTGCGTACGATCTCCTAAATCAGCCGGCTGAAACTATTCGCAATTTCCGCCGAAAAAAGCTTCGGATGAAAAAGGTGCGCCAGCACCGCCACGCCGTCCGCGAGCCGCGGGCCAGGACGCGAAAAATAACTATTCGCGTCGACCGCAAACACGCGCCGCTCCCTCACGGCAGGCAAAGCCTCGGCCCCGCGCGGCAGCTGTTCTAGATGGAACTCGGCCGCCACGCGCGCAGTCCCATACCCGCATGGCATGATCACAATCACATCGGGGCGAGAATTCAAAATCTCCTCACCGGTTACCTTGAATGACGGCTGGCGCAGCCGCCCCAGCACGTCTTCCCCGCCAGCTTTCCAAACCATCTCGGGTATCCAATGCCCGCCGACAAAATACGGATCAAGCCATTCGAGACACAGCACGCGCGGCCGCGACGTTGCGCGCGCGGAAATGCTTTCGATCGCAGCGACGCGCTGCTCGAGCGATGCCGCCAGCGCTTCGGCCTCGCCGCGACGGCCGGTCGCGTCTCCCACGCGCCGAATGTCGTCCCATACTTCCGCAAGCGAGCGCGGCGTCAGCGAAAGCACCTGCGGCTGCCGGGGGAATCGCGTAAGCGCGGTCGCCAGATCGCCCGGCGAAGCGGCGCAGACGTGGCACAAATCCTGCGTGAGAATCAGATCGGGAGAAAGCGAGCTGAGCAACTCGGCGTCGACCGCGTAAATGCTCTCGCCGCGCGCAATGATCTCACTCACCTTGCGATCGATCTCGGCGGGCGACGCCTGCGGATCGACGCGGGGGCGAATCAACGCGGGCTTGGTCGAGGCGTCCGCAGGGAAATCGCACTCATGCGTCACGCCGAGAACCGAATCGCCTAGCCCGATTGCATAGAGAATCTCGGTGGCCGAGGGCAGCAACGAACAGATGCGCATCGAGAAATTCGCTCTCCTATCGCGGGCAGTGTATCACTCCCGACGACGCGCGAGCCGCGGCGCGCCGGGAACGAAACATGCGCGATTCCCTCAATTGTGCCCCTCGGAAGCGTATGCTATACAAAAATCAGGACATCCGTGAAAAAGACCCCGCAAAAACGCGCCGAAAGCGACCGATTAGCGAGTCTTAACAGCCTTTACGGCGCCATTTTCCGCCATTCTTGACCATGAAATCCTCCCCTTCTACAAAACAACAACGAAGCTCGCGCGCGCGGTGGATCGAACTCACGCTCAAGAAAATGACGCTGCGCGAGAAGCTGGGCCAGTTGCTGATGGTTCCCTTTTTCGGCGGCTTTGCGTCCGCGGAAAGCGATGAATATCGCGAGGTGATTCGTCAGGTCGAAGAAAATCGCGTGGGCGGATTGATCCTTGCTACCGCGCGCGGGCCCATGGGCATCCGGCGAAGCCAGGTTTATCCGACAGCGGAGCTTGCGAACGAATTGCAACGGCGCGCGAAGATTCCGCTGCTGATTGGCGCGGACTTCGAATCCGGCACGCGGATGCGGATCGACGAAGGTACCGCGTTTCCCTCCGCGATGGCGATTGCCGCAAGCGGCGATCCGCAATTCGCATACGCAGCCGGCAAGTGCACGGCGATCGAGGCGCGCGCGGCGGGAGTGCACTGGATTTTCGGGCCTGATGCGGACATTAACAACAACCCCGACAATCCAATCATCAACGTGCGGTCGTTCGGCGAAAGCGCGGAGGACGTGGCGCGGTACGTCGCGGAGTTCGTGCGCGGCGTGGAAGAAAACGGCGCGCTTGCCACGGCAAAGCATTTTCCCGGACACGGAAATGTAAGCGTCGATTCGCACTTGGCTCTTGCGACGGTGCCAGGCAGCCGCAACGAACTCGAAGGAAACGAACTCGTGCCCTTCCGCGCCGCGATCCGCGCCGGCGTGAACTCGATTATGCCGGGGCATCTCGCGATTCCTGCGTTTGAAGCGGATCGCGGCGTTCCGGCGACCGTATCCCGCAAACTCCTCACTGACTTGCTGCGCCACGAAATGAAATTCCGCGGATTGATTATCACTGACGCGATGGAGATGGGCGGCATCACGTCGCTGTTCCCGCCGGGCGAAGCAGCCGTTCGCGCGATCGAGGCTGGCGCGGATGTCCTGCTGATGCCGCCTGTGCCCGACGCGGCGCTTGCCACACTCGAGGACGCCGTCGCGAGGGGACGGATTTCCGAGGCGCGGATCGACGAATCCGTGCGGCGCATTCTTGCGGCGAAAGCGCGGCTCGGACTCAACCGGGCAAAGCGTGTCGATGTCGCGAAGCTCAAAGAAAACTTCGGGCGACCGGAGTTCGAAGCGCAGGCGCAAGAAATTGCCGATCGCGGAGTGACGCTGCTGCGCGATTCGGCGCGTGTTTTGCCGCTCGATTCCACGCAGCCGCTCCGGGTGCTGCTCGTAGCGCTTTCGGCCGATCCTGATGCGTGTCCCGGCGAGACGATCGAGCCGGAGATTCGCGGGCGCGTCGATTCGCTGACGGTGCTGCGCGCGGACATGCGGTTCAGAGGTGTCGCGGAGTTAAAACTGCCTCCGCCGAACACGTACGACGCGGCGATTGCGGCTCTTTTCGTCCGCTTGGCCGATCGCAAGGGGAACGTCGGCTTCCCCGAGGAACAGCGCGCGTTTGTGAATCAGCTGCTCGCGGCGGGCAAGCCAGTGGCCGTCGCGTCCTTCGGCAGCCCGTATTTGGTCGAGCGCTTTCCGAACGCGAAAACCTGGCTCGCTACATTTTCGACGAACGCCGTGTCACAGCGGGCCGCAGCGCGAGCGCTGTTCGGACAAATCGCAATCTCGGGGCGAATTCCGGTGACGGTTCCGGGAACGGCGCGGCGCGGCGACGGATTGCACGTCGATGCAAACCCGATGACGCTCAGGCAAGCAACGGCGGCGGATCGACTCGAACCCGCTTACGCGCTGCTCGATCGCGCGATCGCGGATGGAGCGTTTCCCGGCGGCGTGCTCGCGGTGGCGTTGGATGGGCAGGTTGCGGTTCATCCGTTTGGGGCGCTGACGTATGGCGCAAAGTCGCGGCGTGTGGACGCGGAGACGATTTACGATGTTGCGTCGTTGACCAAGCCAATCGTGACAACGACCGCCGCGATGATGCTTTTCGAGCAGGGACGGCTCGATCTCGATGCGCCGGTCGCGCGGTATTTGCCCGAATTCGCTGCGGCGAGCGCGGGCGATCCGGATTCGGGCTGGCGCGCGCGTGTCTCGGTGCACAATCTTCTGCTCCACGACTCGGGGCTACCCGGGCACCGGGAGTTTTTCAAGGATGTGCGAGGCGTGAATGCCGGGGCTAGAGCCCGAGAAAAAGGCACGACGCTTATCGAGGGGCTAAAGCCCCACGCTTCCACCGTTCGGCTGCGCCGGGCAGCTCTCGTGGCCGACGCCGCGACGTGCAAATACTCTCGGGTCCCAATTTCGAGGACGGCCTCCGAGACGGCATGCGCGGCGAAGAATCAGATTCTCAGGCGGGCGATCGACGAACCGCTCGTGCGCGAGCCGGGTACGCTGATCGAATACTCCGATGTGGGATTTATTTTGCTTGGCGAAATCATCGAGCGGCTGACCGGCGAACCGCTTGATGAATTCGCGCGGAGGAACATCTTTGGGCCGCTGGGGATGAACTCCTCGATGTTCAGTCCGCCGCGTGGTCTTCGCGCGAGGATCGCGCCCACGCAGAACGACACCACCTACCGCAAGCGGCTGTTGCACGGCGAAGTGGACGACGAGAATGCGTGGGTGATGGGCGGCGTCGCGGGACACGCGGGGCTTTTCTCGACTGCTGGCGACATCGCGATCTTCGCGCAGACGATGTTGAATGGCGGCGTCTACGCACATCGCCGGCTGCTGGCACGCGCGACGATCGAACGATTCACGAAACGGCACGATCTCGGCGATTCGGCGTATGCGCTCGGCTGGGATGTGCCGACGGAGCCGTCGTCTTCCGGCGTGTATTTTTCGCGGGCGAGCTACGGCCACCTCGGATCTACCGGTACGTCGCTTTGGATCGACCCTGAGCGAAAGGCGTTCGTGATTTTTCTCACGAATCGCGTCCATCCCACTCGGGCGAATGAGCAGATCAAACGGGTGCGCCCGGCGCTGCACGATGCCGTGATGAAGGCGTTGAACGGCTGATCGCCACTTTCCACTAGCTCTTCACGTCGTCCGAGTTCAATCGCCCCTCCGGGGCTGAACTTTGGGCGCACGAGACCCGGCACTTCGCTGCGCTGCGTGCCGGGCTACGTACAATCGCCGCTCCGCGGCTGGTCCGCACAACTCACGCCGTACAGCGTACGGGCTGCTCCGCGGCTGACGGGCGTCGCACAAGCCAGGCGGGATCGCCTGTACGTCTGGGTGGGCGTCCCTTCCGATAGGAGCCGCGGCGCTAGCTGCTCATCGTCTAGATGATCGCCCAGGAAATTCCGGGAGTCGTGATTACCGCGAGGGCTCCGCAAGTCCTCAGGGCAAGCAGTCAGAAACAAGAGAATGTGGGGCGATAACTCCTCGTGCACAATCGGCATCCTAATTCCATCCCCGGCAGATGTGTGCGTTCGCGCCCCGCTATAATCTTTGTAGCGTGATTGGGGCGTGAGGAGCTTTTGAAACCGGCCAGGACAGAGCAGCGCAATCCGCGTTCGCGCGGCCTCGATCGGAAATCAACGCTCGAAATTCTGCGTGCCCTGAACCGCGAAGATGCGCGCGTCGCGCTGGCCGTGCGGCGTGAGTTGCCGCAAATCGCGCGCGCGGTGGATGCGATCGTGAAGGCGCTGGGCGCGGGCGGGCGGCTCTTTTACATCGGCGCGGGGACGAGCGGGCGGCTGGCGGTGCTCGACGCGGCCGAATGTCCGCCGACATTCGGGACGCCGCCGAAGATGGTGCAAGCAGTCATCGCCGGCGGCGCGAGGGCGCTGCGGCATGCGTCCGAGGGTGCGGAAGATTCGGCTGCAGGCGGAGCGCGCGATTTGCGGCGGGCGGGGCTGACATCGCGCGACGTAGTCGTGGGGCTCGCAGCGAGCGGGACAACGCCCTACGTGCTGGGCGCGCTGGCCTTCGCCAAGCGGTGCGGCGCAGTGACGGTCGGTGTGACCGCGAATCCGCGGTCGCCGCTGGCGCGCGCGGCGCAGATTGCGATCGCGCCGGATACCGGCCCGGAAGCGATTTCGGGTTCGACGCGGCTGAAGGCCGGGACGGCGCAGAAGCTGGTCCTGAACCTGCTTTCTACCGCTGCGATGGTGCGGCTTGGCAGGGTCTACGAGAACTGGATGGTTCACGTGGCGCTGACGAATCAGAAGTTACGGCGGCGCGGCGTAAGGATTCTGCAGGAGGCGGCCGGCGTGAGCGCGTCCACCGCCCAACACGCTGTGCGGCAGGCGGGCAACGATCTGGCCGCGGCGCTGGTGATGCTCAAGACGGGCGCCGGCGCTCAGGATGCACGCAGGCTGCTCGATCAAACGGGCGGTCATGTGCGGAAAGCGCTGGATGCGGCGAGCAGGCGGCGCGGGAAGAATTAGAGCGCGACCGGGGTTTGGCAGCCGGGTCGAGAACTTCAGGGGCTGGAGCCCGGCGTTTCCAGGGCTCATGTCGTGGCTGAAGCCACGACCCATAAGGCTCTCGAACAATACTCTCGGGGCTGGAACTAGCGCTCTAAACGGGTTGCAGCCGGCGGACGATATCGAAAGAGAACGGGGCTAGGACGAACACATGGATCGACTGGAGATTCACGGCGGCAGGCGGCTCGAAGGTACGGTGCGGATCAGCGGAGCGAAGAACGCGGCGCTGCCGGAGATGGCGGCGGCGCTGCTGACGGCCGAGCCGGTGCACCTGAAAAACATTCCGCACGTGCGCGACATCATCACGATGGCGAAACTGCTGGCGCACATGCGATGCACGGTATCGAGCCCGGACATCCCGCCGAGCGAATTCACGTTCCGCGCGGAGACGATTTCGCACGCGGAGGCGCCTTACGAGCTTGTGAAGACGATGCGCGCGTCGGTGCTGACGCTCGGGCCGCTGGTGGCGCGATTTGGCT
>Ga0335075_10017268_pt1 | contig 10737 bp, 10 predicted proteins | sample Lox_Sample_24_FD_206723 | JGI IMG/M metagenome (GOLD analysis project Ga0335075, IMG submission 206723) | Soil microbial communities from Loxahatchee National Wildlife Refuge, Florida, United States - Lox_Sample_2.4 | ecosystem: Environmental > Terrestrial > Soil > Wetlands | place: USA... | reverse complement strand
TCGGTACAACTCAGGCGGTCTCGTCTCGCCGTAGTGGGCGACCTCGGCGACACACAACTCGACCTCGTACGGTTTGGCCTGCTCGGTGAAGATGGTGCCCAGTGTCTGCGCATAGACATTGGCCAGTTGGCGGCCCGTGACGTCGCGGCGGTCATAGGCGTAACCGCGGGTGTCGGCGAACTGGATCCCGCCGCGGCGCAAGTTGTCGAATTCGTTGAACTTGCCCGCGGCAGCAAACCCGACGCGATCGTAGAGTTCGCTGATCTTCTGCAGTGACCGGGACGGATTCTCCGCGACGAACAGCACGCCGCCGTCGTAGGCCAGCGCCACCACGCTCTTGCCCCGTGCGATGCCCTTGCGTGCGAGCTCGCTGCGCTCACGCATCGCCTGCTCAGGCGAGATGAAATACGGGAAACTCACTGGTTGTCCCGCCGCTCACCGTCGGAGCCGAAAGTGTCAGCACGCGAGCGGCTTTCGATGACTTCACGGGAGAATTCGGCGATGCGGCTCTCTGGCACGTCGGCCGCCCCGTCGGCGCCGATGGTGACGGCCGTGGGGAAGATGCGGCGAACCAGGTCGGGGCCGCCGGTGGCCGAATCGTCGTCGGCGGCATCGTAGAGCGCCTCAACGGCTACCCGCACCGCGGAATCGGCATCGGTGACCTGCGAGTACAACTTCTTGATCGAAGACTTGGCGAAGATCGACCCCGACCCCACCGACTGGTAACCCTCTTCCTCGATGTTCCAGCCGCCCGCGGCGTCGAACGAGACGATGCGGCCGGCATCTTCCGCGTCGGATGCGTGGATGTCGTAGCCCGCCAGCAACGGCAGCGCCACCAGCCCCTGCAGTGCGGCCGCGAGGTTGCCGCGGACCATGATCGCGAGCCGGTTGACCTTGCCGGCAAAGGTCAGCGGCACGCCCTCGAGCTTCTCGTAGTGCTCGAGCTCGACCGCGTACAGGCGGGCGAACTCGACGGCGATCGCGGCGGTGCCCGCGATGCCGGTCGCGGTGTAGTCGTCGGTGATGTAGACCTTCTTCACGTCGCGGCCGGCGATCATATTGCCCTGCGTGGAGCGCCGGTCGCCGGCGATCACGACGCCGCCGGGGTATTTCAGCGCGACGATCGTCGTCCCGTGCGGCAGCTGGGCACCGGCGCCACCGGCACCGCCGGCTACGGGCCCGCCGGCGAGGTTTGCCGGCAGTAACTCGGGCGCCTGACGGCGGAGCAGGTCAGCGAATGAGGACGGGTTGACAGCGAAGGCTTCGGAAAGAGCCGGGTTGGTGGACAGGCGATCGGCAAACGGCCAGGTCACTGTCCGCCCTTTTGGACGTACGCGCGGACAAAGTCCTCCGCGTTTTCCTCAAGGACGTCATCAATCTCGTCGAGCAGATCGTCGGTCTCCTCGGCTAACTTATCGCGGCGCTCCTGGCCCGCGGCCGCGGTGTCGGTGAAATCGTCGTCATCGCCGCCGCCACCGCCACGCTTGGTCTGCTCCTGCGCCATCGCCGCCTCCTGCGTCGTCTTCAGCCGCGTCACACGCCCGCGGGTATTCCCCTACCCTACCGGTCAACGCCGACGTTTCCCTGTTCTACACGGGATCTCGGGCTTTCTGCCTCGCCACGGCGGCGCATCGTGGCCGGGCGGGGCTGAACAGCCCGGCGGTTAGCTGGTGAGCTGTTCTACCAGCTCAGCGGCACTATTCACCGAGTCCAGCAGCGCTCCGACGTGCGCCTTACTGCCGCGTAGCGGTTCCAACGTCGGGATACGAACCAGCGAATCACCACCCAGGTCGAAAATCACCGAATCCCAGCTGGCCGCGGCGATGTCGGCGCCGAACCTGCGCAGGCATTCGCCGCGGAAGTATGCGCGAGTGTCAGTCGGCGGATTATCGACGGCGTCGAGCACCTGGTGCTCGGTGACCAGACGCTTCATCGAGCCACGTGCCACCAGACGGTTGTACAGGCCCTTGTCCAGCCGCACGTCGGAGTACTGCAGGTCAACGAGGTGCAGCCGCGGCGCCGACCAGCTCAGATTCTCGCGCTGCCGGAAACCCTCCAGTAGCCGCAGCTTGGCCGGCCAGTCGAGCAGCTCAGCGCAATCCATCGGGTCGCGCTCGAGCTGGTCGAGAACGTGTGCCCAGGTCGCGACGATGTCGGCCGCGCGCGGGTCGGGGTCGCGGCTGTCGACCAGCTTCGCCACCCGGTCGAGGTAGACCCGTTGCAGCGCAAGGCCGGTCAATTCCCGACCGTCGACCAGCGCGACGGTGGCCCGCAACGATGGGTCGCGGCTGATCGCATGGACCGCGTGCACCGGCCGGGCCAGCATCAGATCGCTCAGGTCGATGCCGTGGGCCGGGCCTTCTTCGATCAAATCGAGCACCAGCGCCGTGGTGCCCAGCTTGAGGTAGGTCGACGTCTCGGCGAGGTTGGCGTCGCCGATGATCACGTGCAGCCGGCGGTACCTGTCGGCGTCGGCGTGCGGTTCGTCGCGAGTGTTGATGATGCCGCGCTTCAGCGTCGTCTCCAGCCCGACCTCGACCTCGATGTAGTCCGAACGCTGGGACAGCTGGAAGCCGGGTTCGTCACCGGAGGGCCCGATACCGACGCGGCCGGAGCCGGTCACCACCTGCCGGGACACCAAGAACGGGGTCAGGCCGGCGATGATCGCCGAAAACGGCGTCTGCCGCGACATCAGGTAGTTCTCGTGCGACCCGTAAGAGGCGCCTTTGCCGTCGACGTTGTTCTTGTAGAGCTGCAGTTTCGCGGCTCCTGGCACGCTGGCGACGTGCCGGGCGGCGGCCTCCATCACCCGCTCGCCGGCCTTGTCCCAGATGACGGCGTCCAGCGGGTCTGTGCACTCGGGTGCGGAGTATTCCGGGTGCGCGTGGTCGACGTAGAGCCGTGCCCCGTTGGTCAGGATCATGTTGGCGGCGCCCACCTCGTCGGCGTCAACCACCGGGGGCGGACCCGTCGAGCGGCTCAGGTCGAACCCCCGGGCATCCCGCAACGGCGATTCAACCTCGTAGTCCCACCGGGTGCGCTTGGCCCGCTGGATGCCCGCGGCGGCCGCATAGGCCAAAACGGCCTGCGTCGAGGTGAGGATCGGGTTGGCGGTCGGGTCCGACGGCGAAGAAATGCCGTACTCGACCTCCGTTCCGACAATCCGTTGCATGCCTTAAGCCTAGGCCCGACGACGATGCGCCCCGCGCGGCGGGGCGAGAAGGAGGCGGGCAACCCGGCCCCACCCGACGACGATGCGCCCCGCGCGGGCCGCAGTGGCCCGCAAGCGCGAGCGGCAGCGCACGGGTTTCGCCGGCGCTAGGGTAAAGCCTTGATGAGCCCGTCCCTCCGCCGCCCGCCGGCACGCCGACCACCGGTGAGTGCCGAGGCTGAAAGCTGGTTTCTAGAACGCGGTTTGCCCTCGGTGCTGACCATGAGGGGCCGATGGCGACGGCTCTGGGAACGATCGACCCCGATGTTGGCGGCCTACGCGATCGTCCAGGCCTGCGGGATACCGATCTATCTGATCACGGGCAGTCACGATGTGCGGATCGAGGGGGAACCGACAACCGCAGAATGGATTCTGCTGGGGGTCATCATCGCCATCATTCCGCTGGCTGCCCTCACCGGCTGGCTCGTGTCCCGGTTGCCGCACAACCGGATCCGCACCGCGACGGCGACCACCGTGGTGATCATCGCCGTTGTTGCCGGAGTCTTCAATGCGGGCCTGCAGCAACTGCCAGAGATGGCCGTCGTCGTGGCCGTGGTGCTGATCCTGACGGGCTGTGGTGTCGGGTCCGTGCTCGGCTGGGCGATACGCATGACGCTGTCGCACCTTGCGATGGTGGGCACCATGGCGGTCCGGTCCCTGCCCGTCGTGCTGCTGATCGCCCTGATGTTCTTCAACACCTACGCCTGGCTCATGGCAGCGACGGTAAGCCAGCAACGGTTATGGCTGGCGATGCTCTTTCTCGTCACCATCTCGGAGGCCTTCGTCATATCCGGGACCCTGGATCAGGTCCGGCCCATGCTGCGGTCGACCGCCACGCTGCCCAGAGACTCCGACAGGCTGGTCGACACGCCCTTTGCCGCTATGCCGGACCCCGCGGACAGCCCTCCGCTAACCAGGACCGAACGCTTCAACGTGGTATTCGTGCTGGTCGCCTCGCAGTTAGTCGAGATCCTGACGGTGGCACTGGTCATCTCCGCGATCTTCTTTGTCCTCGGGCTGATTCTGCTCAGTCCACCCGTGCTCGCCGAGTGGACCCACAACGGCTCCAGCGACGGGACGTTGCTGGGCGTGACGCTTCCGGTGCCGCAGGCGCTGATCCACATCTCTCTTTTCCTCGTCGCGTTGGGGTTCATGTACATCGGCGCCCGCGCGGTGGGCGGCGGCGAATACCGCTCGACATTCCTCGACCCGCTGATCGACGATCTGCGTACCACCCTGATCGCGCGCAACCGCTACCGTGGCGCCGTCGCGGCAGCCGAGTGGGATGTTGACGTCACCGCCGTCAGTGATTAACTTCGCCCTGGTGTCCGCCGTTAATCCAATCGCGAGGTGCGTGAACCAGTGACCGACATATCCGGAAAGCGTTACGGCGAAGTGCTTCTCGTGGAAGTCGGCGCCTCCGGCCCACAGGCCACCGTCTACAACAGCTTTCCGCTCAACGACTGCCCCGCCGAACTGTGGGCCAAGCTCGACCCACAGGTAATCGCCGCCGAAAACGGTGCTGCTGCAGCCTTACTCAACGGTCCGCGCTATTGGCTGATGAACGCGATCGAAAAAGATCAGCAGGGCCAGCAGGAAAGGAAGGCATTCGGTGGGATCGAGATGATCAAGCAGGCCACCGTCGCCTTGTCGTCGATGAACCCCGCGCCCTACAGCGTCAACGAAGTCAGCCGCAACACAGTCTTCGTCTTCAACGCCGGCGAAGAGATCTACGAACTCATCGATCCCGACGGAGGCCGGTGGGTCATGCAGACGTGGAGCCAGGTCGCGGACCCTAACCTGTCGCGAGCGGACCTACCGGGGCTGGCCGGACGCCTGAAGTTGCCCGAGGGGTGGACCTATCGGCCGCGCAAGCTCACCGAGACGCTGCGCGTGGACACCACGACCCGACCCGCCCACGTCACGCAGGACGACCTAACGAACAGCTATTCGCTCGAATTCGACTGAGCGCTATAGGAATTGGGCGTTATAGGTACTGGCCCAGGTTGGATTCGGTGTCGATGGCCCGCGACGCGCTCGACGACTTGCCGGTGACCAGGGTGCGGATGTAGACGATCCGCTCGCCCTTCTTGCCCGAGATCCGCGCCCAGTCGTCGGGGTTGGTGGTGTTGGGCAGGTCCTCGTTCTCGGCGAACTCGTCCACGATCGAGTCCAGCAGATGCTGAATCCGCAGACCCGGTTGACCGGTCTCCAGCACCGACTTGATCGCGTTCTTCTTCGCGCGGTCGACGACGTTCTGGATCATCGCCCCGGAGTTGAAGTCCTTGAAGTACATGACTTCCTTGTCACCGTTGGCGTAGGTGACCTCCAGGAACCGGTTGTCGTCGATCTCGGCGTACATCCGGTCGACGACCTTTTCGATCATCGCCTTGATGCAGGCCCCGCGGTCACCGTCGAACTCGGCGATGTCGTCGGCGTGCACCGGCAGCGTCTCGACTAGGTACTTCGAGAAGATGTCTTGTGCCGCTTCGGCATCCGGCCGTTCGATCTTGATCTTCACGTCGAGGCGGCCGGGCCGCAGGATCGCGGGGTCGATCATGTCCTCGCGGTTGGACGCGCCGATCACGATGACGTTCTCCAGCCCCTCCACGCCGTCGATCTCACTGAGCAGCTGTGGGACCACCGTCGTCTCGACGTCCGAAGAAACCCCGGTGCCGCGGGTGCGGAAGATCGAGTCCATCTCGTCGAAGAAGACGATCACCGGCGTGCCCTCCGACGCCTTCTCGCGGGCGCGCTGGAAGATCAGCCGGATGTGCCGCTCGGTCTCGCCGACGAATTTGTTCAGCAGCTCGGGGCCCTTGATGTTCAAGAAGTAGGACTTGGCTTCGCGGGCATCGTCGCCGCGCACCTCGGCCATCTTCTTGGCCAGCGAATTGGCCACCGCCTTGGCGATCAACGTCTTACCGCAGCCGGGCGGGCCGTACAGCAACACACCCTTGGGCGGGCGCAGCGCGTACTCCCGGTACAGCTCCTTGTGCAGGAACGGAAGTTCGACGGCGTCGCGGATCTGCTCGATCTGGCGGGTCAAACCACCGATGTCCTGGTAACTGACGTCGGGCACCTCTTCGAGCACCAGGTCTTCGACCTCAGCCTTGGGGATGCGCTCGAAGGCATAGCCGGCTTTGGTGTCGACCAGCAACGAGTCACCCGGACGGAGCTTGCGCGGCTTGGTGTCGTCGTTGAGGGCGTCGGGAACGCCGTCCGGCAAATCCTCGGCGACCAGCGGCTCGGCCAGCCAGACGATGCGTTCCTCGTCGGCGTGGCCGACGACGAGGGCCCGATGGCCGTCGGCCAGGACTTCCCGCAACGTCGATATCTCACCGACCGATTCGAACGTGCCGGCCTCGACGACGGTCAGGGCCTCGTTGAGCCGAACGGTCTGCCCCTTGCGCAGCACCGCGACATCGATGTTCGGCGAGCACGTCAGCCGCATCTTGCGACCCGACGTGAACACGTCGACCGTTTCGTCGTCGTGCGCGGACAACAGCACGCCGTAGCCGCTGGGCGGCTGCCCGAGCCGGTCGACCTCCTCGCGCAGCGCCAGCAGTTGCTGGCGGGCTTCTTTAAGAGTTTCCATTAATTTGGAGTTGCGGGCCGCAAGGGAGTCGATGCGGGCTTCGAGTTGGTGCACGTCGCGCGCCGCGCGGGCGCCGCCGGGAGATCCAGCCGCATGGTCCAGTTGCTCGCGCAACAGCGCAGCCTCACGGCGCAGCTGTTCCAACTCGGCAGCATCGCCGCTGGACACGGTGGATTCCCCCGGGGTGTCGAATGCTTCCGAACGCTCTGAGCCACTCATGTTGCGCTCCTTTCCCACACCAGGAATTGGTGCGGCGGATACTTCAACGCTACCGGCGATTGGCGGTTGATGTGCGGAACCAACCGCCGTTGAAAAGTTAAAACTGTGGTCCCGCTGGTAACGTCTTTTTACAGTCCGGCCGATCGAAAGGGCAGGCGTGACCACAAAATCCCTCGCCACGGGCCGAGCCGCGGCCGCCCCTATTACGGATAGGGCCTCGGGTGTGACTTACATTGCACCTGATTCAGCGGCCGACGGCGTGCGCGTGTAGCCCGGCTGATCTGACTGGATGCACCGACACGTATCCCTAGCGCTGAGCGCCGCCACAGCCGTTGCGACGTTCGGTCTCTCGGCATGTTCGTCGCAGGAATCCACGGCCGCGTCGTCGGCCGCCTCCTCGACGGTGCCCGCAATGTTGAGTCCAGTCGCCGCTCCCCCCACCGCCGCTCTCCCCGCGCCGGAAGCCCTCACCGATGTGCTGACCCGCCTCGCCGACCCGAACGTCCCGGCCGCCGACAAGGTCAACCTCGTCGAGGGCGCGACCCCGGACAGCGCAGACACCCTCGACAAGTTCATCAAAGCGCTGCGCGACAATGGTTACCTGCCGATGACATTTGCCGCACACGACATCGCGTGGTCCGACAAGAATCCGTCCAACGTGATGTCCACGGTCACCGTCAACACCGCTCAAGCGAAGAACAAGAACTTCACGTTCCCGATGGAGTTCACGCCCGCCCAGGGAGGCTGGCAGTTGTCGCAGCGAACCGCGGAGATGCTTTTGGCCGTGGGCAACCCGCCGGCGGCTCCCAGTCCTGCCCCGGCGCCGGCTCCGGTGCCCGCTCCGGCACCAGACGCCGGAACGGCCCCGGCGCCGGCGCCCCCTGGCTAACCGCGGAATGTGGATCGGCTGGCTTGAGTTCGACGTGTTGCTGGGCGACGTGCGATCACTCAAACAAAAGCGATCGGTGATTCGTCCCGTTGTCGCCGAGCTCCAGCGCAAGTTCAGCGTGTCGGCGGCCGAGACAGGGTCGCAAGACTTGTATCGGCGGGCGGGCATCGGGGTGGCCGTCGTATCCAGCGACCGGGCCCACGCCGTCGACGTCCTCGATGCGGCCGAACGCCTGGTCGCCGCTCATCCCGAGTTCGAGCTGCTGTCGGTGCGTCGGGATCTGCGTCGCAGCGAAGACTAGTCGGCCTAGCCGTCGCGGCCGGGGCGCTTGCGCCCCAACGGCGCCGGCGCGACGGCACCGGGAGCCAGCCGCCGCGTCGAGATCAGGAACGCGGTGTGGCCGCGCATCGAGTGCTGCGGCCGGACGGCCAGGCCCACGACATTCCAGCCGCGCTGCAGCGTCTCCCACGCCCGCGGTTCGATCCAGCACTGTTGAGCGCGCAGGGCCTCCACCGCCTTCGACAGCTGGGTGACGGTGGCGACGTAGATCAGCAGCACACCGCCGGCGATCACCAGCCGCCCCACCACGTCCAGCACGTCCCACGGCGCGAGCATGTCCAGCACGGCGCGGTCGAAGGAGCCGTCTGGCAGCTCGGAGTCGGCGAGATCGCTGACCACCAGCTGCCAGTTGCGGGGCGTTTCACCGAAAAACACCGACACGTTGCGGCGGGCGTGTTCGGCATGGTCGGCACGCTGCTCGTAGGACACCACGCGCCCGTCGGGCCCGACGGCGCGCAGCAGCGAGCAGGTCAGCGCGCCGGATCCGGCCCCGGCCTCCAGCACGCGGGCGCCGGGAAAGATGTCGCCCTCGTGCACGATCTGAGCGGCGTCCTTGGGGTAGATCACCTGCGGCCCGCGCGGCATCGACATCACGTAGTCGACCAGCAGCGGGCGCATCACCAGGAAGTGGGCACCGCTGCTGGATTTGACGACGCTGCCCTGGTCCAGCCCGATCAACGCGTCGTGGGCGATCGAGCCGCGATGGGTGTGGAACTCGGCGCCGGGAGTGAGCGAAACCGTGTAGTGGCGGCCCTTGGCGTCGGTGAGCTGGACGCGTTCACCAGCGGTAAACGGGCCGGTTGCAGACACGTGTCTAGGGTGCCAGCCGACTCGCCGCCGCCGGTGCGCGGGGTTGTCGGCGCCCAGGCCTAGGCTGCGGTCATGATCGGCCAGCCGGAAGTGTCGCCCTCGGAGGAACGCGCGTCACGGCCGGCGTCAAAGCCAGCGCTGTCGCCGTCGCGGGCGGCCGACTTCAAGCAGTGCCCGTTGCTGTACCGGTTCCGGGCGATCGACCGGTTGCCCGAGCCACCGTCGCCGGCGCAGCTGCGGGGGTCGGTCGTGCACGCCGCGCTGGAGCGGCTCTTCGGGCTGCCGGCTCCCGCGCGCGACCCCGACACGGCGATGTCGTTGGTGGAGCCCGCGTGGGACCAAGTGATCGCCGCGGAGCCCGACCTGGCCGGCGAGCTGGATCCCGAACAGCGAACCCAACTGCTGGAGGAGGCCCGCGCCCTGCTATCGGGCTATTACCGGCTCGAAGACCCGACCCGGTTCGACCCGGAATGCTGCGAACAGCGCGTGGAGGTCGAGCTGGCCGACGGGACGCTGCTGCGGGGCTTTATCGACCGGATCGACGTCGCCGCCACCGGTGAGCTGCGGGTGGTCGACTACAAGACCGGCAAGGCGCCGCCGGCCGCGCGAGCGTTGGCTGAATTCAAGGCGATGTTCCAGATGAAGTTCTATGCGGTGGCGTTGTTGCGATCGCGGGGTGTGCTGCCCGCCCGGCTGCGGCTCATCTACCTCGCCGATGGCCAGGTGTTGGACTATTCGCCGGATCACGACGAGCTGTTGCGCTTCGAGAAGACGCTGATGGCGATCTGGCGCGCCATCCAATCCGCGGGACAGACAGGCGATTTCCGTCCCAGCCCGTCGCGGTTGTGCGACTGGTGCCCCCACCAGCAACACTGCCCGGCTTTCGGCGGAACGCCACCGCCTTACCCCGGATGGCCGGAAAGCGCAGCGCCGCAGACCGTTTCGCATCCGACCGAGCCGGCGGCCTGACTAGTAGGCCCGGGCGCCACGAGTCCGATGGTGGCGACCCGCCGCGCCCGGCTACACCGCGCTTGCGATCACCACGAGCCCGATGGTGGCGACCCGCCGCGCCCGGCTACGCCGCGCTTGCGATCACCACGAGCCCGATGGTGGCGACCCGCCGCGCCCGGCTACACCGCGCTTGCGATCACCACGAGCCCGATGGTGGCGACCCGCCGCGCCCGGCTACGCCGCGCTTGCGATCGCCACTAGGCGAGGGGGGACATCTCCTGCAGCACCGTGGGAATGAGCTCGCTGACGGTGGGATGGATATGCATGGTGCGCGACAGCGTCGTGTAGGGCGCTTTGGCCGACATGATGTCCAGGATGCAGTGAATCGCCTCGTCCCCGCCGACCCCGAGGATGGCCGCTCCCAGGATCTCATGGGTATCGGCGTCCACCACCACCTTCATAAAGCCATGCGTCTCACCCTTTTCCACCGCCCTGCCGACTCGGGTCATCGGCCGCTTACCGACCAGAGCTTTGCGGCCCGACGCGCGGACCTGGCTGACGGTCAGGCCGGCTCGCCCCAGCGGCGGGTCGATGAAGAGCCCGTAGGTGGTGATGCGGTCGCTCACTTTGCGAGGGGTCCCGAGCGAATCACTGTCAAGCAGATTCGCGGCGACGATCTCGAAATCGTTGTACGAGGTGTGGGTGAATGCGCCCTTGCCG